>Ga0207830_100015_pt1 | contig 335315 bp, 304 predicted proteins | sample TtanPargueraPR_6_FD_187740 | JGI IMG/M metagenome (GOLD analysis project Ga0207830, IMG submission 187740) | Aerobic enrichment media microbial communities from Bioluminiscent Bay, La Parguera, Puerto Rico - Tt and E2 (3) (SPAdes) | ecosystem: Environmental > Aquatic > Marine > Unclassified ...
CAGTCTTTTTAAATAGCGTCGAAAACTACAAAAAACTAAATGACCGAATTGGACTAAAGCCTTCGATGTACATACAGGATGCAGAGAGCTCAATTGATATAGATTGGCCAGAAGACTTTACTTTCGCTGAAGTAATGTGGAAGAAGAAAAATTTGTAGTTTTTAAGTATAAGTAGAGGGAGGTAGGTTTCCTTTACTTATAATTAACTTGGTAAGATAGTAATAAAGTGAATTCATTGTTAAAAAATGGCTTGGCATGGACAGTTTTTGATAAACTAATCAACCAATTTCTTTATTTTGTTGTTGTATTGTATATAGGTAGAGTAATTGGTCCTTCTGATTTTGGTTTGATTGGAATGGCAGCCGTTTTTATCATACTTTCTGAAAGTTTAGTTAATTATGGTCTGACACAATCACTTGTTCAGCGAAATCATATTACAAAAGTTGATAAATCTACGATTTTCTTGACTTCAATATTTTTTGCCATATTTATATATACAGTATTGTATTTTTCTGCTGAATCTATAGCTGAGTTTTATGATAAAGATGAACTGACCGATGTAATTCGCTCACTTCTGTTAATCGTAATTCTTAACTCCATCAATGTTGTTCCTAAAGCTATATTAATGATAGAGCTAAGGTACAATAAAATTGCTATTGCTAATAGTGTTGCAACTATTACTAGTTCTTTTATAGCGTTATATTTATTAAGCTCTGATTATTCATATTGGGCTTTTGTATACTTTAATATAACTAAAGCTTTAGTTAATACTGCAGTTTGTTGGGGGTTATCTAAGTGGCGTCCTACTTGGGATTTTTCATATGATGTTTTAAAAAGCCTAGCTAAATATAGTATATATTTGAGTTTGTCTGGGATATTATCTTCAATAGTAAATAACTCGTATATTATATTGATCGGTAAGTTTTTTAACTCTTTTAATGTCGGTATATTTTCGCAAGCTAATAACACAACAACAATGCTTTCTGGTGTGATTATTTCAATAACACAAGCTGTCTCATTTCCGATTTTGTCAAAATTTAAGTTAAATAAAAATGAATTTAATGAGAATTTTACTGCAATACTTAGTATTAATGCATTAATTACATTACCAACTCTAATTGGGTTCTCTCTTGTAACAAAGGAGTTTACTTACATATTCCTTGGAGAAGAGTGGGGGGATATAGTGCCATTGCTTAGTCTTTTTGCAGTAGCAAAAATATTTTCTTCTATAAGTAATGTGAACGTAAATGCCATGAACGCGCTAGGCCGTAGTGACTTGTTTTTTAAGTCTGATTTGTTAAAAGTTCCCTTTGTTTTATCTGGCATAATGTTAGGTGTTCATCATGATTTGATTTATTTGGGCTGGGCATTGTTAATTACTTCATTTATTTCATATATAATTACAATTTATTTTTCATCTAAGGTTTTGACCGTTAAATTCATCGAGCAATTGAAATGCTTATTTCCATTCTTGTTTGCATCAATAGTTATGGTTCCTATCTTAACTTTTGTTTATGTAGACAATTACTATGTGTCATTAGTTATAAAGGTTGCGTTAGGCGGATTAGTATATATTTCGACCCTGTTCTTGTCTTACAGAGCGAATTTATGGAATTTTAAATAATGGACAAGTATAAAAAAATAGCCGTATTTGATATATGTGATACATTGTATAAGTGCAACACAACATATAAATATATAGAGTTTATAACAAAGAGACGTGGTTTTTTTCCTCAAGATTACATAATATTTAAGCTTTTCAACAAGGTATTTAATATTATCTTTTCAATTGATATTATTAGGTATTATAATATTAAACGCCTGAAAGGCTATAAAGAGAAAATGCTTAAGGATAAAGCAAAAGAGTTTGTAAGTACAATTGATAGAAATGAATCTATATTTGAATTGCTTAATGAATTTAAAAGGAATGGCTTTGAGGTTATATTATTGTCAGCAACCGTCGACCCTGTTGCTGAAAGTATCGGAGAGTGTGTTGGCGCAAAGGGTGTCTATTCCTCTGAGTTAAACTTCAGCAGTAAACATATATGTGATGGAACGATAGGAAGAGACCTTCTTGGTAATAAAAAAGATACAATGTATGAGCTGTCTCTTGTATCAAATGAGTTAGTGTTTGTTACTGATAATAAAAGTGACTCTAGTTGCATTGAACTATGTGATGAGTTCATCGCAGTTGTTCCTTCTGGTAGAAATAAAAATTATGAATTTTGGAAAGATAAGGGCATAAGAAGAATCATATGTTTATAAAGTTTTATGCACCATTTTTTTATTCTTACAGCACAAGGTTTAAAAGTAGCATTAAATTGGCCTCTTGGGGGTTTATTTACTTATTACCATTGCTATTTCTATCTTTGTGTTATTCTGGTTATTATGGTTTGTTAGTGTCAACAATTAACATCTCATTAATATATACAGTTTATGAGTTAGGGTACATATTTAATGATGTATATACAATAAAAAAAGAAAAAGATCCTACATTAAGGTTAGGAAAAGAAGAGCTTCATTATTGTGAACGGAATATATATAAGATAGTGGCATTTAGATTCGCAGTAGTCGGATTGCTGTTGTATTTATTAGAAGCGGTAAACTTTGATAGCACTTATATTTTTTGCGTTTTATTTTTGATTTTATTAGTGTATTTTGTTTACAATTCAATAAGAAATAGATTTAACTTACTACTACACTTTTTTTTGGTGAATTTGAGATATACAGCTGTTGTTATTCCATTTCTACCGTTAAGTAATGCCTTTTTAGTAGTCTTTCTATTTCCTTTCATTAATCTTTTGGAGCGTTGCTCTGAATCTCGATTTGAATTCGTTTTTTTTCAGAGGTTCATTTTGTCCAACAAAACAAACGGAAGGTATATATATTATTCAATATTAACTGTATTGTTGGCTTTTGTTTATCCGCTATCCGAACCTCTGTTCATAACTTCACTCTATTACTTATGTTATCGATTCTTCTCATTAAAAATTGTAGGGAAATGAAATGTACGAAAATATAACAATTGTTGTCCCTTCATTTAATCATGGTAAGTATTTGCCCGACCTGTTTGGTCGGCTTAATAAATTGATTGATATTGGTGTGAAAGTTTACATCATAGATGATGCGTCAAAAGATAACTCTCAAGATATCATCACTAAATTTGTAAGTGAAAATAATACTAGTAGTATAAGTGCCGTATTGAAAAAAAATAATAAAGGCTTGGTTGATTCGCTCAATACTGCCCTAATAGATATCAATACAGAATACTTTTATGTAATATCATCAGATGACTTAGTTATACCTGAAGGGTTTATTGAAGCAATAGAATATATCTCTAAAAATCAAGAAAAAGACTTTGTTATTTTTGGTGCGTTGAACGTGTTTGCTGATGGGCATGAAAAACATGCTTACGGTGCTAAACATGAGGCGTTTTTTAGTTTGCCCAAAGATAGAAGGAGCCTGGAAATATATTATAACCACCCAAGCCCAATACTTCTTCAATCGACAATTTTTAAGTCTACCGCACTTAGAAGCTTGAATGTATTTAATCTAGGGTTAAAGTTCGACGACTATCCAGTTTTCATTAAATTGTTTAACTCCGAATTTAGTTTTTCATTCAAACCTGAGATAGTGATATGTAAGTACAATCATCATGAGGAAAATACCTATAAAGACTATAAGAAAATGTATACCATGTTCTTAGATGTATATAAAAACATGTGCCCTAAAGAACTATACGTTAAGTCTGTTTCTCAAATTTGGTTTGTCTACTTTTTAAGGGTGGTTAGGGATTTAAAGTTAAGCGATTTTGGTTACTTTCTTGTAAGGTTTAAAATGTCATATGTGTTCCATCTACCTTATTTTGTTAAGAATAGATTGAGAAGAAAGTAATATGAATTATGAAGCGTTTTTCAAAGTTTCGTATGAGTATTTTGATTATTTTGTTTATATGTCTATACTGCTCTTTGCAGTCCTTTACTTTTTTTCTTATAGACTGTCTATCAATGGTTTACTAGACCCATTTACATTTACTTATACTTTTACTTATTCCACCTCCTATTCGGTAATAATATTACTATATATATTTGGATATATATCCGATCATACTTTCTCAATATTTTCTTTTTACGGTTTTCTATTTCTCATATCAATTAATATATTTAGTAGAATAAGCTATTCTCCAAGTGACTATAAGTTTTTTTCGATATTTTGTTTTGACAAGAAAAAAGTATTTGTGTTCTCCATTATTTTTGTCTATTTATTGCTTGTTGCTTTTACTATAAAGACAAAGGGTTTTTCTCTTTTTACAGAAACTAATAGATTTGAGGATAACAGAGGTCTAGGGCCAATAGTTAGGATATTAGAAATGTGTACATTTACTATCATATGTATTATTTCTATTTATCTTTATAGTCTTAGATTGAATATAATAAAGAAAGTATTGTTATATGCTATTTTCATAGCGTTCATGATTTTTAATGCGATTATTAGTGGTGCAAAAGCGGACTTGCTATTCTATATTTTTGCAGCACTTGTGAGTGTGAAAATATTTAGTCCTAGCTTTAGTGTGTCCATCAAGAACATGGTCATGATTATTTTTCTATCACTTACTTTTGTTTTCGTGGTTCTATTTTATAACTTTAGTAGCTCTATAAATATGAACTTGGAATATGGCGAGATTTTTGAATTACTCTTTAGAAGGTTGACAGACAGGATTTTGTCAAATGGTGATATGTATTATATGGGATTACCCAATGATGTCTATGAAGGAATTTCTGTCAATAATATACTTGTAGTAATGCTTGCTCCTATTTTGTCTTATTCTTTTATGTCAAAATTGGCAGGTTATGATATAGGACAATTTGAAATAGGTAAACAGTTACTATTAGCTCATTATTCAGGCAATACTATTGCAGGTGGCCCTACAGATCACTTTGATTTCTTCGCGCTTCTATATTTTGGTGTTATAGGAGGGGCTATCTTTATAGTTCTGTTAGCATTATTGCTTTGCTTTCTTAGGAAGATGACTGTTTATGGGCGAGGAGACATTATATCTTCAGCATTAGTAACAGTTTTTTGGATGAAATCATTATCTTGGTTGCTAAAGCCTGGCTTGTTCTTAGGTACGATTCTTTACTTTACAGTATTTTTATTACTAATTAGAGCTATTTGTTATTTGCTTTGTATTAATCAGCGTTCGGCTTTCTAGAGTTTATATAAACAGGATGGTGCTTTGAGTAGTTCCATCCTGTAAGCTCGTTGATGACTACTATCTTAATAATCTTTCGTAAGTTTTCGAAAGTATAGTTGCGGGAATCAATCGAGAAAAAGCTCTAGCTGAAAAATAGAGGGCCGTTTTGGGGCTATTTGCTAGTTTTAGTTTGTATATTTCACGCATCATCTTTAACTCACTCAACGCATAGGGCAAGCCTCTGCGTCTCTCTAGCATTCCATTCCCAACTCTCGCGCTCACTAGGGTTTCTGGAATATTGCTGATTTTATAGCCTTCAGCCTGCAAACGCAGCCACAGATAGTAGTCTTCCATGTATAAGTGGTGTTGGTAGCTTCCAACGTTTGTTACCGCATGCTTTCTAAAAATAGTTGCCATATGGTTTAACGGGTTTCGTTTTAGGCTGTACGCGAATATAGTCTTAGCGCAAGGAACTTTTTTAACTCGACTAGGCTCGTCTGGATCTGTGTCAAACTCATTAACGTCGGAACTTGCCGCTGCTACATTTGGATTATTGTCCATGTATTTCACTTGCTTATCAAATCTGTCTATATGGTTGATGTCATCAGTATCTACACGAGCAACCAGATCATGACTACATGCTTCAAGACCTTTATTAAGGGCCTCTCCTAATCCAACGTTCCTTTCAAGAACAACTTGCTTAAGTGGCAGTCTATTTTCCCATTTTTTCAAAACGGCATACAATCCGTCCGTTAGAGGTCCATCGTGAACAACAACAATTTCGTTAGCTTCCAAAGTTTGCCACTCTAGACTCTCAAAGCATTGTTCTAAATAACTAGGTTGCTCTTTGTAGTACAAAGAGCAAAGAACGGAAAATTTTGATGTCATTGTTAACGCCCCATCCCAAACAACACTGTTTTAATCGTAAGGAAAAGAATCTTCACTTCCATCATCCAGTTTTGGTGTTTGATGTAGTAGATATCGTATTTATGCTTCCAGATAGCGTCTTCTACCGATGCGCCATAAGGGTATTTTACTTGGGCTAGACCAGTTACCCCTGGTTTAACGGCGTGACGAAAGCGGTAGTAAGGAATGGCTTTTTCCAATTCAGAGATGAACACCTCGCGTTCTGGACGAGGACCAACCATCGACATCTCTCCCTTTAGTACATTGATTAACTGAGGGAGTTCATCTATGCGAGTTTTACGAATAAAACAGCCGACTTTCGTTACGCGAGCGTCATTCTTAGTCGCCCATTGGGCACCGTTCTTTTCCGCATCGTTTCGCATCGAGCGAAACTTGATCACGTCAAACTCTTCATTATATTGGCCAGTACGACGCTGCTTAAAGAATACCGGACCTGGTGACTCAAGCTTAATGAGCAGTGCCGTAATAAGCCCTACTGGGATAGCAACCCACGACAGCATAAAAACAAACAAGAGATCGATGAAGCGCTTTTGCCAGCTGTTCTTACGATTAGAGAGGATAGAAAAAGCTTTTTGGTGTAAGAAGTAGCCGCTATGCAAGAGCTCAGTTTCAGTGTAGCCAAGTGAACGATCAAAGTAACTCACTAAAGGCTCAACCCAAGCACCTAGTTCTGTCGCAGCTACAAGAAACGCTTGCTGCTCAGGGTTTAGATGTGAGCTTTTGAAGTGGCAAAGCGTTTTACTCTTGAAATCCCTAAGGGCATAGTTATTAACTTGTGCGTTAATCTCAGGATGTCTCTTAAGTACTTGAGCAATCTTTGCTTCGTCTTCTTTCGGACAGTAGATATAAAGGCAAGCGTCTGTTTCGCTTGCGGATAACTCGTCCAATGCTGATGTTATGCTGATAGAGTTATTTTTAGTTAATTCAGAAGCTTCTCGTTCTTGAAGCGTGTCGCTCATACTGTCTGTCATAGGAATGGAATAAGTTGTTTTCGACTAGCCAATTGCTTACAAGTCGGCGATTATAATTTAATTCGTATAGAAATTATATCCCTTAATCCAGAACATGCTTGTAACTTTGTTAATTTTCTTGAACCTGAGTCCTTACTTATGGCTTGTTTTTGAATCTTGACGTAACTATATCAATGAATTCGACAAACTATGTTTGCGATATATTATGTTGCCTCGAAATTAAATGATTGTCTAATTCACTATATTACGCAGTTATATCCGAGGTTGATTAGTTTTTGATAAAGCGCTTTTTTCGAATCTTCCTCACCATGTATAAGGTGAACCTCTTTAGGATGAGTAGGAATGGCAGTTACAAATTGTATTAAGTCGTTCATATCGGCATGCGCAGAGTAGCCTGACATCGTATGAACTTGAGCTTTCACTTTCACGCGCTTACCTTCAATCAATACACTTTCTTCTCCATCCTGGATACGCCGACCTAAAGTCCCTTCCGCTTGATAGCCAGCAAATAGAACATCATTTCTTTCATCAGGTAGTAAGGCTTCCAAATAATTGACGACACGGCCACCTTCACACATTCCGGAGGCTGCAACCACGATAGCGGCTTCTGATGTACTTGCGAGACGGTTAACGAGCTGTAAATGGTCTGCGTGGCTTTCGAGCGTAATGCATTGGTCAAACGCGAGAGGGTGTCGATGATGATCGAGTCGCTCTTTCGCTTCAGATCCCCAAAGTTTTTTAAATTGGCGATAAGTATTGGTCACCTTTTTAGCCAAAGGAGAGTCGAGAATAATAGGCAGTGAATCTTGCAAAGCGTGCTCATGCATAAGCTGCTCTATATCAAAGAGTAACTCTTGGGTTCTCCCGACACTAAAAGCTGGTATCACAATTACGCCACCATCCCTAAGTGCGTGCTCAATAATAGAAAGTAATCGCCTGCTGCGAGACTCTACATCCTCGTGAATTTTATTGCCGTAAGTCGACTCGATAAACAGGTAGTCAGCTTTTTCCGGTGATAAGGGATCCGGTAGGAGAGGTGTGTTGCGAGGTCCCAAATCCCCGGAGAAAACAACAACCTCTTGGTTTGATAAATGAAATTCAACATATGCTGAGCCTAAAATGTGCCCTGCAGGTTGAAAGCGAAGAGAAGTACTCTCTTCTATTTCTACCCACACTGAGTAAGGACAAGGACGAATAAGCGCTCGAATAAAATCGAGCACTTTCTCTCTTTGATGACGCCGCATACCCAATTGGAGCTTTAAACCATCTTCTAACATAAGCGGCACGAGCTCAGCGGTGGCTTCCGTACAGTAGATAGGGCCCTTATAGCCAGCTGCTAATAGCCAAGGCAGCCTACCAATATGATCGATATGAGAATGGGTCAGCACTACCGCTTTGAGATGAGCGATAGAAAAATCGATATCCCAACTCTGCTGCTGAGCATGGTCTTGGCCTTGTAGCAAACCACAGTCGATCAGCACACTTCCATTTTGTAACACGAGCTCGTGACAAGAGCCAGTAACCGTATTTTTCCCACCGTGGTGCAGTACTTTCATAACAAAACGACGCTTTTACCTTTGCTAGCTTACGCTTGAGAGTATCTATTTTACACATAGCCAAACCTCACTATTTGGCAGTGATTCGGTAAATCGCTCAGTAGGTATGGTAAGCAGGCAGATAGTGAATAAGTGAGCGTATTGTAGGCAAGCAAAAATAGGAGAAAGAAAATGGCAAAACTGAAAGTTTAGAGAGACTTAGATATTCGTCATAAATTTGACTACGTTTCATTGCAACCGCTTGTGATGCAATTCATATTATTGCAACTATTTTCATTTAAGCTTTTGGAATCAGCGTCACTGGCTGTTTAATGCTCGCTGCGTAAAATGGGTGTCTGATAATTATAATTTTATAAAATACGCCACATTTATGACGGTGCAAGTGTCAGAAAAAAGACATTTTTTTGTAAGCTTTTTACACGTTCTACTTTTAGTTGCAACGTGTTTACTATACAATTCGTCTCCTGTTTGGAAATGCAACCGTTCACATTACGTGCAAAAACTTGCTTCTAGGAGCCAGACCTAGGGGCGGTAGCGTGCCCAAATCACCGTTGAAGCCTCCTTTCTAATAAAAGAAAGAGGTCAAACTAAAAAATTATTCAATAATAATAAGCACCTAAGTGCATTTCTGGCAAGATTGATTTATAAAAAACGAGAACTATTACAAATTTATGTAATTCCCTTTTGTCAGAGGGATGCTCAAAGCTAACAAAGTGGCGAGCAAATGTTGGTTAGGCATAGGTTACAATTTAAATCTCCATTTCTCATACCTATCAAAACCAAGCACTAAGCGTGTAGAAGTAGTTAACTGTCGGCTCAAACCGTTAGTTAGCATATACAAGCTTTGTATTTGGCCTGCCTATAAAAAGCTGTGAAACCGTGACCGTCATGAGCGAGTATCGGGGTGATTCAGTTACTTACATATTCAATATTAAAAATTAGCGTTTGCTGTGCGTTACAACCCATGTTGTCTAATGTGGTTTTGTCACGCCAAAAAATCACCTGCTTGTTCTTAGGTTCGGCTTATTCAGATATGAGCGAAAAAGAATCAGCAGTATCGGACCTGTGATGCAATGGAATCCGTAAAGGGAATCAGTCGGATGCGTTATAGATTTACCTCAAACTTATTTAATAACACAGTTGGCTATCATGAATAATGCATATTTATTTGTATTTATTTTGTCGTTCGTTCTACTTTTTGTTATGCGCAAGATCGCTAAGCGCGTAGGTCTAGTAGATAAACCCAATGCAAGAAAGCTTCACCAAGGTGTGGTGCCACTTGTAGGAGGGATCTCCATTTTCTCTACTATACTGGTGGGGTTCCTTCTATTCTTACCAATGAATGACAACCTATCACTCTACTTATCTTGTTCGGCTATACTCATCGTGCTCGGTGCATTAGATGACTACTACGATGTAAGTTTCAAAATTCGCCTTATTATCCAAGCAGGAATATCCCTTGCGATGATTTACATCGGGGGCCACAGCTTACACGATTTAGGCTACTTAATGGGAAGCGAAACCATTGCCCTGAATGAAGTTGCTGGTGCAGTGATCACCGTTATTGCGGTAATAGGCGCAATTAACGCATTTAATATGGTTGATGGCATAGACGGCTTGCTGGGCGGGTTAGCCTCGGTAACCTTTACAGCATTAGGTATTGTGTTTGCCTACAACGGAAACGAATATTTAGCCACGATCTGCTTAATGATCGTGACTGCGATGCTTCCTTATATCTTCCTGAACTTAGGTTTCCCACTTGGTCGTCGCTTTAAGATCTTCATGGGTGATGCAGGCAGTATGTTCATCGGCTTTACCGTGGTCTGGATGCTAATTCGTGGCACGCAAGAACCAGGAGCTGTAGCTTTCAAGCCAGTCACAGCACTGTGGTTGATAGCTTTACCGTTGATGGACATGGCAACCATTATGATCCGCCGTATTCGTAAAGGTCAGTCACCATTCCAACCAGACAGAGAACATCTACATCATATTTGTCAGCGTATTGGGCTTTCTCCAGGTGCAACGTTAATTTTCATCTGTTCGATGGCATCAATTTGTGCCGCTATCGGCTTGTGGGCTGACTTTACTGATGTCAGTGAATCTACAATGTTCCTCGCCTTTATAATTCTTTTTGCGTGTTATTTCTCTATGATTAGTCATATATGGCGAATCTCTACCTGGTTTAATAAATTTAGAGCGTTACCTAAATTGATTCGAGATTAATTAAATTAAAAGATGTGAATAACCAAATGAAAAATTTCTTTTTAAAAAAAATATATATAAAATTATTTGGTAAACTCGCCTATGCAAAAAGGATTGGAGTTAAAATTGGAGAAGGATGTAGAATATATATAAGTTCTTGGGGAACTGAACCTAATATGGTAGAAGTGGGTAATAATGTGACAATTACTTCTGAGGTGGTGATTTTAACTCACGATGGTTCGACTTGTTTGATAAAAGATAGTAATGGTGATAGATATTACAGGTATGCACCTGTAAAAATTGGTGATAATGTCTTTATTGGATACCGAAGTATCATTTTGCCAGGGATTGAAATAGGCAATAATGTTATTGTTGCTGCGGGGAGTGTCGTTACTAAGTCTATTCCTGATAATAGTGTAGTGGCTGGAAATCCAGCGAAAGTAATAAAGACATTTGATGAGTATAGAGAAAAAGTAATGAGTTCATAAATGGCAAGTTATATATGGATCCTCTTAGAGAAGTCAGGTTTAATGCTTGTACGGCTCATTACTGTCATAATTTTAGCTAGGATTTTAGAACCACATGATTTTGGTTTGTTTTCCATGGTGGCCATAATTGTTTCTTTATCTAATGTATTGATCGACTCAGGTCTATCTGGAGCGATCATACAAAAAAAGAATATAAATAAAGAATACTATCACACTGCATTCTCGTTTAATATTGTAGTTGCGTTAATCTTATCTTTAACAATTTTCTTTTCATCAGACTTTATTGCAAGTTTTTACAATGAGCCTAAACTGATAGATATAGTTAAAGTTTTAGCGCTGACCATAATAATAAAATCATTTGCTACTATCCATTGTGCAAAATTGACAAAAGATCTTGTATTTAAAAACCAAGCAATTATATATATCTTTTCTTCATTAGTTTCTGCAATTATTGGTGTCTTTTTGGCTCTAAAAGGAGCTGGATACTGGGCCCTTGTTACAATACAGATTATCGAATCATTTTTGGTTTCGACATTGTTTTTTATTTGTAGTGATTATAAGCCTAAAATTTATTTTTCAAAAGATAAGTTCATTGATTTGTTTTCTTTTGGTGGTAGATTGATGGTGTCATCTTTGATTTTCACTATTTATCAAAATTCTGTGAATATTGTGTTAGGCAGAAAGTTTGGAGCAGTAGAATTAGGTTATTATTCACAGTCTCAAAAAATAAATGAAATGTATTTAAATACATTAACCTTGATTATAGATAAGGCTATTTTTCCAAAATTATCGAAGCTATCTGATGACCTTGTGGCATTTAAAGAAATGGTTTACAAAGTAGTTCCTATTGTCGCCTTACTCTCATTTTTTATTTTTTCATTTGTTTTTGTTAGCTCTGACTGGATTATACTCTGCTTATTAGGAGAGGGATGGGATAATTCAGTGGATATCTTAAGGCTTTTATCTTTGTCTGCTTTCGGATTAACTATCGAGAGTTACTCAAGATGTTTTATTAAATCAATGGGAGAAGTGAAAGTTATTTTAAAGCAAGAGCTATATAAGAGGGTTTTGGGAATTATATTAATTTTAATTTCTTCTTATCATGGGATGTATACGGTTATATATACATTATTATTACTTTCTATATTAAATGCATTAGTGAATTCGATTTCAGTTTGTAAAATTTTGAAAATTAACATCATCTCATATTATAGGTTGCTTTTATTTCCTATTATATTTTCTCTGCTTGGGGTTTTTTGTTCATTTTATTTATTTCCTGACGATTTTATAAAACGAACATTTGCGTTTTTATTTATATATATTTTATTTAGTATTTTTATTTTTAAAAATGAGATTGTGAAAATAAATGATAAGAAACAAGCAAGAGTATAAATATTATTTGAAGCAGGATTTACTTCAACTCGGTATTGATGGAACATTTAAAGATTATTTAAAGAACGATATATGGAGATTTCAACGAGCTCTTAGGACTGCTGAGTATTATCAAAATTGTTCTAAGTCTAAGCTCTTAAAGCTGATAACTAGATTTAGGTACTTATCTATATCCAAAAAGCTAGGATTCACTATACCACTGAACACCTTCAAAGAAGGATTATCTATAGCTCACTATGGAACTATAGTTGTTAATGGTAAGGCTCGAGTGGGACGAAACTGTAGAATTCACGTTTGTGTAAATATTGGTGCAGATATCCTTGATGGTAGCATTGCTCCAACAATCGGTGATAACGCATATATTGGGCCTGGCGCTAAGCTATATGGAGGGATTGTGTTAGGTGATAATGTTACAGTGGGTGCAAATGCTGTCGTAAACAAATCGTTTAGTGATGGAAATTGTGTTTTGGCTGGAGTTCCTGCAAAAATAATATCAAATTTACCTATAAAGAGAAAATAAAAATAACCTATTATGGGTATTCATATCAATGTTTCTTTTCTCTAGAGAAAGTATTTATTTATACTGAATGTTAATAGGTTAATAACTTTCATAAAATTAATAATTTCTATTGATTTAGAAGAGTCTCGTCATCTTCTGAGTTTACCAAAATTCTATATAATGTTAGCTAAAATATTTTTTAGAAATTAATTTTTCTTATTGCACTGGATATGAAAGTTTCTCTTCAATAAATTATGATAATTGGTTAGGTAGCTTGTTGGTATTTGACGATTAAAATAATCCTTTTAAAAATGACTAGATTTTAGTTGTTATTTTTGAATAAAACTAATGTATAAGATTTCTGATGATCCTTAATGAAGATACTTTAAAAAAATTCACTCTAGCTTTATCAATATTTTTTCTTTCTCTAGAGAATCACGACAACACACGTCTTGTAATTGTACTTGCTATACTGTTCATATATTTTATCATTCATCCCAAGTCTTACTTAAACAAGAATATATTTAAGGTTTTATTTTCTATTTCTTTTTTAATAATGACTGTTTCGATTTTTTCTCATTATGAATGGTTATCATATGTAAATAATATGACCAATTATGGTTCCATTGATTTTTTCGGAACTATGGTTTTTAAATTAATATTGATAGCTATATGCTTTTATATTAGTGGTCTTGAAAGTAAAGTATTGGCAGATAGTTTAAAGGTTGTAATTACTATTCATGTTTCGGTCTTCTTTTTTCAATTAATAGTGGTTTATTCGACTGGTTATTACATTGATCTTCTACAGCCATTCACCGGCGAAGCATCTCGTTATACTTGGGGTGTCCGTTTACCTATCATTGGTAATACATACAGACCTACTGGATTTTATAATGAGCCATCAACATATAGCGCTTTTGTTATCTGCTTGTTTATATTGCGATATCATATAACAAATAAAATAGATAAATTGGATAAGGCATTATTAGCCTCATTGTTCTTGTCTCTTTCTTTTGCTTCTATTTTTTGTGCATTCTTTCTTATGTATTTCATCAAAAACAACAAGGAGAACTATAAGCTGAAGTTTTTATTAGCAACTACAGTGGTTGTTACCCTTATTCCATTTGTTATTGATTTGCTAGTTTTGAGAACGTCAGGAAATTATGATGCTATTGGCATGCGATTAGGGCTTTTTGATGTGATATTTAATCAGTCTATGCTTGATATATTTTTTGGTAGTGGACCCGTAGGAGTTCCTCGTGAAATTGAGTATCTAGTTAATAATCCAGGAGCATCTTGGGCAAGACAAGGATTACCTGCATTAAATGATAATGGTTTGGGTACTTTTATTCTCATGAAATTTGGTGTCATCGGTCTGATACTATTACTTGGAATTCTAAAGTTTAACTTGAAGAGTAATCGTCATTTCTTATGTAGTCTTGTGATATTAATTACGAAATTAAAATACACTAGTTTCATATTTTTAATATATATTTTCTATGTTTTTATTAGGAAAAACATGAAACATAGCCATTCAGTCTAAGTAAAATCTATGAATTATTATATTATTATAAATTCTCTTATCGGTGGTGGCACAGAAAAGGTATGCTGCCAAATATCTTCAAGGCTATCTCAAGATAAAAATGATGTTACTATTTTTGTTTTAGATGATGAAGGATCTTCTTATGAGGTGTCTGATAAAGTAAAAATTGTTTACCTAGGCAAAACGAGTACATTAAAAAGCTTTTGGAAGTTGAAAAAAGTTTTAAAAGACATCAATGGACATTCTGTTTTAATATTTAATCATGAGCTCAGTTTAGTAGCTCTCCTAATAAAGAAATTATTTAAATATAATGTAAAAATAATTAGCAGAATAAATAATACACTTAGCGTAACAATCAAACATAAAAGCAAAAAGTATCAATATGTAGTCAGTCCGTTGATGAAGGCCTTTTATCGATATATCGACGGCTATATATTCCAGTCTACTGGTATACAAAAGGACATGAATGATAACTATTCTGTTAATGAAAGATATGTTGTCATTAATAATCCAATAGAACGTTTTAAAAGTGACGTCGACAAAGAAGTTAAAAAAGAAAATTATATTTTGTATGTGGGAAGATTAGTAAAGCAGAAGAACGTTAAAGACACGATAAAAGCATTTTCCTTGTTCTTAAATACATTCCCTGATTATAAATTGGTAATAGTAGGCGATGGGCCAGAAAAAGAAAGTTTAATGCAACTTTCGAGAAAACTTGGGATAGAGAGTAATGTTTCATTTGCTGGCCATCAAAAAAATACCAAACCTTATTATGAAAATGCAAAATTAACAGTTTTATCTTCATTCAATGAAGGATTCCCTAATGTATTGTTGGAATCTATATTATATAGAACACCTATAGTTTCTTATGATTGTCCAAGCGGTCCAAGAGACATAATTAATGATCATAATGGTATATTAGTTGAATATCTATCAGTAGAAAAGTTAGCAGAAGCGATGTCTTTTTGTATCAATAAGTCTTGGAACTATAACGGTATATATCATACGACTGAGAAATACTCATTAGAGAAAATTACGAGTCAATATGAAAAATTCATAAAGAGTATTTAATTTAATGAAAAAAATTATTTTTATAGAAAGTTATTATAAGGGACTTTACGGAGCTCCAAAAAGTATGTTGGAGCTAGCTTCTGGATTAAATAGTAAAGAATATTTGGATGTTAGTTTAATCACATCTAAAAACGGTCCGTTAGCTAAGAAGTCCAATGATTTAGGAATAAATTCATTTATTCTGCCTGTTCCTGAACTGTTGTTAAAGCCGAGAAGTAAATTTAAACTTTACCAAAAGATTGTATATCCTTTTCTGCTAATATATTTATGGTTCAAGCAACTTTTTAATATTAACTTGATTGGAAAGTCTGATTATATATGTGTGAATGACATTCGCAGCTTTCTATTCTACCTTCCTATTATTTTTATTTTAAGGGATAGAGTTTCTTGGTATGTAAGGATAAATGACCGAGTTAAGTTTATATCCTCAATCGCTGCAGCCCTTTCAAATAAGATAATTCTTATATCTAGTGACTGTAGTGATGTTCTGTCAGAAAATGAAAAGCAGCGATATCAAAAAAAACTAACTATTTTGAATACAGGGTTTAATTTTAAAAGCTTGGACTACAGCGCAGTCGAAGAAATAAAAGGAACAATAGAAAAATATAATAAAGTTTATATTACAGTTGGAAGTATTTGCATAAGGAAAAATCAGCTAGATATTGTAAGAGCTTTTGGTAAAGTCTACAAAGATGGTGATGTATTACTTATGATCGGAAGCCCACCTACTGAAATTGACATTAAGTATCAGGATGAGGTGTTAAATTTAATAAACGATTCTGGGCTAAAAGATAATGTAATAATAGTCCCATATACTCCTTTTGTTAATGAATATCTGTCTTTATCTGACATTTTTTTATTCGCCAGTCACAAAGAAGGACTACCTAGAGTCGTTATAGAGGCACTTAATGCAGGGTGCTTTGTTTGCTCTTCTCTAGTTGATGGAATTAATGATGTATTAGTTAACGAGAGTATTGGCTTAATTACGAAAACAAAAGCCAGTGATGACACCTTTGTTGATGAGTTTACTTCAAATATTCTATCGATTGATGATGATGTGTTGTCGTGTCGTAATCAAAGAACTCAATATGTGAAAGATAAATTTGATTACGATGGTTTCGTAAATGGTTTTGAAAATATAATGAAGAATATGGATGATTTGAGTAATGAATCTGAAAAAAGAATTAAAGAATATAACTAGAGATGTTCTTAGATTGGTTATTACTCCCAATGTTTATAATAAAATTAGATTTGTTATAACTCATAAGTATTATCCAGACTTTATATCTCCTAGTACATTTTCAGAAAAAGTATTTGCTCGAAAGTTAGATTCACAATCATTAAGCTTCTCTCGTTATGTTGATAAGTATACTGTGAGAAAATACGTCGAAGATACTATTGGTAAAGAACATTTAATTCCTTTAATTGCTAAAACAACTCATGTAACGCCTGATTTCTTTCACAAAGCACCTGATAAGTTTGTTATCAAAACGAGTAATGGAGGTGGTGGTGAGAATGTTAAAGTAGTACTTGATAAGTCAAGATTAACAGATTTAAATGCATTATCAGCACAATTCAATCGTTACCTGAAAGTAAAAATAGGACAAAAGATTGATGAAAAGTTCTATGATCTTGAAACGCCTCAAGTACTCATGGAAGAGTTATTAATGCATAAAGATGGTTCTCTGCCATCCGATTACAAATTGCATATTTTTCAAGGGGACGATAGTAACCAGGAAAAAGTAATAATTCAGGTTGATAGTGACCGATTTAGTAATCATAAAAGATCACTGTATTCCGAACATTTAGAAAAGTTAGATTTTGCTATACAGCCCAAGTATGAATCAATTGATGATTCCTATGAGTTTCCAATTAATATGCCTGACGTGGTTTCACTAGCAAAAAAATTAGCGAAACCTTTTAAGTACGTTCGAGTTGATATGTATAACGTCGATGGAAAGGTTTATTTTGGAGAACTAACGTTTTGTCATGGTAGTGGTTGGGAACCACTTTCAAGTAAAGATGCAGATGTCTTATTAGGTAGTTATTGGAAGGAATTTAATAAATGAAATATTTAGTAACTGGCGCAGCGGGTTTTATTGGCGCTAAAACCATTGAAGTGCTTTTGAGTAAAGGTGCGAGTGTTGTTGGTGTAGATAATATTAATGACTACTATGATGTTAATCTTAAAGAAGCTCGACTACTTACAATCAACAATAGTGAGCTATTCGAATTTGTAAAGATGGACCTCTCGGATAGACAAGCTGTAGCAGATTTCTTCGCTAACAACCAGTTTGATTGTGTTATCCACTTAGCAGCTCAAGCTGGTGTGAGATACTCTATAGAAAACCCGATGGCCTATGCGGATTCTAACTTAGTTGGTCACCTAAACATCCTAGAGGGTTGCCGACATTCAAAAGTTAAGCATTTAGTTTACGCATCGTCATCTTCTGTTTATGGCTTGAATCAAAAAACACCTTTTGAAACAAGTGATACGGTTGACCATCCAGTTTCTTTGTATGCAGCGACGAAGAAATCAAATGAGTTAATGGCACATTCATATTCTCACTTGTATGACTTACCGACGACTGGATTGCGGTTCTTCACCGTTTACGGTCCATGGGGCCGTCCTGATATGGCACCTTTTATTTTCACTAAGAAGATATTAGAGGGCGATACAATTGATATAAACAATAATGGCGATATGTGGCGAGACTTCACTTACATTGACGACATTGTTGAAGGTATTGTACGTATTTCTGAGGTTATCCCTCAAAGAAATAACGACTGGACCGTTGAATCCGGTACGCCTGCTTCTAGTTCAGCTCCATACTCTGTTTACAATATCGGTCACGGTAGCCCAGTTAACCTTATGGACTTCATCACGGAAATCGAATCTGCGCTTGGTATTGAAGCGAAAAAGAACTTCCGCGAGATGCAGCCTGGTGATGTGTATAAGACTTATGCTGATACCTCTGATTTATTCGAAGCGACTGGCTACAAACCTCAAGTTGGTCTTAAACAGGGCGTTCAAGCCTTAGTTGATTGGTATCGCGAGTTTTATAAGGTTTAGGTAGTTAGATGAAAACGGTTGCGATTTCAGCAAATACAAGTTGGTATTTATATAATTTCAGAAGAAACACCATTACGGCGTTGGTGGACGCTGGTTATCAGGTTGTAGCTATAGCCCCTAAAGATGATTATTCACCGAAGCTTGAATCACTTGGAGCAAGCTTTTGTCATATCAACATTGACCAAGGGGGTACAAACCCTGTTAAAGATATTGGTACGTTTTTCTCATTTATCAAAATCTTTAAGAGCGTCAAACCCGATGTGGTACTGAACTTTACTCCAAAGAATAATATCTACGGTACGTTAGCTGGGCATTTTGTTGGCTCTAAGTCGGTCAATAATATTGCCGGCTTAGGTATGGTCTTTATTAATGAAGGCCTTACGTCTAAGATTGCCAGATTGCTGTATAAAATGAGCCAATCTAAAGCAAGTAAGATCTTCTTTCAAAATGAAGACGATAAAACGTTGTTTTTGGAGAACCGGTTAGCGCCATCGTATCTTGTTGATCGTCTACCCGGTTCGGGAGCTGATCTCAACCGTTTTCAAGTTAGCCCTGCAAATGATGACGGTGTAATTCGCTTTTTATTGATTGCCAGAATGTTGTACGACAAAGGCATTGGTCACTACGTTGAAGCGGCCCGTGCATTGAAGTCTAAGCATGGTGATAAGGTTGAATTTCGATTACTAGGTTTTCTTGATGTTAATAACCCTTCAGCTATCTCTAGTAGTGATATGCAAAAGTGGGTTGATGAAGGCATTGTAAGTTATCTTGGCACTTCTGATTGTGTAGAAGAGGAGATTGCGAAGGTAGATTGCATGGTGCTTCCTTCATTCTATCGAGAGGGAGTACCTAAATCGTTACTTGAAGCGGCGGCAATGGGGAAACCCATAGTAACAACTGACAATGTTGGTTGTCGTGAAACGGTTGACGATGGAGTCAATGGTTATTTATGTGCTCCTCGTTCGACAGAGAGTTTAATTGAAAAACTGGATTTGGTGATCAACCTCACTCATCAAGAAAGGTTAACAATGGGACAATTCAGTCGTCAAAAAGTTGAACGAGAGTTTGATGAGCAGTTAGTCATACAAAAATACTTGGACGCAGTGGAAGATTGCTTTCAAAAAGAAAAAACTCAAGCAGAAGGCCTCAGTGCCAGCTAGCAAAACTAAATAAAATAAAGAGTTATGATCAAAAAGATTTCAGTGGATGAAGTAACGATAATTACCCTATCGTTGGCTTTTAGTTGTGGCGTCGCGGCAAACGAATTGCAGACGCTAAATTCTAACCAAAGCTTTAGTGGACTGGTTTTTAACCCTAATGCTCAAGTGAAAGAGTATGGCGACTTTGGTGTATCTTTTGCCCAAGGGCGCCCTTGGCTTGACGAGGTGCAAGGTTTAGATTCTATAAAAGTATCTTTCGGCCTCATTGAAGGGTTAGAGGCTCATGGTAGTATCGTTACTTATGATTATAACTCGAACTGTTTTAAAACAGGCTGTGGCGGTATTCGAGATTTATCATTATCACTGAAGTATCAGGTTCCCAATTTTTGGGAGAATGAGAACTTAGATTTTGCTTTGGGTATGCAAGATGTCGGTGGGGCTGCAAATAAGCTCATGACTAATTTTGCCGTCGCTGATTATACGTTTAATGCACTTCCCTTAAGGGTTTCTGCTGGTTTCGGTCAGTCAGAAGAGCGTTTGATGGGTGTTCTAGATGGCCCTTTTGGTGGCTTTGAATACCAACCTTTTGACTTTGTTCAACTAGTAGGAGAGTACGATTCAGTAGAATTCAACTCTTCTATAAAAGTGTTTACTCCCGATAATTTACTGCCTAATGATATAACCGCCTCATTAAGTTACCAGATTTATTCTGGTCATGAATCGGATGGTTCAAGCGTTTGGAGTGCTGCACTCTCTATGCCATTGATAACGGAATACTCTCGCTCTCGCGACTACGCGAAGAATAATATGACGTTAATGGATCGTTTAGCCGTTGAGCAAAACAAAGCGCAACAAGCGTCAATTTCCTCTTTGGTTAGTGCGTTAAAAAATGAAGGCTTCGTTAATGTTCAAGTGGGCGTATCAAATGACAAAGTTGTGGTGGCTGTAGAAAACCGCCGCTACAACCATAACCAAGTTGACGGACTAGGTGTCGCTCTGGGTATTGTGTCGAGTCATTTAGGTCAAAATGCGGCGCAAGATATAGGCGCTGCATCGGATCAATTTGAACTTGTGATGCTTGCCAACCAAAAACCAGTGGTCAGCGTTTTGTCTGACGCTAACTGTTACCAAAGTTTTGTCAATGGTAGCGCAGCTTGTGATGACATTCAGTTTATCACGCGCGATTTACCGGAAAGATTAGACATGGTTGATTGGAAAACGGAGCGAGTTAATTCAGGCACTTTAGATTCGCAGATCGTGCTTTCTCCTATGGTAAGGCATGGTTTTGCAACCGAGTACGGTGTGTATGATTACTCTTTTGCTATGTCTAGCAACTTATACACCTACCTATGGTCTGGCGCGGCAATTGATGTTCGTCATATTTTACCTTTAGCAGAAAGTGACGATTTTGAAGAAGGTGGGTATTTCGAAGACAGCGCGTACGAGAACGAGATTGATCGTGCAATGGTGCATCAGTTCTTCCGTTTACCATATGTCGATATTGCTAACCAGGTCTCTCTAGGCTTGGTTAAGTCGGATTATATCGGTGCGCGCAGCGAATCAGCTTGGTTCTCTGAGTCAGGCAACCATGAGTTGGGGCTAGAGATGAGCTACTTCCAACATCAAGACGAAAAAGACAAAAATGGTTATGCGAATCCAGACCGACAAACCTTTTTAACTCGTTATACATTCTCTATGCCGGAGTGGGATTGGCAGTTTAATGCGACTGCTGGAGAGTTTTGGAAGGGGGATGTCGGCGCAAAATTCACGACCTCACATTGGTTTGAGGACATAGAAGTATCAGCAAGTTATCAGGTGACAAAGTTTAATGATACAGACGAAGAGCAGTTTGTCACTGTGTCAGTAAAACTGCCATTAACGCCATGGCGCGATATGTCGCCGGGAGTGATACAAGTTCGTGGTAACGAGGCTTATGATTTCAACGTTACGACACGAGTTGGCAACGATACAAACTATTTGGCAGCAGGCCAGGGTGATGAACTCGTGATGGATAATAGTATGCTTCGCCGCTACTTTAACCGAGGCCGTTATGGTCAAGAGTACTTTGAGCAGAACAAGCTTCGCATTCGCAATGCTTATTTGCGTTACTTGGGTACTCAATTGAATTAAGTTGTGTTGCTAGTTAGGCTTTTAGTTAATCGCCGCACTCTACCGAGAGTGTCGGTGTTTTCATATGCTAGCGTCAGTTAAATAATAGGAAATAAAAATGAAAATTGCTGTAGCAGGCACGGGCTACGTCGGTTTGTCCAATGCCATGTTATTGTCACAAAACCATGAGGTTGTGGCGGTTGATATTATCCAAGAAAAAGTGGACTTGTTGAATGACAAGAAATCTCCAATTGTTGATGCGGAAATCGAACATTTCCTTGCAAACAAAGAACTCAACTTTATCGCGACGCTAGATAAAGAGCTAGCTTACAAAGACGCAGAGTTTGTTGTTATTGCCACACCAACGGATTATGACCCTCAAACGAACTACTTTAATACCTCTTCAGTTGAAGCAGTGATTAAAGATGTGATGGCAATTAATCCAGATGCGGTTATGGTTATTAAGTCGACTGTGCCTGTGGGTTATACTGTGCGTATTAAAGAGGAGCTCGGTTGTCAGAATGTCATGTTCTCTCCAGAGTTTCTTCGTGAAGGTAAAGCACTTTACGATAACCTTCACCCGTCTCGCATCATCGTTGGTGAGCGTAGCGAACGTGCAGAGAAGTTCGCTGACCTTTTAGTTGAAGGTGCAGTAAAAGAAGACATCTCGGTTTTGTTTACTGACTCTACAGAGGCAGAAGCGGTTAAGCTGTTCTCAAACACATACCTCGCGATGCGCGTGGCTTACTTCAATGAACTGGATTCTTATGCTGAAGCACATAACCTTGATGCGCGCCAGATTATTGAAGGTGTAGGCTTAGATCCTCGCATTGGCAATCACTACAACAACCCGTCATTCGGTTATGGTGGTTACTGCTTACCAAAAGATACAAAGCAATTGTTAGCAAACTACCAAGAAGTTCCTAATAACATCATTGGTGCAATTGTTGATGCAAACCGCACTCGTAAAGATTTTATCGCAGACTCCATTATCAAACGTCAGCCAAAAGTAGTGGGCATTTACCGCTTAATTATGAAAGCTGGCTCAGACAATTTCCGCGCTTCGTCTATTCAAGGCATTATGAAGCGTATTAAGGCAAAAGGTATCGAAGTCGTGGTGTATGAGCCAGTACTTAAGGAAGATGAGTTCTTCCACTCTGCCGTTATCCGCGATATTGAAGAGTTCAAACAAATGTCTGATGTTATTGTTTCTAACCGCATGGTTGAGGAACTAGCTGATGTGGCTGATAAAGTTTACACCCGTGACCTGTTTGGTAGCGATTAATTAGTCTTTATATTCAAAATAATATAACAGGCTCCCTCAGAGGAGCCTTTTTTTAGTTGGTAATGGTTATGATTAAAAAATGTTTATTCCCTGCAGCGGGTTACGGTACACGTTTCCTTCCTGCAACTAAGTCGATGCCGAAAGAAATGATGCCAGTAGTGAACAAGCCATTGATTGAATACGGTGTTGAAGAAGCGATTGAAGCTGGCATGGACGGTATGTGCATCGTCACGGGTCGTGGTAAGCACTCGTTAATGGATCACTTTGATAAAAACTACGAGCTAGAGCATCAAATTAGCGGTACAAGTAAAGAAGCGCTGCTTGATGATATTCGTTCTTTGATTGATTCTGCGAGTTACACTTACATCCGTCAGCGTGAAATGAAAGGCTTAGGTCACGCTATTCTTACGGGACGTGAATTGGTCGGTGATGAACCGTTTGCTGTAGTACTCGCGGATGACCTTTGTGTGAATGAAGACAAAGGCGTTCTAGCGCAAATGGTTGAGCTGTACAAACAGTTCCGCTGTTCAATCGTTGCGGTACAAGAAGTTCCGGAATCAGAAACGCATAAATACGGTGTGATTTCTGGCGAGATGATCAAAGATGATATCTTCCGCATTGATAACATGGTTGAAAAGCCAGAGCCAGGCACTGCACCTAGCAATCTAGCGATTATTGGTCGCTATATTCTGACACCTGATATCTTTGAACTGATTGAAAATACAGAGCCAGGTAAAGGTGGTGAGATTCAAATCACCGATGCGCTGATGCAACAAGCTCAATCTGGTTGTGTTTTGGCATACAAATTTAAAGGTCAGCGCTTTGATTGCGGTAGTGTAGAAGGCTACATTGAAGCAACAAATTACTGCTACGAGAACCTTTATAAGAAAGATTCCAGTGCGGAGCTCGCGAAAAAGCCAACCGTGAAAATTGCTGAGCCAGCGTAAGTCGGAACTTCCTATTAGGTACTCCGACGGTACAACACAAACAAAAAGGGATGCATGATGCATCCCTTTGTTATTTCTACTCTCAGTAAAAACGAGATTAAGCTTTTGCTTTCGCCGCTGCTTTAGCGATTGCTGCGAAGCTTTTCGCGTCTAGAGAAGCACCGCCAACTAGAGCGCCGTCGATGTCTGGTTGTGAGAAGTAAGCTTCAGCGTTTTCTGGCTTAACAGAACCGCCGTATTGGATGATTACTTGTGCTGCAACTGCTTCGTCTTTCGCTGCGATTAGTGCGCGGATAGAAGCGTGGATGCGTTGTGCATCTTCAGCTGTTGCTGCTTTACCAGTACCGATAGCCCAGATTGGTTCGTAAGCGATGATTGCGCCGTTTAGAGCTTCAACACCGTAAGTGTCGATAACTGCGTTGATTTGACGTGCACATACTGCTTCAGTTTCGCCAGCTTCGTTTTGCGCTTCAGATTCACCGATACAGAAAACAGGAGTTAGGCCGTTTTCTTTTAGGAAGTTGAATTTCTTAGCGATAAACTCGTCAGATTCGTTGTGGTATTCACGACGCTCTGAGTGACCGATGATGATGTGAGTAGCACCGAAATCTTTCAGCATTTCTGGAGACATATCGCCAGTGAACGCACCGCTGTTGTTTAGGTCAGTGTTTTGAGCACCTAGGATGATCTTGTTACCGCCTTCAGCGATTACGCGCTCTGCTAGGTCGATGTAAAGTGCTGGTGGAGCGACTGCTACGTCAACACCTTCAACGCCTTCAAGCTCAGCGTTAAGACCAGTTAGCAGCTCAGTTACCATTGCTTTGCTGCCGTTTAGTTTCCAGTTACCCATCACTACAGGACGACGCATAGGAATATCTCCCTTATCTTTAATGTAAATAGTCAATTAATGTAAAAAATCTACGTAGGAATATAACAGAATAATGTGAACAGATCATGATTGGCGTCATGTCTTGTCCGGCTTTCTTTACTGATTCGACCAAGCATCGATCCTGTTCTTTTTGTCAAAAGCAATCGATTGGTGATCACGTAGACAGAATGATAGTTCATTCCTCGGAAATTGCTGCTGAGATTGGTATTACTACGCGCTGGAATTAATTGTTGTAGAAAGGAATCAAAATGCCAAATCTCGTTTTAGAGTATTCAAACTCGGTGGAAGAACGCGTCAATGTTCAGGGATTGCTGGAGGATTTACATAAAACGGCGTTAGAGAGTGGTCTTTTTGAACTCGCGTCAGTGAAATCTAGAACGCTCCGGTGCCACAATTGGTTAATTGGGGAAGAGGGCGATAGCCTCGACTTTATCCATATCAACTTTGATTTGTTATTTGGCCGTTCCCAAGAGCAGAAGCGAGAACTGTCACAAGCCTTGATGGCGACACTTCAAGAGCAAGCCAGTCACGTGCACAGCTTAACGGTCAATATCCGAGACATGGACGTAGACAGCTTCCAGAAGGTAGTGAATTAGGTTGAATCGAGTTTCTTGAGAGTAGCAAGCAGGTTACGCATCGTGAGGTACAAGGAAACTGAAAGCTAATAGGCCTTATCGAGTGTTTGTCGTTGCTTCAGCTTAGCCTCGCTCTGCTTGTTGTAACGGCGCTGTTGGCGCTTACACTGCAGGTGTACTTTCCAAACCATATCGACTCGGCTAATCTATAACCTTTCTATTTTGGGGTAAAATTTGATGTCGACTAAAGAGTTACTGTTTTCTTTTCAAGGACGTATAAACCGTAAAACCTACTGGATTTGGAACGTCATTTACTATGTCTCTATTCTAGGTTTTGGTGCTGGAATCAGTAAGCTATTTCCTACTTTCTCCTATTTACTTCTCCCTATTTTCTTGGTGATTTTGTTAATCCCTGATTTGGCGATCACCACCAAGCGTTGGCATGACCGCAACAAATCAATCTATTGGCTAGCACTGAATATTCCGCTGATTATCGGACGAATCGCTACGCCAATGACTAGCCCTGTTGCACAAGAGCCGTCGACACCGCAAATGTTCGTTGCATCCATTTCTCTGATTTGTGGTTTATGGATTCTAATTGAATGTGGCTTCTTAAAGGGGACATCAGGACCAAACCAATATGGCCCTGAGCCGGAGTAATGGCTTTAAGTAACGTGCTCGCTGAAAGTAGATTCTTAGTCTCGCTAGAATGACGAGCTCTTTTGATCTAGAGCTTGCTATTGTACCCGTCATTCTGAACAACGAGGTACGAGCGTGATTCAGAATCTATCGTCCGCTTGAGCAGTAGCTAAGGTGAGTGGGAAAGAATAGGAGTTTGCTGTTACTTGATTCTTAGTCTCGCTGGAGCTCGCTAGAATGACTAGCTTTTTTGATCTAGAGCTTGCTATTTTAACCGTCATTCTGAACAGTGAGGGACGAGCATGATTCAGAATCTATCGTCCGCTTGAGCTGTGGCTAAGGTGAGCGGGAGAGAATAGGAGCTTGCTGTTATCAGATTCTTAGTCTCGCTAAGGCTCGCTAGAATGACGAATTCTTTTGATTTAGAGACTGTTAAAGCCACTGTCATTCTGAACAACGAGGAACGAGGTGATTCAGAATCTATCGTCCGCTTGAGCTGTGGCTAAGGTGAGCGGGAGAGAATAGGAGCTTGCTGTTATCAGATTCTTAGTCTCGCTAAGGCTCGCTAGAATGACGAACTCTTTTGATTTAGAGACTGTTAAAGCCACTGTCATTCTGAACAACGAGGAACGAGGTGATTCAGAATCTATCATCCGGTTGAGCAGTGGCTAAGGTGAGTGCGAAAGAACAGGAGCTTGTTGTTACCAGATTCTTAGTCTCGCTTGAGCTCGTTAGAATGACGATCTCCTTTGTTTTAGAGGCTGTTAAAGTCATCGTCATTCTGAACAGCGAGGGACGAGTGTGATTCAGAATCTACGCACAGAGCGCTCCGAGTTTGAACTGAGCGATTGAATTACAATGGAAAAGTAACAGCGAATCATGAAGGAGAATGAATCATCGATAGGACACCTTGCGTTTATATCCTAACGTCAAACAACAACGCCGTTCTTTACATTGGTGTTACCAGTCAGCTGACTCAAAGAATATGGCAGCATAAAAACGGAGTAGTTGAGGGATTTACCAAGAAATACAACCAACGTTCATAAGCTCGTTTACGTTGAGTTATTCGACGATATGGCTACTGCTATAAACCGAGAAAAGCAGCTCAAGCAGTGGAAGCGTAAATGGAAGTTAAACTTGGTAAGAGAAACGAATCCTAACTTTCTCGATCTGTCTGCTGAGTATCAGTAAAAATCATCCCGACCTTTAAATGCCTCTAAGCTAACCACATTCGCTTTTTGAGTCGGTGCCGTTTCCCCTTGTAGCGCCGCTCTGAACTTCACGACCTGTTTTTGTAATTCGTTCATCAATACCACATTGGTGTGGTGAGGGTTTTTACACGTGCTGATGACCCTATCGATGTGGCTTTGCTGAGCCCACAGCCTTTCTTGCATGTTTTCTGATGCGCTTTCGATCATCTCTTTTGCCATGTCATGACGAAATTGCTCAAAAGCTTCTGGATCTTGCTCTGCCATTCGAACCATTTCATCGAATGGCGGAAGCGTTTGAGAAGAGTAGTGACGTAGAGTAGACATTGATGCTCCCCAAATCCTTATGGAAATCGCCTTTAGTTACTAAAAGCCTATACCACTAGAAAGAGAAGAGAGGATGAATTCTTCAGCCGTCTCACTTATAAGAGAAGCTTTCAGGCTTGAGATTGAATAAGTGCGGCATGTCGATGTTTGTTTGTGGTGGTTACTGCAGTTGTTGGATGCGGTACACGCAGCGTCTTTGACCGCTGATGATATGCTCGGTGCGCTCTATTTTGGTGTCACGTCCAAGCAAAGACTGAAAGACACTTAATTCTGATTGGCACAAACTTGGGCAGCGAGTTGCGGCTTTACAAATCGGACAGTGATTTTCGATCAAGATAAATCCGTTCTCATCTTGCTCGAGCTCTGCCATATAGCCTTCTTGCTCTCTTAATGTGACGAGTGTCTCTAGTTTGCTTTGCAGAGAGTCGCATTGCTCAAGATGCTGCCGATAACTTTGTAATGTGAGTTTTTCCCTTTCTGATGTGACTTTGTCCAGTCCATCTTTGCCAAAGATATGTTCGACAGCTTCTATAAATTGAATGGTCAACTCACCGTGACGGTCAGCAAATTGCTCATGACCTTTTTGAGTGAGAGACCAATGGCGAGCAGGGCGACCAACTTTTACTTTTACGTCATGAATAGACAGGATGCCATCATCTTCTAAACTTTGCAGGTGCTGACGAGCCCCCATGGTTGTCATACCTAGCTCAGAAGAGAGTTGTTTTGCAGTGACGGAACCATCACGCTTAACGATTTGCAATATCCTATCTACGGTCTTCATATACCCACCATTTATACGTCAGTACATATTATGCGCGATAGGGTTAGTAAAGAAAAGTGTTGACTTAATTTGAGTGTGGATTTGTAAGGGCTATGTTCATATGAGCCAATATACGTCGTCATTCTGAACAGCGAGGAACGAGGTGATTCAGAATCTATCGTCCGATTGTGCAGCGGTTAAGGCGAGCAGGAAAGAATCGGAGCTTGTTACTACTAGATTCTTAGTCTCGCTGGAGCTCGCTAGAATGACGAGCTCTTTTGATTTTGAGCTTGCTGTGGTGACCGTCATTCTGAACAGCGAGGAACGAGTGTGATTCAGAATCTATCGTCCGATTGTGCAGTGGTTAAGGCGAGCAGGAAAGAATAGGAGTTTGCTGTTACTAGATTTCTGAGTCTCGCTAGAATGACGAGCTCTTTTGATTTTGAGCTTGCTATGGTGCCCATCATTCTGAACAGCGAGGGACGAGCGTGATTCAGAATCTATTGCTTGGTTGTGCGGAAAGAAAGGCTCACACTCAGATTGAGCGAGAGCCTCGAGAAATGCTTAAAGAATAATATCACGCACTTCTGGATCTTTACGATCTAGGTAGTGAGTCGACTTAATACGACGAATAGTACGGCATCGACCACGCACGAGAAGCGTTTCTGTGGTTGCGATATTGCCTTGGCGAGAGATGCCTTCTAGTAAGTCACCTTTAGTGATGCCTGTTGCTGAGAATACGACGTTGTCGCTGCGTGCCATGTCTTCCATTTTGAGGACAACATTCGCTTTTACGCCCATTTCATCGCAGCGTTTTAGTTCGTCTGCGCCGTAAATGCGGTTTTCTTCAGTATCGCCTTTTACTTCGTGACGCGGAAGTAGACGACCGTGCATGTCACCGTCTAGCGCTCGAATCACCGCGGCTGAGACGACCCCTTCTGGCGCGCCGCCAATACAGTACATCATGTCCACTTCGCTGTCTGGCATACAAGTCAGAATAGAGGCAGCCACATCACCATCAGGCACCGCAAAGACACGTACGCCCATTGCTTGCATTTCTGCAATAACGTCATCGTGGCGAGGTTTCGCAAGGGTAATAACGACGAGGGTATCAAGTGGTTTGCTCAGAGCTTTTGCTACGTTTTCTAGGTTCTCTTTTAACGGCTTTTCTAAGTCAATCACGCCTTTTGCACCAGGGCCAACAACCAGTTTTTCCATGTACATATCTGGCGCTTTAAGAAAGCTGCCTTTCTCACCTGCGGCAAGTACGGCTAGTGCGTTTGATTGTCCCATTGCCGTCATACGCGTCCCTTCAATCGGGTCGACTGCAATATCAACTTCATCACCACCAATACCCACTTGCTCACCAATGTATAGCATTGGCGCATCATCGATTTCACCCTCACCAATGACAATTTCACCACTGATATCTGTTTTGTTCAGTAGGGTGCGCATAACTTCAACAGCTGCGCCATCGGCTGCATTTTTATCGCCACGGCCAAGCCATTTGTAACCAGCCAAAGCTGCACCTTCAGTCACACGGGAAAATGCCATTGCTAAATCGCGTTTCATGATGTCTCCAAGTAAGCAAGAGGGAAGAAGAATTTGCGCGGCGATTCTATCACAACGTAGGGTAAACGTTTGCCTTTTTGCGGAGCTTTTACTTTATCTAACTTGAATTTGATCAATACTTAGGGCGATTTTCAGCGTGGCGCGAGGCAAAATCCTTGCTCAAAAATGCTTCGGCGATAAGAAAAGTCAGCGTTTAGTGAGATTGCGCCGATTTTTTGACCGAATGATGCGAAATATCGAATATAGTGAGTGTTTCTCATCGCGACGCTGAGTAGAATGAACCTTATATAGGTTAGGTGTGCATCAATCTCGCACATCGTCCCAACGGAATAACATAGGTAGGCCAAGATGTCTTTTGAAGTACTAGAACAACTAGAATCTAAAATTCAAACTGCAGTTGACACAATCACTCTTCTTCAGATGGAAGTCGAAGAGCTGAAAGAAGATAAAGCAAAACTTGCGGAAGAAGCGAATGAGCTTCGCTCTCAACGAGAAGAGCTAGAGCAAAAAGCACAACAAGCACAGCAAGAGCATGCGCAATGGCAAGAGCGCATTCGTGCACTACTTGGCAAAATGGACGAAGTGGAATAATTCGGCTTCTTCATTCCAAATTAAAAACACCCGCGTTAAGCGGGTGTTTGTGTTTTGGGCAAGTTGAAAATCGTTAGGACAAGCTCGATTCTGATAGCCAAGAGAAGGTCCTATAACTTAGGTACCTAAGACTCTTATTCTTCTTCATCCAACTCTAAATCAATATTCAATGGCTCAGGCGACAGGATGATCCCAGTGCTATCAGCATAAATATAATCTTCAGGTAAGAAGCTGACGCCGCCAAAGTTGACTGGTACATCTAATTCGCCGATACCCTGGCTGGTCGCTCCAACAGGAATAGAAGCGAGGGCTTGAATGCCTAAGTTCATATCTTCAAGTTCATCTACTTCACGAACACAGCCGTAAACGACAATGCCTTCCCACTCGTTTTCTTCCGCAATAGTTGCGATTTCTGCATCGATAAGGGCTTTACGTAGGGAACCGCCACCGTCAATTAACAAAACGCGACCAAGTCCATCTTGCTCTAATGTCTCGCGGATCAACGAATTATCTTCAAAACACTTGATGGTGGTGATTTGCCCGGCAAATGAAGCGCGACCGCCAAAATTACTGAACATTGGTTCAACCACATCTACCTGATCGAGGTAGATATCACAGAGTGCTGAGGTATTGTATTCCATAGCGTACCTTTCTAAACAGAAATTGGTTGTCTTTGAGTATATCTAGGCATTAAGTCAATGCAATGACAATCCTTTTTTAACTTACTAGAGTTTGAGCTACCACAATTGTTGCAAACAAAACGTTGGTGACTAAAGAGCATTTCACGATGACTGGCATCATTGGTGCTATCTGAGCGGGCTTTTGTGTATGCCAAACCGCTTTACCATGATCGGCCACGAAATAAATACTAAGTAAAAATGGCAAGCTAATCCAAACGGGTTTGTCTTGAATTAACAAGTAAGCCGCAAAGGCAAGAATAGCACCGCCAAGTAAAACAAAGTGATACTGCTTGGCTTTGCGTTGACCCAAACGCACTGCGACTGTGCGTTTACCACACTCTCGGTCGTTCTCGATATCACGCATATTGTTGATGTTGAGTACTGCAACGGCGAGTAAACCGCAGCCTAGAGCAGGTAAGAATAGCGTGGTATCTACGTGACCAGTATGCAAGAAATAGGTACCGGATACGCCGAGTAGACCAAAAAACAAGAAAACTGAAATATCGCCAAGCCCCACGTAACCGTATGGTTTGCTACCCATGGTATAAGCAATGGCTGCGAGAATGGCCAAAATTCCCAGCCCGATAAAAGTGACAATGCTTTCTAGTGAGCTTAGTGAATAGAAAACTAACACTAAGCCAGAAATGGCGGTCAGAACGATGTTAAAGATAATCGCCTGTTTCATTTGTTTCGCACTTACCGCGCCAGACTGCATCGCTCGTAATGGGCCAAGGCGTTTTTCGTTATCTGTACCTTGAACGGCATCGCCGTAGTCGTTTGCCAGGTTGGACAGAATTTGCAGCAACGTCGCGGTTACGAAAGCCATGATGGCAATTGTCAGTGAAAAATGACCCGCCGAGTAGGCGAGTACGCTACCCGTTAAGATAGAGACTAATGCCAGAGGTAGTGTTTTTGGGCGAGCGGCTTCAAGCCAGATCTGTAAAGATTGTTTCATGGAAATTTCGTGCTAGTAACCAATGTGCCCAGTATAAGCACAAAGAGGCAGATACGCTATTGACCTAAAACAACTCAACTAAAAGTCAAAGGGTGAAGTAGAAGGAAAGCAGTTTCGATATTTGAGGCGATAAAATAGCCCTCTTTTTGGAAAGTGGAGGGTACGGAGAACGCTGCTATTAGATTCTTAGTCTCGCTTGAGCTCGCTAGAATGACGAGATCTTTTGATTTAGGCGTAGTCAAAGTCACCGCCATTCTAAACAAAAAGCCCAGAAACAAGGCTCTGGGCTTTGGTGGGATAGATTACGATTAAAGAATAAAGCGGCTTAGATCTTCATCTTCAATCGTGTCGCCTAGGCGCTCTTTCACATAAGCGGCATCAATAACAAACTTCGCGCCAGATTGCTCCGCCGCGTCGTAAGAGATTTCATCCATTAAGCGTTCCATAACGGTGTGTAAGCGACGAGCACCGATGTTTTCTGTGCTTTCGTTGACCGTCCATGCCGCTTCCGCGATTTGCGTGATGCCATCTTCTGTGAACTCGATGTCCACATCTTCCGTTTTCATCAACGCCACGTACTGCTCTGTTAGAGAGGCTTTTGGCTCTGTCAGAATGCGTTTGAAGTCGTTGCTGCTTAGTGCTTCTAGCTCAACACGAATTGGTAGACGACCTTGCAATTCTGGGATCAAGTCAGATGGTTTTGCCACTTGGAATGCACCAGATGCAACAAACAGAATGTGGTCTGTTTTTACCATGCCGTGCTTGGTTGATACCGTGCTGCCTTCAATCAATGGAAGTAGATCGCGCTGAACACCTTCGCGTGAAACGTCTGGGCCAGAGCTCTCACCGCGTTTACAGATCTTGTCGATCTCATCGATAAATACGATGCCGTTGTTTTCAACGTTGAAAATCGCTGCTTCTTTTAGTTCTTCTTGGTTAACCAGTTTCGCCGCTTCTTCTTCCGCTAACGCTTTCATTGCGTCTTTGATTTTCAGCTTACGCTTTTTCTTAGTATCGCCAGCCAGGTTTTGGAACATGCCTTGCAACTGGTTAGTCATCTCTTCCATACCTGGGGGCGCCATGATCTCTACGCCCATTTGTGGTGCGGCTACGTCGATTTCAATTTCTTTATCGTCTAGTTGGCCCTCACGCAGTTTCTTACGGAAGATCTGGCGAGTGTGAGAAGACTCTTCCGTTTGCTCTGCTTGACCCCAGCTATCACGTGCTGGCGGCAGTAGCGCATCAAGAATGCGTTCTTCCGCTTGCTCTTCAGCGCGGAATTTTACTTTTTCCATCGCTTGTTGATGCGTCATTTTCACAGCGACATCAGTCAGGTCACGGATGATAGTTTCAACTTCTTTACCAACGTAACCCACTTCGGTGAATTTCGTCGCTTCAACTTTGATGAATGGTGCATTTGCCAGTTTTGCTAGGCGGCGTGCTATTTCAGTCTTACCAACACCAGTAGGACCAATCATCAAAATGTTTTTTGGCGTCACTTCGGCACGCAAACTTTCTTCAAGCTGCATACGGCGCCAGCGGTTACGAAGTGCAATCGCAACCGAACGCTTGGCTTTTTCTTGACCGATAATGTGGCGGTTCAATTCATGAACGATTTCGCGAGGCGTCATTTCAGACATATTCTTTCCTTACTTCGTTACGATTACGCGGTTGGTTTTTCAGGCTCTACCGTTGAGTCTAGCTCTTCTACTGTGTGGTGGTGGTTGGTGAAGACACAAATATCACCCGCGATATTGAGAGCTTTTTCCGCGATCTCACGAGCATCTAGATCTGTGTTTTCTAGTAGGGCGGTTGCGGCAGCTTGTGCGTAAGCACCACCAGAGCCAATCGCAATCAGGTCGTGTTCTGGCTGTACGACATCACCATTACCGGTAATGATTAACGATGCGGTTTCGTCGGCAACGGCAAGCAAGGCTTCGAGCTTGCGCAGAGCACGATCGCTACGCCAGTCTTTGGCTAGCTCAACCGCAGCCTTAGTTAGGTGGCCTTGGTGCATTTGCAGCTTGCTTTCGAAGCGCTCAAAAAGGGTGAAGGCATCTGCAGTGCCGCCAGCAAAGCCCGCTAGTACTTGGTTGTTATATAGGCGGCGAACTTTGCGCGCATTACCTTTCATTACGGTATTGCCTAGAGATACTTGGCCATCACCCGCGATGACGACTTTATTATTTCGACGTACAGATACAATGGTAGTCACAGTCGACCTCTTGATTATTTCTCTTTGGATTTAATTCAGTATATGGGGGAAGGGAAATGGGGATTCAAGGGGGCAAAAAGAAAGGCCCTAGGATCTTAGCTCCTAGGGCCTGAGTTTAAAGATTTTCTTTCCAAATCGCACATGGCTCGATTTTCGCGCGTTGCAGTTTATGACGGTCACGTTCTGCATCACGTTTGAACTTATACGGACCTAGCACCACGCGATACCATGAACTGCCTTCTTTCTTACGAATCTTGCTCGACATCCCTTGGAACGCGATTGCAAGCTTGCGCTCTTCCGCTTGTGCCTGGGTTTTGTACGCGCCACACTGCATGATGTAAGGAATTTTAGAAACTTCAATTTCTTTGGCCACAACTTCAACTTCACGTTTCGGTAGTGACTCAACATATTCCCACTTTTCTTCTGGTGGTGGCGGCAAGTCTTTTTTCGGCTTTGGTTTGCTTACAGTGGTTGTTGGCTGCTTCACGACAGGTTGTTTGGGTTCTGGGTCGCTACTCAAAAGGTAAAGACCATAGCCAAAACCACCCACGAGCAAGATAGCGAGCAGGCCACTACGCCAAGGTTTTTTTCTTCTCGGCGGCTGTTTTTTTGTCGACTTTTTTGGGGCGCCTCGCCCCCGTCTTACATAATCTCTATTTGCCACGGTTATTTCTGGTCATCAAGGATTCTTGCAAATATGTTAATCCAGAACGAGTTGAGAAAACACCCTATTGATAGAATCTTGATAGCTAAAGCGCGACAACGCCCGAGTGTAGGAGTGTGTTTCCGTTCTTGCTTATATTTATTCGGGGATACACAAAAAGCAGGAGGGGCAAATAAAAAGCGGCGCCTTAGCACCGCTTTGGGTATGAATACCTAATCTTTAGGTTAAGGGCGCTGTGGTGGCGCTGCACTTCCGCGAATGACGAGGTTAGTTTCAAGTAGACGCGAGCCTGAATGCACGTCGTGTCCTTTTAACATCTCAAGCATCATTAGCATCGCTTGTCGACCAATCTCATAGCGAGGCTGAGAGATAGTGGTCAACGGTGGATCGCAGTACTGAGCGAAGTTAATGTCATCAAAGCCCACAACAGAGAGATCTTGCGGTACTCGTAAGCCAAGCTTTTTCGCTTCTTGAATTGCGCCGATGGCCATTGTGTCACAGTGGCAGAAAATAGCCGTTGGTGGCTCTGGCAATTCGAGCAGTTTACGAACGGCTTTTGCTCCGCCATCAAAAGAGAACTCAGTAATGACACTATATTGTGGATCTTTATTGATGCCGGCACGGCGCAGGGCTTGTTGGTAGCCTTGCTGGCGGAACTGACACAATATTGCTGTATCTGGTCCAGAGATTTGAGCGATGCGTTTATGACCTAGTTGGGTTAGGTAATTCACCGCTTCAAATGCTGAGGTCAGGTTGTCAATATGTACTGTCGGAAGTTCTAACTCTGGCGCAAATTCACACGCCATTACCATCGGAGGTAAGTTCTTTTGTTCTGGCTTACTGACATCGAACGGTAGATCTGTGCCAAGCAGTAGCATTCCATCCGCCTGCTTAGTAAATACGAGGTTAACGAAAGAACTTTCGCGTTTCTTCTGTTGTCCGCTATCGCCCAGCAGGACTAGATAGCCATGTTCCATGGCAGCATCTTCAATGCCGCGAATAATTTCAGAAAAATAAGGATCACAGATGTCGGGAACGATAGTGACAATGGTTTTTGATTCGTTTCTACGTAAGTTACGCGCTAATGAGTTTGGAGAATAACCCGCTTCAAGTACGGCATCTTCTACTCTTTTTCTCGTTGAAGAAGAGACCTTCTCTGGGTTCATTAATGCTCGAGATACCGTAGCCGTAGACACTCCCGCAAGCTGGGCAACATCCTTCATTGTCGCCATAGTTTTTAACCTCTCGTTTATTTTTTTGCCAAGATGACGTTATTCCGGTTTGAAATCATAGTAATCACGCTGAGTTAGAGCAGCGTTTGCTCTTCGCTCAGTTCGTGTTAACAAGTGGAAAAATGGATTCTTCACTGCGACATCAATTTGTGGGAATAGTCATTGTTTTAATCTAAGTCTGTGCGAACAAGTCACTTTAGACTTTTCTAATTTGGATAGTCTATTCATTTCTAAAGTGAAAGTTACGGTCTGTTTAACAAAAATTGCAATCCCGTCGTGATGCTCGTCACATTAAATGGTAATTCATTACATAGTTAAACGTTTGCTAGCTGAGATCTTGTGGCTCTATGTCTAAATTCCAGCGAACTTTCTTGGCATTTGGCAACAACTCAATAGCAGGTTTGGCACTGGTTAATAACTTTTGCATCAATGAACGATGCTGGGTTTGAAGTAACAGCTGCCAGCGGTATTTGCCTGCGCGTTTGGCGAGAGGTGATGGTGTTGGACCCAGCACCATGCAAGTGTCGTCAAATAAAGGGTGCGATTCTAAGGTAAAGCGAACCTGACGTAAGAAGTCTTCAACCACTTCACTTTGGTTTGCTTCTGCTTTAAACAGAGTCAAGAAACTATAAGGCGGAAGCTGAGCCAGTTTGCGTTCTTCCAGAGCTGTCATAGCAAAGTGACGATAGTCTTTTTGAAGTAGGGCTTGCAGCAAGCTGTGCTCAGGATGGTGAGTTTGCAGGATCACTTCGCCAGGTTTACTTGCTCGGCCAGCACGACCTGCGACCTGAATAAACAGCTGAGCTAATCGCTCCGAAGCGCGAAAATCACTACTATACAAAGAGCCATCAACATCCAAAAGAGCAACGAGCGTTACATTTGGAAAGTGGTGCCCCTTAGCCAGCATTTGAGTGCCTATCAGTATTTGGTATTCACCTTTACGAATCGATTCAAGGGCATCTTCCAAACTACCTTTACGACGTGTACTGTCTCTGTCGATACGAATGGCTTTGTATTCTGGAAACAACTGAGCCAATTGTTGTTCGAGCTGTTCCGTTCCTACGCCGACGGTAACCAGTTGAGTTGAACCACATCCCTGACACTGATGAATGACAGGTTGTTGTGAGCCGCAGTGATGGCAGCGTATTTCGTTGCTGTAATGGTGGAACGTATAGTACGCATCACAGCGTTTACATTCTGCAATCCAACCACATTCATGGCACATCAAAGCGGGCGAGAAACCTCGGCGGTTAAGAAACAACATAACCTGATTGCCCATTTTTAAGTGTTTGCGCATTTCGGCAATCAGTTGGGCGGATAAGCCACTTTCTAAATACTGACCTTTTACATCTAACACTTTATTGGTGGTTGGCACGGCAGAGCCAGCTCGTTGGGTGAGTGTTAAATGGTGATATTTACCAGACAGCGCATTATGTAGGGTTTCTAACGCTGGCGTCGCTGAGCCAAGGACAATCGGCACTTGCTCTTTATGGGCGCGCATGACAGCAACATCACGAGCGTGGTAACGCAAGCTGTCTTGTTGCTTATAAGAGGAGTCATGCTCTTCATCAACGATAATAATCCCCAAGTCAGCAAAAGGTGTCAGTAGGGCTGAGCGCGTACCAATGATGATTCCCGCGGCTTTATCGCGAGCCGATAACCAGGCGTTTAAACGCTCTGTTTCATTCAAACCGGAATGAATCACATCTACCGGGACATTAAATCGATGCTTAAAGCGGTTGATGGTTTGGGGCGTTAGACCGATCTCAGGTACTAAAACTAATGCTTGCTTCCCTTGCTCTAGAACGGGCTTGATAAGGTTTAAGTAAACTTCGGTTTTACCGGATCCCGTGACCCCTTCTAATAAATAGCAAGCAAAGCCCGTTTGGCTATTTACGCTGGCAATCGCGAGTGCTTGTTCGTGGTTAAGCTTTGGTTTCTCTACCGCACACTCTACATTTTGACTCCATTTCGTAATAACCGGCTTTTTCTCGATGCGCTCGACCCAACCTTTTTCTTCGAGATTTTTTAAGATGGTCGAGTTTACTTCTTGATCCAAGAGCTCTTGATGCGAGATTGGGCCGTTGATCATCATTTGGAGTGCACGCTGTTGTTTTATCGCACGTCCAAGCCCTTGCATGAGCTTATTTCTTCCTGCTTCTGTCAGTTGCCATTCTTGTAGCGTTGCAAAGTCGGCCGGTTTGCCTTTCCTCAGCGCGGCAGGCATTGCATTGTGTAGAGTGTCACCTAGAGGGTACTGATAGAACTGGCTGCACCAATTTAGCAGAGAATAAAGCGTCTCTGGCCATATCGGTTGGGAGTCTAATACCGCTTTGATTGGCTTAAGTTGATCTTTAGGAAAGTCGGAGTCGTTCACCATGGCGGTGACGATGCCGACTAAGGTTTGGCGTCCAAAAGGTACGGAAACGCGTCCACCAATGATCGGAAACAGGTGCCCCGGAATGGCGTAATCAAATTGTTTGTCGAGCGGAACGGGTAATGCCACTCTAGCAATGGTTGGACGCATAAATTCTTAGCTATTAAAAAGAGGGAAAGGAAATGAGAGTCTATTAAAATCGGTATGGAAATTCGAGTAAAGCTATGTGATTCAGCGTGAATCGTGCCTCTATGATTAGTCTGGCTAAAAAAGTGGCGAAAAAGTTGCCAAATGTGTTGATCCGAGCAATGTGATTCTTTACTATATCGCGCCTTGAGATATGGCTTCGGCAATTAGTTGATGCGGTATCCCATTTTATTATTAATTGCGTGTGGTGTGCGGCTTAGATTCGTATAGCGACACGGCCTACTATTGAGGTTATCCCATGAAAGCTGGTATCCACCCAGAATACAAAGCAGTAAAAGCGACTTGTTCTTGCGGCAACTCTTTTGAGTTCAACTCTACTCTAGGTAAAGAGTCTATCCACCTAGACGTATGTGACAAGTGTCACCCATTCTACACTGGTAAGCAACGTATCGTTGATACAGGCGGCCGTGTTGATCGCTTCAACAAGCGTTTCGGTGCACTATCAAGCGGTAAGAAATAATAGCAGCCGCTATTACGATTACAGTTTAGAAAAGGACGCTTCGGCGTCCTTTTTGTTTTAATGGCTACCAAGCGAAGAGGAATGTATGGGGTTTGGAATATTCCCGATTATTTTTCACTCAGCGCTTGCAACCTAAAGTGTGATCTGTATAATGCAGCGCACTGGTTAAGCCAGTTGTGAACCAATGAGCAGTGAGGAGCGAGCAAATCTAAGGATTTGCGAGGTAATGTATACTCAGCTTATGTTCGCGGTTAATACAATTAGCTATCTTTTCTTCGGAAAAACTATCCTCAAAGGTGACTTTGGCATATAGGGATAGTTAATCGAAAATTAACTGACAATGCGTCCTAATCTTGGATGCTACGGTTTCACATAAATCAATCGGCATTCTCTCGTCTTGACGAGTTTGAGTGGCGATATTGTTTGTGTAATTTATTAAATTTGGAGCTCTGTCTCATGCAGAACCAACGTATCCGTATCCGCCTAAAAGCTTTCGATTACAAACTAATCGATGCTTCTACAGCGGAAATCGTTGAAACAGCTAAGCGCACTGGCGCACAGGTTCGTGGTCCAATCCCACTGCCAACTCGTAAAGAGCGTTTCACAGTTCTTATCTCTCCACACGTTAACAAGAAAGCACGTGACCAGTACGAAATCCGTACTCACAAGCGTCTAATCGACATCGTTGAGCCAACAGACAAGACTGTTGATGCTCTAATGCGTCTAGACCTTGCTGCGGGCGTTGACGTTCAAATTAGCCTAGGTTAAGGGAGATTAGAAGTATGATTGGTCTAATCGGTCGTAAAGTGGGCATGACCCGCGTATTTACTGAAGAAGGCGTTTCTATCCCAGTAACTGTTGTTGAGGTTGAAGCTAACCGTGTTTCTCAAGTGAAAACTCTTGAAACTGACGGCTACGCAGCAATCCAGGTTACAGCTGGTTCTAAGAAAGCTAACCGCGTAAACAAAGCTGAAGCAGGTCACTTTGCTAAAGCTGGCGTTGAAGCTGGTCGCGGTCTTTGGGAATTCCGTTTAGAAAACGGCGAAGAGTTCGAAGTTGGTTCAGAACTAACTGTTGAACTATTCAACGAAACTAAGAAAGTAGACGTTACTGGTACATCTAAGGGTAAAGGTTTCCAAGGCGCTGTTAAGCGTTGGAACTTCCGTACTCAAGATATGACTCACGGTAACTCATTGTCTCACCGTGCTCCTGGTTCTATCGGTCAATGTCAGACTCCAGGTCGCGTATTTAAAGGCAAGAAAATGGCAGGTCACATGGGTGCTGAGCGTGTAACGACTCAAAACCTAGAGATCGTACGTGTTGACGCTGAGCGCAACCTGCTTCTTATTAAAGGTGCAGTCCCAGGCGCAACTGGCGGCAACGTGATCGTTAAACCAGCTGTTAAAGCATAACGTCTCAGGAGTAAGTAATGGAACTAATGGTTAAAGGTGCCGATGCACTAACTGTTTCCGAAACTACTTTCGGACGTGAGTTTAACGAAGCTCTTGTACACCAAGTAGTTGTTGCGTACGCAGCAGGTGCTCGTCAAGGTACTCGTGCTCAAAAAACACGTTCAGAAGTTTCTGGCGGTGGCGCTAAGCCATGGCGTCAAAAAGGTACTGGCCGTGCGCGTGCTGGTACAATCCGTAGCCCAATCTGGCGTACAGGTGGTGTTACTTTTGCTGCGAAACCACAAGATCACAGCCAAAAAGTAAACAAAAAAATGTACCGTGGTGCTATGAAGAGCATTCTTTCTGAGCTTGTTCGTCAAGAGCGTCTAATCGTTGTTGATAACTTCTCAGTTGAAGCACCAAAGACTAAAGAGCTAGTTGCTAAGCTTAAAGAGCTTGAGCTAACTGACGCTCTAATCGTGACTAGCGAAGTAGATGAGAATCTATTCCTAGCTGCTCGTAACCTATACAAAGTTGACGCACGTGATGTTGCTGGTATCGATCCAGTATCTCTAATCGCGTTTGACAAAGTTGTAATGACTGCAGAAGCAGTTAAGCAAGTAGAGGAAATGCTAGCATGATCACTGAAGAGCGTATCCTAAAAGTTCTACGTGCACCGCACATCTCTGAAAAAGCAACTATGGCAGCTGAGAAAGCGAACACTATCGTTTTCAAAGTAGCGAAAGATGCGACTAAAAAAGAGATCAAAGCAGCTGTAGAAAAGCTATTTGAAGTTGAAGTTAAGTCTGTAAATACTCTTATCACTAAGGGTAAGACCAAACGTCAAGGTCTACGCCAAGGTCGCCGCAGCGACGTTAAGAAAGCGTACGTTACTTTGAAAGAAGGTCAAGATCTTGACTTCGTTGGCGGCGCGGAATAACAGGAGTAGTTAAAAATGGCTATTGTTAAATGTAAGCCGACTTCCCCTGGTCGTCGTCACGTTGTTAAAGTTGTTAACGCTGACCTACACAAGGGCAAGCCATACGCACCTCTTCTAGAGAAAAACTCTAAGAACGGTGGTCGTAACAACAAGGGTCGTATCACAGTACGTCACATCGGCGGTGGTCACAAGCACCACTACCGTGTAGTTGACTTCAAACGTACTAAAGATGGTATTCCAGCGACAGTTGAGCGTCTTGAATACGATCCAAACCGTAGCGCAAACATTGCTCTAGTTCTTTACAAAGACGGTGAGCGTCGCTACATCCTAGCACCTAAAGGTGTTGTAGCTGGTGATGTTATTCAGTCTGGTGTTGATGCACCAATCAAAGCTGGTAACACTCTACCAATGCGTAATATCCCAGTAGGTTCAACAGTACATAACGTTGAACTTAAGCCTGGTAAAGGTGGTCAGCTAGCTCGTTCGGCTGGTGCTTACGCTCAAATCGTTGCTCGCGACGGTGCGTACGTAACTATCCGTCTACGTTCTGGCGAGATGCGCAAAGTTCTTTCTGAAGGCCGTGCAACAATCGGTGAAGTTGGTAACTCTGAGCACATGCTACGTGAACTTGGTAAAGCAGGTGCATCACGTCATCGCGGTATCCGTCCAACGGTTCGTGGTGTTGTAATGAACCCGATTGACCACCCACACGGTGGTGGTGAAGGCCGTACTTCTGGTGGTCGTCACCCAGTATCTCCTTGGGGTATGCCTACTAAAGGCTTCAAGACTCGTAAGAACAAACGCACTGACAAGTACATCGTACGTCGTCGTAACAAGTAATCTATATAAAGAGGAATCGCCATGCCACGTTCTCTCAAGAAAGGTCCTTTTATTGACCTACACTTGCTGAAGAAGGTAGAGAAAGCGGTGGAAAGCGGAGACAAAAAGCCTATTAAGACTTGGTCCCGTCGTTCAATGATCATCCCTACGATGATCGGTTTGACCATCGCTGTCCATAATGGTCGTCAGCACGTACCAGTATTTGTAACTGATGAAATGATCGGTCACAAACTGGGTGAATTCGCACCAACACGTACTTACCGCGGTCACGCTGCGGATAAGAAAGCTAAGAAGCGCTAAGGAGTAAATAATGGAAGCAATTGCTAAACATAACTTTGCTCGCATTTCGCCTCAGAAAGCTCGCTTAGTTGCGGATCTAATCCGTGGTAAATCTGTTGACCAAGCTCTAGAAATCCTAACGTTCAGCAACAAAAAAGCTGCTGCACTAGTTAAGAAAGTTCTAGAGTCTGCTATCGCTAACGCGGAGCACAACGAAGGTGCAGATATTGACGATCTGAATGTCGCAAAAATCTTTGTAGATGAAGGCCCAACCATGAAGCGTATTATGCCTCGTGCTAAAGGTCGTGCGGATCGTATCTTGAAGCGTTCAAGCCACATCACTGTTGTTGTAGCAGATCGCTAGAGACTAGGAGAGTAAGCAATGGGTCAAAAAGTACATCCAAATGGTATTCGTCTAGGCATCGTTAAGCCTTGGAATGCTACATGGTTTGCTAACACCAAAGATTTCGCTGACAACCTAGACGGCGACTTCAAGGTACGTCAGTTCCTTACAAGTGAACTGAAAAAAGCGTCTCTATCACGTATCGTTATCGAGCGTCCTGCTAAGAGCATCCGTGTGACTATTCACACTGCTCGTCCAGGCGTTGTTATCGGTAAGAAAGGTGAAGACGTTGAGAAGCTACGCGCAGCTGTAGCTAAAATTGCAGGTGTACCAGCGCAAATTAACATCGCTGAAGTACGTAAGCCTGAACTAGATGCGCAACTTGTTGGTGACAGCATCGCGTCTCAGCTAGAGCGTCGTGTTATGTTCCGTCGTGCTATGAAGCGCGCAGTACAAAACGCAATGCGCCTAGGCGCTAAAGGTATCAAAGTGGAAGTAAGCGGTCGTCTAGGCGGCGCTGAAATCGCACGTTCAGAGTGGTACCGTGAAGGCCGTGTGCCTCTACACACTCTACGTGCTGACATTGATTACGCAACTTCTTCGGCTCACACTCAATACGGTGTGATCGGCATTAAAACTTGGATCTTCAAAGGTGAAATCCTAGGTGGTATGCCAGCAGCTAACGCTGTAGAGCCTAAAGGCGACAAGCCTAAGAAGCAGCGTAAAGGCCGTAAGTAAGGAGTCGACAGATGCTACAACCTAAACGTACTAAGTTCCGTAAGGTTCAGACTGGTCGTAACCGTGGTCTAGCTAAAGGTACTGATGTAAGCTTCGGCGAATTCGGTCTTAAAGCTGTTGGCCGTGGTCGTCTAACTGCTCGTCAAATCGAAGCGGCACGTCGTGCAATGACACGTCACGTTAAGCGTCAAGGTAAAATCTGGATCCGTGTGTTCCCAGACAAACCAATCACAGAAAAACCACTTGAAGTTCGTCAAGGTAAGGGTAAAGGTAACGTTGAGTACTGGGTAGCCCAAATCCAACCTGGTAAGGTTATGTACGAAATGGGTGGTGTACCTGAAGAATTGGCACGTGAAGCGTTCCGTCTTGCGGCACGTAAACTGCCTTTCAAAACTACATTTGTAACTAAGCAGGTGATGTGATGAAAGCACAAGATCTACGCGAGAAAAGCGTTGAAGAGCTTAACGCTGAGCTAATGAATTTGCTACGTGAACAGTTCAACTTGCGCATGCAAGCTGCGACTGGTCAACTACAGCAAACTCATACTCTGAAAGCTGTACGCCGTGATATCGCACGTGTGAAAACTGTTTTGACTGAGAAGGCAGGCGCATAATGAGCGAAGTAAAACGTACTCAACAAGGTCGTGTTGTTAGCGATAAGATGGACAAGTCTATCACTGTTGCTATCGAACGTTTCGTAAAACACCCAATCTACGGTAAATACGTAAAACGTACGACTAAAGTACACGCACATGACGAGAACAACGAGTGTGGCCTAGGCGACACAGTTGAAATCGCAGAGTGTCGTCCACTGTCTAAGACTAAGTCTTGGACTTTGGTAAAAGTTCTAGAAAAGGCGAAGATTTAATCTCGTTAATTCTATGAAACTAAAGCGGCTCCAAAATATTTTTGGAGCCGTTTATTTTTTGACTACCCAATCACAAAAAAGGGTGGTACAATTCGCGTCCCTTTTAAAGAGGCAGCCCGACCCGTGATGGGTCTAGTTATTAATATTTAGCGGAGCACTAACATGATCCAAATGCAAAGTATGCTGGACGCAGCTGATAACTCAGGCGCACGCAGCGTAATGTGTATTAAGGTTCTGGGTGGCTCTCACCGCCGTTATGCACATATCGGTGACGTCATCAAAGTTACTGTGAAGGAAGCAATCCCTCGCGGTAAAGTTAAAAAAGGTGATGTTCTGAAGGCGGTGGTAGTGCGCACCCGTAAAGGCGTACGTCGTCCTGACGGTTCTGTCATTCGCTTCGACCGAAATGCTTGCGTATTGCTAAACGACAATACTGAGCAACCAATCGGTACACGTATCTTTGGTCCTGTGACACGCGAACTTCGTGGCGATAAGTTCATGAAGATCGTTTCACTGGCTCCAGAAGTTCTGTAAGGAGCACGTAGAAATGGCAGCTAAAATCCGTCGTAATGACGAAGTAATCGTTCTTGCTGGTAAAGACAAAGGCAAGAAAGGTAAAGTAACTAAGGTTCTAGCAACTGGTAAAGTTATCGTTGAAGGTATCAACCTAGTTAAGAAGCATCAGAAACCTGTTCCAGCTATGGGTATCCAAGGCGGTATCGTAGAGCAAGAAGCAGCAATCGACGTTTCTAACGTGGCAATTTTCAACGCAGCTACTGGTAAAGCTGACCGTATCGGTTTCCGTTTTGAAGACGGCAAAAAAGTTCGTTTCTTCAAGTCTAACGGCGAAACCGTTTCTAACTAATAGAAGTAATTTGGAGTTCTACTATGGCGAAACTGCATGATTACTACAAGTCGTCTGTAGTCGCTGAACTGACCAAACAGTTCGGTTACACAAGCGTCATGCAAGTCCCTAGAATCGAGAAAATCACCCTAAACATGGGTGTTGGTGAAGCAATCAACGATAAGAAACTGCTAGAAAATGCAGCGTCTGATATGGCAACGATCTCTGGTCAAAAGCCACTTATCACAAAAGCGCGCAAATCTGTTGCTGGTTTCAAAATCCGTGAAGGCTACCCTATCGGTTGTAAAGTAACCTTGCGTGGCGAACGTATGTGGGATTTTCTTGAGCGTTTAATTAACATCGCTCTTCCACGTGTACGTGACTTCCGTGGTGTTAGCGCTAAGTCTTTTGACGGTCGCGGTAACTACAGCATGGGCGTTCGCGAGCAAATCATCTTCCCGGAAATCGACTTTGATAAAGTTGATCGTGTACGCGGTTTAGACATCACTATTACGACGTCTGCTGGTACTGATGAGGAAGGCCGTGCTCTGCTGGCTGCCTTTAACTTCCCATTCCGTAAGTAAGGTGAAGGGTTACTGTTATGGCTAAACAATCAATGAAAGCACGTGAAGCTAAACGTGCACAGCTAGTAGCTAAGTTCGCTGAAAAGCGTGCAGCGCTAAAAGCTATCATCAGCGATGTAAACGCATCTGAAGAAGATCGTTGGAACGCGGTTCTTACACTGCAATCTCTTCCACGTGATTCAAGTGCATCACGTCAGCGCAACCGTTGCAACCAAACTGGTCGTCCACACGGTTACCTACGTAAGTTCGGTCTAAGCCGTATTAAGGTTCGTGAAGCTTGCATGAAAGGCGAGATTCCGGGTCTTCGTAAGGCTAGCTGGTAATTGCCACTTAATCATTTGGAGTAAATCATATGAGCATGCAAGATCCGATTTCGGATATGCTGACCCGCGTTCGTAACGGTCAGGCAGCAAACAAAGTTGCTGTAAAAATGCCTTCTTCAAAGCTTAAAGTTGCAATTGCTGCACTACTAAAAGCTGAAGGTTACATCGTTGACTTCGCTGTTGAAGGCGAAGCAAAACCTGAGCTAGAAGTTACACTTAAGTACTTCCAAGCTAAACCAGTAATCGAGCAACTTAAACGTGTTTCTCGTCCAGGTCTACGTGTTTACAAGAAGAAAGATGAACTTCCTTCTGTAATGGGTGGTCTTGGTATTGCTATCGTTTCAACTTCCAAGGGTCTTATGTCAGACCGCGCTGCACGTAAAGCAGGTCTTGGTGGTGAAATCATCGCTTACGTAGCTTAATAAGGAGTAGACTATGTCTCGTGTTGCAAAAGCACCTGTCGCTATTCCAGCTGGCGTAGAGGTGAAACTAAACGGCCAAGAAATCACTGTAAAAGGTGCGAAAGGCGAACTAACTCGCGTTCTTAACGATGCAGTTGTAATCGCTCAGGAAGAAAATAACCTGACTTTCGGTCCTAAAGAAGGTGTTGCTAACGCATGGGCTCAAGCAGGTACTGCTCGCGCTCTAGTTAACAACATGGTTGTTGGTGTTACTGAAGGCTTTACTAAGAAGCTAACTCTTAAAGGTGTAGGTTACCGTGCTGCTATCAAAGGCAACGCTGTAGGTCTAACACTAGGCTTCTCACACCCAGTTGAGCACGAGTTGCCAGCGGGTATTAAAGCTGAATGTCCAAGCCAAACTGAAATCGTGATCACTGGTGCTGACAAGCAACTAGTTGGTCAAGTTGCGGCTGACATTCGTTCTTACCGTGAGCCTGAGCCATACAAAGGCAAAGGTGTTCGTTACGCAGATGAAAATGTGCGTACTAAAGAAGCTAAGAAGAAGTAAGGTAACACTATGGATAAGAAAGCATCTCGCATCCGTCGTGCTACACGTGCACGTCGTAAGATTGCAGAACTGGGTGCGACTCGCCTAGTTGTACACCGTACTCCTCGTCACGTGTACGCACAGGTTATCGCGGCTAACGGCTCTGAGGTTATCGCAGCAGCTTCTACTGTAGAAAAAGCGATCCGTGAGCAAGTGAAATACACTGGTAACGTTGATGCAGCTAAAGCAGTGGGTAAAGCTATTGCTGAGCGCGCTCTTGAGAAGGGCGTAACTGCAGTTGCATTTGATCGTTCTGGTTTCCAATACCACGGTCGAGTAGCGGCGCTAGCAGAATCTGCTCGCGAAGCTGGTCTGAAATTCTAAGGTAGGGTTGGAAGATGGCTAAAGAACAACAAGTTCAAGCGAATGATTTGCAAGAAAAGCTAATCGCAGTTAACCGCGTATCTAAGACGGTTAAAGGCGGTCGAATCATGAGCTTCACTGCACTAACAGTAGTTGGTGACGGTAATGGTCGTGTAGGTTTCGGTTACGGCAAAGCTCGTGAAGTACCTGCAGCGATTCAAAAAGCAATGGAAAAAGCGCGTCGTAACATGACTACGATCGCTCTAAACGAAGGCACTCTTCACCACCCAGTGAAAGGTCGCCATTCGGGCTCTAAAGTTTACATGCAGCCTGCTGCAGAAGGTACTGGTGTTATCGCAGGTGGTGCGATGCGTGCAGTACTAGAAGTTGCTGGTGTACACAACGTACTATCTAAAGCGTACGGTTCTACGAACCCTATCAACATCGTTCGTGCAACGATCGATGCACTAGGTAGCATGAAGTCACCAGAAATGGTTGCTGCTAAACGTGGTCTAACTGTTGAATCTATTTCGGAGTAAGAACACCATGGCAACTATTAAAGTAACTCAAACTAAAAGCTCAATTGGTCGTCTGCCAAAGCACAAAGCTACTTTGCGCGGTCTAGGTCTTCGTAAAATCAACCACACAGTAGAACTTGAAGATACTCCGTGTATTCGCGGTATGATCAACAAGGTTTACTACATGGTTAAAGTTGAGGAGTAATCAGAATGCGTTTGAATACTCTAGCACCGGCTGCTGGCGCGAAAACTTCTGCGAAGCGAGTAGGTCGTGGTATCGGTTCAGGCCTAGGTAAAACTGGTGGCCGTGGTCACAAAGGTCAAAAATCACGTTCTGGCGGCAGTGTTCGTCCAGGTTTCGAAGGCGGTCAGATGCCTCTGAAACAACGTCTACCAAAATTCGGTTTCACTTCTCGTAAGAGCCTAGTGTCTGCTGAAGTTCGTCTAGCTGAGCTAGCGAAAGTTTCTGGTGACGTAGTTGATCTAAACAGTCTTAAAGCTGCTAACATCATCACTAAGAACATCGAATTTGTAAAAGTTGTTCTTTCTGGTGAAATCAACAAAGCAGTGACTGTGAAAGGTCTACGTGTGACTAAAGGCGCTAAAGCTGCAATCGAAGCTGCAGGCGGTAAAATCGAGGAATAATCTCGAGGAACGAGGTACAGATGGCTAAGAAACCAGGACAAGATTTTCGTAGTGCTCAGAGCGGCTTAAGTGAACTGAAGTCGCGCTTGTTATTCGTAATTGGTGCACTTTTAGTATTCCGAGCCGGCTCCTTTGTGCCGATTCCTGGTATTGACGCTGCTGTACTTGCCGATTTGTTCGAACAGCAAAAAGGTACCATCGTTGAAATGTTTAACATGTTCTCCGGTGGTGCTCTTGAGCGTGCATCTATATTAGCATTGGGCATCATGCCGTATATTTCGGCATCTATTGTTGTCCAATTGCTAACTGTAGTTCATCCAGCGTTAGCTGAACTCAAAAAAGAGGGTGAAGCAGGCCGTCGTAAGATCAGCCAATACACACGCTACGGCACGCTTGTACTTGCAACCTTCCAAGCTATAGGTATTGCAACTGGCCTACCAAACATGGTCGACAATCTGGTTGTTATCAACCAAACCATGTTTACGCTAATTGCTACCGTAAGTTTAGTAACCGGTACTATGTTCTTAATGTGGTTAGGTGAACAAATTACAGAGCGAGGAATTGGTAACGGTATTTCGATACTGATTTTTGCAGGTATTGTTGCTGGATTGCCTTCTGCAATCGGTCAAACAATCGAGCAAGCGCGTCAAGGTGAATTGCATGTACTTCTTCTGTTGCTAATCGCGGTATTAGCTTTTGCAGTCATTTACTTCGTTGTTTTCATGGAACGTGGTCAACGCCGAATCGTCGTTAACTACGCGAAGCGTCAACAAGGTCGTAAAGTATTTGCTGCACAAAGCTCGCATCTGCCTCTTAAAATTAACATGGCAGGTGTAATTCCAGCGATTTTTGCATCAAGCATTATCTTGTTCCCAGGAACATTGGCTCAGTGGTTTGGTCAAAACGGTGAGAGCAGCGCGTTCGGTTGGTTAACTGACGTGTCTTTGGCTCTTAGCCCAGGTCAACCGTTGTATGTAATGCTTTATGCAGCAGCAATTATCTTCTTCTGTTTTTTCTACACGGCGTTGGTTTTCAACCCGCGTGAAACAGCAGATAACTTGAAGAAGTCTGGTGCATTCGTACCCGGTATCCGCCCAGGTGAGCAGACAGCGAAGTACATTGATAAAGTAATGACACGTTTAACCCTTGCTGGTGCACTGTACATTACCTTTATCTGTCTGATTCCCGAGTTCATGATGGTCGCGTGGAACGTACGTTTCTACTTCGGCGGTACATCGCTACTAATCGTAGTTGTTGTAATTATGGACTTTATGGCACAGGTACAGACTCATCTGATGTCTCAACAGTATGATTCTGTGTTGAAGAAAGCGAATCTGAAAGGCTACGGCCGTTAATCCGGCGGTAGACTCAGTTTCATTTACGGAGTTTAGCAATGAAAGTTCGTGCTTCCGTTAAAAAAATCTGCCGTAACTGTAAAGTAATCAAGCGTAACGGTGTCGTTCGCGTGATTTGCAGTGAGCCAAAGCACAAACAGCGCCAAGGCTAATTAGCAGAAATTTTTACTTGAAAATGAAGGTTGGGTCGAGTATATTCCTCGGCCTACCTTTTGCGTGCAAAAGAAGTAGTATTCCGCAGCGTATCCATAACGGGCTTTGCTGCGGCTAATTCTTTTATAGAAACACTTAGGAGTGAATAATGGCCCGTATAGCAGGCATTAACATTCCTGATCAGAAACATGCAGTAATCGCTCTAACAGCGATCTACGGCATCGGTAAAACTCGCTCTCAAGCTATCCTAGCTGAAGTGGGTATTGCTGAAAATGTTAAGATCAGTGAACTAACTGAAGAGCAGATCGATCAACTGCGTGATGGTGTAGCTAAGTACACTGTAGAAGGTGATCTACGTCGTGAAGTATCTATGAACATCAAGCGTCTTATGGACCTTGGCTGTTACCGTGGTCTTCGTCATCGTCGCAGTCTACCACTACGTGGACAGCGTACTAAAACCAACGCTCGCACCCGTAAGGGTCCGCGTAAGCCGATCAAGAAATAATCGGGAAGGTAGAGTACAATGGCTAAACAACCAACTCGCGCTCGTAAGCGCGTACGCAAGCAAGTTGCAGATGGCGTTGCGCACATCCATGCTTCTTTCAATAACACAATCGTAACCATTACTGACCGTCAAGGTAACGCTCTTGCATGGGCTACTGCAGGTGGTTCTGGTTTCCGTGGTTCTCGTAAGTCTACTCCGTTCGCTGCACAGGTTGCTGCTGAGCGTTGTGCTGAAATGGCTAAAGAATACGGCCTAAAGAACTTGGAAGTTATGGTTAAGGGTCCTGGTCCAGGTCGCGAATCAACTGTTCGTGCACTAAACGCCGCTGGTTTCCGCATCACAAACATCGTTGATGCTACACCAATCCCTCATAACGGTTGTCGTCCACCTAAGAAACGTCGCGTATAACGTTTCTAGGACAATTGGAGAAGAATCATGGCAAGATATTTGGGTCCTAAGCTGAAGCTTAGCCGTCGTGAAGGCACTGACTTATTCCTTAAGTCTGGTGTTCGCGCGATCGATACCAAGTGTAAAATTGATAACGCACCAGGTGTACACGGCGCTCGTCGCGGTCGTCTATCTGAGTATGGCGTTCAGCTTCGTGAGAAGCAAAAAGTACGTCGTATGTACGGCGTTCTAGAAAAACAATTCCGTAACTACTACAAAGAAGCTGCTCGCCTAAAAGGCAACACTGGTGAAAACCTACTTCAGCTTCTTGAAGGTCGTCTTGATAACGTAGTTTACCGCATGGGCTTTGGTGCAACTCGCGCAGAAGCACGTCAGCTAGTTAGCCACAAAGCTATCCTAGTAAACGGTAAAGTTGTAAACGTTCCTTCTTTCAAAGTAGCGGCTAATGACGTTGTTTCTATTCGCGAGAAAGCTAAACAGCAAGCTCGTATTAAAGCTGCTCTAGAAGTTGCTGAACAACGTGAAAAACCAACTTGGATTGAAGTAGATGGTGGCAAGATGGAAGGTACATTCAAGCGTATGCCTGAGCGTTCTGATCTATCAGCTGACATCAACGAACAATTGATCGTCGAGCTTTACTCTAAGTAAGGTTTAAACTAAAGAGAGGACACAATGCAGGGTTCTGTAACAGAATTTCTTAAGCCACGTCTAGTTGACATCGAACAAATCAGCTCGACTCACGCAAAAGTAACTCTTGAGCCATTAGAGCGTGGCTTTGGTCATACTCTGGGTAATGCACTTCGCCGCATTCTTCTATCTTCTATGCCTGGTTGTGCAGTGACAGAAGTAGAAATCGAAGGCGTACTTCACGAGTACAGCACTAAAGAAGGTGTACAAGAAGATATTCTTGAAATCCTTCTAAACCTTAAAGGTTTGGCAGTGCGTGTTGCTGAAGGCAAAGATGAAGTGTTCATTACTTTGAACAAATCAGGCTCGGGCCCTGTGGTTGCAGGTGACATCACCCATGATGGTGATGTAGAGATCGCTAACCCTGAACACGTTATTTGTCACCTAACGGATGACAACGCTGAAATCGCAATGCGTATTAAAGTAGAACGTGGTCGTGGTTATGTTCCAGCTTCTGCGCGTATCCATAACGAAGAAGACGAGCGTCCAATCGGTCGCCTACTAGTAGATGCTACTTACAGCCCAGTAGACAAAATTGCCTACGCTGTAGAAGCAGCTCGTGTAGAACAGCGCACTGATCTAGACAAGCTTGTTATCGATATGGAAACAAACGGTACTCTAGAACCTGAGGAAGCAATCCGTCGTGCAGCTACAATCCTAGCTGAACAATTGGATGCATTCGTAGATCTTCGTGATGTACGAGTTCCTGAGGAGAAAGAAGAGAAGCCAGAATTCGATCCGATCCTACTGCGTCCTGTAGACGATCTTGAACTAACAGTTCGCTCTGCTAACTGTCTGAAAGCAGAAGCGATTCACTACATCGGTGATCTAGTACAACGTACTGAGGTTGAGCTACTTAAAACGCCTAACCTTGGTAAAAAATCTCTTACTGAGATTAAAGACGTACTTGCGTCACGTGGTCTGTCTCTGGGCATGCGCCTAGAAAACTGGCCACCTGCATCAATCGCTGAAGATTAATCGATACTAGTTAGAAGGATTAGGTCATGCGCCATCGTAAGAGTGGTCGTCAACTCAACCGCAACAGCTCACATCGCAAAGCGATGTTCAGCAACATGGCTAGCTCTCTAGTACGTCATGAAGTTATCAAGACTACTTTGCCAAAAGCAAAAGAGCTACGTCGCGTAGTTGAGCCTTTGATTACACTAGCTAAGACTGACAGTGTTGCTAACCGTCGTCTAGCATTTGCACGTACTCGTGACAACGAAGTAGTTGCAAAACTATTTAACGAACTAGGTCCACGTTTTGCTGCTCGTCAGGGCGGTTACACTCGTATCCTAAAAGCTGGCTTCCGTGCTGGTGATAAAGCTCCAATGGCTTACATTGAGCTTGTAGATCGCCCAGCTGCTGAAGAAGCTGCTGAGTAATAAGTTCGTAAGAACGAGAAAGCCGAGCATTAGCTCGGCTTTTTTGTATCTGCTGCTCAGTAAATCTTTATTTTCAGTCTGCATATAGTTTAAATATATACAGACTTCTGCTAAAAGTGATTCTCACTTGTCGGTGTTTATTTGCCAGTATTCCACAGCCCGCCTAACGAACTTAGAAGCCCCTCGCTAGCGCCTTGCTTGTTCAAGTAATCCAAGATTACTGGAGCAAACTGACTGATCATAGAGGGATCTAAACCCAACGTATCGAATACACTTTTTACTGCACTGATATTCTCAATATTCCCCAGTAAGCTTTGTGCACCTTGCAAGTTTGAAAGCCCAGGAATCAAAGACTGTAATTCACTGCTATTTTCTTGTGAAAGCTGGCTTTGAGCCAAAGCGAGTAGTGCGCCACTACCTCCAGCCGCTTGTTCTGTAGATACAGGTAATTGGCTAGTTAGCATGTCTGTCAATGGAGATGATTCAGTGTTCAGGCTACTACCTACCATATCCATTAGGCCACTTTCTTTACTTTTTTGCGTGACGGAATCTAAGAATGCGTGTGCACTACCAATGTTCATTGATAAGAGTGCCAGAGTCAGGAGTGTTTTACGCATAGTACCTCCGAAGGTTGAGCGTTTTTAACGTGATTTTATTGTTTTAAAGGCTATCAGAATGAAAGGTTTAGAGGTGAGAAAGTCTATTCAGTTTAGACAAAAAAACGGCGCTAATGCGCCGTTTTATTAAATCATAATTGAAAATGGTTTCAATTAAAGAATATCTAGTAGTTCTACTTCGAAAACTAGTGCTGCGAATGGAGGGATAGCTGCACCAGCGCCACGCTCACCGTACGCAAGGTCTTGTGGTACGTATAGTTTCCACTTAGAACCAACAGGCATTAGTTGTAGTGCTTCTACCCAGCCTTTGATTACGCCTGTAACAGGGAACTCAGCTGGTTGACCGCGAGATACAGAGCTATCGAATACAGTACCGTCAGTTAGCTCACCGTGGTAGTGAACGCGAACTGAGCTTTCTGCTGTTGGAACTGCACCAGTACCTTCAGAAATGATTTCGTACTGAAGGCCAGAGTCTAGAACGTTAACTTCAGGGCGTAGTGCGTTGTCTTTTAGGAACGCTTCGCCTTCTGCTGCTGCAATTTTCGCTGCTTCTTGGCGAGCGGTTTCTGCACGAGTGTGAAGTTCTTGTAGTGCTTTGTTGATTTCATCAATTTCGATTGATGGCATGTCACCAGTTAGTGCTGTTGCAATACCCGCTGCGATAGCATCAACGCTAAGACCTTCAAGACCAGAACCTGCAAGTTGCTGACCCATTTGCAGACCAATGCCGTAGCTTGCTTTTTGTTCTGCAGTTTCAAATTTAATTTCAGACATGAATGTCGCTCTTGTTAGGAGTGATAAAGGCAACAGGATATCAGTTTCGAGCTTAGGTTTAAATGATTGCGACTGAATGCTTAATTGAGGCGGCCAGGGTGTGACTTATCTCTTACTCCAAGTGAAATTTCTGCTAATTTAATCCAAATTCCATTTTAGTTTAGTGAAAAACATATACTCTCCGCGTCGGTATTTTTATACTGGCAGTAGAAGTATTAAGGGACTCATTAAAATGAATCGTCGCAGAAAGAAAAAGCAGCAAGTCGACTATGTCGAATTGGTTAAACAAAAATTCGCTGCTATCGACTGGAAGCAGCCGTTCAACAAAGAGCAATGGTTGGAGCGTATACAGCCTGTTAAGCAGTTTTGGCTGCGCCTACCGAAATTCCATCAGCGAGCTTTGATGGTTTTAGTACCATTGATTCTGGTACTCCTTGTTATTCCTTTGCCGAATAAAACAGAACAATCAGTTGAGCAAGCTGAGGTCGATCATCAGCGCGTAGCGATTCAGCTGAACGCACAGAGTTTAAGCCAGCAAAGAACCTCTCAGAACTCTGGGCCGAAATCCGAAGACTGGAAAGAGTACACGGTTAAGAATGGCGACACGTTAGCGCAGGTTTTCAGAAGTAATCAGCTCTCGATGGCGGATCTTAGCGCTCTAGTAAAAATCGAAGGCAGTGATAAGCCGCTGAGCCAAATTAAACAAGGGCAATTGATTCGCTTTAAGCTTAGCGATGAAGGCGAGTTGGATATGCTGCAACTAGAAAAAAGCGGCCGGTCCGTCATGTTTTTCCGCTTATCGGATGGGACCTTTGGGCGCAACAAGTAGATGCTTCAAATGAACTAAAGACGCGAAGGTATCGCGTCTTTTTAGTTTATCTATAAATTAGTTAACCTAGCAATGAACGCGTTATATCGCTACGGCTTCTTTTCGCATATCCACATGAGGAATACCATCCTCTAGGTAGCTATCAGAAATAACTTTGAATCCATGACTCGCATAAAACTGGATGAGATGCTCTTGAGCTCCTATATCAATCGTCTGTCCTGGCCACAATATTTCACACTGTGTTAATGCCTCTTCCAGCAACTTATGTCCCAGACCATCACCACGCGCAGTTTGTTTGGTGACGACTCGACCAATGCTCACATTGTCATACGTCGTGCCAGCGGGTAGCAATCTTGCGCAAGCAACAAGTTCATCACCGTGGTAACCTATTAGATGATAAACACCTTCCAGTGTGTCTTTGCCATCCAGTTCAGGATAAGGGCAGGTTTGTTCAACGACGAATACATCCACACGCAATTTCATCATTGTATACAATTGTGTGGTTGTCAGTTGAGCAAAGGGCAAAGTAATCCAAGTGAGCATGTTGTCATCCGTCATGAGAGTAGAGTGACTGACTTTACTTTGTTTTGTACTCATACTCATTAACAAAGGTTAATTAGCACTGGTTTTCCCACCAAATCTGGTGATAATGTGCCCTCTTTTCATCTCACCTGAGGATATTCCCGTGAGCAAACAAACTTTTGATCAAGTCGGGCTAAACCCAGCGTTACTCGCCACACTTGATTCCCTGAACTACACCCACATGACGCCAATTCAAGCTTTGAGTTTGCCTGCAATCCTAAAACATCGTGATGTCATCGGGCAGGGTAAAACGGGCTCAGGTAAAACCGCTGCATTTGGTTTGGGTGTTTTATCGAACCTTAACGTCAAACGCTTTCGTGTCCAGTCATTAGTATTGTGTCCAACTCGTGAGCTTGCGGATCAAGTCGCGAAGGAAATTCGTACTTTAGGTCGTGGCATTCATAATATTAAAGTGCTTACTCTCTGCGGTGGGATGCCAATGGGGCCACAAATTGGTTCTCTGGAGCATGGCGCGCACATCCTAGTCGGCACACCTGGCCGTATTTTGGATCACCTTGAGAAAGGCCGAATTAACCTTAGCGAGCTGAATACCTTGGTGCTAGATGAAGCTGATCGCATGTTGGACATGGGTTTCCAAGACGCATTAGATGCGATTATTGATGCAGCGCCAAAGCAGCGTCAAACTCTACTTTTCAGTGCTACTTTCCCGGAGAAAATTGAGCAAATTGCGCAGCGTATTATGCAGACGCCTGAAGTCATTAAGGTGGAATCGACGCACGATACCTCAAGCATTGCGCAGTACTTCTATAAAGTTGAAGGCTCGGAAGCGCGTGATGAAGCGTTGGCGAACTTGCTACTGACTCACCAACCCGAGTCCGCGGTGGTTTTTTGTAATACCAAAAAAGAAGTGCAAAGTGTCGCAGATGAGTTGCATCGCAAAGGGTTCAGCGTTATCGATATCCATGGGGACTTAGAACAGCGTGAACGCGATCAAGCATTGGTGCAGTTTGCTAACAAGAGTGTTTCTATCCTTGTCGCAACAGACGTCGCGGCGCGTGGTTTGGACGTAGATAACCTTGATGCAGTCTTTAACTTTGAGCTATCGCGCGATCCTGAGGTTCATGTACACCGTATTGGTCGTACAGGTCGTGCGGGTAGTAAAGGTTTAGCGTTCAGCTTTTTTGGTCAGAAAGACGGTTTGCGTGTAGCTCGTATTGAAGAATACCTGGATATGGACGTGGTACCAGCAACATTGCCTGCCAAATCAAATCAGCAGCCATACCAAGCGAAGATGGTGACGATTAACATTGATGGCGGTAAGAAACAGAAAGTACGACCGGGTGATATCTTAGGGTGTCTGACGGGGAAAAATGGTATCCCAGGCTCTCAAGTTGGCAAGATTCACCTGTTCCCGATGCGCGCCTACGTTGCGGTCGAGAAGTCAGCTGCCAAAAAGGCCCTACAAACCATTAGTAATGGCAAGATGAAAGGGCGTCAGTTTCGGGCGCGGCTTCTTAAATAGCATAGAAAGGCTCTTCGTTTGAAGGGCCTTTTCTTTTTCGAGTTTACTTGGATGTGTGATCTTTAGTTAAGCGCGCTTTAATTCGGCTCAAACTGATAGGCGTGATCCCAAGATAAGCAGCTATTTGGCTATCGGTAATACGTAGCTTTAAGTCTGGGTAATGGGCGCAAAATAGTTGATATCGTTCCTCTGGCGAGTAGAGCAGCATAAAGCGTTCTTTGTTCTCTTTATTAACCAGTTGGTTTTCGAGTAGCTTTAAATAAATGGCGTGTTTTTCTGCTCGCCATTGATGCAGCGTTTCAATTGGTAAGCAAAATAGCTGACAAGCGCTCAGCGTTTCCAATAAGTAAGGCGAAGGTTGGTTCTTAATTATGCTCTCAAAGCCGATAACCCAGTCTTTCTCCCAATAAAATTCTTTACTGAACTCTTTGCCCTGCTCAGTGAGATAGCTTGCATGGCATAACCCTTCAATAATGAAGTAAAGGTGCGAGCTAAACTCTCCTTGGTGGTTAAGAATGTGGCGCGTAGGCAGTTCGAGTAACTCACCATTTTCGATAAGTTGGTTTGCTTCTGTGTCTAAGAAGCCATGATTGACTAAGTCTGAAAAAAGATCGCTGTGCATGTGATAACTCAGAAACGGTTTTCTTTATTCTAACGGGTTTTATTGATAACAAAAAAGCGGCTCATGAGAGCCGCTTAGCGTTGTTGTCAAATCAGCCTTACTTATTCAGATCGATTTGGTAAATCGCGAAACCAATATCGTCAGTCGCGACACGTTTCATTGGGTATTGACCTTTATCTTTAATGAATTGCGCCGCTTTATCGCTAGGAGACGTTTCGAAGCGAATATCTAGCTTTTTATCGGATTTAATCGGTGCGAAAGACCAGTTGTTGTCAGCGCTTGGTGTCACTTCACCTTTTTCTTCACTCACGCGAGAAATATAAGCGGCGACGACAGAGCGGTTTTCATCTGGTGCGTCAAACGCAATAAAGTCTGGGCCCGTACCAGGGAAGGTATTGCTATAAGCACGGTAGTTATTGGTTGCGATGATGAAGTCTTGTTTTGGATCAACTGGCTTACCATTGAATGTCAGGTTCACGATACGCTGTGAATCTGGATTAATCACTTTGCAACTCGCGTCGTATTTGGGCGGTTGGGTGATATCGATCTGGTAGTTCACCCCATCAATGACATCGAAGTTGTACGTACGGAAATTATCCCAATCAATCAAAGATTGCGGTTCAGGATTGTTGATGTCGATGTGGTTGAATTGACCCGCGCTGCACTCTAGCCATTCGCGAACCTCTTTACCTTTCACTTTCATCGCGACCAAGGTGTTGGGATATAAATAAAGATCGGCAGCATTACGGAAGGTGAGCTGACCGGACTCTACTTCCGTGAAGTTATTCGGATCGTTCTTACGCCCCCCGACTTTAAATGGTGCTGCGGCACTCAATACTGGAATGTCAGCGAGATCTGGGTCGCCTTGAATAAAGCGTTCCACGTAATCTTTCTGAGCAAGGTTAACGATCTGAATGGTTGGGTCGTCCTGCACTAATGCCAAGAAGCTGTACATGACATCATTTGCTTTGCCGATTGGTTGGTTTACAAATTCACGAGTGCCTTTGTGATCTTCTTCTAACGCTTTCACAATATCTTCATCGGCTTTAGCTAATGACTTCTTATTTACTTTATCGAAGATAGGGCGTGCTTCGGCTTGGCCTTCGACGACTTGCCATCTGCCGTCTTTCTCTTTCAGCATCAAATCCATCACACCTACATGACTTCCCCAGCGGCCCGGCATCACGGACGTTACACCATTGATGGTCCCTTTCTCGGTATCAACATCAGGTAGGTTTGCGAAGTCTTTCCCTGGGAAGACTGCGTGAGAGTGGCCAAAAGCAATCGCATCAATACCTTCAACTTCTGTGAGGTAGTAAACTGAGTTTTCAGCGCCTAGCTTATATGGGTCAGTAGAAATGCCCGAGTGTGGAATCGCCACAATCACGTCTGCGCCTTCTTTCTTCATTTGAGGAATCAGTTTCTCTGCTGTTTCCTTAATGTCTTTAGCAAAGACTTTGCCTTCTAAGTTCTTCTTGTCCCACACCATAATTTGTGGTGGTACAAAGCCGATATAACCCACTTTTATTTGATGCGCTTCGCCGTTTGTGTCTTTAAAGGTGTGGGTTTTGATCAGGTAAGGCTTGAAGTAATGCTCACCGGTTTTTTTATCAAATACGTTTGCGTTGATGTAAGGGAAGTTAGCGCCCGCCAACGTCTTTTGTAGAAAATCTAAGCCATAGTTGAACTCATGATTGCCAATGTTGCCCACATCGTAGTCTAGTTGGTTCATCGCCTTGTAGACTGGGTGGACATCGCCAGCGTTAATCCCTTTCGCCGCCATGTAATCGCCCATTGGGCTGCCCTGAATTAAATCGCCGTTATCTACTAATACCGTGTTTTCTGCCTCGGACTTAGCCTGTTTCACTATGGTCGCAGCGCGACTTAAACCAATTTGCTGTGATGGTTGGTCTTTGTAGTAATCGTAATCCATCACGTTGGTATGAATGTCGGTGGTTTCGATGATACGAAGCTTGATGGTATCGGCCATCGCAGGGCCCGCAAGCGTTAGCATGCCACTTAACACTGCGAGGGAAATAGGGTGAACTGCCACTTTCATTTGGTGCTCCAATTCAATGGGAAGGGGGAATCGTACCGCGTAATGTATCAAACGCTGGTGCAACTTAATGATAAAGATACAGAAAACTGTGAAAAAAAATCAGTTTACTGAACCTTATTCATATTAACCGCCGACTTTTTCACGCTTTTGAATGAGACCAAACAAAAACTTCTTAGCAGATTTTTGAATAAAAAATGAAATTTTAGAATTTCAGGTAATATAAACGCCCCGCCATAATGCTTGCATAACGATATCAATGGACGATGAGCAAGCACATGGCAACGAACGATTCAGTCACTTCTTTTCCTAAACCAAAGCCCCGGTTAGTTTCTGACAACCCAGTAGCTAGTGTTACTCGTTTTGCAAAGCAATCGCTACAGCCTGGTGAAGTCGCCTTAGTGGGGGCGGGGCCGGGTGATCCTGAACTTTTGACAGTGAAAGCACTGAACTGTTTGCAGCAAGCCGATGTGGTTTTGTACGACTACTTGGTGTCTGAAGAAATCATGGCCTTGATCCCAAGCGATACGATTTTAGTGTGCGTTGGGAAACGAGCTGGGCATCACAGTGTGCCGCAGGAGAAGACGAACCTGCTATTGGTGGATTTTGCCAAGCAGGGCTACAAAGTAGTGCGCATTAAAGGTGGGGATCCGTTTGTATTCGGTCGTGGTGGTGAAGAGTTAGAAGTGCTTGCTGATGCTGGCGTGCGTTTTCAGGTTGTCCCTGGCATTACCGCAGCAGCTGGCGCAACCGCTTATGCTGGTATTCCACTGACTCATCGTGATTATGCGCAATCGGCCATCTTTGTGACCGGCCACTTGAAAGAAGAAAGCGATGAGATGGATTGGTCCACGTTGGCGCGTGGGAATCAGACTTTAGTGATCTACATGGGGCTGATGAAATCACACTATATTCAGAATCAACTCATTAAGCATGGTCGTTCAGCGTCGACTCCGATTGCCATTATTGAGCGTGGCACGCAGATTCAACAAAAAGTATTTACGGGAGAGCTCTCCCAACTCTCTGATTTATCGAAGGAAGCACAATCGCCATCTTTGATTGTTGTCGGAGAGGTAGTGCGACTGTCTCAAAAGTTAGACTGGTTTTTGTCTAGTACTGAATTCAACAAAAGTGCTATTGCTAACTCCATATAATTTCAGACCAAAGATTAGAGACGTAATGCGCCTTCAAGCTTAAAAAGGAAATACAAAACATGGACCAACAACGTTTAACTCACCTTAAACAACTCGAAGCGGAGAGTATCCATATTATCCGCGAAGTTGCGGCTGAGTTTGATAACCCAGTCATGATGTATTCGATTGGTAAAGACTCATCAGTGATGCTGCATCTAGCGCGTAAAGCGTTTTACCCGGGCAAAATTCCATTTCCACTTTTGCATGTCGATACCGACTGGAAATTCCGCGAGATGATTGAGTTTCGCGATCGCACCGCTGCCAAATACGGCTTTGAGCTTTTGGTACATAAGAACCCAGAAGGTCTAGCAATGGGCTGCAGTCCGTTTGTTCATGGCTCGTCAAAGCATACGGACATCATGAAAACGCAAGGTCTTAAGCAGGCGCTAAACAAATATGGCTTCGATGCTGCTTTTGGTGGCGCTCGTCGTGATGAAGAAAAATCACGCGCAAAAGAACGAGTGTATTCATTCCGCGATAAGAACCATACCTGGGACCCTAAAAACCAACGTCCTGAGCTATGGAAGACGTACAACGGTCAGGTTAATAAGGGTGAGAGCATTCGTGTATTCCCGCTGTCTAACTGGACTGAGCTTGATATCTGGCAATACATCTATTTAGAAAACATCGAGATCGTGCCGCTTTACCTCGCGGACAAACGCCCAGTTGTTGAACGCGATGGCATGCTGATCATGGTTGATGATGATCGTATGGAGCTTCAACCGGGTGAAGTGATTGAAGAGAAGAGTGTGCGCTTCCGTACCCTTGGTTGTTATCCATTGACTGGGGCCATCGAGTCTGAAGCAAACACTTTAACTGGCATTATCGAAGAGATGCTGGTGGCAACGTCGAGTGAGCGCCAAGGCCGAGCGATCGACCACGATCAGTCAGGATCGATGGAGCTTAAGAAACGTCAAGGTTACTTCTAAAGGATCTAAGGAAAGATAATGAACAGTGCAGTTGAAGCTCAATTAGCCGAGCTTGGTATCGAAGGCTATTTAACACAACACCAGTACAAGTCGTTACTTAGATTCTTGACTTGTGGCTCGGTAGATGACGGTAAAAGTACACTAATCGGTCGCTTACTCCATGACTCAAAACAAATTTATGAAGATCAGCTAGCGGCAGTGCACTCAGACAGCCAACGTGTGGGCACCACGGGTGAAAAGCCTGACCTTGCGTTGTTGGTCGATGGCTTACAAGCTGAGCGCGAGCAGGGGATCACAATTGATGTGGCTTACCGCTATTTTTCGACGCAGAAACGTAAGTTCATCATCGCCGATACTCCTGGGCACGAGCAGTACACGCGCAATATGGCAACAGGCGCATCGACGTGTGACTTAGCGGTGATCTTAGTTGATGCACGTAAAGGCATTCTTGATCAAACTCGTCGTCACTCTTTTATTTCCAACCTACTGGGTTTGAAACACTTTGTTGTGGCGATCAACAAGATGGATTTAGTGGATTACTCTCAAGAGCGCTTTGAAGAAATCCGCGATGAGTATCTTAAGTTTTCTGAGAACCTGACCGGGGATATTGATATTCAAATCATCCCGATTTCGGCGCTTGAAGGTGACAATGTGGTGGATAAAGGGCAAAACCTAAGCTGGTTTAAAGGCCCGTCATTGCTTGAACTTCTTGAAACGGTCGATGTGGATCAAGAAAAAGGTGCGGGTGAGTTCCGCTTCCCTGTGCAATACGTTAACCGTCCTAACCTCGATTTCCGTGGTTTTGCGGGGACGATTTCTTCAGGTTCGATCAAAGTCGGTGATGCCATCAAAGCATTGCCATCGGGGAAAACGTCAACCGTGGCACGCATTGTTACGTTTGATGGTGATATTGAGGAAGCTCGTGCTGGGTTGGCGGTCACTCTGACGTTAAGCGATGAGATCGATATTAGCCGTGGCGATTTGATTGTCCTAGACAATGCTCAAGTGGAAACCACAAACCACTTGCTTGCCGATGTGGTATGGATGACAGAGCAACCTCTGCAACCGGGCCGTGACTACGACATCAAAATCGCGGGTAAGAAAACTGTGGGCCATGTTGAAGCGATTCGTCACCAATATGATATCAACAACCTATCGACTCATAGTGCGGCAGAGCTGCCATTGAATGGTATTGGCTTGTGTGAATGGTCTCTCAATGAGTCAGTTGCGCTGGACAATTACCAAGACTGTGCTGATACCGGCGGCTTCATCATTATCGATCGTCTGACGAACGTGACGGTCGGTGCTGGCATGGTCAAAGAAAGCCTCGCGGTGGTTGAGCGCGATTTGACGGACATCTCTGCGTTTGAAGTTGAGCTGAATGCACTTGTGCGTAAACACTTCCCACACTGGGAAGCAAAAGACGTCAGCCAATTGCTGAAAAAGTAATTGGCGCGCCCGAGCACGATAAGCTCTGATTCTATCTGTTGTTGTGCTTGGGGCGTCGCTGCCTAACTGAGTTGCGAAATGCAGTTAGGTTATTCTCCTAATACCAGAATGCTTCGGTGAAGCCCAAGAAAACCGAGCATTCTGATGTTCTTTTCGCTTGCGCTGATTTTGGTCTGTTTACTCGTTTGTCTGGTGTCTCACGGATAAATGAGTCGTTGTTGTGCCCTTTGGGCGATTTGGTAAGGAAAGGCTATGTGGGAACAAGGGTTTGTATTAGCGATTTTGCTTGGCATTATCACTTGTTTGCTTGTCACAAAAATTAAGCCTAGTTATGTCTTTGCGGGTGCCGCTTTTATTGCATTTATGGCGGGAATGATGGATTCAGCCACGATCGCATCCAACTTTACCAACTCTTCGTTATTGACTCTGGTTCTGCTGATTCTTGCATCGTGTGCTTTAGAAAAAACGTTACTAATCAGTTGGGTGAGCCGTAGTATTTCTGAAGGCCAGTTAGGTAGTGTGATCGCTAAGCTCGGTGTATCAACGGCCTTGCTCTCTTCATTCACGAATAATACCGCCGTGGTTGTCTCATTGATTGGGGCGATTAAGCGTAATCAGCAGCATGCGCCTTCGAAATTACTCATCCCGCTGTCTTACGCCGCCATTTTTGGTGGCACATTAACTTTGATAGGTACGTCGACTAACTTAATCATCAACAGCTTTGTTGAGGATGCCGGTTTGCCGAGCCTGAGCTTTTTTACACCCACGATGATTGGCTTGGCGGTGTTGGTGGGAGGAATGCTGATTCTTATCCCGCTCAGTTACTTACTGCCGAACTACGATGATCAAAGCCAAGAAGATTTACCGTACTTTCTTGAGTCTCGCGTAGAGCCTGGTTCACCGTTAGTTGGGCGCACGGTCAGCGAGAATAATTTACGTGCGCTGCGCAAACTGTTTCTTGCGGAGGTTGTACGAGATGGCGTGACGGTTTCCTCTGTAGGACCGGATTTCGTACTCAATGCGAAAGACCGATTGTTGTTTTGTGGTGATGTTGAGAGCGTCGCGACCCTGCAAGAAATTCCGGGCCTCAAGCTTTTTGGTCAGCAGCACTTGAATGGGCAAAATTTTATTGAAGTTGTGGTGAGCTCATCCGCGACGTTTTGCTATAAAACACTTAAAGAGAGCCGATTCCGTGACCGCTTTGATGCCGTTGTTGTCGCTATTCGTCGTGGCCATGAGCGCCTAGAGGGCGGTTTGGGTAGCATTACCTTAGCGCCAGGTGACACGTTAGTTCTGGTTCCGGGGAAGCGTTTTGAGTCTGAACGCCGAGCTCATCGTAAAGAGTTTGTTTTAGTGCATGATTTGGACTCTAGCGCTCGGCTTGATACGAATAAATCCTCCATCGTGCTACTGGGTTTTGCTGCCGTAATTGGGTGTGCGCTATTAGAACTAGTACCGATTATTAAAGGCCTTGCCGCGTATCTTATTGCACTTATCGCGTTTGGTATCGTACAGATATCAGAACTGCGCCGCCGTTTCCCGATCGATATCGTCGTGATTGTCGGCTCTGCTTTGTCCATCGCTCAATTGATGATCTCTTCCGGCTTGTCAGAGAGAATGGGAGCGATGTTTATTGAAGCGTTCAATGGCTGGGGCGTGTTTGGAGCCTTGGTCGCAACTTACATTATGACATTAGTTCTTACTGAACTGGTGACGAACAATGCCGCGGCTGCGCTTTCTTTTCCTATTGGCTATAGCATGGCGGTCGGTTATGGCGTTGATCCGATGCCATTCATTATGGCGGTCTTGTTTGGCGCCAGTGCGAGCTTTATTTCTCCCTACGGTTATCAAACCAACTTGCTGGTGTACAGCGTAGGAAATTATAAATTGACCGACTATGTGAGAATTGGTGTGCCGATTTCGATTGTGTACTCTGTATTAGTACTTACTTTGATTCCGGTCTTCTTCCCGTTTTAATTCCGATATTTACAAGGATACGTTATGACTGCCGAAACGACGGTAAAAGATGAAAATATTGTTTGGCACCAGCATTCGGTCGATAAACAGTTTCGTGCTGAATTAAAGAAGCAAAAACCTGCCGTATTGTGGTTTACTGGCTTATCTGGAGCGGGTAAATCAACCATAGCAGGGGCGTTGGAAAATCGCCTTGCAACATTGGGTTACCACACCTATTTATTGGATGGTGACAATGTGCGACATGGCCTGTGTAGCGATTTGGGCTTTTCTGAACAGGATCGTCGCGAGAACATTCGTCGTATTGGTGAACTGGCTAAACTGATGGCGGATGCAGGCTTAATTGTGTTGTCGGCGTTCATTTCACCGCATCGTGCAGAGCGACAGCTAGTGCGCGACTTATTGCCAGAAGGTGAGTTTATCGAAGTGTTCGTCAATGCATCTCTAGAAGTCTGCGAAGGTCGCGATCCTAAAGGTTTGTACCGCAAAGCACGTGCGGGAGAAATTCCTAACTTCACTGGTATTGATTCTGAATATCAAGCACCGAAGAATCCGGAAGTCGATTTACCAGCGGGCGAAAAAAGCGTCGATGAGCTGGTGGACTTGTGCTTGGAAGCGCTTAAGTCGCGTGCAGTGATCCGATAAATAAGCATTTGGATCATTGGTGACCTCAAGCTCTTTGAGCGGCTTAAGAAGCATTTAGATCATGGGTGGTCAAATGCTTCTCGAACTGCCTACACGGTATGATGAACCGTACTTTTAGCGTCACTATGGACACTAAACCTATGATTTAAAAGCGCAAGCATTTGGTCGTAGTAGTCGGCATGTGGTTTGTTACCGAGCAAGGTACAGAGCTCATTGCCTGTTGGCGTGAAGCGGTAATATAAAAGGCGGACGCCTTTGCTGTTCACGTTCAGCGACAAGTTTTTACCTTGGTAGGTGAGGATCAATGGCGTCTCGATACCAATTTCGCCAGATTCAAGCTCGGTACTATGCAGTAACCCTAGTTCAATCAACAGCAACAAACTTGAATAGGGCAGCTGAAAGCTTCCCATGTTTAAGCTGTTGGCGATGTCTCGTTTGCCGAAGCTAAATATTCCTCCTTGCGCTTTATAACCAATTAACAGCTTGCGACTGTGATCCCCTCCAAAACTGCACGCCAGAGAGGCGGCTCTTTGCAGAGTTTGTGCTTCTTTTGGTGACATATCTTTGAGGACTTTGAGCGCTTTCATAGACGTCGAGCCTGGGTTTGTCACTTCACGCTTCATCACTTGAGCCCATAACTTTTGCATCGCGCTGTTATGGATGTCTTGAGCCATTTCAAAAAAACGATACAACCAGTCTTGGTCGGGCTCTCCGGCAGTTTCATCTCGGCATGAACTGTGTGCTAGCTTTAAAATCTGCTCTAGGTTTTTTTGTCGCTGTTCTTGGCATCTCTGTTCACGCAGTTGGGCTCTTTCAAGCGCGGATTTGGCTGGTGGATCGGTTTGCAGTAAGGCATCAAGACCGTGTATTTGGGCAATGGTTTTTACCTTGCTGGCACTGTCTTTGATGTAGCCCTGCTTCTTTTCTTGTTGCGTATTTTTTTGTGCGTTTGACTGATGTTCGATGACAACAGGTTGCTTTGTCGGTTCTGCCATTAATTTTCCTACCAAGAACTGCGCTGTTCGCTTGTTTAAATTTACACCTTATCTAACCAGGCGACCAGATAGGAGTTCTCAGTTTTTGAACGAATAGGGCTATCCAAAATGATAATGAGTTGTTAAAATTGTTATCGTTATTTTGGAGGGACAATGAAGTTCTCAGAAGCAGGTAAATTAAAAAAGCACCTGTCGATAGCGTTTCTTTTGGTTATTTATGTTGGCGTATTAGCGTATTTGTCTCGTTATATCGTGTAACACAGAACTAAAAAAGGCGCCGATGTGACGCCTTAGGTGTACCGATGTATGTCAACGACTTAAACTACATATCGTCGTAGGCTTCTATTTTCGATCCCTCAATAACGTAAGCCGTTTCAGCCAGCTCGTGGCTTATCGTTTCGGTTTTCAACTCCCCAACCACATATATGACATCCCACAGTTCTTGAACGGGTGCGCCTTTGGGAAACTTCACGTAAATGATTTGGTTTGGTGGCGGTGGTGGTACGTGGATACAAGCTCCAAAGTATGGCACCAACAAAAACTCGGTGACGGTATTCGCGTCACCTTCAAGCGGGATGACAAAACCTGGGATTTTAACTTGGCTTCCATTTAGCTCTGGTCGAACGTTACCAATTTTAGATTGTTGCGCTGCTCCGCCACTGTGATCAGAAGCTGGCATGCCCACACTGTCGAACAGTTTGCGTTCTTTCTCAGGTACTAGATCAATCCAGTCGAGCGTTAATGGCTCCTCGCTTGCGAGTACTGGCGCTATAAATGAGATGATCAGCAAGCAACTTGCGAGTATTTTTCTCCACATTTTATTAAATCCTTATTGTCATTCCGTCACTTAGTGACTGTCGATAGGCGCGAAAAGCCGGGATGAAACCAATTACAATTCCAGCGCATTGTACGAAACCTAATAGCATCCATTCATAGGGCGATAAGAGGCTTAAAGTCAGATGTATTCCATAATGCTGTTGAATGATGGGTTGCACGATGGCGAGAATGGCATACAGCCCTGCCACTCCGGTCACAATTCCGGCAGCAGTAAGTAGACTGGCTTCGCTGATCAACAATGAGAAAACATGACGAGGTCTTGCTCCCATAGCGCGCAAAATCGCCATTTCACGGCGGCGCTCCTGCAAGCTGGTTAATAAGCTGCTTAGCATGCCGAGTAATCCTGCAATCACCACAAAGCCAGACACTGCCATTAAGGCTTGCTCGGCAACAGACATCATTCCCCACAGTTCATGCAACGCAACCCCGGGCATAATCGCGCTAAGCGGTTCTTTGGGATAAGTGTTGATTTGCCTTTGTAGGGCGAAAGTCTGAATACGAGATTTCAAACCGACCAGCATCGCGGTAATTTGCTTGGGCTGAAAGTCTCTGTTTTTGAGATCTTGTGCTTTGGGTGTTGGGCCTAAACGTGCACCGCTTTCCCATCCGACGTGAATCGCTTCGATGGCTTCTAGCGATACATGAACGGTTTTGTCGACTGGCGTGCCAGTGGGCGCAAGAATCCCGACAACTTTGAATGGCAGGTTGTCATGTCGGCTAAAGCCTACATCACTAATGCCGTGGGCAATGATGATTTCACTACCGACGTGATACCCCAGCTGTTTTGCGACATCAGAACCGAGCACGGTTTCAAATAAACCATTGAATTCTAGGCCTTCTGAAAAGGTTAGTGATTGCTTACTTCCGAATTTATAGTGTTCAAAATAGCTGTGGTTGGTTCCCATGACTCGGAACCCTTTGTGCGAGTCGCCAAGTGAGATTGGAATCGCCCAATCTACTGCTCGATGATTGGCAAACTCTTGGTAGCTCTTCCAGTCAATGTTGTTGGTGGCATTGCCAATGCGAAATACAGAGTAGAGCAGCAAGTTCACTTGTCCAGAACGGCCACCAATGATGAGGTCGGTGCCTGAAATTGTATTGGCGAAGCTATCTTTTGCCTGAGTACGAATGCGTTCTACTCCTAAAAGGAGTATGACAGAAATCGCGACTGTCATGATGGTTAATATTGCCGTCGCCTTACGATTGATTAAGCTCTTCCACGCGAGCTTTGCAACAGCGCTCATGATGCGGCTCCTAGGTTAGATGCTTGGTTAATATCTGGTAGGTTAAGTGTGCGGTCAAATAAAGGCTCAAGCGTTGGATCGTGACTGACGAAGATCAGCGTAGCGTTGGCTTGATTCGTTTGCTCCATCAGGAGTTCAATAAACGCTTTACGGTTATCGTGGTCTAGAGCGGAGGTTGGCTCGTCAGCAATCACTAACCCCGGATACCCAATGAGTGCTCGTGCAGCCGCAACACGTTGTTGTTGGCCAATGCTCAGTTCCGATACCGGACGCGCATGAAGCTCGCTGGGTAGGTGGAGTCTTTCAAGCAGAGCTTGAGCTTGCTCTTCTAACGTTTGAGATGACGTTCTTGAATGAGCGCGGCCACGTCGTGTTTGACTGAATTGGCAAGGCAGTAGTACGTTTTCAAGTACGTTTAAATAAGGCAATAAATTGAACTGCTGAAAGATATAGCCAATGTGATCGGCGCGAAATTTGTCTCTTTGACTTGCACTTAAACTAACAAGGTCAGTGTTCAGTACGGATAGAGAGCCAGATGTTAACGTGTTGATGCCAGTTAGTAGGGCAAGCAGCGTAGATTTACCGCAGCCACTGGGACCTTTGATAAATACGTGCTCACCTTGGGCAATATGTAACTGTGGAATATGAATGGTTACGTGTGTTGAACCGGGCCAGACAAACTGGGCATTATTTAGCTCAACAACATTTGACATGATTTCAGTCATACTAAATCACCAAAGCATTGGCGTGTAAGTGTGTACTTACACGCCACTCGTGTTATTTGATTACGATTTGGGAGTTATCTTTGCTCAGTTTGATGGCTGATTGCATGGTGTCAGTGAATATATTGACGTTGATTGACTCAGTCGTTGGAAATTGATTAAACCAGTCGGTTTGAATGTGACTGAGTTGGTTAACTTGGTCACAGCTGAAGCGATATTGCACCGAAAACTCACCATGTCCGCCATTTTCATGCTCCTCATGGTGAGCATCGTGACCGTCATGGTGCTCATGTTCATCATGATGTTCATTGTGGTGATCATGGTGTTCGTGCCCTTCATGATCGTGATTTGCATGGTCATCATGGTCGTGCTCGCTATGATCATGGTCTTCATGAGGGTTGCTGAGGTTATGGTTTACGTAAGCTTCTTCAATATCACAATTGGCTTGCGCGTTAATAGCAAACAGTGTGTTGCTGTCTTCTAGGGTGGCAATGGCTTGTTTAAGTGCTTGCTCTTGTTGTTCATTTTCTGGAGCATGCTCGAAACCGACCACATCGGCACCGGGAGCAGTAATCTCCACTAACAGATCCTTTCCATCTTGGGCGATATTAAATTCGACGTGACCATGCACATGAGCACCGTGCTGGCGGTATTCGTCCGCATTTGCTGCTGTCGATAAAGAGAGACCAATGACAAGCGCTAAAACATGTTTCGATGACATTTTGTGTTTCCTAATTTTGCTGGCACTAACCCGAGCAATACCGGATCAGATTTGTGTTTACTAAGGTGCGATTCGTTGACACGTTAGGTGCAGGAATACGCACAAATTATGTTGAGTGTGGAATAGTTTGGAAATTAAGCAAAATAAGGCGGGGCACGAGCTGCACCACGAATGTCTTCACTATTAACAAGGCGCTGAAAGACATCATGGTATTGGATGCGCGTAAATGTTGGCGTCGATAGGGTCGGTTGAGCTTTGGCTATGCCGTGTTGAACCCCAGAAAATAGCTGGCAATGATGGTGTGTGTGGTGTTCGGGAGTCAGATCAACTTGATGAAGGATTACCGCAAAGTTCCAAGCGATCAGCAACGCGACACTGAAAAATAAAACAGTGCGATGCCAATGCTTCCGTATCTTTTGCTGGTGGTGGTACATCTGAGCTCCTCTTACCGACTGTTATAATATAACACCCATAATGAGTAAAAGTTCACTCTTTTGTTGGCTAGTGGGAAAATTTACGTCAACACATGCGATGTCGCCGAATCTGAGACAGTCTCCTTGGTGGAATCACTAAGCTTTAAACTAGGGGCAACAGAAATCTCAAGCTTTAAGTTTGGTCGCATGGCTCCTTATACTGCGTACTACGGATATTAAGGAGCCAAGCAACGAGACTAGATGTTCTGTTTAATTAGCTCGATCACCTTTGCAATTTCATCTTGCTCAAGTGCGCCTTCTTTTACAAACAGCACTTTGCCTGTTTTGTCTTGAACAATAATGGCAGAGCTTTCTTCTTTAAGATCCCAAGTGTTGGCGACTACGCCATTTTCATCCAGAACCATAGATGACCAAGGAAACTCTTTTTTGCTGTCTTGGGCTGAAGATTTCACGAACGAACCTGTCCCCCAGATTGCATCATCTTGGTTAATGATCGTAGTTGTTTGATAGCTTTCTTGCGGGAATTGCGCGGCGGTTATTGCTGACATCAAAGGGGCGTTCATTTCTTTTGAACTGCTACGACCTGCGATGGCTTGAATAACACGAACCTTACCCTGCATATGCTGGGTTGCCCATGGTTGGTATGCCACGCCCTCACCCTGCAAAACAATCTCGCCATAAGCCGCGACCTTGGCAGAAGGAACGGTCTCACCGACAGATAGGTTGTGTGCAAACGCAAAGCTTGGCGTTATAGCCAATAGTAGAGGTAGGAGAGTCTTAGTTTTCATATTGTTATATTCCGTACGAGTTGGAAGTTTTCCAGTATATATCCAGATCTAGGAAATTTGTAGAACTGTTGATAACATTTATTTAACGTATGGGGTGGTGTAATATTGCGTTATATTTAGAATTTGCTAAAATGAACCTCGTCGCAGATTGCGCATCAAGATTGCAGAGGATAAATAAGCAATCCGTGTTTTCTCAAAGGAATTGAGGTGAGTTATGCTACGTGAGTTTGCTGTATACCGACCATTACAAGTGGCACGTTTCGTTAAAACGTTGTTCAAAGGTCAATTCTTTATTGCTGGGGTTGGATGTTTTCAGTTCGACAATGGCAAAGTTTTGCTCCCTGACGTCAACGATCAGAAAAGACTCACCATCTTTAAAGAAGTCAACCAAGTGATTGCTTCGTTGTCTGTTTAAGAGCCCGTTGGCTTGAATTTAGTTTTCGATTTCAAAAAAGAGCGACCTATTCGGTCGCTCTTTTTGGTTTCAGTTAGTCGTAGGAACTAACTTTGTAAGCTGGGTGGAAAGCAAACACCTGTGCCACCGATACCGCAGTAACCGTCAGGGTTTTTAGCCAGGTATTGCTGGTGGTAAGTTTCGGCAAAATAATACGGGCCCGCTGGCTGTATCTCAGTGGTGATATTCGCGCGTAGTTCCTCTTGCAGTGCTTGTTGATACAAGAGCTTCGATTTTTCTGCGCTCTCTTGCTGCTTCGCGGAATAAGTGTAAATAGCCGAACGGTATTGTGTGCCCAAATCGTTACCTTGACGCATCCCCTGGGTTGGGTCATGTTTCTCCCAAAAAACGGCCAGTAGTTTTTCTAAGGAAATCACGCGTTCATCGAAGACGACTCGTACTACCTCTGTATGGCCTGTTTTACCCGTACACACCTCTTCATAAGTAGGATTGGGCGTATATCCACCGGCGTAGCCAACCGAAGTGGAGGTAACCCCATCCAGTTGCCAAAATACGCGTTCAGCGCCCCAAAAGCAGCCCATTCCCAGCAGAATTTGTTGTTGATGCGGCTCCAATGGTGCCTTTAAGTTAGATTTATTTACAAAATGATGATCTTCAACCTGCATCGGTTGATCTCTACCTGGCAAGGCATCTTCTATACTGATCAATGTTTGTTTGTTGAGCATGGTATTTGTCCTTCAATACGTGTCTTAAATTTGCGAACTTTTTCATTTCGTCTGTATCTGATGCTGTGATGACATAGACCGCGTTAAACCTATTAATATTACAGACTTAGACTTTAATTGGCGTTATCATTATTTACGTTTACTTAACCTCATTCAGCCAAAAAAGCATGATAAAAAAAGCTCTCCTCACCATTGTTGGCCTGTTTGCCTTTTCTCATGGTGCCTATGCCGATGTTTCTTTGACTTTAAAAGGCATCGATGGCGCTTTAGAAGAGAATGTCAGTGCGTACCTGTCGTCCATTCCAGCGAAGGACTACTCCACTTCTCTGCGCTTTCAAGCGAGATTAGATCAAAGTATCACTGAAGCTCTCAATGCGCTTGGGTATTATCATGCAAAAATTTCATACTCTATTCCGGAAGGGAATGATGAGTTGATCGTCAGCATCAAGCCGGGTTTACCTGTGAAAGTGAAAGTCATGGATGTGGTGATCACAGGTGAAGCAAAAGACGATGAAGAGTTCGCCAAACTTATTGAACGTTCACCGCTTAAAGTCGGCAAAGTATTGAATCAAGGTGAATACGATAGCCTGAAATCGGGTATTCGTAACTTGGCGTTGCAGCGTGGTTATTTCAATGGTGATTACAAGCTCAGCAAACTTGAAGTGATTCCTGACTTCAATGAAGCGAATGTGCGTTTGCATTATGACAGTGGTATTCGTTATCACTTTGGTCCGATTAACATTACTGGCAGTCAGATTTGGGAAAACCGTGTTGAATCAATGCGACCTTTTGAAATTGGTGAACCTTACTTGGTTTCGCAAGTGGGGGAGTACAACCAAAATCTGTCTAATACCGATTGGTTTTCATCGGTTTTTGTGGAGCCTGATTTAAGTAAATTGGATGAGGGACGCGAATTGCCAATTAAGGTCTCGCTCGCGCCAGCGTCAAAAAACCAAATAGAAACCGGTCTTGGTTACTCGACCGATACTGGTGTGCGTGGCACGTTAAAATGGAAAAAACCATGGGTTAGTTCACGTGGCCACAGCTTTAATACGGCGTTATCACTATCAAAGCCAGAACAGACGATCACGGCAGGCTACAAAATCCCGCTTGATGATGTATTGCGTGAATACTACCAACTGCAATTTGGTTTAAAGCACCTTGATAACCGAGATACGGAGAGTTTGGAATCCAACCTGGCAGTTGAACGACATTGGCTAACCGATGGCGGCTGGCATAAAACTATTTATGTTCGTCACTTGTACGAAAACTTCTCTCAAGGTCTGCAAGATGATGGGGTGCAATTTGTGTTACCCGGAGCCACTTTTTCACGAACTCGTGTCCGTGGTGGCAACATGCCAATGTGGGGGGATAAACAAAGTGTAACGATCGAATATGGTGATCCTGCTTTGCTGTCAGAAACGCGAGTATTGCGCCTATTAGGGCGATCATCTTGGATCCGCGGGATCGGTGATAATCATCGTGGTTTGTTCCGTTTAGAAGGTGGTGCGAATATCACTGACGAATTTGAAAAGCTTTCGCCTTCTCTGCGTTTCTTCGCTGGTGGTGACAACAACATTCGTGGTTATGGATACGAGTCTATTTCACCTGTGGATGAAAGTGGCGCCTTGACGGGTGGTAAATACATCGTTAGCAGCACATTAGAATATCAATATCGCGTATATGGAAACTGGTGGGCAGCCACCTTCTACGATATTGGTGATGCATTTAACGAAACACCTGAATGGAAATCGGGTGCTGGTGTGGGTATCCGTTGGGCGTCTCCGGTTGGACCGGTTAGCTTTGATTTTGCGTGGGGACTGGATGAAAAACCAGAAAGAGAGTTCCGCATCCACTTCTCATTGGGGCCTGAGTTATGATCAAAATGATGTTTAAGTGGACCAAATGGCTGTCGCTAAGTTTGATTGGTCTATTGCTGTTGCTCATCATTTTTGTTGCGACAGTGCTATTTACTCACCCTGGTCTTAAGCTCGCGTTGTGGGGAGCAGAAAAGGCTTTACCGCAATTACAAATAGAGAAAGTTCAGGGCTCATTATTTCCTCGTTTTGAGCTACAGAACGTCAGTTTTGTCGACGAATCTTTGAACATCGACGCAAAAGTCGATCGTTTAGCGTTAGCGGTTAACTTCCGTTGTTTCTTTGATCCTAAAGTCTGTGTCGATGAGCTAACCCTGCAAGGTGTTAACTTTCAGATGCCAGAGCTCCCTCCGGCAGGCGAAGAGCCAGAGGAGACTCCGCCATTACGTACAGTCAGTACACCAGTCCCTATTTTTGTTAATAAGGTCAGTTTTGATGACATTAACTTAAACATTTTAGGCAACCAAATTGACTGGCAAGATTTCTCTACCGGGCTTTCTATGCAAGGCGACCGTTTAGTGATTGCGCCGACGGCATTAAAAGACATCAATGTTGCACTGGCTCCAAGTGAAGTTGAACCTGAAGCGACCACAGACGAGCCGAAAGACGCTGACGCTCCGCCGCAAGATATTGTGTTACCCGAGGTGTGGATTCCACTCACTGTGGAAGCACGACGCCTCGATATTCATAACTTCAAGCTTGCAGGTGAGAAGCCGGTGATCGTTCACCACCTTGGTGTTGTAGCGAAAGCGGGGGGCGACCGTGTTGATGTGAAAACATTAGAGCTCGATATGCCTGAAGTGGAAGGTAAGTTAAGCACGCAAGTAACGCTTTCTGCTGACTATCCTCTCAAAGCTCAGCTCGATGCGCTGGTGAAGCAAGCGGATGCGAAAGGGCAAAAGCTGTCGCTGTCAGCTGCTGGTTCGGTGGGAGACCTTTCTCTCACTGCGACCTTATCTGAACTAGTCGAAGCGGAGATCAAAGGTGAACTTCAGCCTCTGAAAGTGCAGTTACCCTTTGATGTTGCAATCAAAAATGTGCAAGCGCAATGGCCGTTAATCGGTCAAAGTGATTATCAAGTATCGGTACCAAGTTTATCTGCAAAAGGTTCCCTGGACGGATACACCGTGGCACTAGAAACACAAGCTTCGGGTAAAGATATTCCTGCTGTAGATGTTGCACTAAACGGCAAAGGCACATTAGAGCAAATCGATCTTGAAAGCCTAGTAGTCAAAACATTGGGCGGTGAGCTATCCGGTCAGGTGATGGCGAATTGGGCTGCGCCAATCAACTGGCAAGCTGACCTTAATTTGCAACATATTCAACCAGGGCTTCAATGGGAAGAAGCGGAAGGCGATATCAGTGGCAGCCTCTCGACTTCAGGTTCTTTAACAGAACAAGGCGGTTGGCAAGTCAGTTTACCTAAGTTAGATATCGATGGCATTTTGCGCGGTTATCCGCTGAATGTGGAAGGCCAACTGGAAGCGTCTGATAAGAATGGCAAAGGTGAAGACATTCAGCTTACCACGCAAGGTTTAGCGCTTTCTCATGGCCCTAACCAATTGAGTGCCAAGGGTAAGATTGATAAGCAGATATTAATGGATGTTGAGGTTAACTTCCCCGATTTTGCGAAAAGTGTTCCGGATCTAGCAGGTAAGATGCAAGGCAACGTGGCGCTGCGTGGTAGCTTGAAAGAGCCTGACATCAAATTAGACCTAGCGCTAAATCAAGTGAACTGGCAGCAGCAAGCGAACGTCGAAAACATAACTTTGAAGGGGGATGTGACGCCTCTGCCAGCACCGAAAGCGAATTTAAGCCTCATTGCGAACAACATTACCTACGACGACATTAAAGTTGATAGTGCAGACCTTGAAGTCTCTGGGGATGAAAAACTGCACCAACTGACGCTAGATGTGGTGTCTGACATTGTATCAACCAGCTTAGAAATTGAAGGCTCATTCATACAGAAGCCGCAAATGATCTGGGATGGTGCATTGCGTCGTCTTACTTTGAGCACGCCGCAGGGACCTTGGGCGTTGCAGAAATCGACGGCGGTTAAAGTCAACATTGATAAACAAATCGCTGATGTTCAAGCACATTGTTGGCTGCAAGCCAATTCGAGTGTTTGTTTGACCGAAGATATTAGTGTTGGTCAAAGTGGCGAAGCCAAGTTAGCCGTGAACGACTTTGACTTTGAACAAATCAAGCAGTTCCTGCCGCCAGAGACGAAATTACAAGGGTCGGTCAACGCGCAAGCAACAGCAAAATGGGCACCAGAGATGAAGCCGGAAGTCACGGTGAACGTTGATATGCCTAAAGGTCAAGTAGAGCAAGCACTAGAGCAGCCGATAACACTTGGTTGGGAAAGCTTTAGCTTTAAAGCGGCGCTGGCAAAAGACAAGTTAGATGCTGAGTGGTTATTTGATGTGAGAGACAACGGTGACTTATCTGGTCAGGTTTCTTTGGTCGATGTAACGTCTGAGCAGCCTGAGATTGACGGTAAGGTCTCGCTATCGACATTCCATCTGGATTTCTTAGCACCGTTGATAGGTGAGTACAGCCTATTCAAAGCGAACATGAATACTGATTTGGCGATATCTGGTGATGTTATGCACCCTAAAGTCAACGGTCAGTTCTTGATTGATCAAATGAAGCTACAAGGTGAAGTCACGCCGATAGACATTAACTCCGGTCAGGTCGCGATCAACTTTAAAGGTCACCAAGCGGATCTTGATGCGGGTATCATGACGCCAGATGGTGAGTTGGAAGTGACCGGTGAGGCCGATTGGCAGGATCTACAAAATTGGCATACCAAAGCGCGCGTATTTGCGAAAGAGCTTCAGGTGGATCTTCCACCAATGGTAAAAATCAAAGTTGAGCCGGACATGACCATTGATGTCACACCACAGCTTGCTAAGGTCGAAGGTAATATTAATCTGCCTTGGGGACGAGTTGTGGTTGAAGAGCTGCCACCAAGTGCGGTTGGTGTTTCAAGCGACACCGTGATTTTGGACCAGAACTTACAGCCTGTGAGTGATATCGAGCCAATGCCATTTGATGTTGAAACGGATATCAACATTAAGATCGGTGATGACTTTCAACTGGCCGCCTTTGGCTTGAAAGGTGGTCTGAAAGGTAACCTCAATGTGACACAGAAAGATAAAGGTCCGTTCATCGTTGGTGAGGTTAATATCGTCGACGGTTCTTACCGCTCTTTTGGTCAGGATTTGGTGATTGAAGAAGGTAAGATCTTAATGAATGGTCCGGCAGATCAGCCGTACGTTTCTATTAAGGCGATTCGAAATCCAGATAATACCCAAGATGACGTGATTGCTGGTGTGCGTGTAACAGGACCAGCATCGGATCCAAATGTGGAGATATTCTCTGAGCCAGCGATGCCTCAAGCGAATGCGCTCTCTTACCTACTTCGCGGTCAAGACATTGATGGCGAAGCGGGAGGCAATGCTATGACGACCACGTTGATCGGCCTAAGTTTGGCAAAGAGTGGACGCGTGGTTGGTGAAATCGGTGAAGCCTTTGGGGTTCAAGATTTACAATTGGATACGGCGGGTTCGGGCGATGATTCTCAAGTGACCGTCAGTGGTTACATTCTGCCGGGATTACAGGTGAAATACGGCGTCGGCATCTTTAACTCACTAGGCGAGTTCACAGTGCGTTATCGATTGATGCAAGATCTGTATTTAGAGGCGGTTTCTGGTGTAGATAGTGCGGTTGACCTACTCTATCAATTTGAGTTCGATTAGAGCTTGTTCACCTGCGTACATAAAGTTCATGACTAAGGAGTGGTTATGCAGCATTTAGTTTTTGTATATGGGACCTTGCGTAAAGGAGAGTGTAATCATCACTTTCTGAGCTCGGCCCAGTTTCTTGGTCAGCATGAAACGGATGCTCAGTTTGCACTGTATGACTTAGGTCCTTATCCCGCGTTGTCTGTCGGGCAGCGCTCGATACAAGGTGAAGTGTATCTGATTGATGATGAAACCTTATCCGAGCTAGATAAGCTGGAAGATGTGCCAGTAGAGTATCGTCGAGAGAGCATCGTCACGCCGTTTGGCCAAGCTTGGATCTACTTGTATCAAGATACTGAACAACTGACCGAAGAAATCGCTTCCGGAGATTGGTGTCAAAAGGTGTGAGCTATACTGACATTATCAATAGCGACGAGCTGGTCACTAAGGAGTCATGATGAAGGTATTCGTAATTGTATCAATGGCGTTGATTCTTGCCGCATGCGCGCAAACAACTCTGCCGACCTCGAGTAATGCTACCGACTGGCAAGCGTTTGGTAAGCAGTCTGCCTTAGATGGATTAAGAGTTTTATCTGAAGATCGTATCGCTGCACTGGATGGTACTAATCATGCTACGCCTGAACTGATCATGGCCTATCAAACGGGTTATCAGCAAGGGAAGCAAGAGTATTGTGAACAAAGCGCGTATATGCTTGGTGTTATCGGGCGTCCGTATTTTGGTATTTGTGATGACCTAGACCCCTTCTTTCAGCATGACTATGACGCCGGCCGAATGTCTTCTGCAGGCGCGCCTATCTAGTTGACTTACACAAGATGAAAAGCAAAAGAGCTGCCCTAAAGCAGCTCTTTTTAATTTTGTATCAGCCGTGATGCTTATTTTTTCTGAGCGCGCTCGTAAGATTCTAGGATTTCAGCTTTAGCGGCAGCAACATCTGCCCAACCATCCACTTTCACCCATTTACCTGCTTCAAGCTCTTTGTAACGCTCAAAGAATTGCGTGATCTGCGCTTTCAGTAGTTCTGGGATATCGTCCACATCTTGGATGTGATCGTACTCTTTCGAGATTTTGGTGTGTGGAACCGCAAACACTTTTGCGTCTTCACCTGACTCATCCGTCATATTCAAAACGCCAACAGGACGGCAGCGAATCACTGAACCTGGCATAAGTGGGTATGGTGTTGGTACCAGTACGTCGACTGGGTCGCCATCAAGAGACAGCGTATTGTTCACGTAGCCATAGTTACATGGGTAGAACATTGGTGCAGACATGAAACGGTCGACAAATACCGCACCAGAGTCTTTATCTACTTCGTACTTGATTGGATCTGCATTTGCAGGAATTTCGATCACGACATAGATATCTTCAGGCAGCGACTTGCCTGCTGGCACATGGTTTAAGCTCATTAGAATATTCCTTTTCATTAACGATGAGTCACACAGAAGCGGCTTCATCTGATGATAAATTCGCGTTTCACTTTAGCGACAAAAACGCGGCAGGTAAACACCTGCCGCGTTGGACAAAGGTCTGAAATTATTCTTCGTCGCGGTGCAGTTCAAGGAACTCTTCAACTTTGCGAACCATGTTCTTAGAACCAACAAAGAAAGGCACACGTTGGTGCAATTCGGTTGGTTTGATATCCATGATGCGATTGACGCCGTCTGATGCAATACCGCCCGCTTGCTCAATTAAGAACGCCATTGGGTTACATTCATAAAGTAGACGCAGTTTGCCCTGTGGATGGCTTTGCGTACTAGGGTAAAGGTAGATACCACCTTTCAGTAAGTTGCGGTGGAAATCAGCAACCAATGAGCCAATGTAGCGAGAAGTGTATGGACGACCGTCTTCTGGCACATTCTCTTGGCAGTACTTGATGTACTTCTTCACCCCTTGAGGGAAGCGAATGTAGTTACCTTCGTTGATCGAATAAATCTTGCCTTCTTCTGGAATCATCATGTTTTCATGAGAAAGGCAGAAGCTGCCGATAGATGGGTCGTAAGTAAAGCCGTTTACGCCGTTACCCGTGGTGTAAACCAACATGGTTGATGAACCGTAAATCACGTAACCAGCGGCAACTTGCTTATGACCAGGCTGAAGGAAATCTTCTTCTGTCGCTGGTGTGCCAATAGGTGAAACACGGCGATAAATAGAGAAGATAGTACCGACAGAGACGTTCACATCGATGTTAGAAGAACCATCAAGTGGGTCCATCAGTACCACATATTTGGCGTTTTGGTTGAGCTCTTTGTTGAAAGCAACCGCTTCGTCTTCTTCCTCACTGGCAACGCCACACACTTGGTCACGAGCTTCAAGCGCGGCTTTGAACTTATCGTTCGCGTAAACATCGAGCTTTTGCTGGTCTTCACCTTGGACATTTTCCGTGCCTACAGCACCAGTGATATCACCGAGACCCGCTGCGTTGATTTCGCGGTTAACGATTTTTGCAGCTAAACGAATGGAGGCTAAAAGGGATGATAGATCACCGCTAGCGTGGGGGAAATCCGCTTGTTTTTCGACAATGAACTCGCCTAGGGTGCGCAGTCCTGACATGGTTAATCCTTACATTTTCATTTCATTGGGGGTAGTGCGCAAGTGAGCATCTCTTTATGGATGTTAAACGATTGCGCTGGATGTAAGTTTAAGTCGCAGATCTTTTTAATGGTAATGAAGTAACTGTTTGAGATCTCAATTTATTTGTAGACTTGTTTGAGGGATTCATCAGTAAGCAAGAGGTTGTACAGTCTGTGTTCAACCTTGTCATATTTGTGAAAGGGACTGCAAGAAGAAGGCTAAAGTCTCTCGCTTTTCTGGTTGTGATCGCGATAATGAAAGCATTAAAGAACGCATTACAAGGTTTAGTTTATGCACATTCATATCTTGGGTATCTGTGGCACATTTATGGGCGGCGCTGCGATTTTAGCGCGCCAATTAGGGCATAAAGTCACTGGTTCTGATGCCAACGTTTACCCACCGATGAGCACGTTGCTTGAGTCTCAAGGTATTGAAATTATTGAAGGCTTCGACCCGTCTCAACTCGACCCTCAACCAGACCTTGTGGTGATCGGTAATGCCATGAGCCGTGGTAACCCATGTGTTGAACATGTGCTCAATACCAACATGCGCTACACCTCTGGTCCGCAGTGGCTCAACGAGTTTTTGCTGCACGATCGCTGGGTATTGGCGGTATCGGGTACACACGGTAAAACGACCACGTCGAGCATGCTGGCTTGGATACTCGAAGACTGCGGTTATCAACCTGGTTTCCTAGTTGGTGGAGTACTTGGTAACTTTGGAGTCTCTGCTCGTTTGGGTGAAAGCATGTTTTTTGTCGTTGAAGCGGACGAATATGACAGTGCTTTTTTCGATAAGCGTTCTAAGTTTGTGCACTACCATCCTCGAACCTTAATCATGAACAACCTTGAGTTTGATCATGCTGACATCTTCGATGATCTAGAGGCGATCAAGCGCCAATTCCATCATTTAGTGCGAACGGTTCCCGGAAATGGCTTAATCTTAGCTCCGAAGCAAGACCAAGCTTTGGCGGATGTATTAGAGCGAGGTTGCTGGACAGAAAAGCAGTTTTCAGGTGTTGGTGGCGACTGGCAAGCGCACAAATTAGTGGTCGATGGCTCAAAATTTGAAGTTGCTCTACAAGGCGAGAAGGTCGGTACCGTCGAATGGGATTTGGTGGGTGATCATAACGTTGATAATGCGTTAATGGCGATTGCCGCCGCACGACACGTTGGTGTAACGCCGGAACTTGCTTGTCAGGCTCTGGGCCGTTTCATCAACACTAAGCGTCGTTTAGAGCTCAAAGGTGAAGAACAAGGCATCACGGTTTACGATGATTTTGCGCATCACCCAACGGCAATTGAACTCACCGTCGGTGGTTTGCGTAACAAGGTAGGCGAAAAACGCATTCTTGCCGTGTTGGAACCTCGTTCTGCCACTATGAAGCGCGGCGTGCACAAAAACACACTCGCGGATTCGCTACACAGCGCAGATGAAGTGTTCTTATTCCAACCAGACAATATCGAATGGTCGGTGCAAGATATCGCGGAACAATGTCAGCAACCTGCTTTTGTTGACGCTGACATCGATAACTTTGTAGCGAAAATCGTTGAACGTGCGCAGCCAGGTGACCAAATCCTCGTGATGAGTAATGGTGGCTTTGGCGGTATTCACGGCAAGATCCTCGAGCAACTTAAACAAAAAGCCTGATTTTATGCAAAACAAACAGCAGCAAGCAGAAAAAGCCATCACTTTAGCGTTAACTGGAGCATCTGGTGCGCCTTATGGCCTTCGTCTTTTAGAATGTTTGGTCGCGGCGGATTATCATGTCTACGTTCTGATCTCTTCGGCGGCTCGTGTCGTGATGGCAACCGAACACAACCTTAAGCTGCCAAGTGGGCCAGAAGCCGCAAAGCAAGCGTTGGTAGAGCACCTGAACTGCAATCCCGATAACATCACCGTTTGTGGTAAAGATGACTGGTTCTCACCGGTAGCATCTGGCTCTGCGGCACCAAAGCAAATGGTGGTTTGCCCATGTTCTGCGGGAAGTGTTGCGGCGATTGCGCATGGTATGTCGGATAACTTGATTGAGCGCGCCGCTGACGTGGTGATGAAAGAGCGTGGGCAGTTGTTGCTCGTCGTTCGCGAAACACCATTTTCAACGCTGCATCTGGAGAACATGCACAAGCTATCGCAAATGGGCGTCACCATCATGCCAGCGGCTCCGGGTTTCTACCATCAGCCAAAGAGCATTGAAGACTTAGTGGATTTTATGGTGGCGAGAATTCTCGACCACTTAGGTATTGAGCAAGGTTTAGTGCCTCGTTGGGGTTATGACCAGCGTTCGTGAGCTGATTGTGTAACCACTCAAATACCTTTACAATCCATCCAACTCATCGGGGAGCAAACCCATTTAGCATTGAGTCAATCAATGCATTTGGGCGCTGAGACCTAAGTGCTTTACTAGGGACCCGTATTACCTGAACCAGATAATGCTGGCGTAGGAATTGAGTCTGGATATTGGAAGTCCTTAATAGCCGCCTCAACCCTGTGCCGCTCAACTTATTTCTCTGAAATACTCATGGAGAGCGAGCAGTGAAAACCACTTCAAGTCTGATTGCCTTAGCTGCAATTACTTCAACTTCAGCGTTTGCTGCTGAAAACCCATTAACTATTTATACCTACGATTCTTTTGCCGCAGATTGGGGACCAGGTCCTAAAATCGAGCAAGCTTTTGAAGCAAAATGTGGCTGTGACGTTAACTTCGTGGCGTTGGACGATGGTGTGTCGATCCTGAATCGTCTTCGTCTTGAAGGCGGTAATAGCAAAGCCGACATCGTGTTAGGTTTGGATAACAATCTGATGGCAGAAGCGAAGAAAACCGGTCTGCTTACCGAGCACAATGTGGATACGGCTAACACAGTGTTACCAAATGGTTGGAGCGACACGACGTTTGTACCGTACGATTACGGCTACTTCGCGTTTGTGTACAACACAGAGAAACTGGCTAATCCGCCGAAAAGCATGAAAGAGCTGGTGGAAACGCGCGATGATTTGAAAGTGATTTATCAAGATCCGCGTACGTCAACGCCGGGCCAAGGCTTGATGCTATGGATGAAATCCATCTATGGCGACGATGTGACGCAAGCGTGGCAGAAGCTAGCGAGCAAAACCGTAACGGTCACGAAAGGTTGGTCGGAAGCGTATTCCATGTTCCTTAACGGCGAGTCGGACTTAGTGCTTTCTTACACTACGTCACCTGCGTACCACTTAATTGCGGAAAACGATTCAAAGTTTGCGACGGCGAATTTTGCTGAAGGCCACTACATGCAAGTTGAAGTAGCCGCCAAAGTGAAAGGGGCAAAAAATTCAGAACTTGCTGATCAATTTATGAGTTTCATTTTAAGTGATGAGTTCCAGTCAGCGATGCCAACGGGTAACTGGATGTACCCTGTTACTGACGTTGAGTTACCTAAAGGTTTTGAAACCTTGAGCGTTCCAAAGAAGTCGTTGAGCTTTAGTGCTGATGAAGTGGCAAAAATGCGTAAGTCTTGGATTCGCGAATGGCAAAGCGCACTGACGTTTTAGCTGACGTTCCACCCCTCATCTGAATGAGATAGGTTTTACCTTTGAATTCTGTTCCAAAAATAGGTTTAGGGGTCGCGATGATCATCGCGACCTTTGTTGTTTCTGCCCTAGGTGCTTTGATTGTTCAAGCCCCTTCACTTGATGTGTCTGTGGTATGGGACGACCCGTATTATCAACATGTCACCAAGTTCAGCTTCTACCAAGCTTTTCTTTCCACATTGCTCAGTGTTGGCTTTGCCATTCCAGTTGCGCACGCGCTTTCACGTCGCCAATTTTGGGGTAAGTCTTTACTGCTTAAGCTGTTTGCATCGACGCTAGTTTTGCCTGTTTTGGTTGGTGTTTTCGGGCTATTAGCGATTTATGGCAACAGCGGTTTGTTAGCGCAGTGGCTACAGAGTTTCGATAGCAAACTGCCATTTTCTATTTACGGTTTGAACGGCATTTTACTCGCCCATGTGTTCTTTAATTTACCTTACGCGTCGCGCTTGCTGTTGCAAGCTTTGGAGTCCATTCCTGCCGAGCAGCATAAGCTGTGTGCGCATCTAGGTATGAATCATTGGAATAAGTTTCGTTGGGTGGAATGGCCGCGTTTAAGGCAGCAACTTCCCCACGTTTGTGGCTTGGTATTTATGTTGTGCTTCACCAGTTTTGCCACTGTAATGGCGTTGGGGGGCGGGCCAAAATCGACCACCATTGAATTGGCAATTTACCAAGCGATTAAGTTTGATTTTGATTTACAAGCTGGGGCGTTATTGGCGCTGTGGCAGATGCTGTTATGTGGACTGCTTGCGATTGGAGTGCAGAAGTTAACAAAGCCTGTTTCTATCAGTGCTGGCAGCACATCGGTACAGCAATATTTAACGAAGGATCATGGGTGGTCAAAAGCTTGGGATAGCTTTTGGATCATAGGTGCCTTTTTACTGGTGATACCACCGTTATTGATGGTGTTACTGAGTGGCATCAACCAACAAGTTTGGACGGTGTTAACCGATGAACGTTTTTGGTCTGCGTTATCTAACTCACTTAAAGTGGCAGGGTTAGCCAGTGCGCTTGCGATCGCTGCGGGCGTGTCCATATTGTTGACCAGCCGTCGTTGGCGTTTGCAGTACAAAAACACGCGAGCCGATCAGATTGAGCTAATCGGCACCATTATTTTGGTGACGCCAGGTTTGGTGATTAGCACCGGATTATTCTTGCTGTTGCGATCATTTACCGATGTTTTTAGCTTGGCGTTTTTTGTTGTGATTTTGGTAAATGGTTTGATGGCTTTGCCTTACGTGATCAAAACGCTGGCACAGCCAATGCTGCATATTGAGCAACAGTACCAGTATGTGTGTGCCAGCTTAGGCATGCGTGGCTGGCAACGCTTTAAAGTGGTGGAGTGGCAGGCTCTGCGCAAGCCATTCGCACATGCGTTTGCGATCAGCTTTATGTTTGCGATTGGCGATTTAAGTGCTATCGCGTTGTTTGGCGGACAAGAGTTCCGCACTTTACCTCTGTATTTATTCCAGCTGCTTGGCAGCTATCAGATGGACGCGGCTGCGGTGGTATCGGTGACCTTGTTGTTGTTGAGTGTGGGCTGTTTTGCCTTGATTGAGAAAGTATTGAAAACGAAGGAGAGAGCGTAATGTTAGTGTTGGATGATGTGCAGTACACCTACCAACGTGAGCTGTTTCGTTTTGACTTAACGATTGAGCAAGGTCAGATAGTGTCGCTGATGGGACCAAGTGGGGCTGGAAAATCGACTTTGCTGGCGTTGGTGGCTGGGTTTATCCATCCTGACCAAGGTGACATTCGGGTTGATCGTGAGTCGATTGTGCACAAAGAGCCTTATCAGCGTCCTTTCTCCATGTTATTCCAAGAGCATAACTTGTTTTCTCACTTGTCGGTGCGTGACAACATTGGCTTAGGTTTACACCCAGGGCTAAAGCTCACGGTAGAACAAAAGCGTCAGGTTGAACAAGCCGCGCAGCAGGTTGGTGTAGCTGAGTACCTCGACCGTTTGCCTGAGCACCTTTCTGGTGGGCAGCGTCAACGTGTTGCCTTAGCACGTTGTTTTGTTCAGCATCATCCCATGTGGCTGTTGGATGAGCCTTTCTCGGCGCTTGATCCGGTTTTACGTGAAGAGATGCTGAGCTTGGTAAAAAAACTGGCGGCAGAGCGGGGAATAACCGTATTGATGGTCACGCACCATTTAAGCGATGCCAAAGCCATTGCCAGCCACTTTGTGTTTGTGGCTGAAGGCAAAGTGGAAGCAGCGGATAGTATGTCTGCATTGAGTGAACTGCATGCTAGTGAGAAGCTTGCGGCATTTATCCGAGCCGCACGCTAATGCTCAATGGTGGCGGGATTATGCTTCACCGCAACACAAACCATGTCGAGGACCAAATTCAAACTGAGATCTTAGGCTCATGATATGGTCAATCATCGCTTGTACTCGTCGCGTTCGGTTTGCGCCAGGACGATAGACTAAATAAATAGGCATTGGTACCGTGTGCCATTGAGGTAAAACTCTGACTAAGGAGCCATTTTCCAGCTCTTGCGTCATGTTTTGCATAGGTAAGTTAGCGATTCCCAATCCTTTGAGCGCGCCTTTTAATACCGCTTCTACGGTGGTGCTAGAGAAGTTACTGCTTACCGAGACGTTGACGGTGCTGTCCTGCGAAATCAACGTCCAAGGGCCTATCTCTGAAACATACTGGTATCTCAAACAGTTGTGTGTTGTCAGATCTTCTGGAGTCTCAGGTACACCGCACTCAGCTAAATACTCAGGACTGGCGGCCAATGCTCGGGTGGTGTAGCCCAATTTTTTAGCAATCAGTCGATCATCGACGATCTGGCCGACTCGAATTGCCATATCAAAACCGTGTGAAAACAGATCAACAAAATCGTTCGATGCTTCTAACGCAATTTGTACTTTTGGCCATTGTTTTAAAAATGGTAAAAAGATGTGCTCAGCCATATACGCGTCCAAGGCTGGTGGCGCAGCAATGCGAAGCCGACCTTGGATCTGCTGTTCCATTTCCTGAACGTCTTGACCAATCGAGTGAAATTCCTCAACTAAGCTTGCAGCACGCTCTAAAACCATTTGACCAGCTTCGGTAATCACCAACTTTCGGGTCGTGCGCTCTAGGAGCTTGGCTTCAAAGTGTTGTTCGAGTTTGGTGATGGCTTTACTAACAGTAGATTTTGGTAGGTTTAACTCCAGCGCGCACTTGGTTAAGCTCAGTAGTCGACAGCTTGTGACAAAGATAGAGAGCGTCCTAAAGTTAATTGTTTCTAAATTTCGAACAATCACTTTCAATTATCCATATTGTTTCAATATTGATCTGATTATAGTCTGGCTCTTCATCCTTAGCCATCAAGTTATTGTCATTTGAGGTAAACAACATGTCCAACTCTGTAGACTTATTTTCTCCTATCGAACTGGGTCAATTAGCATTAGATAACCGTGCCATTATGGCCCCTTTAACGCGCGCTCGTGCCAGCGCAGATCATATCCCGAATGACCTTATGGTTGAGTACTATGCTCAACGCGCGAGTGCTGGACTTATCATTGCAGAATGCACCATGGTGATGGAAGGAACGTCTGCTTTTATGGCAGAACCGGGCATTTATAACGAAGAACAAATTGCAGCTTGGAAAAAGGTAACGGATGCGGTTCATGAGAGAGGCGGTAAGATCGTATTGCAAATTTGGCATGCGGGACGCGCTTGTCATCCTGAACTGAATGATGGGAAAACGCCTGTTGCAGCGAGCGCACTAGCCATTCGTGATGAGTTAGTCCATACCCCTTCCGGTAAGCAAGCATATACGGTACCACGAGCACTCGAAGTGGATGAGATAGCTTCTATTGTGGCGGCGTTTAAGCAAGGTGCGAAAAACGCCAAGAGAGCAGGCTTTGATGGTGTGGAGATACATGGTGCCAATGGTTATCTTATCGATAACTTTCTTCGTGATGGATCGAATTTACGTACTGATGAATACGGTGGCTCAGTCGAAAATCGTGCCCGTTTTTTACTTGAGATAGTTAAAGAAGTGGTCGAGGTATGGGGACCTGGAAGAGTAGGGCTGCGCACATCACCATTAAATGGATTTAATGACATGAAAGACAGCGATCCGGTTGGCTTGGTTCGTTACTTAGCTAAGCAACTTAATGCTTTCGATCTTGCTTATTGGCACGTGATGCGTGCGGATCTAAAGGGCGTACAAAAAGCAGATGTTCTCAAGCCAGCACGCGAAAACTATCAAGGTTACCTAATGGCCAACGTGGGCTACAGTGCACAAGAAGCGACAACGGCAATTGCAGAAAATCAAGTTGATGTGGTCGCATTTGGCGTTCCATTTATCGCCAACCCTGATTTAGTTGAGCGATTTAAGAAAAATGCACCTCTTAATGAGGCAAAACCTGAGCACTTTTATTTAGGTGGAGCAGAAGGTTATACCGATTACCCAGTAATGGCATAATCCTTACTTGTTCAATATAAAAAGGACGCTAATGTTAGCGTCCTTTTTCGTTTCTTTAGTTGTTTAACCTTGTGGTTTCACGACCATCACATTGATTGGAGAATATTCCACGACCTTACTTGCGACAGAGCCAAGCATTACTTTATTGATTTTAGAACGCTTGTGACTTGGCATAATGATGAGATCAGCGCCTAAGCGCTCTGCATAATCAAGAATCGTCGCGTAGGCTTTGCCCTCAGCAACATGCACTTGGTACACAACATCTTCAGCAATATGCTTATTGGCGAAAGCTTTTAATTGCTGCTTCACGTCTTGCTTCATTTTGGCTGCTGCATCTTTTGGGAAGTATGTAGCAACCATCGACATGTGAATACCAGGTAATACTGTTAGAAGGTGGATTTGCGCATTCGCTTGCTTTGCCTGCCAAACCGCTAGTTCAACCGCTCGGTCTGAAAAGCCTTGGTCATTTAGATCAACCGGAACAAGAATTTGTTTGTACATTCAATGTCTCTCACTAAGGCCCCTTCCTCGGGGCCAAATCGGTTATGCGCTCAATTGTTCCTTACGAGCACGACGTTTTTGGTTCATGGCAAGCACCAGCAAAATCATTAAGCATGGCACAAATACCCATTCTTTCATCGGACGTTCTGCATCTTGGATAACCCACTTGATCTCCCAATCAAAGTCGATACCTGCAGACTCTGCCGGGCTACCAAACTCGACCATATCGACAATCATTTTGTTGTCGCTTTCGGTCAGCATCAGACCCATAGACGAAATACGTGCTTCCGCTGTTGTCGCACTGTCTTCGAATGGAAGACGAACCGTTTTCTCGATGTAGTCGCCCTCAAGGTTTTCGCCGGCAACACGTAGCTCCAATGATTCTCCTACATTTAGCGTTTCCGTGATTTGAGCTACCTCAACGCCAGGAGAAAGAACTTTCGCTGGATACAGCATGTCCCACCAAAAACCAGGACGGAAAAACGAAAATGTCAGTACTAATAATAGAACGGTTTCCCACCACTTGTTACGCGTGAACCACCACCCTTGTGTTGCGGCGGAAAAGATCAGCATCGCAATGATCGATGAGATAACCGTGAGTGCTAAATGCCACCAAGAGTCTATCCCCATCAACAGTAGCTGGGTATTGAATACAAACATGAATGGCAAAATGGCGGTTCGAATATCGTAAGTAAAGCCTTGGATACCGGTACGAATCGGGTCTGATTTAGCAATCGCAGCCGCCGCAAATGCCGCAAGACCTACGGGTGGGGTGTCGTCGGCCAAAATACCAAAGTAGAAAACGAACAAGTGCACCGCAATGAGTGGGATGATCAAGCCATGTGCTGCACCTAGCGTGACAATAACCGGTGCCATCAACGTAGATACTACGATGTAGTTCGCCGTTGTCGGTAGACCCATCCCAAGAACCAAGCTGATTATTGCGGTAAACAGCAGCATAAGAATGATGCTACCGCCAGAGATAAACTCAACGAAGTCCGTCATGACCAGGCCGATACCCGTTAGGGTGACGACCCCAACTACGGTACCAGCCGCTGCCGTTGCAACGCCGATACCAATCATGTTGCGAGCGCCAGCAACCAAGCTCTCAGCCAGATCAACGAAGCCATCTTTGGTTTGCTGCATCATGTCACCTTGCTTTGATAACAGAGCAATCAATGGACGCTGAGTCAGCAAAATGAAAATCATGAACACCGTTGCCCAGAATGCTGAAAGACCTGGCGAGAAGCGCTCTACAGTCAGACACCAAACCAATACAACGATAGGCAGTAGATAGTGCAAACCAGATTTAACCGTTGGGCCAGGATCTGGTACTTCTGTTAACTCTGCATCAATCTCAATTGCGCCATCTTGCACATGATTCGCTGAGATCTTCACCAAGCCAACGTACGCAATTAACAGGGCAACCGTAACAATTGGCGTCGCGGCATCACCAAAGACATCTTTCGTCCAACCCACTCCGTAGTAAACCAATGCGCTGATCACACACAGTCCTAAGATTGTGCCAGTAAAGGAAAGCAAACTTTGTACTAACGTTGGGTTGTGGCGACGAGGAAGACCTGTCATACCCGCTTTACACGCCTCAAGGTGAACGATGTAAATCAAAGCGATGTAAGAGATAAGTGCCGGAAGTAGGGCAGCCTTAATCACCTCAACGTATGAGATACCGACATATTCCACCATCAAGAATGCCGCTGCGCCCATGATTGGTGGTGTTAACTGACCATTGGTTGAGGCGGCAACTTCAACGGCTCCCGCTTTGGTGCCCGGAAAACCGACACGTTTCATCAATGGGATGGTAAAGGTACCAGTGGTTACCACGTTTGCGATTGAAGAGCCAGAAACAAGCCCGGATAAACCAGATGCAACAACGGCCGCTTTTGCAGGACCACCTTTCATATGACCCAGTAAAGAAAAGGCGACTTTAATGAAGTAAGCACCTGCGCCAGCGCGTTCCAGCATGGCGCCAAACAATACAAACAAGAACACAAAAGAGGTTGAAACGCCTAATGCGACACCGAATACACCTTCCGTTGTTAGCCATAAGTGAGACATGGCCTTGTTTAAGCTCGCTCCTTTATGCGCGATGACATCGGGCATGTAAGGGCCTGCAAAGGTGTAAGTAAGGAAGACAGCAGCAACCACCATCAGTGGTGGACCGAGCGCTCGGCGTGTTGCCTCTAAAAGGAGAACCATACCGATGACAGCAACGATGATATCTGCTGTTGTTGGTGCACCGGAACGTCCAGCTAGCTCGGTATAAAAAAGGTAAATATATGCCGCAGAAAAACTACCTGCTAGCGCCAATATCCAATCGACAAGAGGGATATGATCGCGAGGGGAATTTTTCATCGCTGGATAAGCAGTGAAAGCCAAGAAGATCGCGAAAGTGAGGTGGATTGATCGCGCTTCCGTGTCGTTCAGTACGCCGAAATTAAAAATAAATGGTAGCGGAGATGCGTACCATAATTGAAATAGTGACCAACACAGAGGAACAAACCAAAGGATTCGTCCTTGCATTCCCGAGGGGCTACGTGCACCTGTGTCTGCCTGAGCCACCATTTCTTGCACATCTTGTGACGGAGCTTGATTCGTCGCCATGTACTTTTTCCTTATTATTGATGGTCCTGTCGGATTTTTATCGAGAACCACACTTCGCCTTTATCAGTGTAGCGAATGGAGCGAAGTTTGCTTTCGAGTATTTTGCTGCCTGAACTCAAAGTGTTGAATTTTGGAGACTCTGCTAGGCGGCGTTTAAGTTTTTCTTGGGTATGAACTCGCAATTTTCGGAAGAAAACTGGCGAATGAAGCATGCAGTTAGCACGTGCTACAACCTGCATGCTCAAACAGGCAGAAAACCATCTTTTCCTGCCTGTGAGTTTGGAGTCTGAGGAAGTTACTTAAGTAGACCCACTTCTTTGTAGTATTTTTCTGCACCTGGGTGAAGAGGGATAGATAGACCCGCTTTCACCATGTCTTCTTTTTTCAGGTTTGCAAACGCAGGGTGTAGACGTTTGAACGTATCGAAGTTTTCAAACACGGCTTTTGCAACGTTGTAAGCGACATCGTCTGAAACGTCTGCTGTTGTAACCATCGTTGCCGCAACACCAAAGCTGTTTACGTCTTTGTCTGTGCCACGATACATGCCAGCCGGCACTGAGCTAAAGGCGTAGTATGGGTTATCAGCAACAATCTTATCGATTTTCGGGCCAGTTGCAGAAACTAGCTTAGCATCACATGATGTTGTTGCTTCTTTGATTGAACCGTTCGGGTGACCCACCATGTAAATGAATGCGTCAATTTTGTTGTCACAAAGTGCTTGGGAACGCTCAGAGCCCTTTAGCTCAGAAGCCAATTTGAAGCTGTCGTTTGTCCAGCCCATCGCTTCCATAACAACGCCCATGGTTGCACGGTCACCAGAGCCAGGGTTACCGATGTTTACGCGCTTACCTTTTAGGTCTTCAACGTTTTCGATACCTGAATCTGCACGAGCAATGATGTTGAAAGGTTCTGTATGAAGAGAGAACATTGCACGTAGCTTTTTGTACGGGCCTTGTTCCGCAAACTTACTCGTACCGTTGTAGCCGTGGTACTGCCAATCCGATTGCACGATACCAAAATCTAACTCGCCAGCACGGATAGTGTTAACGTTGTAAATAGAGCCGCCAGTCGATTCTACTGAACAACGAATGTTGTGTTCTTTACGACCTTTATTGACCAATTTACAGATAGCACCACCAGTAGGGTAGTAAACACCTGTAACAGAGCCAGTACCGATAGTAATAAACTCTTGAGCGTTAACTGCGCCTGCACCCATTACTGCTGCAGCGATAGCGCCTACTTTGAGAAGTTTGTTAAATGCCATGAATTTCCCTTCCTTATATTCATTATTTACCCGGAAATAACCATAAATCACTTCTGGAGTTTCCTATTTGGAAACGGCATCTTTTCCAATCCAATCGTTTGAAAAAGCGAGCGAATCATAACAAAAAATTGGCAGAAAATTATCCAATTGTTAAATGTTATAGTTGATAAGTCTGAATCTTGTGCAGGAGGATAGTGTTAGATTTGTGATTTAATTCTTTTTATAACAAACACTTAATAAGTATTAAGTGAACGAAGTGAAAAAGATCAATTGCGTGATGTTAATCACAAAATAGGTGGTTAAATAATGGTCTGGATAAGCAAAAAATTTACATAAATCATGGGCTACAAAATGAGATTTCTTTTATAGCCCACAAAGAGTTAGCTGATCTAAATGTGAAAGAACTTAGCCAGTGTATTCGAACAGTTCACACACTGATTTGAACAACTGTTCAGTCGTAATCGCCATCGTTGGAGTGATAAAGATAGTGTCATCACCTGCAACAACACCAAGAATACCTTCGGATTTACCCAGTGAGTCAAGCAAGCGAGCAATCAACTGCGCAGCACCAGGGCCAGTATGGATAACAACTAATGCCGCGTTATGGTCAATGTCTAGCACCAGTTCACGCAAAGAGCTGCTTACAGTCGGTACGCCTAGCTCAGCAGGAAGGCAGTAAACCATTTCCATTTTTGCATTGCGTGTGCGGACGGCGCCAAATTTAGTCAGCATGCGTGATACTTTCGATTGGTTAATGCTTTCAAATCCTTGTTGTTTGAGTGCATCAACAATCTCACCCTGTGAGCCAAAGCTCTCTTCTTTTAATAGGGCTTTAAAGGCGCGGACTAAGTTATCTTGTTTTTCTGAATTGCGCATAGTCATTACGAATCTCTTATTACGGGTCAGCAATTTTGCATATTCTCGCATATATATTCATGCGGTGCCAAAGAGTCCCAGTATTATGTTAGTTACGTCACTGTAAACTATATACCACATGGAATTCTTTAACTATATGAAGTAGGGCTGTTTTTGTTTTCTTGAATTCCTTGTCATTTCAACAGAATAAAAGAATAATCCAAGCCCCATTTGTAGCACGGTAACAGCGAGTTGCGCGAGGTCGCAAAGCTAGCGTTAATTGATTGTAATCAAGTTGTGATTCCGATAGCTTTATTTAAGTTGGTTACAAACTACCCTACGAATACGTTTATAAGAGAAATACTCTCAAGGAGAACTACATGAAAGTAGCCGTTATTGGTGCCGCTGGTGGCATCGGTCAAGCCCTGGCCCTTCTACTTAAGAACCGTCTTCCTGCTGGTTCTGATTTAGCCCTATACGATATTGCTCCAGTAACTCCTGGTGTGGCTGCTGATCTTAGCCACATCCCGACGCCAGTTTCTATCAAAGGTTACGCGGGTGAAGATCCTACTCCAGCACTAGAAGGTGCGGATGTTGTGCTGATTTCTGCAGGTGTTGCTCGTAAACCTGGTATGGATCGCGCGGATCTATTCAATGTAAACGCTGGTATCGTTAAGTCGCTAGCGGAGAAGATTGCGGTTGTTTGTCCGAAAGCTTGTGTTGGTATCATCACAAACCCGGTAAATACAACAGTGCCAATTGCCGCTGAAGTACTTAAGAAAGCGGGTGTTTACGATAAGCGTCGCTTGTTCGGTGTAACAACACTTGACGTTATCCGTTCAGAAACATTCGTTGCAGAGCTAAAAGACAAAGATCCAGGTGACATTCGCGTACCTGTTATCGGTGGTCACTCTGGCGTAACGATCTTACCTCTACTGTCTCAAGTGGAAGGCGTTGAGTTTACAGCTGAAGAAGTAGAAGCATTAACGAAACGTATTCAAAACGCAGGTACCGAAGTTGTAGAAGCGAAAGCGGGTGGTGGTAGTGCAACACTATCAATGGGCCAAGCTGCATGTCGCTTTGGTCTGTCTCTAGTTCGTGCTCTTCAAGGTGAAGAAGGCGTAGTTGAATGTGCATACGTTGAAGGCGACGGTGAGCACGCGACTTACTTCGCACAGCCTGTGAAACTAGGTAAAGAAGGCGTAGAAGAAGTACTAAGCTACGGCAAACTCAGCGACTACGAAAAGTCTGCACTAGACGGTATGCTAGAAACACTAAATGGCGACATCAATATTGGTGTTGAATTCGCAAAGTAATCTAGAAAGCTCGAATAAGAAGAAAGCCGATCAAAATGATCGGCTTTTTTGATCTTTGGCTTCTCTGCTTCGTAAAATTACTTGATCAAAACAACGTGGTGAAGGAGAAGATGATGGAAGCAAGTCGAATCCGTAAAGGCATGGTTGTTGAATGCCAGCAGGGCGTAGGTACGATATTGGTGGTCGACCGTGAAGCAGAGACGGTACTGTTGTCGAAACAAGGTTCTGATCAGCAGATTGCGGTTAGCTTTGATGAAATAGAAGATGACCCACAACTGCATGGCGGTAGTGACAGATATTACTAGCGCTTATCACGGCATTAGGTATCAGATACAAAAAAGGAAGAGCTTGCTCTTCCTTTTTGTTTTAAGTCTTGCGTATGGGTTGCTATGATTACTTCGTGCGTTGTACCGCGACATGAGCCAGAGTAATAAGCGCTTGCTTGTATTCAGATTCCGGCAATACTGATAGTTCTTCGATTGCTTTGTCTGCTTCTTCTAGTGCTTTTTGCGTCGTGTATTCCAGAGATCCGGCCTCTTTCATCACCGCGAGAATTTCTTCTAAGCGATCCATGCCATTGGCCTTCTCAATTGCTTCGCGAATCATGAGGGCATTGTCTGGCGTGGTATTACGCATAGCGTGAAGTAGAGGTAAAGTTGGCTTGCCTTCAGCCAAATCATCCCCCACATTTTTACCCATGTCTTCGCCATCAGAGGTGTAATCCATGACGTCATCAATAAGCTGAAACGCAGTACCCAAATACTTACCGTAATTTTGCATTGCGATTTCAACATGCTCAGGAGCATCGTTTAAGATTGCGCCAATTTGAGTTGCGGACTCAAATAAGCGTGCCGTCTTAGAGTAGATGACTTGCATGTAGCTTTCTTCTGTCGTGTCAGGATCGTTACAGTTCATCAACTGCTGAACTTCACCTTCGGCGATCACGTTTACGGCGTTGCTCATTAGCTTAAGGATCTTCATGGATCCTAGCTCCGTCATCATTTGGAATGAGCGAGTATAGATAAAGTCCCCAACTAACACGCTAGCAGCATTGCCAAATGCAGCATTCGCAGTTGCTTTACCGCGGCGCATGTCTGATTCGTCGACCACGTCATCATGCAGCAAAGTCGCTGTATGGATGAACTCAATAAACGCAGCTGCCATGGTATGACCGTTGCCTTGGTAACCAAGTGCGCGGGCTGACAGTATCGCTAAAAGCGGTCTCAGACGTTTGCCTCCACCACTCACGATATAAAAACCGAGCTGGTTGATTAAAGAGACATCAGAATTAAGTTGGGCTTGAATTGTTTCATTCACTTTTGCCATGTCATCGGCAGTAAGCGCTTGGATAGTTTTAAAATCCATCGTATATCCGGCTGAAGTTAGACCCTGCAAGGCTTATTCGATTTATATAATTGTCGAATAATACACTAAAAAACGTTGATTAATACATTACTAAAGGGCATGATTGCCGCACTTTTCTTTGGCGATTAGCTTTTCGCCAATTTTTTCAAAATATGGCTTGTCATAGGAGCATCTATTCTGTAGAATCTGCGCCCTATTGATGATTAGTTTAGCGCACACCCTCAAGAAAGGCTGTGCGGAAAAAGCGGAGTAAAATATGTACGCTGTTTTCCAATCTGGTGGTAAACAACACCGTGTAAGCGAAGGTCAAACTCTTCGTTTAGAGAAATTAGACGTTGAAACTGGTGCAACTGTAGAATTTGATAAAGTTCTTCTTGTTGCTAACGGCGAAGACATCAAAGTTGGTGCTCCTCTTGTAGAGGGCGGCAAAATTGTTGCTGAAGTTGTACAACACGGTCGTGGCGATAAAGTTAAAATCGTTAAGTTCCGTCGTCGTAAGCACTCTCGTAAGCAACAGGGTCACCGTCAGTGGTTCACTGAAGTGAAGATCACTGGTATCAACGCTTAATCTATTAGGAGAGTTTAACAATGGCACACAAAAAAGCTGGTGGTTCTACTCGTAACGGCCGCGATTCAGAAAGCAAACGTCTAGGTGTTAAGCGTTTCGGTGGTGAATCTGTACTAGCAGGTAACATCATCGTTCGTCAACGTGGTACTAAGTTCCACGCTGGTAACAACGTAGGTATCGGTAAAGACCACACTCTATTCGCTCTTACTGAAGGTAAAGTGAAGTTCGAAGTGAAAGGTCCTAAGAACCGTAAGTTTGTAAGCATCGAAGCTGAGTAATTAGGTTTTTACCAAGTTACTTAATAGCTTTAAGCTGAATTCAAAAGCCCTGCCGAATCGGCGGGGTTTTTTATTTATGGCAGTCGACATATCGAAGTTTCTCGTTTCCACCTTATTTGTGGGCTGGGAGCTTAGATCTGTCATCTGCTAAAATTGTCAGATGACAAAGTAGATTTAATCCACGCACGAAGTAGTCGGAGTAAAAGATGAAGTTCGTAGATGAAGCGGTAGTAAAAGTTCAGGCTGGCGACGGCGGTAGCGGCGTTGTGAGTTTCTGGCGTGAAAAATTCATCACTAAAGGTGGCCCTGATGGCGGTGATGGTGGCGACGGTGGTGATGTTTATATCCAAGCCGATGAAAACCTTAACACTCTGATTGATTATCGTTTCCAACGCTTCTACGAAGCGGAGCGTGGTGAGAATGGCCGCGGCGGTAACTGTACTGGTAAACGTGGTAAAGACATTGTTCTTCGTGTGCCTGTAGGTACGCGCGCAGTGGATATCCACACAAATGAAATCGTGGCAGAAGTTGCTGAACACGGCAAGAAAGTGATGATCGCAAAAGGCGGTTGGCACGGTCTAGGTAACACGCGTTTCAAATCTTCAGTAAACCGCGCGCCTCGTCAAAGAACGTTAGGCACAAAAGGTGAAGTACGTGAAATTCGCCTTGAACTATTGCTTCTTGCTGACGTTGGTATGCTTGGTCTACCTAATGCAGGTAAATCAACCTTTATCCGCGCAGTCTCAGCAGCAAAACCAAAAGTCGCTGATTACCCATTCACGACGTTGATCCCAAGCTTGGGCGTAGTGAGTGTCGTACCAGAGAAAAGCTTTGTTGTTGCAGACATTCCAGGTCTTATCGAAGGTGCAGCAGATGGCGCTGGTCTTGGTATTCGATTCTTGAAGCACTTAGAGCGTTGCCGAGTGTTGCTGCACATGATCGATATTATGCCAATTGATCAGTCTGATCCGGTGCAAAATGCACTGACGATCATTGATGAGCTAGAGCAATACAGTGAAAAACTGGCAAGCAAGCCACGTTGGTTAGTATTCAACAAAGTTGATTTAATGCCTGAAGAAGAAGCGAGTGAGAAGATCCAAGAAATCTTAGACGCACTAGGCTGGGAAGACGAGTACTTTAAGATCTCGGCGATCAATCGTAACGGTACTAAAGAGCTTTGTTACAAACTGGCTGACTTTATGGATAATCTACCTCGCGAAGAGGAAGAAGTGGCTGAAGAAGATAAAGTTAACTTCATGTGGGATGACTACCATAAAGATGCGATGGCGGGTAAAGACGTTATCACTGAAGATGACGACGACGATTGGGATGACTGGGACGATGAAGAAGATGACGGTCACGTTGTCTACGTTCGTGACTAATCAGAACCGTCAAACAATGCCTGTTTGCCTATAATTCATTAAGCCGCAATTATTTATTGCGGCTTTTTTTGTATCTAAATCATATTTAGATGGTGTGATTTACGGCACAATAGCCGATACGTCGTGATTTTTGAGGGCTAGTTTGGACCTCTCGCGTATGAATGAGCAACACCCTAAAAGGAATTAGACTTATTTATGACTCTAGAAACCATACCGTCTGGAGAGTTGGCGGTATCCACTCAACGATCTATTTCTCGCCTTGTTGCCCAAGCCGGGCAAATGCTACTCGCTCATGGTGCTGAAAGTACTCTGGTGAGCGATATTATGCGCCGTATTGGCCTTGCTTGTGGGGTTAATGAAGTTGCGGTTGCGCTATCAGCCAATGCACTGGTTGTAACGACGGTAATGGATGGACACTGCATCACCACCACCCGAAGTTGTGCCGATCGTGGCATTAATATGCGCGTTATTACGCAAATTCAACGTATCTGCATCATGATGGAGCGTGGGCTGCTCGATGCAACCATGGCGCAGAAAAAGCTGAACGCCATCAGTCCAGAGCGTTATAACCGCTGGTTGGTGGTGTTTATGATTGGCTTGTCATGTGCGGCATTCAGTCATCTGGCAGGTGGTGATTTGGGGGTATTTGTTATGACCTTTTTAGCATCAGCTGGTGGCATGATCGTTCGCCAAGAAATTGGTCATCGTCACTTTAATCCTTTACTGAACTTTGCAGCGACCGCCTTTGTCACGACCTTAATTTCTGCGCAAGCTGAAATCTACCAAATCGGCAATCTGCCCACCGTTGCAATGGCATCGTCGGTATTAATGCTCGTGCCGGGTTTCCCGTTGATCAACTCGGTAGCAGACATGCTGAAAGGGCACATTAACATGGGTATTGCCCGGTTTGTGATGGCCAGCTTACTGACGTTGGCGACGTGTTTGGGCATCGTTGCTGCGATGAGCGTTACTGGAATTTGGGGGTGGGCAATCTAATGAGTTTGTTTGATTTGATGCTTGGCCTGCTGAATGACATGTTTTTCGCTGCGATTCCCGCAGTTGGATTTGCACTGGTTTTTAACGTGCCACAAAGAGCTTTAGTGTATTGCGCTGTTGGCGGCGCGATTGGACACGGCAGCCGTTATTTGATGATGCAGTTTGGTATTCCCATTGAATGGGCGACCTTTTTTGCCGCGACGCTAGTTGGGATGATTGGTGTGTACTGGTCTCGCCGCTTTCTCGCGCACCCAAAAGTGTTCACTGTGGCAGCTTTGATCCCGATGGTACCTGGCGTGTTTGCTTACAAAGCAATGATAGCCATGGTTGAGATCAACCATATTGGTTATTCACCTGAGCTCGTTGCAACTTGTATGGAGAACTTTCTTAAGGCCATGTTTATTATTGCAGGTTTAGCTGTTGGTCTTGCTGTTCCAGGGCTGTTATTCTATCGCCGCAGACCTATTGTATAAGGACCTAACATGATCATTAGTATGATTGCCGCGATGGCCGACAATCGCATCATTGGCAAAGACAATCAAATGCCTTGGCATCTTCCCGCCGATTTCGCTTGGTTTAAGCGTTGTACCATGGGAAAACCGGTTTTGATGGGACGCAAAACCTATGAGTCTATTGGTCGCCCTTTACCTGGTCGCTTGAATATTGTTATCAGCCGTGATGAGACACTAAAGATCGAAGGCGTCACTACAGTAACATCGATTGAGCAAGCTTTGGACGTGGCTGGCGACGTGGAAGAAGTGATGATCATTGGTGGTGGTGCGATTTACGCAGCTTGTCTGCCGATGGCCAATAAACTGTATGTAACACACATTGAAGCCGCGATTGATGGTGATACTCAGTTCCCAGACTGGGGAGATCAATTTAAGGAAACCTATTCAGAAACGTATCAAGCGGATGAGAAGAACGCCTACAACATGCGCTTTACTGTGTTAGAAAAGTAATTCGAAATTAAAACAGCGTAGTTAATACGGTAATGCCGTTCGTATAACACCGAGCGGCCATCCCGGCCTGCCATCATCCTGAAAGCGACGGAGGAGCGTGATTCAGGATCTTCTATACGAGTACTTTGTTGTCAAAGGTATCTCTATCTACCCGCAGCGTGCGGATATTAGATTCCTAGTTTCGCTAAGTCGCTGGAATGACTCTACAGGAGATGTTAGGTAACAGGCATTCTCCCTACGATGGATTATCGACTATTATTCAGTGTTTAACTTAACGCATCCTGAGTAAAGGTTTTCTTATCGTCCCAACGGAGCATGGTTAGGCTTCCGCCCCAAACACAGCCAGTATCTAGTCCGATGATCTCTTCGTCTACATGGCCTTGTAGTGCAGCCCAGTGACCAAATAACACCGTTTTATTGAGGTGAACGCGCTGAGGTACATCAAACCATGGAATAAGTTCGTTACCGGAAACTTGTTGTGGTGGTAGTTTACAATCCATATCCAAACGACCATCGGGGAAACAAAAGCGCATCCGCGTAAAAGCATTGATAATATAACGGTATCGGTCCAAACCCTGTAGAGAGTCATCCCAGGAATCAGGTTGATTACTGTACATGTTTTTTAAGAGCCAAGGCAGCTCTTCACTTTGGATGATGCGTTCAACTTCGCGGGCACATTTTCTTGCGGTTTTTAGATTCCACTGCGGTGATATACCAGCGTGACACATCACGAACTCGTCATGCTCAGCCATAAGAGGTTGCTGAGCTAGCCATGCTAATAGTTCTTCTTTGTCGGGTGCTGTGAAAATAGGCGCGGTTTTATCTTTGTCTTTGACCTTTTTTATCCCGTGAGCAACGGCGAGCAGGTGAAGGTCGTGATTACCAAGCACCACGGTTGCGCTTGTGCCAAGCGACTTCACAAAGCGTAAAGTTTCTAGTGATTTAGGCCCTCTGGCGACCAAATCACCAGCGAGCCAAAGTTGGTCTTTTTTCGCAGAGAAAGAGACTTGTTCTAGTAGTCGCTGCAATTCATCAAAACAGCCTTGAATATCACCAACAATATAGGTAGCCACTGAATCTCCAATTTACTAATTTAAAACATTTGGAACAGCAAGACGAAATGGTTCAATTTCGGTGATGAACTCCTGTCCTTTTTCATCTAGCATTTTGTAGTGCCCTTGCATAACGCCGACAGGGGTTTCTAACGCGGTTCCGCTACTGTACGTGTATTCATCATTGCTTGGAATAAAAGGTTGTTGACCCACCACACCATCACCTTCAACCGTCATTTGCTTGCCATTCGAGTCTGTGATTAACCAGCGACGGCTCACTAACTGCACGGTTTGTTGGCTAAGGTTTTTGATGGTGATGATATAGGCGAAAACGTAGCGTTGTAGCTCAGGATTGGACTGTTCTTCGATGTATTTGGTGTGAACTTGAATTTTGATGCAAGGTTGAATGACGTCCATGTGCACTCCTCAGAAACGTAATATCCCAATAATAATAAGCCAAACCGGCAAGGGTTTGGCTTATCGTTTGAGTTCTTAGTGCTGCGGGTTATCCGCAAGCCAGTTCGCCATCGCGACGAATTGTTCTAGCGTCAGGTTCTCTGGACGCATGCTTGGATTAACACCTAGCTCTTCTAGTACTTCTGTGCTTAACAACGATTTGTAGCAGTTACGAACTGTTTTACGACGTTGGTTAAAGCCTTCACGACAAACGCGATCCAGCAAACGCAGATCTTTCGCAGGGCATGGCAGCTCTTCGTATGGTACTAAACGAACAACGGCAGAGTCCACTTTCGGTGGTGGAACGAATGCCGTTGGCGGTACTTCCAGTACTGGTACCACTTTACAGTAGTACTGAGCCATTACCGTTAAACGGCCGTAAGCTTTGCTGCCAGGGCCGGCGGCTAAGCGGTTTACCACTTCTTTTTGCAGCATAAAGTGCATGTCTTGAATGTCTTTATGGAATTCAAAAAGGTGGAACATCAATGGTGTAGAGATGTTGTACGGCAAGTTACCGAAAATGCGTAGCTTGTTGTTTGGCTTCACTAATTGAGTGAAGTCAAAACGCATAGCGTCACCCTCATGGATGGTCAACTTATCCGCCAGTTCAGGGTGAGTACGTAGGCGTTCCGCCAGATCGCGGTCCAGTTCGATGACCGTGAATTTATCCACTTCACGACCTACCGGCTCAGTGATTGCACCAAGACCAGGACCGATTTCAACCAGGTTTTGACCTGGTTTTGGGTTAATCGCTGATACGATTCCATCAATAATGTATGGATCGTTCAGGAAGTTTTGACCAAAACGTTTACGCGCTTTGTGTCCTAAATGGACATCATTTCTCATTGTTTCTTCTCTACCAAATCTATCGCATGCGTGAGCGCTGTTCGGAAACTCCCTGTATCCGCTTGACCTGTCCCTGCCAGATCTAATGCAGTACCGTGATCCACCGATGTTCTAATAAAAGGTAGACCAAGAGTAATGTTTACTGAACGACCAAAGCCTTTGTATTTTAATACTGGCAACACTTGGTCGTGGTACATGCCTAAAACAGCATCAGCATCATTTAAATATTTTTCATTGAAAATGGTATCTGCCGGCAAAGGGCCGATCAGGTTGATACCTTTTTCTTGTCGAATCTTTTCCAGTGTCGGAGTGATGGTTTCGATCTCTTCACGACCTAAGCAGCCATCTTCACCAGCATGAGGGTTAAGCCCGCAAACGTAAATGTTTGGTTGGGCGATAGCAAACTTTTCTACAAGGTCTTTATGAAGAATATCGATGATTTTTTCTAATCGCTCTTCGGTGACCGCTTTGGACACATATGCTAAAGGAATATGTGTTGTGACTAGCGCCACGCGTAGTCCTTCCGTTGCTAGCATCATGACGACTAGCGGCGTTTTTGACTTCTCGGCGAAAAACTCAGTATGACCACTGAATGCAACACCTGCGCGATTAATCACCCCCTTATGAACAGGGCCGGTGACAATAGCATCAAATTCATCATTCATACAGCCTAAAGCGGCTCTTTCTAGCGTTTTTAGTACATAGTGACCATTCGCTTCGTTGAGCTCGCCTGCGACCGCAGGTTCCGATATTTGGATATGATCAACGATAAGCGTGCCTGCTTTTTGTGCTTTAGGCACTTCTTCTGGATTGTAATCAGACAGTTGGACTTCAATGCCAAGCTGCTTGGCTCTGTCCATCAGCATCTTTTTATCGGCGCAGACGACAATTTGGTGTGCCCAATCTTCCTTCGATAGGGCAAGCACTAAGTCTGGGCCGATACCCGCAGGTTCCCCTGCGGTTACGACAATTCTACGAATTGTATTAGTTGTCATTGTTGTCATTGTTGTCATCCACGATTTCAACAAACGCACTTGCGCGTAGCTCTTGCATCCATGCGCCCGCTTCTTCATTAAATTTACGGTTAAATAGAATACGGTAAGCCTTATTCTTCATCGCTGAGTCAGTGCGGTCAACTTGGCGACGATCCAACACTTCAACGATATGCCAGCCGTGAACGGTTTTGAACGGTTCGCTGATTGAGCCAACAGGCAGAGTTTCTACTTGGTGTTTAAATTCTGGCACGTAAAGATCTGGTGTTTGATAACCTAGCTCACCGTCTTGTGCTGCCGAGCCAGGGTCTTGGCTGTATTGCGTTGCCAATTGAGCGAACGTTGCTTCGCCGGCTTTGATGCGGCGTACAAATTCATTCAGTTGCTTCTTCGCCCCTTCATCGCTCAGAATCACGGTTGGTTTAATCAAGATATGACGCGCATTTACTTCCGTTACCGCAACCGTTTCTAGGCCTTTTACATCCTCTATTTTTAGGATGTGGAAGCCAACACCACTACGGAATGGACCAATAATGCTGCCTTTGTTTTGCATCTTGATCTGATCAGCAAAGATGGTTGGCATCTCTTCTTTACGCATCCAGCCCCAGTCACCACCTTGTAAAGCTTTAGGACCTTTTGAGTAGGTGTAGGCCATCTCCGTAAAGTCTGCACCTTCGTTTAGCTTTTTCGCCAGCTCTTTTGCTTCTGCTTCTACAGCAGACTTTTCTTTGTCATCAGAGAAGCGCAGTTGAATGTGTCCAATTTTGTATTGAACGGTCGCATTGGTTTCTTGTGATAGTTGCTCAGCAAGGCTGTCGACTTCTGCTGGAAGGATATTAATACGGCGACGAACCAGTGCATTACGGGCTTCTGAAGCGGCGATTTCCTTACGGATTTGTTCGCGGAATTCTGGGTAACTCAAGCCTTCACTTTCTACAGAAGCGGCGAGTTGTTCTACAGATTGTTCATTATTACGTGCGATCTCCGCAATCGCTTGGTTTAAGCGGTTATCGTCAATACGCACACCGATACGGTCTGCTTCTTGGCCTTGCAACGTGTCAATAATCAGCTTTTCAACAACTTGTTCTTTTAACACGCTAGCAGAAGGTAAGCTCTTTCCGCTTTGACGTGCGTTGGCTTGCAGCGTTTTCATCGCTGTTTCGATGTCGCTTTGTAGAATTACACCGTCGTTCACGATGACCGCAACCTTATCGATCTCTACTGGTGCTGCAACCGCTCCGCAAGAGAGTAGGGTCGTGAATAAGATTGATTTCCAAATTTTCATTTAAAATTCCGTCAGTATTTTTTGAATAGGCGTCTTATTCATTTAAGACGCCTATTTCGATTAATTGTTCAGATAGAATGGGCGGCCGTACTTAATCGCGTTGTCAGAACCATCCAGTTCTTTGACTGCAGTGTCTTCACGCTGATTGGTCGCAAAGCCTTGAATACCGAAGTTAACGCTAAAGTTATTTTCGTATTCAGGTGATGCGCCAGTGCTGCCGATAGTTTGGTTTTCCCAACCAAGCAATTGGTTGGCGTAAGTCACACCAATGTACCAACAGTCAGACTGGTAACGCAGGCTCGCTAGCCATTCTAGGTCCGCATTTTCATTTAGGTCGTAGTAGTATTGACCACTTGCAGACCAGTTCGGGTTGAACTCGTAGGCCGCAACAATACCTGCTTGTGAAATGCCTTTACGAGTAATTGTGTCTAGGTTTTCGAGAATGATCGTATCTTCGATGTATTCACGCGTGACGTAACGATAGTTACCCTGAATAAAGCCACCGTTAAATTGGTACTCTAAGGTACTGTTCGCCAACTGCATGGAGCTCAAATCGATATCGTATTGAATTCCACCGTGATAGAACAAGTAATCGTTGTAGTTGAAATCAGCTTCAATCGCCCATGATGAGTAGTTGGTGGTCTCATCCGGAAGATTTGGGCTGTTGCTCAGTTTGGTCTTTTTATCGAAGTAGTAAATCTGACCAAATGAAACGTTAAGACGCTCTTTATAGTCATCATCAAAGAAGCGCGTACTGGCACCGTAGCTTAACTGGTTCGCAGAGGCGATTTTATCAATGCCACTGTACTTACGACTGCGGAATAGCCCGTAGTAGTCGGTTTGTAGCAAGGTGGTATCGTAGTTGTAGATATTGGTTTGATCTTCTTCAGGTACGTACAAGTACTGCAGCTGAGGCTCCAGTGTTTGTGTGTAGCCCTTGATCCAACTCGTATCTCGCTCTAAGTAAAGTTGCGCATGCGTACGGAACTCGGGGATAACACGAGAAACTTCGTCATCTAACTGGTTTTGCAAGTTGACATCTGTCAGACCCGTTAAGTCTTGAGAGTAGTACGTGGAAAGCACACGAGCTTCCGTTGTCCACGTTGCCCATGAATTTGAAAGCGGCAATGTAAGCCCTGGTTCAATATGAACACGGGTCGCATTTGGTCGCGCAGCATCGCTGGTATCGAAGCGGCTGACTTGGCTCTTCACGTCAAAGTTGAGGTAATCTCCCCACAATGGCGTGTAGTAGTTCAAGTCTAACTGAGGAAGCAGGCGATAAGGGCGGTTCTCTTCTTTCAATAAGATTTGGAAGTCACGAACGGTTAACGAGGCATCCCAGAAATCAGAACGATATTGTACTTGTCCTTCTTGAACCAGTTGACCATCTTCACGGTTACCAATATCGGAGTCGAGATCGAGGAAGTAATCAATATCACTCACTTTTGAGTAATCGACTTTTACTATCCACTGTTTATTGATGATACCGTCGTGTTTAACTTGGTAGCCCCAACGAGACTCGTCTTGATATTTGCGATCGCTATTGAGGTATTCGCCTTTGATTTCACCATTCCCCCAACCATCCGTTAGGTAGCGGAAGTCAGTATCGAGTTTTGTTCCACGCTGCTGCATATAGAGCGTGGTGAGCGTCATGTCATATTGAGGCGCGATGTTCCAATAGAATGGCACCTCGACTTCCATACCATCGCTAGAACCATACGATAAAGAAGGGAAGAGGAAACCCGTTTTACGCGTATCTCCAATTGGCATGGTTAGATACGGCACATAGAAAACAGGCACATCTAACACTTCAAATCGAGGATGGTGCAGCGTCGCCGTCTCTTCATCTTGGTCAACGTCAATACCTGATGCCACTAAACGCCATGAATTGTCGCCTTGAGGACATGATGTAATAGAACCATCTTCGAGTTCATAAACCGACTGACCTGTACGCGCAATGTATGCTGCTGTACCTCGACCTTGTTGGCAAAGGAACTGATAATCGGTGTTCTCCAGTGAAAACGTGTCTTGGTTGATGTCATTAGTAACACGATCAGATCGAGCTTTGACTTGGCCGTCATTGAAAGTCACGTTGCCTTCGGCAACCACGACGTTGTCTTGTTGGTGCAGCGTTACGCTATCTGCGGTGATTTTCTTCTGGCCTTGGGTGACTTGTACATTACCTGAGTACTGAGCTTTGTCACCATTGATGGCTTGCAGGGTGTCAGCTTCTACCACTACTGGGGTATTAAGAGCGTCCTCCTCGCCACTGGTATCGACCAAACATTGATCTGTGGCGGGCATTTCCTGCACACTATCATGGATATTCGCTTCAGCTTGAGTGGTGGGTACAAACAAGGCGGTGCTGATAGAGGCCGCTAAACATGTGCGGGAGAAATGTTGCATTGAATTGAACTTTCCTGTGTCACTACTACTCGATGGCTATAGGGCTTGTTGTACCCTAGCGTAATAGCCAAATGAATCAACTATAGTCGCATTTATCCCAGCGTATTGATTCACTGTGGCATAATGACGACAAAATAGCTGCAAAGATAAGCAGGCGAAATGGCCTAGCCGAAATAAAACTAATTCCATTATCATAAAGGAAATCGTTGCATCCGGCACTATAAGACCGCCGTCGTCGATAAAAATTCATTGATAGAGAACACATAATGCATATTTTTGGCAAAATTCTGGGTGCCTTTTTTGGCTTGTTACTTGGCGGGCCGCTAGGTTTACTCTTTGGCTTATTTATTGGCCATCAATTCGATAAAGCACGTCGCTTGAGTCAAGCCGGGTTCTCTACTGGCGGCTTTGGAAAAGGGCCGAGCCAAGCTCAGCGCCAAGAAGAATTTTTTAAAGCGGCGTTTGCGGTAATGGGACATGTGGCAAAAGCGAAAGGCCAAGTCACCAAAGAGGAAATCCAACTGGCTTCTGCAATGATGGACCGCATGAATTTGCATGGCGAACAGCGCCGCGCTGCGCAAGATGCGTTTCGTGAAGGTAAAGACAGTGACTTTCCGTTAGAAGACGTTCTTGTTCGTGTGAAAATTTCGACAGCAGGCCGTTTTGACTTGTTGCAATTTTTCCTTGAACTACAAATCTCGGCGGCCTTTGCTGACGGCTCGATTCATCCTAGTGAACGAAATGTGTTACACAAAATAGCACGTGGTTTGGGTTTCTCTTCTGAGCAGCTAGAGCGCCGCTTGCAAATGCAAGAAGCCGCATTCCGTTTCCAAAGCCAAGGTGGTTTTCATGGTCAGCATCAAGGCCAATCTTCTGGTGGTAGCTGGCAACAAGCTTCACAAGCGGATCAACTGGCTGACGCGTACAAAATTCTGGATGTGTCTTCAGATGCCGACAGTAAAACCGTCAAGCGTGCTTATCGTAAACTGATGAACGAGCACCACCCAGACAAATTGATGGCTAAAGGTTTACCACCAGAGATGATGAACGTCGCGAAAGAGAAATCTCAAGAGATTCAAAACGCTTACGATCTTATTAAGAAGGTTAAAGGCTTTAAGTAGTCGGACGTTTTCTATCAAACATTTGGATGTAAAAAAGGGCACTCAGTGCCCTTTTTTTTCATGTCTTAGTCTTTGAGTTGCCGGTGTCTTTAGCTTGTGGCCTATTATGTCCCTAATGCTAATTGACCTCACATCCCCCCAGTTGAGTTGGCTTGATTCAAGTCCCAATCGTATTCGTATTTCACTTTGCCAGAGAAATTTTTGTATTGCGGTGCGTACTTTGCAATGTGGTTGAAGACTTGTTTTTCTCCACCAAAGTCCGCTGCAAACCAATCATAAATAGAAGACAGCTGCGCCGTGTTTCCTTGGATAGATACGCCTTTGCTGCTGTTGATAAATGTTTTGGCGGCACTATCCAGTAGAGCTTGCGTGTTGTCAGCAGTGAATGCTTGAGCTTGTAGGTTAGGGCATCCCAAACTTGCACAATTTACGGCGTAATGCGTTCTTGGGTCATTCCAAATTGGACGCAAAATTCGATGTTCAATATCGTTTAAAGTTAGATCCTTCCCGTTGACCACGACCACATCGTCTCCCCAAGGACCAAAGCTAAATAAACCACCCAGCTTGGTGATTGATTCGACTGGATAGTTATCCAAAATAAGATCTACCGTGATGGCGTTGTAAAGGTTTACCCAATAGGCATATTGCTCTGCTTGGCTGTATTGTAGAGGGTCTAGTTTTGCCAAACGCTGGATGTATTGTTTCAGCTTAGTTTTATCGACAGAGGTAACTTGGCTATAACGAAACAAGGTATTCTCGCCTTGTTCAACTAAATAAGTATCGAGCAGTTGTTGCCATTCCTGGTGGGAAATTTGTGTTTGGTTGGCCTGATTCGACTGTTGCCAATACGGCCATAAATCAGATTTAGGAGCAGCGAACGCCGAGAAAGAAACTAGAGCACACAATAGCAATAACAGACGCTTCATAGAGATACCTTTGAATGAGATATTGTTGATAGTGTAGACCTGTTTAGTGCTTGTTTTCTTTCAGTAATCAGTTATCTGTTGCCTTTATTCTCCGTCATTCCGAGGAGCATAAGCGACATCAGGAATCTAATACCCACAACGCTTCAGTAAAGAAAGTATGAATCTGCACAGTGCACTCTGGCAGTCGATCCTGCATCACGCTCCTTCGTCGCTGTTCAGGGTGACGAATTTCAACAGAGGCGTTCGGTATTCCGTAAGCAAAGCGTTATAAAATCAGTCGCCTAAAACATTAAAAGGGCCGACAATTGCCAGCCCTTGATTTGTGTATTTACTAATGCGTTTTAACGCAAGAAGCTTGGGATATTCGCTTCGTATTCCGCAATTTTGTCCTCGTGTTGAAGCGTTAGCCCAATATTGTCTAAACCATTCAACAAACAGTGACGACGGAACTCATCAATTTCAAAACCATATTCTTTGCCGTTGGCACGAACCACATTCGCTTCTAAATCGACCTCGACTTCTGCACCTTCATTTGCCTCAACAAACTGGAAGATTTCATCCACTTCTTGTTCAGTCAAACGAACTGGCACCATTTGGTTGTTGATCGAGTTGCCGTAAAAGATATCGGCAAAGCTTGGTGCGATCATCGCTTTTATGCCGTAATCCGCCAGTGCCCACGGTGCGTGCTCGCGAGATGAGCCACAGCCGAAGTTTTCACGAGCCAGCAAGATAGACGCGCCTTGGTAGCGAGGTGCGTTCATCACGAACTCTGGATTTGGTTGTTCGCCAGCATCGTCTAGGAAGCGCCAGTCATGGAACAAGTGTTTACCAAAGCCTAGGCGGGAGACCTTTTGTAGGAACTGCTTTGGAATGATGGCATCAGTATCAACGTTCGCTGCATCTAGAGGAACAACTAAGCCTGTGTGTTGTTTAAAGCCTGACATTTGTTTGCTCCTTAGTCTAGTTCACGAATATCTACAAAGTGACCAGCAATTGCTGCTGCCGCTGCCATCGCAGGGCTCACTAGGTGGGTACGGCCATCACGACCTTGGCGGCCTTCAAAGTTACGGTTTGAAGTAGACGCACAACGTTCATGTGGACCCAAACGGTCGTTGTTCATTGCTAGACACATCGAGCAACCTGGTAGGCGCCACTCAAAGCCCGCCTCTTTAAAGATGACATCTAGTCCTTCTGCTTCCGCCTGCGCCTTTACTTGCTCAGAGCCAGGAACGATTAGCGCTTGAACGTGAGACGCGACTTTGCGACCTTTCGCCACTTCTGCGGCTGCGCGCATGTCTTCGATACGTGAGTTAGTACAAGAGCCAACGAAGACTTTATCGACGTTGTAATCCGACAATGACTTGCCTGCCTCTAGGCCCATGTAAGCCAACGCTTTTTCTGCAGAGGCTTTTTCTACTGGGTCAGCAAAGCTTTCTGGGGCTGGGATTGGTTGGTCTACCGCGATAACCTGGCCTGGGTTAGTACCCCAAGTGACTTGTGGTTTGATATCCGCTGCGTTTAGTGTCACGACCGCATCAAACTGAGCATCATGGTCCGTTTTTAATGTCTTCCAGTATTCTACTGCTGCATCAAAATCCGCACCTTGAGGTGAGAACTTACGGCCTTTGATGTATTCGAACGTGGTTTCATCTGGCGCAATCAAACCGGCTTTCGCACCTAGCTCAATTGCCATGTTACATACGGTCATGCGGCCTTCCATTGAAAGGTCTGTGATCGCTTCACCACAGAATTCAACTACGTAACCGGTACCGCCAGCAGCTGTGGTTTCACCAATGATGGCTAGCACGATATCTTTCGCCGTGATGCCCGGAGCCACTTTGCCTTTCACTTCGATCTTCATCGTTTTAGCGCGCGCTTGTTTTAGCGTTTGAGTTGCTAATACGTGCTCAACTTCAGATGTACCAATACCAAAAGCTAGCGAGCCGAATGCACCGTGTGTAGCAGTGTGCGAGTCACCACAAACAATGGTCATGCCCGGTAGGGTAATACCAAGCTCTGGGCCCATAACGTGCACAATACCTTGGTATTTATGGTTGATGTCGTAAAGCGTAACGCCAAACTCTTCACAGTTTTTCGATAGCGTTTCCATCTGGATACGCGCCATCTCACCGGATGCGTTGATGTCTTTGGTGGTGGTCGAAACGTTGTGGTCCATAGTGGCAAAAGTTTTGCTGACCTGACGCACTTTACGACCTTTTTCACGCAAGCCGTCAAATGCTTGTGGAGAGGTCACTTCATGTACCAAGTGACGGTCGATGTACAAGATAGGGTTTTCCCCTTCTGCTGCGACGGCAACGTGTGCGTCGTAGACTTTTTCGTATAGTGTTTTGCCCATTGCTTCCTTTCCTCGTCGTCCTTGTTATCACAACCATGTTGTAGACTGCGAACGACAGTTATATTTATAAATTCAGTCTATTTATGCGTTCAAAATGTACTCAGCAATCTTATCGCCCATTTCAGACGTTGAGAGTGCCGGGTTGTTGCCTGCAAGGTCGCCTGTTAGCTCGCCAGCTGAAAGTGCTTTCGACACCGCTGTTTCAATATCTTGTGCTGCGGCTTCTTCGCCAAGGCTATAACGTAGCATCAGTGCTGCCGATAGGATTTGCGCTACTGGGTTGGCGATGTTCTTACCTGCGATATCCGGTGCACTGCCGCCTGCTGGCTCGTACAGACCGAACTTACTTTCGTTAAGGCTTGCTGAAGGCAGCATACCCATTGAGCCAGTGATCATTGCGCACTCATCAGAAATGATGTCGCCGAAGATGTTTGAACACAGCATGACGTCGAACTGTGCTGGGTCTTTGATAAGCTGCATGGTTGCGTTGTCGATGTACATGTGTGATAGCTCGACATCTGGGTAATCTTTCGCGATTTCTTCGACTACTTCACGCCATAGGATTGAACTTTGTAGAACGTTCGCTTTGTCGATTGAGCAAACTTTCTTGCGACGTAGACGAGCAGACTCAAAGGCGATTTTTGCAATACGTTCGATCTCAAAGCGGTGGTACACCTCAGTATCAAACGCTTTTTCTGTCGCGCCTTCGCCTTCACGGCCTTTTGGTTGACCGAAGTAGATGCCGCCTGTCAGTTCACGGACCACCACGATGTCAAAACCACGGCCTGAGATGTCTGCACGTAGTGGTGAGAAGGCTTCCAGGCCTGCGTGGATTTGCGCTGGGCGTAGGTTACAAAACAGTTGGAAGTGTTTACGTAGCGGAAGTAGGGCGCCACGTTCTGGTTGGTCGTTGGGTGGCAAGTGTTCCCACTTCGGACCGCCAACTGAACCGAATAGGACTGCATCAGACTCTTCACACGCTTTTACTGTGCTTTCTGGAAGTGGAGAGCCGTGATTATCGATCGCGATACCACCTACATCATGCTCGTCACGCTCAAACGCAATACCATGCTTCTTTTCGATAGCATCCAATACTTTGTGTGCTTGCGCCATTACTTCCGGGCCGATGCCGTCACCGGGTAGGACGGCAATTTTGTATGATTTGTCTGTCATGTTAATCCTTTAAGTTTTCTAATTTTGAGCTTAATTATTTCAACGAGCGTGTTCTTTCCTGAGCCATGTAGCTCGGTTGTTATTACACAGTCGCAATCTTTTTCTGCTTCATTTCTTCGATTTTGTCTGCACGGTGGATGCTATTAATAACGTGCAATAGTGCTTGGCCGGAAGCTTCAACGATATCGGTGGAAACGCCCGTACCGTGGTATTTACGACCTTTGTAGTTGGCAATGATGTCAGCTTGACCCAAACCATCTTCACCTTCGCCTTTCGCGGTTAGGTCGAATTTATCCAGTACGATGTCGTAGCCTGTCACGCGGTAGATACATTGGTATAGCGCATCAACTGGGCCATTACCGACTGCCGCTTCACACATTTCTTCATCGCCACATTGCATTTTGATGCTGGTGGTGGCCATTACGCTGCCCGATTGCACGCTTAGGTAGTTCAGTTTGTAGAAGTCATCTTCTTCACGCAGGTTCGAGAAGTGCATTAGGGCCTCTAGATCGTAATCGAACACTTGGCCTTTGCGGTCGGCAAGTTTCAAGAAGTCCGCGTATAGAGCGTCTAGGTTGTACTCGTCCTCGTTGTATCCCATGGTGTCCATGTGGCTCTTCACGGCTGCGCGACCACTACGGCTGGTTAGGTTTAGTGCTTGGTTTTTAAGGCCAATCGACTCAGGGGTCATGATTTCGTAGGTATTCTTATTCTTTAACATGCCATCCTGGTGGATACCTGAAGAGTGGCTAAAGGCATTCGCGCCCACAATCGCTTTGTTGCTCTGAATTGGCATGTTGCATAACTGGCTCACCAATTTACTGGTGCGGTGAATTTCATCATGTTTAATGCCAGTGTGAACGCCCAAGAACTCTTGACGCGTCTTGATGATCATTGCGATCTCTTCAAGTGAACAGTTTCCCGCTCGCTCACCAATGCCATTGATGGTGCCTTCTATCTGACGCGCGCCGGCTTGAACGGCGGCAATAGAGTTGGCAACTGACATCCCCAAGTCGTCGTGACAGTGAACGGAGATGATCGCTTTATCAATGTTTGGAACGCGGTTGAAAAGGGTTTGAATAATGCCACCAAACTCGCTTGGTACTGTGTAGCCAACGGTATCTGGAATGTTGATTGTGCTCGCACCTGCATTGATGGCAGCTTCTACCATGCGACATAGGTTGTCGATAGGAGTACGACCTGCATCTTCACAAGAAAACTCGACATCATCGGTGTAGTTACGCGCATGTTTAACGGCGTTGACCGCCATTTCAAGTACATCGTCGTAGCTGCGGCGTAGTTTGTCTTCTACGTGAATGGTGGAAGTGGCTAAAAACGTGTGAATACGGAATTGGTCGGCCACTTTTAATGCTTCAGCGGCGGCATCAATATCTTTCGCAACGGCACGCGAAAGGGCACAAACTCGACTGTTTTTGATGTTTTTTGCAATGGTTTGTACCGACTCGAAATCACCTGGTGAAGAGATTGGGAAGCCAGCTTCGATAACATCAACGCCGAGTCTTTCCAGCGCATAGGCAATTTGCAGTTTTTCTTTAACCGTCAAGCTTGCTGACAACGCTTGCTCGCCATCACGCAATGTGGTGTCGAATATAATGACCTGATCGTTCATGTTTGCTTCCTTCCTGATTTCTGCACTTTACGTGCAAGTTAATCGTTTACTTCCAGTATTTAGATATAAAAAAACCCGCATTCTCATGCGGGTTCTTAGAAATTGGTGTGGTTATTTTTCTTCCACAGCCTACCCGCGCGAACTGGTCACGATCAGGAGGAGGCTAAGCAGAATAGAAAAATGAGCTGACATAGTTGTTAAGCTTTCCACATAATTAAGTTAACAAATTAGTACCGCACTCCATGGAGCGCGTCAACCCTAAAGTCGATTTTTTATTCATATCGGATGAGTCTTTTCATTTACTCGAGAAAAATGATGCGCTAAGTGAAACTGCATGGTGCGATAGAAACGTGCTAGAAGAGGCAAGTTCTCATCAAGTTTGCGACGTTTCATTACCAAAACAAACATTGGGATTGCGACTTGTCACACAAAGGCCCGAATTGTTTGGCAAAAGTTTTGAATGACCATTTATAGTAGTGCAGTTGCACTAGGTAAAAAGAAGGGTTAAGGAATAATGAGGTTAGCAAAACAATTTGGACGTTCAGCCGCAGTATTTACTCTGGTCAGCTTATCGGGTTGTCAGCTGTTTCAATCTCAAACCTATATGGCAGAGATTTCCCCTGTTGCTATTAATGATCACTCTCAGAGTGTCATGGTGATTAATGATCAAATGGATCGATTCTTGAGCTACGAGGGACGTGAATCGTTTTTGAATCAAATGCTCGTTGCTCTTGAGTCGGACAGTCGAGATAAATTTAAAGGCAAAGATCCGGAAACCTATTCGTGGTGGAAGATCCGAGTGCAACCTAGTGAGAAACAACAAGCGGAAGTCTTCCGACCAACAGCTGACGGTGTGGATACCTCAAACCCAGTTGAGTTTATGGATGTCTCCTATCGCTCTAAGACCACATTAAACTTGCGATCCAAGCCGAGCCTAGAAGGAGAAAAGCTTGGCGTGTTATCTAAAGGGGAAGTTTTTAATGTGTTGGCAAAAGTGGTGGATCAACCTTGGTTTCTTGTTGAACAGAAAGGCGTGATAAAAGGTTACGTCCATAAGGATTATGCGCGCAGCAATGTGGTAAATCGTGACATTCTTTCTACACAGCCTAATCCTCTTTTAGAGTCTGCTTCGAGCACAACTGAGCAAACGGGCATAGAGCATGAACTGTCAGGAAATTACACTTGCCGCTCCCTTAGCTACGAGTTGACAAAAGATGGCGACATGACGATGGGCTCTTTGCGCGCCTGTCGTAAGAAGAGAAAAGTCTGGTATATCGATACGCCTCAACCGCAGCAAGCAAACCCTTCTTAAGCGTTCTCTCCTAAGATTGTGCTCAATAGATAGATCATTGAGCACACTCTAATTTGGCATTTGTCATTAATTGTCCAAACTCCCGTCATGCAGTTGTCACCTAAACCTCCTACTTTTCACACAACGGCGTTGTCAAAGTAAGGAAAGGTCACATGCGAACCATAGAGACAGTTACACAGCCAATTGCAACCATTGCTAAGTTTGATTTAGCGCTCTCTAGTGTTTGTCTTAAGCACCGTTTTAATCAGCAAGTTGCCAACATCAGTAAAGGAGTCTCCCACAGTGGTGACGGACATCTGTACTTGGTGCTAGGTTTATTAGCTTGGTATCTAGATAAAGAGCAGGGAGTCTGGTTTTTACTGGCGGGTTTACTTGCTTTTGCCATCGAGTTGCCAATTTATTGGGCGCTGAAAAACAGTTTTAAGCGTCGTCGCCCTGAAGAACTCAGTGCACTCCTTCCTGCTTTTATTACCCCCTCTGATCGCTATAGCCTGCCTTCAGGACACACTGCCGCTGCGTTTGTCATGGCGACGCTGATTGATCATTTCTATCCGAGCCTAGGCGTTGCTGCATTCTTTTGGGCAAGTTTAATCGGAACTGCGCGAATCTTATTGGGGGTGCACTTTTTTACCGATGTCATCATTGGTGCACTGCTAGGTAGCCTTTGTGGTGGATTAGCGATTGCGATGCTGGGAGGCTAATTGATGAAAATCTTATACGGTGTTCAAGGTACAGGAAACGGACATATTGCGCGTGCGAGGGCGATGAGTCATGCGTTTAAAGAGCACGATGTTGAGGTCGACTTTTTGTTTTCTGGGCGAGCGCCGGAAAAATACTTTTCAATGGAAGCATTTGGCGATTACCAGACTCGCCGAGGCTTCACCTTTATTACCGAAAAAGGCTCTGTAAACTACGCGAAAACAGCATTGAATAACAATTTGGTGCAGTTTTGCAAAGAAGTTAAACAGCTTGATTTGTCGTCCTATGATCTCGTGCTCAATGATTTCGAGCCTGTTACGGCATGGGCGGCAAAACAACAAAATAAGCCGTCGATTGGTATCAGTCATCAAAATGCTTTCCGTTATCCAGTGCCGTTAAAGGGAGCGAGTTGGTTAGACAAATCCGTCATTGAATACTTTGCGCCTTCTCAACACCACCTTGGTTTGCATTGGCATCATTTTGATCAACCTTTGTTGCCGCCAATTGTACATACCGTCGATAGCCAAGCAGAAAATGATGATTTTGTTTTGGTGTATCTACCGTTCGAATCCATTGAAGACATCTCGGATTTACTGTTCCATTTTAACCAGCAAGCGTTCATCTGTTATCACCCCGATGTGATCGAATGTGAGCAAGTGGAAAACATAGAATTACGCCCTTTATGCCACAGCAACTTTCAGCATCATTTGCATCGGTGTAGTGGTGTCATTGCCAATGGTGGATTTGAGCTCCCTTCGGAAGCTCTGTCTCTAGGGAAAAAATTATTGCTTAAGCCACTCGCAGGTCAGTTTGAGCAACAAAGCAATGTCGCGACCTTAGAAGACTTAGGACTTGCGATGTCGATGGAGAGCTTAGACATTTCCGCAGTACGCCAGTGGCTAAAGGAGCAACAAGCCGAAAGTGTGAAATACCCAGATGTTGCTCAGGCCATTGTTCATTGGGTATTGCAAGGCGCGTGGGATTCACAAGCGGAGTTATCCAAACAGTTGTGGGAGCAAGTTGATTTCCCAAGTTACGTGTCGAACATTTAAGTACGTTGTTCTAAGTACATTGTTCCTTCCTATTTTTGACACGATTTTGTTGCAGCCTTTCAACCTAGAAGGCTGCATTTTTATTCTCTCTCTTTCATTTCTATTCAATGTGTATTTGCTGATAATTTGACTGATAAGTGCAAATTTCACTCAGAGATATAGTCGTCATCTGTTGGTTTGTTCTCGACTGATAACTGAGGTAAATGCATGCATGTGGTGACCATCCGTCTCATCAATTTGCTAAATACTTCCTCAAAGAATGCGCTTTTACGTGTTTTATAGTTTTTTATGTTTTTATCAAGCCATTGTTATTTAAAGGGTAAATACCTAATCGGCTAAAATTTACTGATTAAATATCAATCTAGTTGCGAAACCGCAATCGATTAGTTGATAGTACAGTTCGAGCCGGAAGTATCCGGACAGCAAATATAATAAAAAGTTAGGTTATCTATTCGTAAAATGATTCGAATCCAGCCGCCGTCTTTTGTGCGAGATGGGATTCTATTCGTTATGAATTTAATGAACAAAGTTGACGATTACAAAAGAGGCGCACTCAATGTTAGAGAAGAAAGATGCGATGAGCGCAATTGCTAGCTACCGTATGGAAAGCACTTTGCGTGGTGTAGATTTAAACCTACTGACTGTATTTGATGCTGTGATGCAAGAGCAAAATATTACTCGTGCAGCACATAACTTAGGCATGTCTCAGCCGGCAGTAAGTAATGCCGTGGCACGCCTAAAAGTGATGTTTAACGACGAGCTGTTTATGCGTCAGGGCCGTGGTATTCAGCCAACGCAACGTGCTCGTCAATTGTTTGGTCCAATTCGCCAAGCATTACAGCTGATTCGTAATGAACTTCCTAGCTCCGTATTCCAACCAGAATCTTCGACTCGCTTATTTAAGCTGGCGATTTGCAGTCCTTGTGACATGCGTTTTGCTCCGAAGATCATGGCAAAAGTGAATCAACAAGCACCAAACGTTCAGCTTCACCTAGATGCAGAATTTGACCGTCTGTTGTCTGAGCGTATGCGCTATCAAGAAATTGATTTCGTGATCGATTATGCTCGCTTTGATGAGCAAGGTTTCTCAAGTACTGAAATCTTCAAAGATGAATTAGTGGTTATCGCGTCAAAAACACACCCACGCATTCAAGGTGGTGTAACGGCCGAGCAACTGCTTAACGAAAAACATGCGAAGTTATCGAAAGTGCACGGTCAACGTAGCTTCTCAGAACAAGCATATCGTGAACTGGATTGCCAAGCCGCGTACGAAGGCTCTAGTCTAAGCAACCTGCTATATGTGGTGGGTCAATCTGAGCTTGTGACTATCGCGCCACGTTGGATGGCAGAAAATGCGGTAAACAGCGATCAGCTGCAAATTCTAGACTTCCCATTTGCAAATAAGGAAATCAGCGGCTTCTTAAGTTGGCATGAATCAAGTGAAAAAGATAAAGGCCACATTTGGCTGCGCGATCAACTAATGATCACTTGTGGTGAAGTGGTTGCAGCAAAATAAGATGACGTTTGGTCTTATCGGTTAAGACCATATTGGTAATCATCAATTTTTACAATTCATTGGTCCCCGAGAGATTTTGTCTCTCGGGGCTTTTTGTTTTAGCAATCAACAATCGAAACAGCAAGTTAAATAGAGTAATCATTCAGCAGTTTTGGATATGTTCGCGACGTATAAGTGATAGTTGTCTCTTATTAGTGATAAGTTTGATACTGGTCAGTTGCGTTTTAGCAAGCCGTGAGTACACTTGTTCGCTCAATTAGCTTACGCCTGTAAGCCAAAAGGTAAGTAAAAGAATGGCCAAGTTAGATTTTCATATCGTTAAACGTATTCGTGAACAAATTGCGAACGGTGGTACACGCGTTGCACTCAAGCATAAAGTGGGTGAGGAATGGCAAGGTATTACGTGGACGCAATTTGGTCAGCAAGTTGATGCTTTATCACTTGCACTTTTGGCTCAGGGATTAGGAGTCCAAGATAAAATCGGCATTTTCTCGAACAACATGCCGCAATGGACGATTGCTGATATTGCAGCGCTACAACTACGCGGCGTAACAGTACCTATTTACCCAACCAATACCGCCGCTCAGTCGGCGTACATCATTGACAACGCAGACGTCAAAGTGCTGTTTGTTGGTGAGCAGCCACAATTTGACGCAGCAGTGAGCATTTTCGACCAGTGCGAGCAGTTAGAGCTCATTGTTGCAATGTCTGATGATATCGAACTTGGCGAGCATGATTTCGTTATCTCTTGGCAAGCATTTGTCGCCAAAGGCGATGCCACATATCAAGTTGAATTGGACGCACGTTTAGAGCAAGCAAAGGAAGATGATCTACTCACGCTGATATACACCTCTGGTACCACAGGTCAACCGAAAGGTGTAATGCTAGATTACGCAAACATTGCGGCGCAATTGGAAGGGCACGATCAACGCTTGAGCCTTTCTCAAAGTGATGTGTCACTGTGTTTCCTTCCGCTGTCACACGTATTTGAACGCGCTTGGACCTTTTATGTGTTGTACAAAGGGGCGACCAACTGCTATTTGCAAGACACCATGCAGGTACGTGATGCACTGAGCCAAGTGCAACCTACCGTGATGTGTGCCGTGCCGCGTTTCTATGAGAAGATCTTCTCTGCGATTCACGAGAAAGTGTCTCGCGCGCCAATTCATCGCAAGATCATGTTTACTTGGGCTGTGAACATGGGCGCAAAAATGGCCGCTTGTCATCAAGAAAAACGTCAGCCATCGCTCATGCTGCGCAAGTCATATGCCCTGGCGGATAAATTGGTTCTGAGCAAGCTGCGTGCGTTACTTGGTGGACAAATCAACTTTATGCCGTGTGGCGGTGCAAAGTTAGATGAAACCATAGGCCGATTCTTCCACGCGATTGGTATCAATGTGAAGTTAGGTTACGGCATGACTGAAACCACAGCGACAGTATCGTGTTGGGATGATAAGTGCTTTAACCCAGACTCTATTGGTATGTCGATGCCTGGCGCGCAAGTGAAGATCGGTGAGAACAACGAGATTCTGGTGCGTGGTCCAATGGTGATGCGTGGCTATTACAAAATGCCAGAAGAGACCGAAAAGACCTTTGATGAGCACGGTTTCCTAAAAACTGGCGATGCGGGTTACATTGATGAAAATGGCAACCTGTTCATCACTGATCGTATCAAAGAGTTGATGAAAACTTCAGGTGGTAAATACATCGCTCCACAAATGATTGAAGGTGCGATTGGTAAAGACCACTTCATCGAGCAAATCGCGGTTATCGCGGACACGCGTAAGTTTGTCTCGGCGCTGATTGTGCCGTGTTTTGATTCTCTTGAAGAGTATGCGAAAGAGCTGAATATCAAGTATCACGATCGCGTTGAATTGATTAAGCATCACCAAGTGGTCGAAATGCTTGAAAAGCGTGTTAACGATCTCCAAAAAGAGTTGGCAAAGTTTGAACAGGTGAAGAAGTTTAAACTGTTACCAAGAGCTTTCTCTATGGATGATGGTGAGTTAACGCCAACTCAAAAACTGCGTCGTAAAGTCATCAATGACAAATACCAAGATGAAATTGAAGAAATGTATAAGGAAAAGTCAGAGAAAAAGTAACTTAAGCTGACTTAGATTTTATATTGATGAAAAAATCCTCAGTGATGTGATTGCGCATTACTGGGGATTTTTGTTTGTGTTGATTCTTTCTATTTTGCTCACCAAATACAGCTATTTAGCACCCTATACTTAAAAGGTTCTGAAATAATGTTCTTTTTTTGAGCGTTAAATTTTTAGGTTGTACTGTGAAATAAGGTATGTGTGGCTGCTATTCCTACTAACATTCTAATTACTAGCATCTTGTTTAAAAAGTAGACCAATCTCTCATTAGACCCGTTGATAATAAAACGTTACATTTGTTGGGTAACCTTGCGGGATGTTATGACGAACGCAAGACATAGCCGAAAACGTGGAAGTATTTCGATTAGGCTACGAATAAGACCTAGACTATGTAAAACCAGACCAATCCGTTGACCTTACGGTGAGGAAACTGGCTAAGGAGAGCAATTATGACAGCAATGTTGTCAGGCGCAGAGATGGTGGTTCAATCTCTGATAGAAGAGCACGTAGAGCAGATCTTTGGCTACCCAGGTGGCTCTGTTTTGGATATCTACGATGCACTGCATGCCAAAACCGATCAAATCAAACACGTACTTGTAAGGCATGAGCAAGCCGCCACTCATATGGCAGATGGTTACGCTCGCGCTACCGGTAAACCGGGTGTCGTACTGGTATGTTCAGGTCCGGGCGCGACCAATACAATTACTGGTATTGCCACGGCTTATATGGACTCCATCCCAATGATCGTTATCTCGGGTAACGTACCTAATAGCCTAATTGGTAATGATGCTTTCCAAGAATGTGACATCGTTGGTGTCTCTCGCCCAGTGGTCAAACACAGCTTTTTAGTGAAAAAAGCGGAAGATATTCCTGAAACGATCAAGAAAGCGTTTTATATCGCGACCACAGGTCGACCTGGTCCAGTAGTGATTGACTTGCCGAAAGATGTAATGAATCCGCAAATCAAACTGCCTTACCAATACCCAGAAACGCTTTCAATGCGTTCTTACAAGCCGACGACGTCGGGTCATAAAGGCCAGATTAAAAAAGCGCTTAAATCGCTATTAGAAGCGAAAAAACCAGTGCTTTATATCGGTGGTGGTGCTGTGATTTCTGGCGCTCATGAACATATTTTAGAGCTCTCCGACAAGCTGAACCTTCCAGTAGTCAGTACGTTGATGGGACTAGGCGCATTCCCTGGAACGCACAAAAACTCACTGGGCATGCTGGGTATGCACGGTACTTACGAAGCCAATATGGCGATGCATGAAGCGGATCTCATTTTTGGTATCGGTGTGCGTTTTGATGATCGCACGACGAACAACCTTGAAAAATACTGCCCAAACGCAAAAGTCATGCATATTGATATCGATCCATCATCGATATCGAAAAACGTGAAGGTGGATTTACCTATCGTCGGCTCTGCGGAAAAAGTGCTTACAACCATGCTTGGCCTGCTGGCAGAGCAAGAAGGTGGGAATGATCAAGATGCCATCACCGCATGGTGGGATGACATTCAGGTGTGGCGTGACCGAAATTGTTTGGCTTATGAGAAGTCACCAGAGCGAATTAAACCACAGCAAGTGATTGAAACCTTGCACAAGCTGACCAATGGTGATGCGTATGTTGCTTCTGATGTGGGTCAGCACCAGATGTTTGCAGCACTTTACTACCCATTTAACAAACCACGCCGTTGGATCAACTCGGGTGGATTGGGCACTATGGGATTTGGCCTTCCGGCTGGTATGGGTGTTAAGTTTGCCATGCCACAAGAAGAAGTCGTAGTTGTTACGGGTGATGGCAGTATTCAAATGAATATCCAAGAGCTTTCGACAGCCATGCAATACGACATTCCAGTGAAGATCATCAACCTAAACAACCGATTCTTAGGCATGGTAAAACAGTGGCAAGACATTATTTATCAAGGTCGTCACTCTAATTCTTACATGAGTTCTGTTCCTGATTTTGCAGCGATTGCAGAAGCTTATGGTCACGTCGGTATTCGTATCGAAACGCCTGATCAGCTCGAAGAAGGGCTACAAAAAGCGTTGGATATGAAAGATCGTCTGGTGTTTGTGGACATCAACGTAGACGAAACCGAACACGTATACCCGATGCAAATCAAAGGTGAGGGTATGGATAAAATGTGGCTAAGCAAAACGGAGAGAACTTAATATGAGACACATTATTTCACTGCTATTGGAAAACCAACCGGGTGCGTTGTCTCGTGTTGTTGGTTTGTTCTCTCAACGTGGTTACAACATTGAATCTTTGACGGTATCACCGACAGATGATGAAACGCTTTCGCGAATGAACATTACCACGACGTCTGATGAGATGCAGTTGGAGCAAATTCAGAAGCAGTTACACAAATTGATCGATGTGCTGAAAGTACAAGAAGTCACCGAGTATGAGCACATCGAACGTGAACTGATGATGGTGAAAGTGAAAGCCAGCGGTTTTGCGCGAGCAGAAGTGAAACGGACAGCGGACATCTTCCGTGGCCAGATCGTGGATGTCACTGCTGCTCAATACACGGTACAACTTGCGGGCACGAGTGAAAAGTTGGATGCCTTCATTCAAGCGATATCTGAAGTAACTGAAGTCGTCGAAGTTGCTCGTAGTGGGGTAGTGGGCATTGCCCGAGGTGAGCGCGCACTCAAACCTTAGCCATCTAACTGCATATAGAAAAGCCACTTAATCTAAGTGGCTTTTTGTTTAGAAAATAACAATTAATGATATAATTGTCGTTTTAGTAAGCATTATAGGCAGTAGACGCGTGAAAATACCTAAGCGAGTCGGCACATTGTTGGCGACAGCACTATTTTTTAGTGCGCTCACTGCAGTTTACTATTATCAGAAATATCTGACTTTACTAGAGAGTAACGTTGAGAATACCGCTCAAGAAGCATTACACCAACTGGCTTATACTGGTCGCGAATACAACAATATTCAGGATCAAATTGAGACGATCAGCGATCTTCTCGGTCACAGCCAAAGTCTTTACGACTATCTACGTCAGCCGAACCGAGTCAACCTTTCTATCTTAGAAGATATGTGGATCTCGGTTGCGATCAACCAAAAGCTATATAAACAAATTCGTTTTCTTGATATTACCGGTCAGGAAAAAGCACGGATTAATTACGATTTCAAAACGGGTATCGCTGCACCCGCCCTCAAATTACATGACAAGTCAGAGCGGGATTATTTTCATTACGCGCAAGGTTTAGGTAATGATGAAATTGCGTCGTGGGGGATTGAGCTGGAGCGAGAAAATGGTGAGCTTGTTTACCCTTATAGCCCTTCATTGCGTATTCTGATGCCGATTTCTCTCAATGGGAAACGCGAAGGGTATCTTGTTCTTAATGTTGATATTGAGTATTTATCTTCTCGACTCAACTACTCACCGGTGCGGGATTTTCATATTGAGTTAATTAAAAGTGATGGCTTTTATATCGCGAGTCCTAAGTCATCACGCTTGTACGGCAATATTATCCCAGCTCGTTCTCAATTTAATTTTGGCCGGATGTACCCCAACATTTGGCGCACGATGATCTCAGAAGTTTCGGGCTATGAGTACAACGGCTCGAATTTGATTGCGTATAGCACGATCCAATTTGTTTCTAGTGAACCACTTCATCTAGTGATTGATCTCACGAATGAGCAATTACTATCTCGATCTCAGCGAGATATTGATGACTTAATCCAAGAAGCGTTTTTTGTATTAAGTTTGGTGTTTGGTTTTACTTTACCAACGACCGCGCTAGCCCTGCACTATCGACGTCATAGTATGGAATCGAAGTTAGCTCGGGCTGCACTTGATGGCATGACTGCGGTGATGATCTCAGATGCGTCGCACCGAATCATTATGGTGAACCAAGAATTTGAAAACATGATGGGCTATTCCACCAAGCATACTCAAGGCTGGAATGCGCATAATCTAATTTTCTTACCGGAAGATCTCGAGTCGACCCTCAATATTTGGAATAAGCTTGCGAACGAGCACGTTTGGGAAGGTGAGGTTCGTTGTCGAACCAAGTTTAATCACGTATTTACCGCCATTATGCGCATTCAGGCAAACTTAACCAAGTCAGGTAAAGTAAGCTATTACATCACGTCGCTGGTGGATATTTCCGAGCAAAAAGAGCTGGAAGAAAAGCTACGCAACCTCAGTGAAAAAGATGGTTTGACGGGCTTGTGGAACCGTCGAAAATTTGAAGAGCAATTAGCGCAATATGCTGGGATTATTGAGCGTTATCCTGACAGTCCCCCTGCATGTTTGGCGTTGTTTGATATTGACCACTTTAAGCGCATTAACGATGAACTTGGGCACGATGAAGGGGACAAAGTGATTTGCAGTGTCGCTGAGACTCTTCTTAAAGAGGTGCGCAGTACTGACTTTGTGTCTCGCGTCGGTGGTGAGGAGTTTGCGGTGATCATGCCGCATACCACACTCGAAGAAGCAGAAGTTGTATTGAACCGGTTACGTGTGGCGGTTCAACTGCGCAGTGATAGAGCTATTACCGTTAGCGCCGGGTATAGTGATTTAACTTCTGATCGCACGCGCACTTATAAATGTGCTGATATTGCCTTGTATGAATCCAAGAGTGCAGGGCGTAACTGCGTATCGCTATGCCATAGTTTCGATGATATTGCTTAGCTCTTTTTCAAAAACAAAAATCGGGGATAGACCCCGATTTTTATGCTTATTTTAGCCTCTGCGTTATTCGCTAGCCAGTATGCGATATTGGTTGTCGATGGCCGCTTCGATACATTGCATTGACTGTCTCAAATAACGCTCTAGATAACCTAAAGCATCCTGGCTCTTTTTATCTAACGACGTCTTCATCAGCATTTCTTGCTCATCGATATTACAGTGCCCTGGGTTTCCTGTACCTAACATTTGCATAGCAAAATATTGGTAACGCTTAATTTGCGTGAGTAGATCACGGAAAAAACCAAACATATTGGCAGAGCCAGCGCCTTCAAACAGCGCAGTAAGAAACTGATTATGGCGTTCTTCCCATTCCTTCCAGCAAAAGCTTTCGCCAGATTTAGAGCGGGATAACTTGTGATAAGCGGTTAGGACGTCCAGTTCCCAATTTTCATCGCCAATCACAATTGCTTTATTTAGTAGGCATGCAGAGACCATTTGTAGGCTCTCGTACAAGTCATTCAACTCATCTTTACATACAGGTGCAACCCAGCAGCCTTTTTGCGGCTCGAGTTTGACGTATTTGCTCCACGATAACTGCACCAAAGCTTCGCGAATGGGTGACGCTCCTACGTTGTACTTCTCTTTGAGTTCCGCAACCACGAGTTTTTGACCCGGTTTAAGCACGCCATCGAGAATATCCTGACGGATCATTTTTGATACTTTGTCGGTAAGAGTGGGACTGGACACATACACCTCATAGAAATTTTAATCGTGACGACAAAATTAAACAGTACGCAATTCTGCGCATGGTGAATGATACAGTTAGGCTATTATTAGAGCAAGAAAGCCATATAAAAAAAGAGGGCATAAGCCCTCTTTATCAATCAACTGAAGTATGAAAATTTCAGTCTTATAGTACGTGTACAGAAGCTGTGTTCGTAGTACCTGAAGCGACTAGAGCACCAGAAACCATCACTACGATGTCGCCTTTGTTACCTAGACCAGACTCTAGAGCAAGCTCTTTACCTGCTACGTAGAATGCGTCAGTGCTTTCGATAGAATCAACAACAACTGGCGTCACACCTTTAGTTAGAACAAGTTGTGCTGCTGTTTTCTTGTTTGTTGTTAGTGCTAGGATGTTTGCAGTTGGGAAGTATTTACGTACTGAACGTGCAGATTTACCACCTTCAGTTGCAACAACGATAAGTGGAGCAGCTAGTTTCTCAGCTGTGTCTACTGCGCCTTTACATACTGCTTCAGTGATGCGTAGACGTGGGCTGTCTAGACGAGAACCTAGCTCAGCTTTTAGAGCTGAATCAGTACGGTTCGCGATTTGAGCCATGATAGTTACCGCTTCAACTGGGTACTTACCTTTAGCAGTTTCACCAGAAAGCATTACTGCGTCAGTACCGTCCATTACCGCGTTAGCAACGTCGCCTGCTTCCGCACGAGTAGGACGTGGGTTGTTGATCATAGAATCAAGCATTTGAGTTGCAGTGATAACCATCTTACGTGCACGGTTACACTTCTCGATCATCATTTTCTGAGCGAAGATTACTTCTTCAGCTGGGATTTCAACACCTAGGTCACCACGAGCAACCATGATGCCGTCAGAAAGCTCTAGGATCTCGTCGAAGTTATCAACACCTTCTTGGTTTTCGATCTTAGAGATGATGTGGATGTTCTCGCCGCCGTTTGCAGCAAGTACTTCACGGATTTCTTGAACGTCAGAAGCTTTACGGATGAAAGAAGCAGCTACGAAGTCAACGCCTTGCTCACAACCGAATTTAAGGTCGTTTTTATCTTTTTCAGATAGAGCAGGTAGGTTTACAGAAACGCCAGGAAGGTTCACACCTTTGTTCTCGCCTAGTGCACCGTTGTTAAGTACTTTACATTTAACTTCTGTTTCAGTCTTAGAGATAACTTCCATCTCGATTAGACCGTCGTCGACTAGGATAGTGTTACCTACGTTTAGGTCTGCTGCGAAACCTGCGTAAGTTACTGCAACTTTATCTTTGTTACCTACAACTGAAGTGTCAGTTGTGAAAGTGAATTCTTGACCAGCTACTAGATCAACGTCGTTGCCGCCTTCTAGCTTAATAGTGCGGATTTCTGGACCTTTAGTATCTAGAAGAATTGCTAGTGGTTTGCCAGTAGCTTCCATTACCTTACGGAAGTTCGCGATACGAGTGCCGTGTTCTTCGTAGTCACCGTGAGAGAAGTTAAGACGCATTACGTTCATGCCTGCGTTCACTAGCTCAGTTAGCTTCTCTACAGATTCAGTTTTAGGGCCAATCGTACATACGATTTTGGTCTTTTTCATGGAAGATACTCTCCGGTAAGTATAGTTACAATTTGAAAGTCGGTTGTTTACTCTGAAGTTAGGGCGTTATTGATGACATTTAGTGCCTGTCACCCACCGATTTTTCGCCTCATTATCAGTACTTCAGATTCTGAAAGTCTTTCACCAAGTTTAGTCATTTTATGACTAAAAGATCGGCGATTTTGGTTACCTTTTTGTGACTAATCCCACTTTATATGCAGAAAGTTGCAAAAAAATAGCCTTCAATTCTGTAATTTTTTTTCTTTTCGGTGGCGAATTCTACCACTGAATGAATCCAATATCACTGTTTAAGAATTGTCTTAGGACAAGGTTTTATCGAGAAATATTAATTTTTTGGATCGAAATAAATGGACTTGAAAGTTTCGGTTTGACTATAATAAGTTTCACATCGAAACTTAAATTCAAAACGTAAATGTCGAAACGAAACACTCAACTAAGAAGACACGCCATTTCTAACTTGGTTTCTGAGCTAGGAGAAGTCAGCGTTGACGAACTCGCTCAGAAATTCGAAACCTCAGAGGTCACGATTAGAAAGGATTTAGCTTCTTTAGAGAAAAATGGCCAACTTCTACGCCGCTACGGCGGTGCGATTGCTATCCCAACAGAAGTCATTCACGAAGAATTGAGCGCTAATGTTTCGACTCGAAAGCTAAACTTGGCAAAAGCAGCGGCATCACTGATTCGAGACCATAATCGCATCGTGATCGACAGTGGCAGTACTACGGCTGCGTTGATTCAACAGTTGAATGACAAACGTGGCTTAGTTGTCATGACCAACTCGTTGCATGTTGCTAACGCCCTTAATGAATTAGAGAGCGAACCAACACTGCTGATGACTGGCGGGACTTGGGATACGCACTCAGAATCTTTTCAAGGCAAAGTAGCCGAATCTGTATTACGAGCTTACGATTTTGACCAGCTATTTATCGGTGCGGATGGCATCGATCTTGAACGCGGCACCACAACGTTTAATGAATTGGTTGGTTTGAGTAAGGTGATGGCGGAAGTGTCGCGCGAAGTGATCGTCATGATCGAATCGGAAAAAATCGGTCGTAAGATCCCGAATTTAGAGCTCGCTTGGCATCAAATTGATGTGCTAGTGACGGATGCTGATATTCAGCAAGAACACAAAATACAGATTGAACAACATGGCGTGAAAGTCATTTGCGCCTAATCTAATAATGTAACCAGTTTCATATTTCACTTCCCTCTGAATACAGGCCTTTGCTTGCTGCCTCTATCTGAAACATGGCTAGGGAAGAACAAAACTACAAACGGAGATAAACACATGTGTGGAATCGTAGGTGCAGTAGCACAACGAGATGTTGCAGAAATTTTGGTTGAAGGTCTACGCCGCTTAGAGTACCGCGGTTACGACTCTGCTGGCGTTGCTGTTGTTGATGGCGAGTCAAACCTAACGCGCGTTCGTCGCTTGGGTAAAGTGCAAGAACTGGCTGATGCAGTAGAAGAAGCAAAAGTGATCGGCGGAACGGGTATTGCACACACTCGCTGGGCGACGCACGGTGAACCATCTGAAATTAATGCACACCCACATATGTCTGGCGATATTGCTGTTGTACATAACGGTATTATCGAAAACCACGAAGAGCTTCGTGAATTGCTTCAATCTCGTGGTTACGTGTTTGAATCTCAAACGGATACAGAAGTTATCGCACACATGGTTGAGTGGGAACTTCGCACTTCAGAAACGCTACTAGAAGCAGTACAAAAAACAGCAAAACAACTTGAAGGCGCATACGGCACGGTAGCGTTGGATCGCAAAGATCCTTCACGCATCGTAGTAGCGCGTTCAGGCAGCCCGATCGTAATTGGTTTTGGTGTGGGTGAAAACTTCCTGGCTTCTGACCAACTTGCGCTACTGAATGTAACGCGCCGTTTCATGTACCTAGAAGAAGGTGATGTGGCAGAAATCACTCGCCGTGAAGTTACTGTCTTTGACGCAACGGGCGAGCTGGTTGAGCGTGAAATCGTAGAATCCAACGCAGAACATGATGCTGGCGATAAAGGCCAATACCGCCACTTCATGCAAAAAGAAATCTATGAGCAACCTAAAGCGTTGATCAACACAATGGAAGGCCGTATCACGGCAGACTCCGTTGTAACTGATGCGATCGGTGTGCATGCGGCTGACATTCTAAGCAAAGTAGAACACGTACAAATCGTTGCGTGTGGTACGTCTTACAACGCAGGTATGACAGCGCGTTACTGGTTTGAAGACATTGCTGGCGTGAGCTGTGACGTAGAAATCGCGTCTGAATTCCGTTACCGCAAGTTTGTGACTCGTCCAAACAGCCTATTGATCACGTTGTCTCAATCTGGTGAAACCGCCGATACGCTAGCAGCACTTCGTCTTGCGAAAGAAAAAGGTTACATGGCGGCGATGACCATTTGTAACGTAGCAGGTTCTTCTTTGGTTCGTGAATCTGATTTTGCTTTCATGACTCGCGCTGGTGTCGAAATCGGTGTCGCTTCAACCAAAGCGTTCACGACTCAGCTTTCTGCACTATTGATGCTGGTAACGGCGTTAGGTAAAGAGCAAGGTCGCGTCAGCAAAGAGAAAGAAAAAGAGATTGTTGAAGCGCTACACGCACTTCCTAAGCAAATCAACGCGGCACTTTCTTTCGAGAAAGACATTGAAGCACTAGCGACGGATTTCGCAGACAAGCACCACACACTGTTCCTAGGTCGTGGTGAATTCTATCCAATCGCGATGGAAGCGTCTCTAAAATTGAAAGAGATCTCTTACATCCACGCAGAAGCTTACGCGGCGGGTGAACTGAAACATGGTCCTCTAGCGCTGATTGATGCTGACATGCCTGTTGTTGTGGTTGCACCAAGTAACGACCTACTTGAAAAGCTAAAATCAAACGTTGAAGAAGTACGTGCACGTGGCGGCCTTCTATACGTATTCGCAGATGCAGACGCAGGCTTCGAAGGCGATGAGACAATGAAGATCATCACGATGCCTCACGTTAGTGAAATCACGGCGGCGATCTACTACACCATCCCAATGCAGTTGCTGTCTTACTACGTAGCACTGATCAAAGGTACGGACGTAGACCAACCACGTAACCTAGCGAAAGCGGTAACGGTTGAGTAATTACGCTTAACAGCAAAAATCCCAAGCGGCACATGCGAGAGTATGTGCCGCTTTTTTTTCTTATTCTAAGCGTAATGGAACGCTCAAGAGCCTTCGCCAGTAGGTTGCTTTCATGACAAAAATGTCATGTTGTTGAAAGGGTGGTGTCAGAGGCGGTGTTCAATAATGACCTCATTGAAAACAAGCACTCAAAGGTTAACAACATGAACGCAATCAAAACTGCTCTTTTTGTAACGGTAATGGCAATCACTAGCGCATCTGCATTCGCTCAACCACTTTTCACTGGTGGCAACTACGTGAGCCGCGAAGAGATGAAAACCATCTCAGTTACGCCGACAGCAACGTCAGATGAGGCTTATCAACAGGCACTGTCTGAACTCAATTCACTTAAAACCATGACGGCTCGTGAACTGAATAAAGAGCTCAATATCCTGACGTTTAATGTGAAGTCTCGCAGTACGCATTTAAAAGATGGTGGCTTCGTGACCGTGCAAGAACGCATGAATGAAGATGGTCAGTTGGAATATTTGGGCAAAGTGAATGTCAAAGTGCATTATGCCGAACGCGATAACAATCGATAATGGTTTGCCAATGGGGAAGAGTATGGTGTGGTTCACATCATGCTCTTTTTCGAGCTTTATACTGGGTTCTCATCCTCCCGCTAACACACTAGGTAAGTAAAGTTGAAAATATTGATCGTCGAAGATGAGCACAAAGCCGGAGAATATCTGCAAAAAGGTTTGATTGAATCTGGGTATGTGGTGGATTTAGTGCATGATGGGGTCGATGGGCTTTATCACGCTACCAGTGAAGAATATGACTTAATCCTCCTCGACATTATGTTGCCTAAACTCGATGGTTGGCAGGTGCTTAATACATTGCGCAGTAGTGGGATTCACACCCCAGTGATCATGCTGACAGCGAAGGAGCAAGTGGAAGATCGCGTGCGCGGTTTTGAGCTGGGTGCCAATGACTATGTCGTAAAACCTTACGCGTTTGCGGAGCTACTGGCGCGTGTTCAAAACGTATTTCGTCATCATATTGCCGCGCAAGTGGTCGCATCGCCGCAAACATTACGTGTGGCAGATTTAGAACTTGATATGATCAAACGCGTTGCCACGCGCGCGGAGCAGTCGATATCGCTTACCGCCAAAGAATATGCCCTGCTTGAGTTGTTGATGCGCAAAACTGGCCAAGTGCTTTCACGTACCACTATTGCGTCGTTAGTGTGGGATATGAACTTTGACAGCGATACCAATGTGATTGATGTGGCGGTCAAACGTCTGCGTAGCAAAGTGGACAAACCGTTCGATAAACCACTGATTCACACAGTCAGAGGGATGGGCTACAAACTCGAAGAGAGTTGTGATGCCTAAGTTTTCGCTCCCTTTTTCCATGAAAAATAAGCTCGTGCTGATGTTTGTTAGCATGACGTTCGTGACCTATTTTTCTTTGGCTTTCATCCTACAGTACGCCATTGAGCGCCACTTTTATTCGCAAGATTTCAGCTATATTTCCAGTAAGTTCAATGCCATTGAGAAAGCGTTAAAACGCTCGCCAGAGGACGTGTTCAAGCAAGCGAATAACAGCACGCTCTACATGTGGGTGTTTGAAGGCAAGCAGAACGTGTATCAGAATTCGAGCCTGACGATTCCTCAGAACCGAGCCTATAGCATTAGCTCACCTCAGGTTTTAAATCACGAGCGCGCCATCGAATGGAGTGAGGACTCGCTGAATATCCGCGCGTTTGCGTTTCAAGCTGGGGAGTATCAGGTGGTGCTCGGCATGAGTATCAACCACCATATTTTGTTTTTGGATAAACTCGACTGGATTTTGTTTTGGGCGCTCGGTTTGGCGTTTGTGATTTCTTCCGCGTTGAGCGGTTGGATTGTAAAACGTGGGTTGAAGCCGATTGTGGGGTTGAATCAGCACATTCAACAGATATCCTCAGAGCAAATGGGCATTCGTCTCGACCCCGATTCGTTGCCAATAGAACTGCGCGAGTTAGCCAACAAACACAACGCGATGCTCGATAGGTTGCAAACTGGTTTTCGCCGCTTGAGCGAGTTTTCTTCTGATATAGCACATGAGTTAAAAACGCCACTCACCAACATTACCACGCAAAATCAGGTCATTTTAGGTGCGTGTCGAACGCCTGAAGAGTATCAGTATGCGATTGCCTCAACGTTGGAAGAACTCAACCGCATCACGAAAACTATCAACGATTTGCTCTACATTGCCAAGGCTGAAAACAAGCTCATTCATCGCCATGACGAAGTGTTTGCGGTGCAGGAGGAAATCGATCGTTTGGTCGCGTATTTTGAAATATTGGCCGAAGATGCTGAGGTGCGAATTGTGAGCTCAGGCGACGGTCAGCTCTATATGGACAAAAACATGTTTGAGCGTGCAGTGGGCAATTTGCTCTCCAACGCGATTCGTCATGCGTATGCTGATTCAACCATTGTGATTGACGTTCAAGAGGTTGATGAACAGGTTACGATATCGGTCAGCAACCAAGGTGACACCATTGCCGAGCAAAACTTACCGTACCTTTTCGACCGGTTTTATCGCACAGATAAATCTCGCCAACATGTAGGTAGCGTAGGTGCAGGGCTAGGTTTGTCGATTACCCAATCTATCGTGCAAGCGTATGAAGGACAGATAAAAGTAACATCAGATAAAGAAAAGACGCAGTTTGTCATGATGTTGCCATCGGCAGGTGTCAATGGAAGTGATAAGTTAGTTGAAGCATAAAAGGCAAGCCTTGGCTTGCCTTTGGAGACTTAAACTCGTTTGAAGTTATTTGGGTTATTGACCCAGTTGATGAGCGGTTAGAATTGCAGAGTAGACATTTTCTGCCGTCACTGGGAATGGCATATTGTGGATGGTTTCTCCCTCGGCCGTTGAAGCTTCGGCGACCTCGCGCAACTTATCGTGATTAAGCTCTTTAACGCCCATATCAAATAAGTTGGTTGGTAGACCTACAGATCGGCAGAAGGCGAGAACCGTATTAATCTCTTCCATCGCTGCGTTTTCTAACACCAATTGAACAAGCGTGCCGAACGCGACTTTCTCACCATGATAGAGATGGTGACACTCTTCGAGCTTGGTTAGGCCGTTATGAATAGCGTGAGCGCCTGCTAGGCCACTGCTTTCAAAACCGATACCGCTTAGGTATGTATTGGCTTCAATAATATTTTCTACCGCTTTGGTGCTCACACCATTTTCTACCGCAGCTTTTGCTTTTACACCATCTTCAAGCAAGGTTTCATAGCAAAGTTTCGCAAGCGCTTGCGCTGAACGCGTCGCTAAACCACCTGCCATTGTTGCCTTACCAGAGGTCATGTTGGCACGAGCTTCAAAGTAGGTGGAGAGCGCATCGCCCATCCCCGATACCAGTAGGCGAACAGGGGCTTTGGCGATGACTGATGTATCCATGATGACCATGTCTGGGTTTTTAGGGATCATCAAATATTCTGCAAACTCACCTTCAGGTGTGTATATCACCGCAAGAGCTGATGTCGGCGCATCAGTCGAGGCAATCGTAGGAACCACCACGACAGGAATTTTGGTGTAAAACGCAACGGCCTTAGCTGTATCTAAGGTTTTACCACCACCAATACCGACAATGACATCATGTTTTTGAGTGGCACAAATGTCCGTGATGCGTTCAATCTCAACGCGCGAACATTCGCCACCAAAAATGTTCATAGTGAGTGGAAGCTTTTCGTCAGCAAAGCTTTGTTTGACGTCATCACCAACCAGGTTAGTGACGAACTCATCGGCAATGACTAACGGACGTTCACCTAATGTTTTCACATAGTGAGCGATAGATGTAAGTACTTGTTCACCTTGGACGTATTTGCTTGGGCTGATAATAATTTTGTCCATAATTCAAACCTTTAACCTTTTTTATGTGTGTTTTTGACTGCAATGAAAGTCCATTGTAGCGATAAGGTTTATATTAGGTTTGGTGTGGTAAGTGGTGAAGGATATCTCTGGTTTTGTTCCATGCTTTTATGACCTCTGTGTCAAACCGACTGTCAGAAGTAATAAGCATCAGCATGCTTTATGGCGACGATCACTATTCAGGAAAATTTGTCGTTTTTCGTTTCATATTGAAACAAGAATGTCGAAGATTTTGTTTCAATATGAAACGGATTGATTTTTGTTGAGTACGCTTTTTCTCTGTTTAAGATGAATTCATACCCTACATAAAAATATAAATGGAATGAGATAGAACGATGAAAAAGTTAATTAACCAAGTCGATGATGTTGTATTGCAGCAAATGGAGGGCCTGGCATTGTCCCGCCCTGAGCTAAAAGCCAACTACGAGCCTCGTTACATGTGGCACGAGGAAACGCCGGGGCAAGTGGCATTGGTTTCTGGTGGTGGCTGTGGTCATGAACCTTTGCACGCAGGTTTTATTGGTAAAGGCATGCTGACAGGTGCCTGCCCTGGTGAGGTATTTACTTCACCTACGCCTGATCAAATGTACGAATGTGGCAACCAAGTGAATACTGGTGAAGGCGTGCTATTTATCATTAAAAACTACACCGGAGACGTGTTGAACTTTGAAACGGCCGTGGAGCTCCTTCATACCGATGGCATCAAAGTTGGGTCGGTGTTGGTGGATGACGATGTTGCAGTCAAAGACAGCCTGTATACCGCTGGTCGCCGTGGCGTCGCTGGAACGGTATTGGTTGAGAAGTTAGTTGGGGCTGCCGCGAACAAAGGTTATTCGCTGGAGCAATGTGAAGCTCTGGCTCGTCGCGTTAATAATCACTGTCGCTCATTTGGCGTGGCGCTTAATGCTTGTGTTGTGCCAGCGGCGGGTAAACCATCTTTTGTTCTGGAAGATGATGAAGTGGAGTTTGGTGTTGGTATCCATGGTGAACCAGGTATCAAGCGAGTGAAATACACCGATGTCGATACGTTAGTGGATGAAATGTTTGCTGAAGTTGCTGAAAACACGCCTTATCAGCGCACATTGCGTATTTGGAATCGTGACGAAGGTGAATGGGATGAAGTGGAGTCCAGCATTGAGCCTTTCGCCGCTGAACACGACTACATTGTGATGGTGAATGGTATGGGCGGTACGCCAACTTCAGAGCTTTACGGAGTGTATCGCCGTCTTGCTCATAACTGCGAGCAAGCGGGGTTCCGTATCGTGCGTAATATGGTTGGTAACTTCTGTACATCACTCGATATGGAAGGCGTTTCAATTACGTTGCTGAAAGCAGATAAAGAGATGTTGGAGCTGTTTGATGCTCCTGTCGATACGGCCGCGATCAAGTGGTAACAGGGGGGAGCAAACATGCAAATTGAAAAACAACATATCGTTCACTGGTTAGAGTTATGTGCAAAAACGTATCAAGAGAATCAAGATTTTCTGACCGACCTTGATCGTGATATTGGTGACGCAGACCATGGTCTCAATATGAACCGAGGCTTTAAAAAAGTTGCTGAAAAACTGCCGCAATTTGCGGACCAAAATATCGGCAGCATTCTCAAGAATACGGGCATGACCTTGCTTTCTAGTGTCGGTGGGGCAAGTGGCCCGCTTTATGGCACGCTGTTTATTCGCACGGCTGCCGCTGTCGGAACTCGAGAGCAATTAACGTTTGAAGAGTTGGTGGATGCACTAAAAAGCGGTGTGGATGGCGTGGTGTCTCGTGGTAAAGCGGAACTGGGTGATAAAACCATGTGTGATGTTTGGTTACCCGTTTTAGTTAGCGTGAAGGCATCGTTAGAAAATGGTATGAGCGCTGACCATTTATTGAATGAAATGGTTGAGCTAGCAGAAACGAACGCGGTTGCCACGATTGAAATGTTGGCGAAAAAAGGGCGAGCAAGCTATTTAGGTGAACGTAGTATTGGTCACCAAGACCCCGGCGCAACCTCTTCTTTGTTAATGATTAAAGCACTACAGCAGGCAATAGCAGGTAATTAAGATGGTGGGAATTGTAGTTGTATCTCATAGTCGTCGCCTTGCAGAAGGGGTGGCCGAACTTGCCACCCAAATGACGCAAGGCAAAGCCAAGCTTGCGATTGCGGCTGGGATTGATGATCCAGAGAACCCGATCGGAACTGATGCCATTGCCGTGATGGAAGCGATTGAGCAGGTACAAGATCAACAAGGGGTTGTTGTATTGATGGATCTTGGCAGCGCGTTGCTTAGCACGGAAATGGCTCTGGATCTGATTGATGATCATGTGAGGGAAAATGTCACCCTTATCTCGGCCCCTATTGTTGAAGGAACCATGGCGGCGTCGGTGGCTGCTGCCGCCGGACTACCTTTATCGACGGTAGTCGAAGAGGCACAGAATGCGTTAAGCGTAAAACGAGAGCACCTTGGTGATCAGCCACTAACATCCGCTGAGATAGCGCCAGTATCAGAGAACTTTGAGCAAGAGCGGACATTTGATTGGGTAGTGCAAAATCCGCATGGATTACATGCTCGTCCCGCTGCGGCCATTGTTGGTGCACTCGCGCCTTTTGACTGCCAATTATGGTTGAAAAAAGGCGAGCGCCGTGTGAACGCAAAAAGCTTAAACAGCATTGCGAAACTTGGCGTTCGTAGTCAAGAGACGATCACCTTATGCGCACACGGACCTCAATCTAGTGAAGCAATTAAGGCATTTGAAGCCTTAGCTCATGAGCACTTCGGAGAAAAAGAGGCGGTTGAGCAAGGCATTGTCGAACCTGAAGAAAGCTCGGATACTCTGCTCGATGATATGGCCTCAAGTCAGATTGAAGGTGCTGTTGTTGGTATTCGAGTCAATGACGGTATCGCAACTGCTCCAGCTGTCCTTTTTACCCATGAAATTCCAGCTGTGCCTGAACGTGATTTCCAAAGTGAACAAGATGAAATTGAACGGGTTAAGCATGCGATAGGCGTGGTTGTTCAACATTTGCAGGAGCAAGCGAAGCAGCCGAAAGGGGAAATATTTTCTGCTCATAGCATGATGCTCAGTGACCCAGAGTTATGGGCATCGGTTGAGGCGCGAATTCAAACGGGCATGATAGCCGAGCAAGCTTGGATAGAATCACTGCAAACGTTGGCCGAAGAGTTTCGCCAGGCAGAAAGTCAGTACATGCGGGAGCGCGAAGCAGATGTGCATGATATCGCACGCCAAGTTATGGTCGAAATGACAGGTGTAACGCCTAATGCCATCGACATTCAGGAACCGAGTATTTTGTTGGCCCGCGACCTGATGCCTTCTGATGTGGCCGGGCTTGATAAATCGAAAGTGCTTGGTATCTGTTTGAGTGAAGGAGGGAAAACCTCTCACAGTGCGATTCTTGCTCGTGCGATGGGGATTCCTGCCATCGTTAAAGCTCAGGGCTGCCTTGATGCTGTGCGTGCTGGTCAAGTGGTGACTATTGATGGCTTCCGAGGGCATTTATGGTTCTCTCCTTCAGATTCCGTACAGCAAGAATTAGAAGCGCAACAAATTGAGTGGCAAAGCATCCGACAAAGTGCACTAGCGAGAGCTCAGCAAGCCGCAGTCACCTGTGATGGTGTCCATATTCCAGTATTCGCCAATATTGGTGGACCGAAAGATATTGATGATGCACTAACATCAGGAGCTGAGGGCGTTGGTCTATTCCGGACTGAGTTTCTATTTCAAAACAGTGATGAGTTGCCGACTGAGGAAGCGCAATACCAAGTGTATCGTGATATTGCTGCCGCACTTGGTGATAAGCCACTTACGATTAGAAGTTTAGATGTTGGCGGTGATAAGCCTTTAGCCGCTTATCCTATGCCAGCAGAAGATAATCCATTTTTAGGTTTGAGAGGGGTGCGGTTGTGCCTTCAACATGAGTCATTGTTTACCGCCCAACTTCGAGCCATTCTGAGAGCCTTTCACGAGCAACCGAATATTCAATTGATGATACCGATGGTGGCTCAGGTTGAAGAAGTGAGAAAAGTAAAAGCGTTGTTGGCGCATCAAGCGAACCAACTCGGCTTGGATGCGACTCATTTGTCCGTTGGTATTATGATTGAGGTACCAGCTGCGGTGTTGAATGCTGATGCGTTAGCACAAGAAGTCGACTTTTTCTCTATTGGCACCAATGATTTGACTCAATATGTTATGGCAGCCGATCGAGGCAACGCCGCCGTTGCCGAATTGGTGAACTACTTTGAACCATCGGTACTAAAAGCCATTGAACTCACTTGTGCAGCAGGCGATCGCGCGGGCATACCGGTCAGTATGTGCGGTGAGATGGCAGGCGATCCAAATGCCACAGAAACATTGCTTCGCGTGGGGTTGCGAAAATTCAGCGCCAGTTCGAGTCTGCTACCGGGACTAAAAGCGCAGATTCGTCAGTTGTCTGTTGATGTTTAATCGACATCTTGTCGTTAGTACATCTATACCGGCGTGCTTACGCCGGTCTTGCTTTTGTTGTGGGACTCACTCTTGGCTTAATACAGCTTCATTTGTTCCTGCAGCCCAAACTTATTAATTTTTCTCCATAGGGTCGTGCGGCCAATTTGCAATGCTCTCGCCATATCATGCATTTTGCCATCACACTGATTCCAAGCCTGAACGATAGCTCTTCTCTCGGCTTCTTCTAACGTGATTACTGGCGTATTTTCTGCGGTATGGCGAGAATTCAGTTTAATGTCTTCAGGAATATCGTTCAGCTTGATTAAGTTGGAACTGCGGTTCAGCAAGATTCGCTCAGTTCGGTTTCTTAATTCGGAGTTATTACCTGACCAACGAAAATTCATCAACGCTTCCAGTGCGACTGGCTCTATCGAGATCGTCACATTGTGGCGGCGTTCATAATGGCTGATAAGCTGCTGGACGAGAAATTCAATGTCTTCTTTGCGCTTTCTTAGTGGCGGAATATGCAGCTCGTTCGAGGAGATTTCATAATAAAGTTGCCGACCAAATGAGCGCTGAGTGACATACTCGCTGATCTCTGAAGCGGTGCTGGTAATAAGTTGAAAGTCTACGGGGATTAATCGCAAACTGTCGCTGCGGCTGACGAGCCCAGTTTTTAACAACTTAAGTAGCACGGCTTGTAAATCGGGCGACAGATATTCCACCTTTTCCAAAAAGAGCGTACCGCCATGGGCGAGTTCAAATTTAGAGGGCATGCCTTGTCCCTCGTCGTATCCCAGGGTTTCTTTGACCAGTTGCTCTGTATTGATGGAGCGGCAGTTGAGCGTAATGAACGGCCCTTCTTTGTAGGTGCTTTCGTTATGAATCGCCATGGCGAGAGTGGCTTTTCCTACACCTTCTTCACCTGTAATTAGAATCGGTGATTTGGACTTTATGGCCCGTTTTGCCACGGTAATGACATGCTTCATTTTTCGTGAAATAACAGGCAAAGTACTGAACGTATAGCGCGCACTGCCACCTATTTGTTGTTGAGCAAGTTCGCGAATTTTATCGATAGGGTGCAAAAACAATAAGTGCGTTCCGTCGTTGAGTGGACGCAAGGTAATGATCGCTTCAACAAACTCGCCACGAACCTCTACCGTTGTGAGTTTTCGGTTGATGCTTGCACCCGACTCAATACTATTGAGGACATTTGGCGGGAAGCGTAAAACAGAAAAGACTTCTTTATCCAAGACCTGACTGGCTTCAATGTTTAACAAGCGCTCTGATTGATGATTTACCATGGTGATACGGCTTTCTTCATCCCAGGCCAGAAGGCCGTCATCCATGCACTCTAACGTTGCGTTGTGCGCACAAGTGAGGCGGTTCATATTTTCTTGTTCCGACTGAATATGGATTTGCAAACTGACTTCTTTCGCGCTCGACGCGATGATGACTAAGTCTTCTTTCTTATAGCTTTCCGCTTTTTTGAAAAGGCATGTTGTACCGCGTAATTTGCCAAATTGGTCGAAAACAGGCGCCGCTACAGAGGCATAAGAGTGTAAGTGGCGATTGAAATGTTCTGCAGCAAAAACTTCACATGGGATGTGAGTGTTGATACAGAGATTGACTGCATTTGTGCCAATTTTTCCTTCAGATAGAAAACAGCCTTGTTTAATGCCGAGCGCCTGCATCTCTTGCTGCATAGAGTGATGTCCCACAACGGAAAGAACGCAGCCGTTGCCGTCAGTTACCATCAATAGCAGGTCTTCGTCTCCTAGCATGTCGTAAGTGTCTTCAAGTACGGTCGTGGCGCATTCGATGAGGTGCTCGTTGCGTTTCATCAGAGATGAGAAGGTAAATCCAGAGGCAATATGTGGCTTTGACCAGGTGTAAGGACTGCATTGCTTTATGCAACGCTCCCACGACTCAAGTACGGGAGTGCGGGAAAATTCTGGAGATACCCAATGGTGTTTCTGGAAAAACGCCCATTTGGTTTTAGTGTCTTCGATTGAAAGCATGTCATACCGTTTCAATACCAGCGATAGATTGGTCTGATATTACAGAGACATACGAATATGGACTGTGATGGCTTTCACGCACGTCATACAGAAAGGACACGTAAAGAAAAGAGGCTAGTAGAGAAGGCGTTCCTTGCCGGAGGTTGGGTTAAAAAGGGCTGTCTTTGCCCAGTTCGTTACAGATCTCGACAATGGCGAGCGAGAGACCTGATTTTATTATTTGTTGCTGGCGTTGAAGTTGGAGTTGATAAAACTCAAGGTCGATGTCGTCATCAGGTTCGTTGACTTCTAATTGCACCATGCCCATTTTCTTTACCAGATGCAGCTTTTTGATTGGCTCTAGAATATTTGGATCAGTGAACTCGTAGTCGGATGCATCGCTATTGAGTCGGTTTTTAAGCTTAATGATGTCTTCAATATCATGATAAATATCGTCTGGGAGGACGCCTAAGCCAAATAGGAGTTTCAAACGAACGGAGAGATCGCCCAGCGGTCCGGAGTCTTGCAGTAGGGGACCAACAACCGATTGCACGGCGAAGTTATCTTTACGAAAGATCCTTTGTATTAGCCCGTCGATGGAATCGTTGAACACATCGACTGCTGCAATAAAAAAGCCTCGTACCGATGGCGCGCTGTTTAATCGTTCAATGATCTCGGTTTCGTTGATGTTATCTGCCATATACTGAGTAACTGTTTAAAATTATATTTATGGGGAGCAGAGCTCCCCTTGATTCGATTAAAGCTGGTGGTAAATCACTTCGATTTGAGCCACTTCAACACTGTCTTCAGCCAGGCCAGTGTACGTTGCTAGCGTTTTCTTTACGCCCACGGCTTTTAATGAGGTTTGTAATTCCACCGCTTGTGGGTCGGTGTCGTTAGTGTACTTCAAGGCAGCGGCAATGCCTTTCAAAAGTGTTTTATTTTCAGTGCCATACTCGATTGTACCGAGTAATGGCTTCACTAATCTATCATTTGCACCCAATTTACGAATTGGTTGTCGTCCAACGCGATCCACTTCATCCACTAAATATGGGTTGGCGAAGCGACCTAAAATCTTTTCGATGTAGGCATTGTGCATGTCACGGTCGAAGCCGTAACGACGAATCAACACTTCGCCACTTTCCTGCATTGCTTGTTTTACTTCAGCATGAATGCTTGGGTCTTCAATTGCTTCACGAATGGTACGGTGCCCTTTCAAACAACCTAAATAAGCGGTAATGCAGTGACCTGTGTTTAGGGTGAACAGCTTACGTTCTACGAATGCCATTAGGTTGTTGGTTTTTTCCATGCCAGCAATGTTTGGGATATCGCCCTTAAACTGTTGCTCATCGACAATCCATTCACTAAAGCTTTCTACCGTGACTTCTAGTGGATCATCGTTGGCGGCTTCTGCTGGTGGCACGATGCGGTCTACCGCTGAATCAACAAAGCCAACCAACTCGTCTGCCTTTGTGTGCAGTGATTCATCCAAGTGTTTGTACACCTCACCTTTTAGGTGTGTGGTACCACGCACCATATTTTCACAGGCGATGATGTTAAGTGGCGCGTCATTGCCAGCTTCAAAACGTTTGGCGATGCCTTTCGCGATGGTTTTCGCGATGATATCTAATACGTTTGGACCGACCGCAGTGGTAACTAAATCGGTTTTGACGATGCGATCAATCACGTCATCACTGGCTGAGTTTACCGCTGTGACGTGGGTAACAGTGTCGATTTGGCACTCGGTGCCCACGACTTTCACTTTGTATTCTTGTTTGTGGCTGAGCTGGTCTACCAACGGCGCATCAACGTCAGCGAAAGTGACCTCGACTTCTGCGTCTGCTAAGAGTTTACCGATGAAACCACGACCGATGTTACCTGCACCAAAATGAACTGCGTTTTTCATAATTCTTACCTACCAATATCTGAAAATGTTGACTTACGAAACTAGGGTGAGGCCAACCGCATAGGGGGTGACAGCTGACCTCATTTGCCTCAGGAGCAAATTAAAGGAGTAATTAAGCCGCTTGTTGACCGCCAAGGATGTTCAGAATCTCTTCCACATCGTTGGTGCTGGTTAGCTTCTCAATTGCTTCCGGCTCATCGAGCGCGTTCGTAATGGTGGTGATCACCTGGATGTGCTCATCGTTCTTAGCGGCAATGCCGATAACCAGTTTCGCGACATCGTCGTCATCTTCAGTAAATTGGATACCCGATGGGTATTGGCAGATTACAATGCCTGTTTTCTTCACGCGGTCTTTCGCTTCTACGGTGCCATGAGGAACCGCGATAGACTCGCCAAGGTAAGTTGGAACCAACGCTTCACGCTCAAACATCGCGTCTACGTATTCTGGTTCTGCGTAGCCAAGTTCAACCAATTTGTTGCCTGCAAAGCGAATGGCTTCTTCTTTGTTGGCTGCTTTCAAACCTAGGTGAATGTTCTCACGCTGGATTTGGAAAACCGATGGCTGCTGTGGCTCAAAGCAGTCGTCGTTCGCCGCCATGACTGACACTTTCACCATTTGGTCGTCATTGGCTGCGGATTGGTTTTGTGCTGCCAGTAACTTGGTGACTAGCTGGTTGTACATTTCGCTGTCTAGGAAGTTAGTCAATGAAATGTGGTGTGCGTTTGGAGCATGCTTACGTGCACGATCCGTTAAGTCTTTATGAGTAATCACGATATCTGCACTCTCTGGTAAGCTGTTAATAGCAAGGTTGGTTACGTGGATGTTCAGACCTGCGTCTTGAACCTTTTTACGTAGCATGCTCGCGCCCATTGCACTCGAGCCCATGCCCGCATCACAAGCGACAATGATGCTTTGTACTGTCGCTAGGTCTACGTCACCTTTGCTTTGGCTATTTACCACCGCATCGTTTTTAGATGCAGATTTCATGTCTTTCATTTGTGATGTTGCTTTTTCTAGTGCTGCTTCATCACCGTCTTCCTCTGTTGACGTTTGTGTCTTCATTAGTAGTGCTGCTACGGCGAATGACACACCTGTTGCTGCTGCGATAGACGCTAGTACACCAACGATTGAACCTTTCTGAGTCATCAACAAGATTGCGAAGATTGAGCCTGGTGATGCTGGAGAAACGATACCTGCGTTAAACATAGTTAGAACGAATACGCCCGTCATACCACCTGCGATAGCCGCAAGGATTAGGCGAGGGTTCATTAGGATGTAAGGGAAGTAAATCTCGTGGATACCGCCGAAGAAGTGGATGATGGATGCACCACCTGCCGTTTGACGAGCCGTACCTTTACCAAACACCATGTAAGCCAGCAGAATACCTAGACCAGGACCTGGGTTCGCTTCGATCAAGAAGAAGATCGATTGACCAGTTTCAGACGCTTGCTGAATACCCAGTGGAGAGAAGATGCCGTGGTTGATCGCGTTATTTAGGAACAGGATCTTCGCTGGCTCAACAAAAATAGAAGTCAGTGGCAGAAGGTGCGCTGAAACAAGGAAGTTTACGCCTGCTGCCAATGCGCCTGAAAGCACTTTGACAAATGGACCGATAAGGAAGAAAGCCAAAATGGCGCACAGCATACCAATGATGCCCGCAGAGAAGTTGTTCACCAACATCTCGAAGCCGCTTTTTACTTTACCGTCGATGTAGTTATCGAATTTTTTGATAGCCCAGCCGCCCATTGGGCCGACCATCATTGCACCCATAAACATTGGGATGTCGGTACCGACAATCACGCCCATAGTTGTGATTGCACCAACGACCGCGCCGCGATCGCCGCCCACTAATTTACCACCGGTGTAACCGATCAGTAGTGGCAGCAAGTAAGTGATCATAGGACCAACCATGGAAGCTAACGTCTCATTTGGTAGCCATCCGGTTGGGATAAATAGAGCAGTGATAAAGCCCCACGCGATAAACGCGCCGATGTTAGGCATTACCATGTTTGACAGAAAACGACCAAAATTTTGTATCTTGATCTTGGCATCTGGTGATATCATAACAATTCCCCGTTCGATGTTCTGATGAATATGTTGTCGTAAACGGTTCGCCAAAACCGCTTGTTTGATTGCTTAGTACCCAATCAATTTACCACACATTTTCCAATTGGAACTGACGACGGGTTTTTCGTGATCAACCCCCGCATTTCTTCGGATGAAAAGCATTTTTTAAGTGATGATGATCAATTAATTGATATGTAACTTAATAACAAAAAATGACTTTCAAATCTGTCAATAAAAATATTAGTGATCAATTCGATCTTCTGACAAATATAAAATAAAAATTAATTGTGATTAAGATCACCTTTAATTTCTTTTTTAATTCAAATTAAATACTCGAAATGATCAATGTCACATTTTGTTTGAAGTCAGGTTTGATTGAAAATGTGATCTATGACCATTTTGAAGTTTTGTGAAAGTTTATAACGTGAACGTTTGTGCGATGTTGGCGTTTTGTGGATTAAAGCTTGAGATGACTGGCTTTTTGCGATGAGTTTAACTAAACACTTTGTTTTTAATGTCTTATGGGTAAATAACGCATCACGCTGCTCGCGTTGTGTTGTTTAGAGCGATTTTGAACAGCGCGATACCTCCTACGTTTGTAGACGACGGTTAATTATTCAGAGCTAAATACTCGCGCGCGTTTTCACTGCCCATGTAACGTGCAAGCGTTTTCTCAGGCACATCGCGTAAATCCACCATAATCAATCCATCCAGTGCGTTGTTAAACGCCGGATCGACGTTAAAACACACCAACTTACCATTCAAACTCAAATATTGGCGCAGTAATACCGGGACGCCTTTGCCTTCGTCAATTCGAGCGATCACGCGAGATAGCAACTGTAAATCTCCCAATGCGGTTAGCATGCTGGTATTCCAGTTTAAGTTGGTTTCTGGCAGTGGGTTTGACGGAGTGACGTATTCGGCGCAGTCGTTGTCGTAGTGGTGTAGGGTCATCGATTGTGCCAATAATTGACGCGCGGTATGGCTGTAATCGTTGCTGATGCTCACTGGGCCAAATAAGTGCGTGTATTCGGGATGTTGATGAACAAAAGTCGCTATGCCTTTCCAGAGTAAGAGTAGGGCACTCATGCTTTTTTGATATTGCTCGGCAATCACAGAACGCCCCATCTCAATCGACTTACCCATTTGATCGAGAAAGCGTTGGTCATAGTTGAACAAGGTGCGCGAATACAATCCTTCTACGCCATATTTCGCCAATAATTGATCAACTAATCCAAGACGGTAAGCTCCTACCATGCATTGGTTCTCACGATCCCACACAAACAGGTGCAGGTAATCATGATCGAAGTGATCGATGTCTATCGCTTGTCCGGTCCCTTCGCCAACTTGACGGAAATTATGTTCTCGCAAGCGGCCAATTTCATGCAGGAGAGATGGGATCTGCTGCGCGCTGGCGCAGTACACGTCGAACTCGCCATTTTGAAGCAATTGGGTTTCTGCCGGTAAGCTGTGCAGCTCTTCAAGTAATTGGCCTATGGGTAACCCTGCCGCAATAGGTAAGAGATCATTGTCTGAGACCGTTTGCTGAGTGGCACTTACATCGCGGTTAAGCAGGTAGGTGTTAAGCCTCAGATAATTGACGATCTGATCATCATTGAGGTTATTGAGTTCTTTAAACTTGATTGCTTGCCCAAAGGACAACTCAATGGTTTTTGCGCTCTTGTTGAGCAGCTCTCTTCCCAACATCAAGGTGCGTAAAAGAGGGTGGATTTTACCTGCCATGTAGAAGCGTTTTGAGTTCTGCCCACGAATGAAGACGGGAACAGTGGCGGCTTTGTTCTTACGAATTAACGCACTGACACTGCGGCTCCATTCTTTGTCTTCTAAACGCTGTTGTTTGGCATCCACCAACTGCGACACTTCACCCGCAGGGAAAACCAATAACAAGCCGCCATTCGCAAGGTGTTTGTTGGCTGCTCTGAGGGCCTTCATATTCGATTTGACGGCGTCTTTGCCTTCGAATACGTCGACACCAATAAAAAGTTGGTCGAGCTCTGGTACGGTTTTTAGGTACTGATTCGCTAAAATTTGGATATCGTCTCGTATCATCAATAGTAGCTCGGCGAGAATCACGCCTTCAACACAACCGAGAGGGTGATTCGCCACAATGACGGTTGCGCCTTGCTTTGGCACTGCGTCGAGCGAACCATGGGCAATGCGATAGTCGATCCCCAAAATATCCAGCGTAAATCGCAAGAAAGTTTTGGTATCCGCATTCACGGGGCGTTGGGCGTAGAATTTATCGAGCTGACTTAAACCTGTTGCCCATTCTGCAACGTTTTCACCAATGCCAAACGGCGTTTTACGAGGGAGACGAAAAGGGGTCGAACTATCCATATTTACCTCAGCGTACAAGTGGCTGATCGGATAGTAGAAATTACAGATGACAGTTCAGAGGCAAATCCATGAGCCTTTGGTGACAAACTGGTGAAGCTTTGTTGACCAAAGGCGAAGGGGATAGGAACGCCTTAGCGTTACGTTTTGTCGCCAGCAAACATCAGGATACTCAGAGAGTTGAGCGTTTCACCGAGACTTTCTAGTGAGCTCAAGACCTGTTTGGTCGGCTTATTGTCTAGCAGAATGCGACCATCAAAGCGTTTCCCTTCGCATTGCTCTTCATTGCACATACCCGCTTGGGGTTCTTGTGTTGAGTTGTCATCCATTACTAAGTCGTCAGTACTCAAACAAGCCGTTGAGACAAATAATCCGCTCAGAACTACCAGCCATTTTATTTTCAACATAATCTTAAAACTCACAATAAAACACCGTTCAATTGTAATTTATTCTATTCACCATTTCGAACGATATGACAAAAACTTGGCTTTAGGTCGCCATTTTCTGGCCATAGTTGAGCTATGTTATCGATACGACGAATTGTTACTTTTGGCGAAATTAGGAGGATGAATGGAGAAGATTTCCAATAGAGCGTCAATATGGCTCGGGCTGTGTCTGATAATTGGTTTAGGAGTATTGGGCTTTTTTATTCAGCAAACGGCAGTCAAATACAAAGCCTATGAGCGAGTGGTAACGGTGAAGGGATTGTCTGAACGAGAGTACTCTGCCGATACAGTGATCTGGCCAATTCAGTTCACCTTAGCGAGTAATGATATGGGGGCTATGTTTGATGACATCGATCAGCAAACGCGTTTGATTCTGGATTTCTTAAGTGCCAAAGGGCTCCCTGAAACCAGCGTTTCCCTTTCTTCTCCTGCTGTCATTGACCGAAAAGCACAGCAATACGGGAGTGAGCAAGATATCGAGTTTCGTTATTTAGCCTCGCGGACCGTTACGGTTTATAGTCAAAGTGTCGATGTGGTTCGAGCGGCAATTAATGAGATTGGTGAGCTAGGAAAACAAGGCGTACTGCTGAATCAGGACCCGTACGCGAACCGCATTGAGTACAGCTTTACTAAGCTGAATGATGTAAAGCCAGACATGATCGAAGAGGCGACGAAAAACGCCCGCGAAGTGGCGCAAAAGTTTGCCAAAGACTCACAGAGTTCACTGGGTAAGATCAAACGTGCCACGCAAGGGCAGTTCTCGATTTATGACCGAGATAGCAACACGCCTTACATTAAGAAAGTACGAGTGGTCTCAACCGTTCAGTATTACTTATCGGATTAAAATAATAGTCAAAAAGCCGCTCATCGTGTGAGCGGCTTTTCGATAAGATGAGAGCTATAGGATAGGATTAATATCTTGCTCTGTATGCTCACCTTCGACCACATCAACAGGTGTGTAATGTTGATAAATCAGGAAGCCATCTTCTGATGTTTCATGGTTATCTGGTGTATCAACATACGCGGTACAGGTGTACCCAATACTGTAGGTGCCTGGGCCCATGTAACCAAACTCGTAGCTGTAGGTTGTATTACCTTCTTCGTCTTGCGATTCATTCACGTTAGCTACTGCAACTGGCGCTTGGAGTGGTTCCATCGCGCCCATATCGCCCATGGTTGAGCGATCCATCGAACCTGCGTAAAGATAGACTGAGTGAACGGCAGGAACGTCATTTATTGCATTTGATGCTGCACTGTCTGCTTCACACGCTTGATACTGAATTTCACTGACTTCACCACCGATATGACCTGATTCTGATGCGTTTACTAAGCTTACCGCATTAGAGTTCATGTTCATGTAATCTTTGCCCGTTGGATCTGCCAGACCTTTACGCAAATCAAACTCGACAACATAGCTATTATGACCAGTATGAACTTTTACATACTGACCTTTTTGCGAAAACTTCAAGCGACCTTGATCGCTCGTATCTGGTTTAAAACCAAAACAGCTGCCTCGGCTAGGCACAACTAAGCCTTTGATGTTGCCGTCTGTCTTCTCTACGTATGACAGCGTTGTATCGTTTAATTGTTTGCCGTCTTTAGCGTACACACACATAGCATAATCACCAGGAGCGATGTCTTGCTCGCTAATGATCGTTTTAGCGTTACTTCCCTGATATTCCATTAGATCAACTTGGTGTAGTGTTCCATTGTCACTAACATCTAACAGAATATGTTCTCCAGTCTGTTCGCCAGTTTCTGGGTCAAATGGTACAAGGACAACATCTTTAAACGCTAAGACGACTTTGTTGGCATCGTCGACAGGCGCATCGGAAACGCTGAGAGAAAAAGTGGCTGCTTCTGTATCGGATGAAGAGTCGTCGCTACCGCAGCCCGTCAATAAAAGACCACCTGAGATAGCAAGTAAAGGATAAGTATATTTTTTCATTATGACCTCTTGTTTACACTGCTGATAAATGTAAAAGGCTAGTCTCAAAGTCGAGAAATGATGTCATTGTATTGTGATAGAGAGGTCAATCTTCAATGGTGCTATATACAAGTCCTTTTTTATAAAACTAAGTTCTTAACTGTGATGAGGGGAGTTTGATAATAGTCAAGCTGGCTTCTTTCTTATGAGCGTAAGTTAGTATGACTTATTGCTAGAAGGAATTAGTATCATGGCATACAAGCACTTTATTAGAGAACTACTGGGTTTAGCGATTGTTGTCTCTGTCGTCTTTGGCGTATTAGGCGTGATGTTAGAGCTCTTTGCACTGACGGCACTTTGGGAGCATCAGCAAACGATAGCCGATGTTTTCTTCCATGAATCTCTCTACTTCATCGTATTTTTAATTCCACCATATTTCCTCTGGAAGTTGATTAACCGCCCTGAATTGGTTTCTGCTGACCAAGCTTATTTGGCAATGAAGTTAGAGGCTGAAAGTCGACAATGAGTCGATTTAGTGAGTAATGAAAAGAAGAGGCTATGAGAAAACATTAGCCTCTTTTCTATCTGATTCGTGGGCAAAGTATTCGTTGCTTTATTGATTAAAAAGCTGCTTCTATTGTGCCTTTGAACGTACGATCGAGATAATCACGAATTGCTTGAGATTGGTAAATAGAAACGAATTTTTTATACGCTTCATTATTTTTGTCTGCGTCACGAGTAGCGATGACCATGACGGCCAGCGGTGCGTCTTTTGCTTCAAGATAGATACTTTGTTTCTTCGGGTCTAAACCAGAAGACATTACGTAGTTCATTGTGATCGCAGCCGCGTCTACATCATCCAATGTTCGTGGTAACTGGGCGGCATCTACCTCGACAAATTCAAACGACTTTGCATTTTTTGTAATATCAGTTAGGGCGGCTTTGTGGCCAACACCTTGTTTAAGCTCAATTAAACCTGCATCGGCGAGTAGCAATAGACCACGACCACCATTAGTTGGATCGTTTGGAATTGCTATGCGTGCATTGTTTGGAAGCTCTTGTAATGAGCGATACTTGTTAGAATAAAGCCCCATGCGCATCAGAATGGATTGACCAATCGACACTAATTGGGCGTCATGACTATTGTTGAAGTTGTCTAAAAATGGTTGGTGCTGATAGCTGTTAATGTCGATGCTACCATCACTAAGCGCGGCATTGGGTGTCACGTAATCAGAAAACTCGATGACTTCTACATTCAAGCCTTGCTTCGCTGCTTCCTTCGCTACTGCTTCAACTACTTGAGCATGAGGCCCTACGGTTGCTCCCACTTTAATGACAGAGTTATCTTTTTCTCCACAAGCACTTAAGCCAACTACTGCCGTGAGAACCAAAGCTAGTTTCTTTAGGTGACGAATACTTTTCATTGTAACTCCATTTTTGTTTTAGACGTCCATACGTTTACATGTCCATCCTATCAGAAGTCGAAAAAGGGTCAATGGTTTAAATAGCGAGCAGACATTTTGTTTCTACAACTATATAGAAGCTTGGTAATAAGCGAAAAGAAAGAGAGGGTAGAATCGAGGAAGATGATAAGTTTGAAGTTGTTGAGGATATGAGCAACGAATTACTACACACACAACTGTACCCAAAGTCAGCAGACACAAAAAAGGCGTAGTAGGTACTAACCTGCTACGCCTTTCGAAATTTGGTGGCCCCTCGCAGACTTGAACTGCGGACCAATCGATTATGAGTCGACTGCTCTAACCACTGAGCTAAGGGGCCTTAATAGGACAACGATTATAGGGGAAGCGTTGCAAGGTGTCTAGATACCAACTAGGGCAATTGCGCTTAGTTTTTATCCACTTAGCACAGTCGATAATAAAAAAGGTGACCTAAAGTCACCTTTTTTTGATTTCTAAAGCTTATATGCGCTGCGTTTATTCGTCTAGGAAGCTGCGCAGAGTCTCTGAGCGGCTTGGGTGACGAAGTTTACGTAGTGCTTTTGCTTCGATCTGACGGATACGCTCACGAGTAACGTCGAACTGCTTACCAACTTCTTCTAGAGTATGGTCAGTGTTCATGTCAATACCAAAGCGCATACGAAGTACTTTCGCTTCACGTGGCGTTAGACCTGCAAGCACGTCTTTCGTTGCCACTTTAAGGCTAGTTGCTGTTGCAGAATCTAGCGGAAGTTCTAGCGTTGTATCTTCGATAAAATCACCTAGATGCGAATCTTCGTCGTCACCGATTGGTGTCTCCATTGAGATAGGTTCTTTAGCGATTTTCAGAACTTTGCGAATCTTGTCTTCTGGCATCTGCATGCGCTCAGCCAGTTCTTCCGGTAGTGGCTCACGACCCATCTCTTGCAGCATTTGACGAGAGATACGGTTGAGCTTGTTGATCGTTTCGATCATGTGTACCGGGATACGAATCGTACGTGCTTGGTCCGCGATTGAACGAGTGATTGCCTGACGGATCCACCACGTTGCGTAAGTCGAGAACTTGTAACCACGACGGTATTCGAACTTATCTACTGCTTTCATCAGACCGATGTTACCTTCCTGGATAAGATCCAAGAACTGTAGGCCACGGTTGGTGTATTTCTTCGCGATAGAAATTACAAGACGCAAGTTCGCTTCAACCATCTCTTTCTTTGCACGGCGAGCTTTTGCTTCACCGATAGACATACGACGGCTGATGTCTTTAATGTTCTGTACGTTTAGAGAAGTCTCTTCTTCAATCATTTTTAGCTTAGCGATTGAACGACGGATTTCTTCTTCGTTACGTTTGATCTTTTCAGCGTATGGCTTGTCTGAAGCAAGAACTTCATCCAACCAAGCTTCACTTGATTCATTACCAGTGAACAGCGCGATGAATGATTTCTTCGGCATTTTGCCGTATTCAACCACAGACTTCATGATCAGGCGTTCTTGAGTACGAACGCGATCCATAGCGGTACGCAGTTCATTCACTAGGTGATCAAACTGTTTAGGCGTTAGACGAAACTCGCGGAATACGTCTAGCATCATTTCATTAGCAACGGTTGCTTTCGGGCTGTTATAGCCGTACTCGTTGATTGCTAATTGAAGATTTTGATAGGTGCTGCGTAGTTGGTTGAATTTCTCTAGCGCTAACTCTGGATCGATACCTACATCTTCTTCAGAATCATCTGAATCGTCATCGCTATCTTCGTCGTCATCAACGTCTTCATCGTCTTCTTCTTCTAACTGAGATTCAGTCAGTTCAGAACCGATGTGTGTTGCCGTTGGTGCAGCGGTGTCGTCAGCATCTGGGTCTACAAAACCTGAAATAAGGTCAGTAAGACGTAGTTCTTCAGCTTGAACTTTGTCAAATTGCTCAAGAATGTACGGAATCGTACCTGGGTATTCAGCAACAGACGATTGAACTTGGTTAATACCTTCTTCAATACGTTTTGCGATGTCGATTTCGCCTTCGCGAGTTAGAAGTTCGACAGTACCCATTTCACGCATGTACATACGTACTGGGTCTGTGGTACGACCAATCTCACTCTCTACGCTAGACAGTGCAGCGGCTGCAGCTTCGGCTGCATCTTCATCGGTAATATTTGTGTCATCGTTCAGTGCTAAATCATCAGCATCAGGAGCAGTTTCTACTACCTTAATGCCCATGTCGTTGATCATCTGAATGATGTCTTCTACCTGTTCTGAATCTACGATTTCAGCAGGTAGGTGGTCATTTACTTCGGCGTAGGTCAGATAGCCTTGTTCCTTGCCTTTAATAACAAGTGACTTTAGCTGTGACTGCGGATTGTGATCCATAGACGGTATCCAACTTCGTAATCTGGTGAAGGAATCAGTATGCGAAATGCAAACCACTTACTATAACAAATTAAATCGTTGCTGACTAATTAAACAGGGTTACGCTTTTAAATCTAGCATAAGTGCTAGCAGCTCCCTTTTCTCTTCGGCTGATAAACCGACACTTCTTGCTTTGGCCTGCAGGTTTTCAATTTGTTTTTCTACGCACTGGGCAATAATTTTATCCAGTGAGTCTAAAAATATTTCTTCTTGGTTGTCCTCATCGAGTGGAATGTCCCAACTCGCGAGACGAGACAGAAGGGTCTCATTTTGGCTGTTTCGCCAATGCTCTAATAATTGGCCTGTGTTGATATGGGGATGCGCTTGGCATTTATCAAGTACATCAACAAATAAACTTAGACCAGGAATGGGTAAATCTCTAACGCTAGTTAGATCTGGCACCATACTTACGTATTGTGGGTTTTGAATCAGTAACGCGATCACTTCTCGCATCGGCGTTCGCTTGATTTCTTTATGAGGTTGAGGCCTTTTATCCTCTTTACCTTGTTTTGAAATTAGCTGCTGTAGTTGGCGTTCATCAACCAAACCCAAACGGCGGCCAAGCAGTTCTCTCAAGTATAGTCTTAAAGTGCCGCCAGGGACTTTGTCGATGAGAGGAACAGCAAGGGTACTCAGCTTTGCCATGCCTTCTTTCGTGCTCATATCGACTTGCTGAGTCAATGAGCTGAACATGAATTCAGACAAGGGCATCGCATTGGACACTTGTTGTTCAAATGCTTGTTTTCCGTTTTGTCGGATATAAGAGTCGGGATCTTCTCCATCCGGCAAAAACATGAATTTTAACTGGCGACCATCAGTTAGGTAAGGCAATGCATTTTCCATGGCACGCCACGCGGCTTCACGGCCTGCGCGGTCACCGTCGTAACAACATACGACGGTGCTTGTTTGCCTGAATAACACTTGCAAGTGATCGCCCGTTGTAGAGGTACCCAATGAGGCAACGGAATAATCTACGCCATATTGAGCAAGCGCGACAACATCCATATAGCCTTCAACCACTAAAATTTGTGGTGGCTCACGGTACGCTTGTAGTACTTCATAAAGGCCATACAACTCTTTACCTTTATGAAATATCGGGGTTTCGGGTGAGTTGAGATATTTCGGTGTCCCATCACCTAATACTCGACCACCAAAGCCTATCACTCGGCCGCGTCTGTCTCGAATAGGAAACATCACTCGACCACGGAATCGGTCGTAGCGGTTGCCTTTATCGTTTTCAATCAACATGCCGCCTGTGACGAGCATGTCTTGGTTTTCTTTATTCTGGCCAAAGTTCTTACGAACTAAATCCCATTCATCAGCCACATAGCCGATGCCAAACTTCTGGACGATTTCACCAGACAGGCCGCGATCTTTTAGATACTCAATCGCCACTTTACTTGCTGGCTGCTTGAGTTGGTTACGATAAAATTGAGCAATGCTGCCCATTAAGTCGTATAGATTACGTTTTTCACTGCTGCTTGCTTGTGGGCCTGACTGGAACGAACCATTACCGCCACTACGTTGTTCGCGAGGAACATCTAAGCCCAAGTATGAAGCGAGTTCTTCAATGGCTTCGACGAATTCTAGCCGGTCGAATTCCATCAAAAAGTCGATGGCATTTCCGTGCGCACCACAACCAAAACAATGGTAGAACTGCTTTTCTTGACTGACGCTGAATGACGGCGTCTTTTCGTTGTGGAACGGGCAGCATGCGCCGTAGTTTTTGCCTTTTTTCTTAAGTTTCACACGTGCGTCGATGATATCGACAATATCAAGTCGAGCTAGAAGGTCATCGATAAAACTGCGAGGGATGTGTCCAGCCATAAAACCTAACAAAAAAAGAAGATGATGAGTGGAGTGAATGCTTTAAAAGAATAAGCGTGTTGCTCACTTATTTCATTCCATTCATCCAGATACAAACAAGCCGTGCGTTCCAAAGGATAGCACGGCTTGCTGCAATTGGGTGGGGTATCTTAAGCCAGTTTAGCGCGAACTAAACCGCTTACTTTACCCATATCTGCGCGCCCTTGAATTTGCGGTTTCAGAACGCCCATTACTTTGCCCATGTCTTGCATGCCAGCTGCGCCAGATTCAGCAATCGCGTTCTCGATAAGAGCCGCTACTTCTTCGTCTGTCAGTGGTTGAGGCATAAAGTCCTCAAGAACGGTAATTTCTGCTTGTTCCGCATCAGCAAGATCTTGACGACCCGCTGCTTCATACTGCGCTACAGAGTCGCGACGTTGTTTAACCATTTTGGTCAATACTGCAAGAATGTCGTCATCGTTCAGAGTGATCTGCTCGTCAACTTCACGTTGCTTGATTGCTGATAGGGCTAAACGAATAGTACCAAGGCGCAATTTGTCCTTGGCTTTCATCGCTAATTTTTGCTCTTCTTTGAGTTGATCAATCAGAGCCATAACTAAATTCCTTTTGGAGCTCAGTTATTAGTACAGGCGAACGCGACGAGCGTTTTCGCGAGCTAGCTTCTTAGCGTGACGCTTTTGAGCTGCTGCTTTAGCGCGTTTGCGAACTGTAGTTGGTTTTTCGTAGTGCTCACGACGACGCACTTCAGAAAGGATACCTGCTTTTTCGCAAGAGCGCTTGAAACGACGTAGAGCAACGTCGAACGGTTCGTTTTCACGTACTTTAACTACTGGCATATGCCTTTCACCTCAGGGGTTATTCGTTAACGCTGGCATTCAACAGACCAAATCACAATTGTTTGGTCTCTTACCAGCTTGATCAAAAATGGTGCGGAATTTTAATCCGATCACAACTACTTTGTAAAGCCTTTTGTCGATTATTGTCTGTACAAAATTTGTTTGCAGCACCAAGGCGAGGTAATATGACGCCCAAATTTCCTCTATATAGAAAGCATACTGAGAAAACCATGCGCATTATCGGTATTGAAACCTCTTGTGACGAGACTGGCATCGCGATTTATGACGATGAAAAAGGTCTGCTGTCACACAAGCTTTACAGCCAAGTAAAACTGCACGCAGATTACGGTGGTGTGGTGCCTGAGTTGGCTTCACGTGACCATGTAAAGAAAACCATTCCTCTTATTAAAGAGGCACTAAAAGAAGCGAACTTAACTTCGAAAGACATTGATGGTGTTGCGTACACCGCGGGGCCGGGGCTCGTTGGTGCACTATTAGTGGGCGCTACTATTGGTCGCAGTATTGCTTATGCTTGGGGAGTGCCTGCGGTACCTGTTCATCATATGGAAGGTCACCTGTTGGCTCCAATGCTGGAAGATAACCCACCGCCATTCCCGTTTGTGGCAGTGTTGGTGTCGGGTGGTCACTCGATGATGGTTGAAGTGAGAGGCATCGGTGAGTACAAAATTTTGGGTGAGTCGATTGATGATGCGGCGGGCGAAGCGTTTGATAAAACAGCGAAGCTAATGGGGTTGGATTACCCAGGCGGCCCGCTGTTGTCTAAACTGGCAGAAAAAGGCACGCCGGGTCGCTTTAAGTTCCCGCGCCCAATGACTGATCGCCCTGGCTTGGATATGAGTTTCTCTGGCCTGAAAACCTTTACAGCAAATACGATTGCTGCGAACGGCGATGACGAGCAAACTCGCGCAGACATCGCACTGGCATTTGAAGAAGCCGTGTGTGCAACATTGGCGATTAAATGTAAACGCGCGCTTGAGCAAACAGGCATGAAACGTATTGTTATTGCTGGTGGTGTGAGTGCTAACCGTCGTTTACGTGCAGAGTTAGAGAAGCTAGCGAAGAAAGTTGGCGGCGAGGTTTACTACCCACGAACTGAGTTCTGTACGGATAATGGTGCGATGATCGCTTACGCTGGCATGCAGCGTTTGAAGAATGGCGAAGTGGCTGATATGTCGGTAGAGGCTCGCCCACGTTGGCCGATTGACCAACTGACGCCAGTCGCTTAATCAAACTTATGCGGTAGGTTTGAAATAGATTCACTACGATAAAGGTCTCTGCTCATCAGAGGCCTTTATTTTTAGCTATTCAATGAAAAGCTTCGTTTACACTCTGACTGATGCGAGCAGTTCGGTATCGTTTCAGTGATAGGATGGTGCGGAAGAATAAGAAATGGATATAACAATGAATAAGTTTGAAATTGAAGGTCAGCAACTTGCTTACCTTGATAAAGGTGATGGTCCAGCATTACTGTTTGGTCACAGTTATTTGTGGGATAGCCAAATGTGGGCGCCACAAATTGAAGTTTTAAGCCAGTCATATCGTTGTATTGTGCCAGATTTGTGGGCACATGGTGAGTCAGAAGCGGCCCCTGCATCGACAGAGTCATTAGTTGATTATGCACAACATATGTTGGCGTTGATGGATCATTTGGATATTGAAGAGTTTTCTGTGGTGGGCTTATCTGTTGGCGGCATGTGGGGAGCGGAACTGACGGCTCAAGCACCGCAACGTGTGAAATCACTGGTATTGATGGATACCTTCATTGGCTGGGAGCCAGAAGTTACGTATAAAAAGTACTTTGCAATGCTTGATACCATTAGCCAAGTCCAAGCGGTGCCTGCGCCAATTATTGAAGCTGTCGTGCCATTGTTTTTTGCTAATAACGCTGAGCAGGTGAATCCTGAGTTGGTCGCTGCATTCAAACGCAGTTTAGAAAGCCTGAGTGGTGAGCGTGCGGTTGAAGTGGCTCGCATTGGTCGCATGGTGTTTGGTCGCCGTGATGTTATTGAAGATTCGGAAAAATTCGCTCTGCCGACGTTAATTGCGGTGGGCTGTGAAGATAAGCCTCGCCCGGTTTTCGAATCGTATTTAATGAAAGACTGTATCACGGGCAGTGAGTTGGTAGAAATTCCGCAAGCGGGACACATCAGTTGTTTAGAACAGCCGGAATTCGTCAACCAAATGTTGTTGAACTTCCTGAATCGAGTTCATGCATAACCAATGCATCCCTCTTTAAACGAAAAACTCGGCATTAAGCCGAGTTTTTTTGTGTCAGTTTCTTCTCGCCGATTTTTGGCTCGTCGCCAGACAAAAGCCGACGAATATTTTGATGATGCTTAAATACGATTAAGCAACACAGCATAGCAACAGGTAACGTGTATTGCGGTTTAAACATCCAAGTATAAAACGGAGTGACCAAAACCGTGACGAGAGCCGCTAAGGATGAATAGCGGAATAGCGCGGCTACTGACAGCCAAGTTAACATCACTAATCCTGTTAAGTCCAAACCAATCGGAGCGATAGCGCCAAGCGCGGTTGCGACACCTTTTCCGCCTTTAAAGTGGAAAAAGATGGGGTACATGTGCCCAAGACAGGCAGCAATGGCGATGACGCCAAGAATGATAGGGTCGATACCAAGAAAGTATCCGCCCCACACGGGGATGGTGCCTTTGAGCATATCGCACAACAAGACTGAAACAGCGGCTCCTCGTCCGCCAATACGCAATACGTTCGTTGCTCCAGGGTTGTTGGAGCCTACACTGCGTGGATCTGGCAGTTTTAAGAGTCGACAGATCAAAACCGCACTGGAAACCGAACCCAGTAAATAGGCGGCCATTGTCATTATCAGTGCCAGTGCGTCCATAGAAGTCCTTGATGGATTGGAATTTAATGCTCGGTTCCCGCGTAGTTGCTATCATACCTCGAATTCACATAATGCAGAAATCCTCACTGTGATAGAGCTTGCATTATGTGATTTCTTGTATATAAAGATGCTTTCGCAGTTTATACCTAAGTAACATTGTGATGACCCAAGTAAATGTTACTTAGGTATAGAATACTACGATCAAATTACCCCTCACGGGTATCCGACCTCTGTAATAGAAGGACATAAGATGGCTCTGGATAAAGTTTTTATTGAACAATTAGAAGTAATCACCACGATTGGCGTGTACGACTGGGAACAACAAATTAAACAAAAGTTGGTTCTGGATATCGAAATGGCGCACGACAATAAGCCTGCGGGTAAAAGTGATGATGTGCAAGATGCGTTGGATTACTCGCAAGTGAGTGAGGCGGTACTGAGCCATATTGAAAATGGTCGTTTTCTGTTGGTTGAGCGCGTAGCCGAAGAAGTGGCAGAGCTTATCATGCAGCGTTTCTCTGTGCCTTGGGTGAAAATCCGTTTAGCAAAACCTGGTGCAGTGCCACAAGCACGTGCTGTTGGTGTCGTGATTGAGCGAGGTCAAGCATGATCACCACCTATATCGGTGTTGGTACGAATGTAGAAAGAGAGCAACATGCGCTCGCTGCGTATCAGGAGCTGCTACAGCTTGGAGAAAGTCTCCTCGTATCGCCGGTATATGAATGTGAACCTATTGGTTTTAGCAGCCAGAACTTCTACAACTTTGTCGTTGCAATGCGTACCGAGTTGTCATTAGAAGAGTTGAGTCATCAGCTACGTGAGATTGAATTTAAGTGGGGACGCGAAGAAAATGCGCAAAAGTATCAGGATCGAACACTGGATCTCGATATAGTGTTGTTCGGTGAATGTGTCTCCAAGAAAAAACCTGAGCTACCTCGCAGTGATATCTACAAATATCCTTTTGTCACAAAGCCTCTGTATGATCTCGAACCTCAATTAGTGATCCCAGGCGATGGACGCACAGTCGCAGATATTTGGCATGCAATGCAGCCAGTCGATTCACTCAAACCTGTTTCTTTTTCATTTTTAATTTGAGTTGTTTACATGAGTTATTTTGAAGCCTTTATTCTGGCTCTGATTCAGGGTCTGACAGAGTTTTTGCCTATTTCGAGCTCTGCCCATTTGATCCTGCCCTCCGCCATTTTGGGATGGGAAGACCAAGGTCTAGCTTTTGATGTTGCTGTTCACGTCGGTACATTAATGGCGGTAGTGATCTATTTTCGCCATGAAGTGATCACTCTGTTCCAGGCATTATTTGCTTCGATCTTTAAAGGAGATCGGAGTAAAGAAGCAAAACTTGCTTGGATGATCGTGATCGCCACGATTCCAGCTTGTGTGTTTGGCTTGTTGATGAAAGACATCATTGAAGTGTATCTACGTAGCGCTTATGTCATCGCGACCACAACGATCGTATTTGGTTTGTTGCTTTGGTGGGTAGACAAAAACGCTAAGTTGGTTGCGGATGAATACCAAACGGGTTGGAAGAAAGCCGTGTTTATCGGTATTGCCCAAGCCTTAGCGATGATTCCTGGAACGTCGCGTTCAGGGGCGACCATTACGGCTGCACTTTACCTCGGCTTTACTCGAGAAGCGGCTGCGCGCTTTTCATTTTTAATGTCGATCCCAATCATTACATTGGCTGGTAGCTACTTAGGCATGAAGTTAGTGACCAGTGGTGAACCTGTCCATGTTGGTTTCTTACTGACTGGCATTATCACATCGTTTATCAGTGCGTACATCTGTATCCACTTTTTCTTAAAGATGATTTCACGCATGGGCATGACACCGTTTGTGATTTACCGTCTGATTCTAGGTTTCGGCTTGTTTGCGTTCTTGCTTAGCGCCTGATAACGCGACGGATTGGCAGCTTGCTTAACCGCAAGCTGCATACCTAAACCACAACGTCATTCTGAACAGCGACGCAGGAGCGAGGTTCAGAATCTTCTCTCCGAGTTTCTTGTGGCGTTGGCCATTTCTAAAACTGCCCTGCGTGCTGATATTAGATTCCTAGTCTCGCTAAGGCTCGCTGGAATGGCCTGGCATGAATACAATTCGGTTAATTAATCTGAGCTCAGATCACTTATTCAAAGCGACTCTTACCGCTTCAATCCGTCTCTTTTCTTGTTCATCACGTATTGCTGGGCCTTTAAATCCATCCTTAATGATGCTCTGAACATCTACGGCGGCTGCGGCTTGATAAGCGTGGGTAAAAATCTCAGCTTGAGGATAAGGCTTCTCTTCTAACCCTTTTCGACCTGCATGGTCAGCCTGACAGCATATTAAAATATCTTCTAAGCGCTCAGCTTTGCGCCACACATCGAATTTGTTGAGTATTTTTATGATGGTTTGCGGCTTTAACTCGGCCGCGCGATGGATATTGGAGTGCTGTTCGCACACCATCAAGGCTAAATCACGAAACTCATTCGGTACACGGACACGTTCGCACAGCTTTTTGATCAGTTTTAATCCTGTATGACAATGCATTTTGTGGCTTGGCCATTCGCTCTCTGGCGTCACCCCTTTGCCCAAGTCATGCACTTGAGCGGCAAATCTGACGGGGAGTGAGTCACTCAATCTTGCGGCTTGCTCTGCCACCATCAAAGTATGGATGCCTGTATCGATTTCTGGATGCCATTTTGCTGGTTGAGGCACGCCAAATAGTGCATCAATTTCAGGTAAAACAACGGCCAATGCACCACAATCTCTTAGAACCGATAAGAAGATATCAGGGCGAGGGGTGGAGAGAGACTTATGCCATTCTTGCCAAACACGCTCGGGAGTCAGTGTGCTCAGCTCCCCAGACTCTGCCATGTAGCGCATTAACTGCATGGTTTCGTCGGCAACCGTAAAGTCTAGATCAGCCAGCTTGGCAGCAAAGCGAGCGACACGTAAAACGCGTAGAGGATCTTCGACAAAAGCGTCTGATACATGGCGTAGCAGTTTATTATTGAGATCTTTCTGGCCGCCGTAAGGATCATGGAGCTTACCTGCATCATCCATTGCCATCGCGTTAATGGTTAAATCACGACGAATTAAATCTTCTTCTAAGGTGACGTTTTGATCGAAGAAACACTCAAAGCCAGTGTAACCAGAGCCTGACTTTCTTTCCGTTCGCGCAAGTGCATGTTCTTCTTTACTTTTTGGGTGCAAAAATACAGGAAAGTCTTTACCAACGGCGGTGTACCCTTGGGACAGCATCATATCGGGAGTCGCACCTACGACCACCCAGTCGTTGTCATAACTATCAATTCCGAGCAATTTATCTCGAACTGCGCCACCTACTAAATAAACTTGCACGAATTACCTCTTAATTTATTGATATGCCGTTGGACATTGTAGCAAGCAATGGTACTTTTCTTTACTCCCGAGAGTAGATGCAGCTATGTTTATATTATGTCTGACTATTCCCTGGTGGTTTTTTAGCTGGAGAGCCTAATGTATAAGGACTTTTTTGGGTTTGTAGAACAACCATTTTCGATTGTTCCAAACTCGCGTTATTTGTATTTAAGCCAACGTCACAAAGAGGCAATCACACATCTCCAAGCCGGGCTAGGCGATGGCGGTGGTTTTGCTATGCTTACTGGCGAAGTGGGTACAGGCAAAACGACCGTCGCAAAAGCGATGCTGGCGAATTTAGGTGATAACACCAAAGCGGGTCTGATCCTAAATCCCACGTTTTCGAGTCGAGACTTGCTCGAAGCTATTTGCGATGAATTCAAAATTACTTACCCGCCAGATGCAAACCTCAAACAGCTAAACCAAGTGATTCACAAATACTTGCTGCGTAATTATCGCTCAGGCTGGCAGACATTGCTGGTCATTGATGAGGCTCAACACCTTGCTGCCGACGTTTTAGAGCAGTTACGTTTGTTGACCAACTTGGAAACCGATACCAGAAAACTGCTCAAAGTGTTGTTGGTCGGACAGCCTGAATTACAGCGGTTATTACAAACAACGCAACTACGCCAGCTCGCTCAGCGGATTACTGGGCGTTATCACTTGTTGCCGTTGGATGAAAAAGAGACAGAAGATTACATCGCGTTTCGATTACATACGGCAGGTGGTGACCAACAACTGTTTAATCGTGCTTCTTGTAAACTCATTGCCAAATACAGTCACGGCATCCCGCGCTTGATTAATCTTATCTGTGATAAATCTCTCAACATCAGTTATCACCAAGGTAATGTGGTGGTGGATAAGCAAACCGTTCAGCAGGCCTGTGAAGAGGTGATGCAGTTTCAGGCAGATATTTATCAGCAAGATAAAAAAGAGCGCCGTACTTTCCGCTGGCCTGCTTGGGGCTCTGTCACGGTGGGTCTTATTGCGGCATTAGGTACGGGGTGGGCGGTCGTGAATTATATGCCAGCTCAAGCAACGTCAGTGTTGGCGCAAGTGACCGCACCAAGAGAGGAGCCAACGCCAATAGTCGTCAACCAACAATTGACAGATGATCAGCGTGACTTATTGTTAGCACAAAAACAGTCGAATCTCGCCGTGAATGATTTGTATCGTTTGTGGGGTTATCAAGCATCGGTTCGCGACAATCTTTGTTTATCAGAACCCCAATCGACCATGCGTTGTGAGCGTAAAATGGCGACCTGGCCGCTGCTGATGCAACAAAATCGCCCTGTGATTTTGGAGTTGAATTATCAAGGTGATGTTGGGTATGTCATTTTGTACGCCGTCGGTAATGACAAAGTCGAAGTGCTCAATGGCAAGCAGCGTCTGCGTCTGCCTATTTCGTGGCTAAAGCCGATGTGGCAAGGCAATATCATTGAACTGTGGCAAGCGCCGTTGAAAGAGACATTACGTTTAGACATGGAAGGCCCTGCGATCGAAGTATTAGACCGATTATTAGCAGAAGCGGTAAGTGAGCCACTGCTTGAAACGTCTATTTTTGATGGTGCGATGAAAGAGCGCGTTGAGTTATTCCAACGTTGGCAAGGTATTGGGGTCGACGGCATTGCAGGTAAGCGGACGCTGGATCGTCTTCAACAAAACGTGCAGCCAGATGCGCCTCAACTGGCGAGAATCGAGAAGGAGGACGCATAATGTCAGCCATGAAACATATTGGTTTGTTCTTGTTGCCGATCACCGTTGCTGCAATCGGAGTTGCTTGGTATTTAGATCTCCTTACGCCTCATGCTGAAGCTAGTACTTCCGCCCCTAAGGCTAAGATGGAAGCGGAACAACCGTTCAAAGCATTGGACTACCCTGAAACTACTCAGTTGGCGCAATTGCCAAGAGAGTGGCCAAGTGCAGAGCTGTCTCGTGATTTTGGTACGTTTGCCACATCTGATGAATACGTGAGTAATACAACATACAAAGACGAGATAGAAACATCTGTATCAACTCAAGGCACTTCAGTAGTTGAAGAGGACCTAGGTTTGTCTCTGGATGATCTTGACTTGTCCTCATTATCTCCTGATTTGGCGCGAAAGGTCGAAAATGCGTTATCCCGAGATGATGCGCCTTCACCACAAACGGTGCGCGTGAACGATTTAGAGCGCAACGCTCACCAATGGCAAGGGCGTTTACCTGCGCTCAATTTGCAAACTCACATGTACGCCAGTGATGAAAATCGCCGCTGGGTGAAAATTAACAATGTTGAATATCATCAAGGAGACGTTGTTGATGGGCTGGTCACCTTAAGAGAAATACAACCGCAAGCGGTGATTGTCGAGTTCCAAGGTGAGCAAATTCGTATACCAGCGTTGTATGAGTGGAAAGGGTAACTGTTATAGCAACACATCAAGCCAGCGAAATCATATCGCTGGCTTTTTTATTTTTCAGAACACCTTTTGCATCTATTCTGGTGATGATTTTTAGATACTCAAACAAGCAAAATATAGCTTTTCTAAGTCGTTTAAATAGCACCAATATCGTTCAACTATTGATAGCGCGATTCCAGTCAGCGTTGTGTAAAAAAACGCCATATTGACGAACTTCGTCATCACGACCAGGTCCACGTTAGACCCCATGAAATAACAGGAGTCTACACAGAGACACATGCGTATTCTGATTTTTTCTTTAAGTGTTGTTGCGTCGTTAAGCTACGCAGCAAAGCCGACCCCTTTCCCTATAACACCAGATAATAACGGACAAGATTTTATGGTCAGCGCGACCAACCCTTACGTGAGCAGCACTGGTTATTCAATATTGAAAGAGGGCGGGAACGCCGTTGATGCCATGGTCGCGATGCAGATGGTGATGTCTGTGGTTGAACCGGATATGACGGGAATTGGAGGCGGTACTTTCGCGCTGTTTTATCAACATGACAAGCAGAAGTTTTTAGCCCTTGATGGGCGAGATGAAGCGCCGTCTAGCGCTCACCCTGAGATGTTTATTGAAAATGGGAAAGCACTCAGCCGCGATGAAATTTTGGGGCCTCGCTCCGTTGCGGTACCGGGCACCTTACGTCTGCTTTATTCCACTCATGAGCAATACGGCAAATTACCATGGTCTGAGTTGGTTCAACCTGCGATTAAGCTCGCGCGTGATGGGTACGCGATGAACAGCTATACCTATGATATCGTCGTGCGAGAGCAATCCCGTTTGGCTCGCGATCCAGAAATTAAAGCCTTGTATTGGCAAGATGATGAAGTGAAGCCAACAGGGACGTTAATGAAGAACCCTAAAATGGCTGAGACGCTAGAGAAAATAGCCCAGCAAGGCGATCGCTATTTGTATGGTGGTGCACTTGGTCAACGTATTGTTGATACGGTGAATCGTCGTATTAACGATCAGCATGAGAAATTGTCGTTAGAGGACTTTAAAAACTATCAGGTGAAATCTCGCGATATTATTGAAAGCGATTATCGGGGCAGCAAAATCGTTTCGTTTGGTTACCCGGCCTCTGGTGGTGTGATGGTCGCTCAAAGTCTGAAACTGCTGGAGCCGTACGATATATCTCAGATGGCACTAACTGATGTAGAGCCTTGGCGTTTAATGACCGAGGCGATGCGCTTAGCAAAAGCTGATCGTATTGCGTATGCCGGAGATCCGGATTATGTGGAAGCACCAGTTGAACAATTGTTATCTAAAACCTATTTGGACCAGAGACGTGATTTAATCCCTGATAATGGCACCTCGAAAGAGAATCCAAAAGCCGGACAGATAACGCAAACTCAGTATGCGCAATATCAAGGCTTCGAGAGCAAAGATACAGGGCACATTTCTATTGTTGATAGGGAAGGTAATGCGATTGCTATGACCAGCACCGTTGGCACGGGTATGGGCTCAGGTGTGATGGTCGATGGCGTTATTTTGAACGCGCAGATGGCAAACTTTTCACCTCAGCCAACGGTTAACGGCAAGCCTACGCAAAACTCAATTGAAGCGGGCAAGCGTCCACGTTCGGCTATTACGCCATTAATGGTGATGGACAGTGATGATAATTTGCGTTTGGTGGTTGGGTCACCAGGTAGTTCACAAATCCCGGGGTATGTACTCAAAACCGTGGTTGGGGTACTGGATTGGAAGTTATCAGCGCAAGACGCCATTGACCTACCAAATATCCAGTACGGCACCAAGATAGACCGCACTAAGCCGTATGACCCAACAGGCTTGCTAGTGGAGAAGAAAACTTTCGCAGAAATGTTGGTGCCGGAGTTCATGGAGCTTGGCTACCCAGTACACGTTATTCCAGTGGTAAGTGGTTTGAATGCAATTGAGCTAAAAGATGGCAAGCTTTATGGCGCAACGGATCGTCGTCGAGCGTCTAGTTCAATGGGGGAGTAGTGCAGATTTCCGTAAAACTAAGCAAACAAAAAAGCCAGTCGAATATCGACTGGCTTTTGCATTCTTTTTTATAGATAAAAGGGCTAAGGACTTATGCCCAACCCGCAGGTGAACGTTTTCTACGAGGCATGACATGCGGAAGAATCAAACCAAATAGCAAACCTAAACCTGCAACACCGCCGCCATAAGTGAAGTACTTAAGCAGCATGTCGTCTTTTTGTGTATCCAGTTTAGCGCGCAGCTCGCGGTTTTCTGTCTCAACAGACGTAAGCTGGTCGCTGATCTCAGAGTATTTATTCTCAAGATCGGAAATTTGTTGGTTACGCGTTTCTAGAGAGGTAACAAGGCCGGCTTTCTCTGCATCAGAAGTTTTACGAGCGTTAGCAAGCTGCTCTTTCACTTCTGCTAGCTCTTTCTCAATGCGAGGAAGGCGAATCGCCATGCTTTCTTGGTTTGTCACAAACTTGCTTTGTACCCAACCAGTACGACCGCGGTCATCACGAACTTGCGTATAGCCAGTATCTCGGTTGGTTTTAATCAGTTGTACTTTAGAACCGGCGTTAACACTACCAATAATACGGTAGGTGTTATTTGGACCTGAGTGCATAAAAGTGAAGAGGTCATCAGAAATATAACGGTCTGCTGCTAGGGCCGCTGGCGCTGCTAGCAAAGTAAACAAAACCGTGATGATTAGTTTTTTCACAGTAAATCCCTTAACGATTTTTCTTGGAGACAGCGTTGGCACCGAATGATTGGAGCCGGAAATAGACGAATAGTATGCAGTTTCAAACTTCGGTGCAACAAAGAAGGGAGGCAAAGCCTCCCTTTCTGTGCGTTTGAGTCAATAATGACAAAGCGCTTACATTCTATTGACGAGTGTCTTAAGCGAACATCGCTTGAAGTCCGTAGAAGAATACAACGGCCAATAGTGCACCTGCTGGTAGTGTAACGATCCATGATGCCACGATGTTACGAACCACGCCCAGGTTTAGTGCCGCGATACCACGAGCAAAGCCAACACCGAGAACCGCACCAACCAATGTTTGAGTGGTTGAGATTGGCAGACCAGTACCAGAAGCTAGAACAACAGTACAAGCGGTTGCTAGCTGAGCTGCAAAACCACGGCTAGGAGTTAGCTCAGTGATGCCTGTACCAACGGTTGCCATTACTTTGTGACCCAGTGTAGCAAGACCGACCACGATACCAATACCACCAAGAGGTAGAATCCACCAAGCGATGGTGCTTTTCGTGCTGATTTCGCCCATGTGTTCAACAGTCGATACTACAGCAGACAGCGGACCAATGGCGTTTGCAACGTCGTTGGAACCGTGTGCAAATGCCATTGCACAAGCGGTGATAACCATCAGAACGCTGAAGATACCTTCCACGCCAGAAAAGCTGCGGTCTTCTTCGCGATTAGCGAATTTTTTCTGGATGTATACGTAGCCGCCAACCATCACGAGTGCTGAAACTGCTGCTGCCCACATCCAAGCTTCGCCATTGGTTAGGTGAAGACCAACGTGTTTTAGACCTTTTTTGATAGTTACAAGTGCAATCACCATTGTTGTGATGAACATGTAAACAGGAACAAAACGTTTGGCGTTGAATAACGGGTTCTCAGTATCAAAAATCAGACGTTGTGCGCTGACAAAGATAACGTAAGCAAAGAAACCTGAAATCACTGGTGTAATAATCCAGCTACCAACAATGCCTTGAACGCTGCCCCAGTCAACCGCTTCAGTACCTACTGATACGCATGCAAAACCAATGATTGCACCGATGATTGAGTGAGTCGTAGATACTGGCCAGCCCATGTAAGAGGCAAGAAGTAACCATGTACCCGCAGCCAAAAGAGCAGACATCATACCGTAGACAAGAACGTCAGGTTGACTAGCAAATAAAGAAGTTTCGATTACACCTTTACGGATAGTGTCGGTTACTTCACCGCCTGCAAGGTAAGCACCTGCAAATTCGAAGATCATCGCAATGATGATAGCTTGTTTTACGGTTAGCGCTTTTGAACCTACTGATGTACCCATCGCATTAGCAACGTCGTTCGCGCCAATACCAATCGCCATCATGAAACCAAAAATCGCTGCAACAATAATCAGGACAGTGCCGTAGTTCGCAAGGATATCCATCGTAATACCTAGTTGTTTTATAACAAGCGGAACAAAATTTTACGCGCGCCAAACCATAAGACGATGAAAATAGTCATCGTCCCTATGACACGTGTTCATTATGCTCTTCGTTATGTCGTTAACTTTATGTTTTAAGATCGAGATAGCATGACTTCCAAACGAGCACCTACGCGCTGCGCTTGGTCGGCAATACCACCTACCCATTCAAGAATCTTGTACAAGAACATGACATCGATAGGGTTCATGTCAGACTCAATCGCCATCAACTGTTGACGAAGTTCAATCTGCATAGCATCGGTATCATCTTCGATGACATCTAATTGATGAATCATTTCAGCGACGAGCGTCACTTCACGACCTTTGAAGCCGGTTTCTAGCAATTCATCAAGTTCATTGATTACCTTTTGCGCCTGATCGGCCGCATCAAGACAACGTTGAACGTAAGCGAGGAAGTTTGGTTGGAGAGCCTCAGGAATGACAAGTTGACGACCATATACACGGCCAGCAATGTCTTTTGCCAGGTTTGCAAGTTTGTCCTGCTGAGTCAGAAGCTCAAGCATGTCAGTACGGTCTACTGGCATGAACAAACCGCGAGGCAGTTTTAGACGGATTTCACGTTTCAGCACGTCCGCTTCTTTCTCTAGGTGAGAAATTTGTGCACGGATTTCAGATGCTTTTTCCCAGTCACCCTTTGAAGATACTTCAAAGAATTTCACCAAGTGTGAACAACATTCGTTGACACACACAACGTGGCGTTGCAAAGGCTTAATTGGGGACTTTGCAAATAACCCCATAATTGTATTTACTGGCATGGTCATTCAACCTAATAACTATAACCTTAAAAAAACATACACCATTTCTGAGTGCTTGGCGAAATGTTGAACGATGGCTATAAAGGCGCGCATGGTAACGCATTAAATCGCTCATTAAAACTGTTTTAGATCATCATTCCGGCGATATTTCTCTCTTGCCGTGCGAGAAATTACGCAATATCCTGTTTCTATCTGCTTTGAAAGGTATAGCTATGGAAACCGAAATAGAACTGAAGTTTTTTGTTTCTCCTGAATTTTCAGAAACTTTAAAAGAAAAAATTTCTGAGACAAAAGTACTTCAGCATAGTTGTCGTGATTTGGGTAACACCTACTTTGATACCGCCGATAAATGGCTGAGAAAGCACGACATTGGTTTAAGAATTCGCCGTTTTGATGATGTATTCGTCCAAACCGTAAAGACAGCAGGACGCGTCGTCGCAGGCTTACATCAAAGACCAGAATACAATGCTGAGCACACTAGCGACGAGCCTAATCTGTCGCTTCATCCTCGAGATATTTGGCCTCCAGGTAAAGATGCAGAAACGCTGCAATCCGAGCTTATGCCATTATTCTCGACCAACTTCACACGTGAACAGTGGCTGATTGGCATGCCAGATGGTAGCCAAATAGAAGTGGCGTTTGACCAAGGTATGGTCGTAGCCAAAGGTGAAGATGGGGAAGAGAAACAAGAACCGATTTGCGAAGTTGAACTGGAACTTAAATCGGGCCAAACCGATGCCCTATTTACACTAGCACGTAGCTTTTGCGAGCAAGGTGGCATGCGTTTGGGTAACTTGAGTAAAGCGGCGAAAGGCTATCGACTTGCAAGTGGCTATGCAGGTGATGAAGTAAAATCGTTGGCGCTTGTGGACAGTAGCCCGACGGATACCGTTGAATACTGCTTGATCAATTCTTTAGAACACGCCCTATCTCACTGGCATTATCACGAGCAAATTTATGCTGAGCGTGACAATGTGGAAGCGCTACGTGAAATCAGCAATGCCATTCGTTTTATTCGTCAAACATTGACCATTTTTGGTGGTGTTGTCCCTCGTCGTGCTAGCGCTATCCTGCGCCAAGAGCTCAAATGGTTGGAAGAAGAGCTGAGTTGGTTGGATGAGCACGCGCATCTTGAAGAACTTTTGGATGACAAAGGCAACGTGCTACGTAAGTTGGATGCGCGTAAGTTCTTAGTATCTGAGTTGACTCAGCAGCTACAAGAGCTGCCAAGCCGTGAAGAAGTGCTTGGGCTGCTCAATTCCGCGCGTTACACCGGGTTATTGCTGGATCTTAGTCGCTGGATCTTAGCGCGTGGCTGGCAGCCGTTTCTTGATGAAAAAGCGCGCGAAAAAATGGCAAGTAATATCATGCCGTTTTCAGTCACTCAGCTCGATCGCACTTGGGCAGAACTAATGGAAGCTTTCCCAGCAGAGCGCGACCTGACGGCGCAAGAGTACGTTGATCAGCGCTATCGCTTGCTGCGTAATCTCTATACCGGTATTGGTTTCGCGAGTCTATATAACTCGGATGAGCGTAACAGCTTCCGTTTGCCATGGGCGGATCTGGTGCATGGTATTGATGATCTGCTAATGCTGAACCACTTACTTCCGTTGGTTGATATGTTGGAAGACGCAGAAAAAGAGCAGTTAGAACGCTGGTTGCACCGTCAAGAGCGTTCAATTTTGCATGCAATGGATCAAACCCGAGCGATCAGTGTAGAAGTTCAGCCTTATTGGCGTGAATGATCACCTTGAGTACCTGTACAAAAAATAGGACCGCATGGTCCTATTTTTTTGTCTTTGTTTTGCTTTGTTGCAGCTCTTGTTCTATGAAGTCGAGTCGTTCTAGTATTTGCGCTTGTTGGCTTAGGAGCTGCTCGAGCATACGTTCTTTATTGATTGAGCTGTGCGTCTGTTGTTTCGTCGGGGCGGTAAGAATAGAGGTGATAAGACCCGAAATCATACCAAAGATCCCCACGCCACAAACAATGATGATGACGGCTAAAAACTTTCCTATTGATGTCACCGGATAATGATCGCCGTAACCAACGGTTGAGATCGTTACGAATACCCACCACAAAGCATCGGCGCCAGTGCGAATATTCGCTTCTGGGTTTTTCGCTTCGATAAACAGCATGGCACTAGAACCGAGCGTAATGAGGATCACCATCAACAGTAATATTGAGGCGACCGTGGTTTCGCGGCGGTTCTCTTTGAGCTGATGCAAAATGAACTTCGACGAGCGCAGTACTAATACCACTCGAAGAATATGAAAGATACGAGCAAAGCGCAGTGGCTCTATTAATGGGATACTCGCCACGAAATCTATCCAATGACGTTTAAGAAATAACCACCGTTCTGTGGACCGGATCAAATCAATGGTGAGCTGTAATAGAAAAATACTACAGATTATGAAATCCAGACCGATAAGAACTTGACGGGTTTCGTGATCGATCGGGAAAAACAACAAGCCAGAGATCACAAATAGTGCCATAAAAGACAATATTAGTGACAACAGGCCCATCGGTCGTGTGCTGTCTTTGATATCATTGTTTTTCATACGAAGCTCGAAATAAATCGCGTAACCACGCTAAACGCGAACATAACTATAAGTAATATAAAGATTATAGATAAAGACTATATAAGACTCGGTGGAGAACTGACAATGGAAAAGCTGGCATTTAAGCCATGGGAAAGGGTCATATCCGACATTCGACTGGTTCCTAAAATGGTCATGTTGATGGTCTTCAGTACTGTCCTGATTGTGGCAAAACAACTGTGGGACGCGAACACCTTTTACGATTCACTTTTAGCGGCGACACAAAACGCGCAAGTTGCCCAACAGCATTACGAAGCATACTTAACGCAAGTTGCTTGGCAAACCGCCTTATTGATTGTGGTTTTTGTCGTGCTCTTGTTAGCGGCGGCTAGAGTGATGCTGCGTCAAACGCAGTATCTGAGCGACGCAATCAAACTGATGGCGAGCAAGAACCTCTCCGTGCCATTTGGTATGGATTGTAAAGATGAATACGGAGACGTGGCACGTGAATTAGAAAAGACACGTCGCCAATTGCACGATGTGATTCAAATGCAAATTAATGCTTCTGATGAGTTATCCACACTCACGGAAGTGATGACGCTGAGCATGTCGGAAACGAAGGAATCGGCGCAAGAAGAGTTTAACGAAATTGACCAACTTGCGACGGCGATGAGTGAAATGTCGTCGACGGTACAAACCGTCGCAGAACATGCTCAGACGGCGTCTTCTCTTACAGAGCAAGCTTCCGCACAAGCGATTTCTGGTCAACAGTTCTTGCAAAGTACGATGGCGAAAATGAGTGAACTCTCGTCGGACATCGCTTCATCGGCGCAGGCGGTTAACCAGGTCGAAGAACGTGTTGAATCCATTGGTAGTGTTGTGGGTACGATTCAAGGTATCTCTGAACAAACTAACCTGCTTGCACTGAATGCGGCTATTGAAGCTGCGCGAGCTGGCGAGGCGGGTCGTGGTTTTGCGGTGGTTGCAGATGAAGTTCGTAACCTTGCACAGCGTACACAACAAGCGACGGTAGAAATTCAAGAGATGATTGCTCAGCTGCAAACCAGTGCAGAATCTGCTGTAGAACTCATGGAGAAAAGCGTAGTGGAAGCGGCCGATGGAAATGAGCTGGTTTCTAATGCTGGATCTGAGCTCGATGGTATTGTTGGGCAAGTGACGCAAATTAATGACATGAACTTCCAGATCGCGACGGCGTCTGGTCAGCAAAGCAGTGTTGCAGAAGAGATGAGTCAAAACCTCACCAATGTACGTGAGCTGGTAGAAGCCTCGGTTGTGGTTGTGACAGAGCTGCTAGAAACTTCTGAAATGATGCAAAATAATGCTGGCGAGTTAGACAAGAAGATCAAATCTTTCCAAGTTTAATATTCGAGCCCGAACTTTTGATAAAACGCCCACAAACCTTTTGTGGGCGTTTTTATTTGCTTTAAGTCTGGTATAAAGAATGAGTTACCGTGCTTTTCAAACAAGGAAGAAAAATGCAGCTGCCTTCGCCACTGATTTCTATCGCTGAATCTGCCGTACAAAATGCTCAAGAGGCAGGTTATTTTCCCCTTTGGCCAGATGAGATTGCGCAGCAATTTCGCTATGTGGCGGGATTAAGCCAGTTTATCACCGAAGCCATTCATCGCGATGAAGTCCTAGCGCGTGAGTTGCCAAACATGTTAGCGCAACCAAGTCGTCAAGAATCTTACCGTTCACGTCTTGCGGCACTGCTGGGACAATGCCCGGATGAGATGTCTGGTCATCGAGTATTGCGTCAGTTTCGCAACCGAGAAATGGTGTACATTGCGTGGAAGGATTTCACGCATGCATGGTCGCTAGAAACGTCTTTAAGCCACTTGTCCGAGTTGGCTGAAGCGATGATTTTTGAAACCTATCAATGGCAATATCAAGCGTGTTGTCAGGAGTGGGGAACGCCGACGAGTGAGGAAGGTGAAGTTCAGCCGATGTTGATTATCGGCATGGGGAAACTGGGTGGCGGCGAGTTAAACTTTTCTTCTGATATCGATCTGATTTTCACGTATCCAGAAAACGGTGAGACACAAGGCGCGCGCCGCAGTATTGCCAATGCCCAGTTCTTTACTCGCCTTGGTCAACGCATCATCAAAGCGCTCGATCAACAAACCTTCGATGGTTTTTGTTACCGTGTCGACATGCGACTGCGTCCGTTTGGTGAGAGTGGTCCATTAGTCATGAGCTATGCTGCGCTTGAAGATTATTATCAAGAACAGGGACGTGACTGGGAGCGTTACGCGATGATCAAAGCTCGAGTGATGGGGTGCGAAATGTACCCGCAATACCAAGAGCTACGCCAAATGCTGCGTCCTTTTGTTTTTCGTCGCTATATTGATTTCAGTGCGATTCAGTCTTTGCGTCGGATGAAATCGATGATCAGTAGTGAGGTTCGCCGCCGAGGTTTGAACAACAACATCAAGTTAGGCGCAGGTGGCATCCGAGAAATTGAATTTATCGCCCAAGTTTTTCAATTAATTCGGGGTGGTCGCGAGCCTTCTCTTCGTAATCGAGGGTTGTTGGAAACGCTGCAAGGCATTGAAGAGCTGGCGTTACTCACTTCGCAAGAAGTCAGCAGTCTAGAAGCCGCATACAAGTATTTACGTCAATTAGAAAACTTGTTGCAAGCGATGGCGGACAAGCAAACCCAGACGCTGCCTGATTGCGAAACCGAACGCTTAAAGCTCGCTACCGCGATGCAAATGACCTCTTGGGACCAACTGATTGAGCAAACTCAGCAGCACATGGCGAATGTCCATCAAGTATTTGAGTCGTTAATTGGTGATGATGAAGAAGACGAGGGTACTACGGTTGCTCGTCATTTTCATGAGTTATGGGATATGGCGAACAAACAAGATGTGCTTGAACATATCTTGCAGCAGGATATTCAGGTTGAAGACTTTGCTTCATGCGCGAAAACCATCATCAACTTTAAAACCGATCTGGCTAAAAAAACGTTAGGACCGCGTGGACGCGAAGTGTTAAACCGTTTGATGCCGAAGGTATTTGATGCGGTGTTTGCCCACCCTGATGCACAGTTTGGTTTACCGCGAGTGCTGCATTTACTGCACAATATCTGCACTCGTACGACTTATCTGGAGTTATTGGATGAGCACCCAGCGGCTCTAGTACAGCTCGTGCGTTTGTGTACCGCAAGCCCAATGATTTCAGAGCAGCTATCTCGGTATCCGATCTTACTCGATGAGTTGATCGATCCTGCACAGTTGTACAATCCAATCCCATTAGACAGTTACCGTACAGAGCTGCGTGATTATCTGGCCCGTATTCCAGAAGATGATATGGAGCAGCAAATGGAAGCGTTGCGTCAGTTTAAGCAAATCTGCATTTTACGTATTGCGGCGGCGGATATTGCTGGTGCATTGCCGGTGATGAAAGTGAGTGATCACTTAACCTATTTGGCGGAAGCTATCGTTGATGCTGTGGTCAGTCAGGCTTGGTTGCAAGTGTCCGAAAAATACGGCGAGCCAACGCATGTGAAAGATCGTGAAGGCAAGGGTTTTGCCGTCATTGGCTATGGCAAAGTCGGTGGCTGGGAACTCGGCTATAACTCCGACTTGGATATCGTCTTCATGCATGACTGCCCAGTCAATGTCTATACAGATGGCAAAAAGGAAATCGACGGCCGTCAGTTCTACCTTCGCCTAGCGCAGCGCATCATCCATATTTTCTCGACTCGCACCGCTTCCGGCATTTTGTACGAAGTCGATACCCGCTTGCGCCCATCTGGCGCGTCAGGTTTGTTGGTTAGCCCAACCGATGCGTTTGACGATTATCAGCATCAAGAAGCCTGGACATGGGAGCATCAAGCACTTGTGCGCGCGCGCTTGATTTACGGCGATGAACCCCTTGCCATTGCATTTCACAATACGCGACATGATGTGTTGTGCAAAGCGCGCGATCGGACGGAACTGAAAAAAGCCGTTGTCGAAATGAGAGAGAAAATGCGCGGTCATCTTGGGGGGAAAAAGCCCGGCCGTTTTATGCTCAAGCAAGATGTGGGAGGGATTACCGATATCGAATTTCTCGCTCAGTACTTAGTGCTCAACTATAGTCACGATAAGCCGAAATTAACGCGTTGGTGTGATAATGTGCGCATCTTTGAAACACTCATTGCACAAAATGTCATGGACGAAGACCAGGCAATGCAGTTGATACGTGCCTACACGACAATGCGAAACGAAATACACCGACGAAATCTACTCAATTTAGATGCTGATGTGGTGGAAGATAAGTTTGTTGCCGAAAGGGAGTGGGTAAAACAGGCTTGGAATCAGTGGTTCAGTTAAGACCATATATTTAGCCTCGATAAGGGCTGTGATAAACTCACTTCGATTTAATTTTTGGAGACCAATAATGAAACCAATTCTACCTGATTACAACAGCGCTGGTGTGCTCATCATCGGTGATGTCATGCTAGATCGTTACTGGTATGGCCCAACCGGACGTATTTCTCCTGAAGCGCCGGTTCCTGTTGTAAAAGTAGAAAACAATGAAGAGCGTCCTGGTGGTGCTGCGAACGTTGCGATGAACATCGCATCACTAGGTGGCCATGCTCACATTGTTGGTCTAACAGGGGAAGATGAGCCTGCAAAAGTGCTGACGGAGACGCTGAGCTCACTCAATGTGAAGTGCGATTTCGTTGCACTGCCTGATTACCCAACGATCACGAAGCTTCGCGTAATGAGCCGTGGACAACAGCTTATTCGTCTTGACTTCGAAGATAAGTTTGAAAACACGGATTCTGCACCTGTGCTATCGCGTATGGATGCCGCTCTGCCAAACGTTAAAGCCGTGATTATGTCTGACTACGCAAAAGGCTCGTTAGAGCATGTTCAGGCATACATCCAAAAAGCGCGCGCAGCAAACATTCCAGTTTTCATTGACCCTAAAGGTGCGGATTTTGAACGCTACCGCGGCGCGACACTCTTAACACCAAACATGAAAGAGTTTGAAGATGTCGTTGGCAAAGTAAAATCAGACCAAGAGCTGGTTGAAAAAGCACTTCAGCTTGTTGAAGAGTTTGATTTTGAAGCGCTACTGGTTACGCGTAGTGAAAACGGCATGACGTTGATCCGCCGTGGTCAAGAGCCATTCCACCTTCCGACTCAAGCGAAAGAAGTGTACGACGTGACAGGTGCTGGTGATACGGTGATTTCTGTACTTGCAGCTTCAGTTGCGGCGGGTAAATCCTTCGAAGAAGCGTGTGCACTAGCGAATGCTGCGGCAGGCGTTGTTGTTGGTAAGCTTGGTACCTCGACCTTGTCTGAAATTGAACTGGCAGAAGCGGTACATGGCAGCCAAGACACGGATTACGGTGTAATTTCAGAAAAAGCGCTGATTGAAGCAGTGAAAAAAGCACGTGCACGTGGCGAGAAAGTCGTTATGACAAACGGCTGCTTTGATATTCTTCACGCTGGGCATGTGTCTTACTTAAACCATGCTGCTGAACTTGGTGATCGCCTGATTGTTGCGGTGAATACCGATGAATCAGTGAAGCGTCTTAAAGGGCCTGGTCGTCCTGTGAACCCAACCGATCGCCGCATGGCGGTATTGGCAGGTTTGGGCGCTGTGGATTGGGTAGTACCATTTAGTGAAGATACGCCGCAACGTTTGATCTCGGAAGTTTTGCCAAGCTTGCTAGTAAAAGGTGGGGACTACAACCCAGAAGAGATTGCTGGTGGTAAAGAAGTCATTGCTGCAGGTGGCGAAGTTCGTGTATTGAACTTTGAGGATGGTTGCTCAACCAGTGAAATCATCAATGCAATCAAAGGCGGTAAGGGCTAAGCCTACGATTTGTTGGCATTGAAACGCTATTTGTTTGTAAAAGGTCGCCAAGTGCGGCCTTTTTGATACTTGATGTTCTGAGACACTTTTCGTCTCTTAACTGCAAGCAATAAAAAACGCCAGCTGATAAATCAACTGGCGTTTTTATTTATTGAGAACTGAAGCATTCAGTCAGCAATTATTTTGCTGCTTTCAAACCTGCATCAACGTCTAAGATGTCTTGTTCGCTTAGCGTACCAACGGCTTGGCGTAGCTGAAGAACACTTAAGATGTAGTCGTAACGAGCGTTCGATAGGTTTTTATTCGCATCGTATAGACGACGAGTTGCGTCTAGCACGTCAACGATAGTACGAGTACCCACATCAAAACCTGCTTCTGTTGCTTCTAGTGCAGAGCGCGCAGAAATAACGGCTTGCTCATAAGCACGTAGTGCGCCGATAGAGGCGTTAATGTTGTTGTTTTGTGCGCGAACATCTTTTACTACGCTACGGTATTGTGCTTCAAGATCTTCACTTGCAGCCACGTACGCGTATTCAGCCTGTTTGGTTTGAGAGGTGACGTTACCACCCGTGTATAGCGGCACCGCAAGGTTCACACCGATATTGAAGTTGTCTGTGGTGTTGTCACGAGAGCTATGAGACGTATCACCGTAGTTGTAACCACCGTCTAGAGACAGCGTTGGTAGATGACCAGAACTTGCTAGTGAAATATTGTCACGTGCGATATCTTGAAGAATACGTGAAGATAGCAAGGTCAGGTTTTTGGTTTTTGCTTCGTCAATTAGCGACTCAGCAGGCACGGTCGATGGGCTAGCAGTGAAGCGGCGAGTGTCCAAGATGTTGAGATCTTTGTGTTCTTGACCGGTAATTTCACGTAATGACTCGTAGCTGTTAGTCAGTGCGTTTTCTGCTAACACTTCATCCGCCAGTACTTGGTCGTACTGAGCTTGCGCGTCGTGTACGTCAGTGATCGCAGATAAACCTACTTCAAAACGCTGTTTTGTTTGCTCTAGTTGACGACCCACTGCGGCTTTTTCTGCACGGACGAAGACAAGGTTGTCTTGTGCGCGTAGAACTTCAAAATAAGCTTGTGAAACACGAAGAATTAGTGCTTGTTGAGTCGCAGCGTAAGTTGCGTCTGCTTGGCGAGCACTTTTCTCAGCGGTATCTAGCGAGATCCAAGATGCGCGGTTGTAAAGTGCTTGTGAAAAGCTAACACCAGCGGTTAGAGCGTTGGCATCGTTTGATACGTCATTGACTAGATTTGAGTCGTATTCAGTATCACCACGAGTTAAGTTGTAACCTGCTGTTAGGTTAATTTGTGGTAATAGAGCACTACGGCTTGAGGTGATTGCTTCGAAAGCTTGGTCACGTTGTGCTGCTACACTGAGCAATTGTGGATCATTTTGTTTTGCTAAGTCGTAGATTTCAGCCAAAGAGTCTGCGAACGCAGACGTACTCATGCTACCTAGCGCTGCACTGATAAATAGTGGAAGCAATTTTTTCATTTTCTATTCCCGCGGTCAATAGATTGGTTAATTCTCAGTAGTTTAACTCAATTTGCACGATATTTACTCTAAAGTTTGCACTTTTTTACACGTAATTATCCAGTTGTGCAATAAATTTTCACCAAAGACTTAAATTAATTTGTAACTATTGTACAAAAAGTTGAGCCAAGTCCTTTGAGCAAGCGAATAACAATGAGTAAACTACAAGATTCACTCAGAGAGGTGTCGAATGCAACAGTGTGACAAACAACAAAAGGATTTTACTTCGCAAGATGTAAAAGTCATCTCGAAAGAAACCTTATTTGAAGGCTTTTTCAAAATGGTGAAATATCGCTTTCAGCATAAGCTATTTGCTGGAGGTTGGAGCGAGGTTGTCGAACGAGAAATGTTCGAGCGTGGTCATGCTGCAGCGATGCTTCCTTATGATCCAAGTACGGATCAAGTGGTTATCATTGAACAGATTCGAGTAGGAGCCTTAGAGCATCAACACCCATGGCAGCTAGAGATTGTCGCGGGTATGATTGACCGTGATGAATCAGCCGAAGCCGTCATTCGCCGAGAAGCTGTCGAAGAGGCGGGGATACAAGTGGGGCGTGTTGCGCCAGTCACTTCTTATTACCCTTCAGCTGGCGGTTGCTCGGAAAAGTTGGACGTATTTGTTGGTGAAGTGGACGCATCTAAAGCGCACGGCATTCATGGTTTAGACTATGAGAATGAAGATATTCGCGTACATGTTTTGAGTCGTGAGCAAGCATATCAATGGGTGAAAGACGGAAAATTTGAAAATGGTGCGTCGATTATTGCGTTGCAATGGTTGCAATTAAACCATCAAGAGTTGAAGTCACAGTGGGGGCAACCCCAAATGGTGGAGAGTAAGTAATGGCACAAGTGGCTGAAAAACAGAGGTATCATGTTGATTTAGCGGGTCTAATGAGAACCTATGAGACCAACTACGCTAAATTGAACGCCTTATTGCCTGCTTCTGCCGAAGTTGGGGATGTACGCTGCTATCAAGCGGCGAACATGGTTTACCAACTGACCGTGAATGAAATCACAAAATACACCACAGTTGTTGAGATATGTCAGAGTGATGAAACGCCAGTGTTTCCTTTACCGACGATGTCTGTCAGGCTTTATCACGATGCGAGAGTAGCCGAAGTATGCTCAAGCGGAGAGTTCTCTCGCATAAAAGCTAAGTATGATTATCCCAACGACCAACTGATGCAGAAAGATGAAAAGCATCAACTAAACACATTCCTCGGTGAATGGCTGACGTTTTGTTTACGAAGTGGTATCAGTAGAACACCACTTGCCTTCAATTGATCGTCACGTCACTAAAGGAAAATAACAAATAACGATATAGTGGACGAATCAGGTTTTCATTTTGCAATCATCTAGTGACAGCATCAAACTTTTACAAATTACGGATACTCATCTGTTTGCTGCCGATGAGGGAAGTTTGCTGAGCGTAAAAACGGCCGATAGCTTTAACGCTGTTGTTGCTGATGTTTTACGCCGCAACGTGACGTTTGATTACATCTTGGCGACAGGGGACATTTCCCAAGACCATAGTGCAGAATCTTACCAGCGCTTTGCCGAAGGCATTGAACCGCTAGAGAAAGACTGCTTTTGGCTGCCTGGTAATCATGACTACAAGCCCAATATGGGCAGTGTATTACCTTCGCAACAAATCAAAGCGGCAGAGCATGTATTGCTTGGCGCGCATTGGCAGTTGGTTCTTTTAGACTCGCAAGTTGTTGGCGTTCCCCACGGACGCTTGAGTGATCAGCAGTTAGCGTTACTCGAAGAAAAGTTAGCAGAACACCCAGAAAGGCACACACTTGTGTTGCTGCATCACCATCCATTATTAGTGGGAAGCGCGTGGCTTGATCAACATACCTTAAAAGATGCCGAAGCGTTCTGGCAGGTTGTCGATCGTTTTGATAACGTGAAAGGTATTCTCTGTGGTCATGTTCATCAAGACATGAATGTGCTTCATAATGGCATTCGAGTGATGGCAACACCCTCGACGTGTGTTCAGTTTAAGCCTAACTCGGATGATTTTGCCCTCGATACGACTTCGCCTGGTTGGCGTGAACTGCAGTTGCACGCTTGTGGTGATATTACGACCCAAGTGGGCCGACTTCCTGACGGCCAGTTCCAACCAGACTTCTCTTCTAACGGATACTAACGCGCCCGAGCTCTATGTTCGGGCTCGCTTTTTTGTGCGAGATATCTATGAGTAAACCTTCACTTCTTCTGTATATCCATGGCTTTAACAGTTCTCCATTCTCAATGAAAGCCAATGTGATGAGAGCATACTGCGAGCAGCATCGTCCTGATATCAAAGTGATTGTTCCCCAGTTACCTTGTTATCCTCAACAAGCGGCGAAAATGTTGTTGGATATCATCGAGCAATATAAAGACGATTATAACATTGGTCTGGTGGGCAGCTCATTAGGCGGCTTTATGTCAATGTGGCTAAATGACAAGTTTGGATTTAAAGCGGTTGTGGTCAACCCCGCGGTTAAGCCCTATGAGTTGTTAGTAGATTATTTGGGTGAGCAAACTAACCCTTATACGCACGAAACCTATACACTTGAAGCTTGTCATATTGACGAGTTAAAAGCTCTTGATGTACAAAGCATCGCGTCGCCACATTCTTTCTGGTTGTTACAGCAGACAGAAGATGAGGTTTTAGACTATCGACAAGCGGTAGATAAGTTTGCAGACGCTAAGCAAACAGTAGAACAAGGCGGTGATCACAGTTTTGTAGGCTTTGAGCGTTATCCTGCACAGATTATCGAATTTCTAGAACTGTAATTCGAAAGCGATTGGAAAAGGCTCATAGTTTTTATTGATATATCCAACCGTTTCTTGACATGGGCGGTATGCTTTCCGACTATGTTTTGCCAAAAGATCTTAAGGGTCGAGGACCCTGGCTACTTTGTTATGCATCATGTTTACAAGCACTTAGTGATGTGAACAGGGTGGCTTTTTCGTTTCCTGAGTATGGGGTCACCCATTGGTGATATTCAGGTAACAAGTAAACTTTGAGAATAATTCCGTATTATGACTGAACAATATAATGCTGGTGCCATTGAAGTACTGAATGGCTTAGAGCCAGTACGTCGCCGACCAGGGATGTATACGGATACAGCGCGCCCAAACCATTTGGGCCAAGAAGTTATCGACAATAGTGTCGATGAAGCGCTAGCCGGACATGCCTCAAAAGTACAAGTCATCCTACATGCCGACCAATCACTAGAAGTGATCGATGATGGTCGAGGCATGCCTGTTGATATCCACCCAGAAGAGAAAGTGTCAGGCGTAGAGTTAATCCTATGCAAGCTGCACGCAGGTGGTAAGTTCTCTAACAAAAACTACCAATTCTCTGGTGGTTTGCACGGGGTAGGTATTTCGGTAGTAAACGCGTTGTCAAAACGCGTTGAAGTAACCGTTCGTCGTGATGGTCAAGTGTATGAAATTGCATTTGAGCACGGTGATAAAGTCTCTGACCTGACCGTAACCGGCACGTGTGGTCGTCGCAATCGCGGTACCAGCGTGCATTTCTGGCCTGATGCGAAGTACTTCGATTCGGCGAACTTCTCTGTTACGCGCCTAGTCAATAATCTGCGCGCAAAAGCGGTTTTGTGTCCGGGTTTAGAAATTACATTAACCGACAAAGTTAATGGTAAAGACTATAAGTGGTACTACGAAGACGGTCTTAAAGACTATCTTGCGGAAGGCGTAAAAGGCTACCCAGTTATTCCTGAAGAACCATTTACTGGTGAGTTCTTGGCGGATACCGAAGCGGCAAACTGGGCGGTAATTTGGCAGCCAGAAGGTGGTGAGATGATCACCGAAAGCTACGTTAACCTGATCCCAACCGCTCAAGGTGGTACGCACGTTAATGGTCTACGCCAAGGCTTGTTAGAAGCGATGCGCGAATTCTGTGAGTTCCGTAATCTATTACCTCGTGGCGTGAAGCTAACGGGTGATGACGTTTTCGACCGCTGTTCTTACGTGTTGTCGGTTAAAATTCAAGATCCGCAATTTGCAGGCCAGACCAAAGAACGTCTGTCCTCTCGTCAAACCGCGGCATTTGTCTCTGGCGTAGTCAAAGATGCGTTCAGTCTTTGGTTGAACGAAAAGCCTCAGCTAGCAGAGCAATTGGCAGAAGTCTGTATCGCTAACGCGCACCGTCGTATGCGTGCAGCGAAAAAAGTCGTACGTAAGAAAGTGGCGTCCGGCCCGGCACTGCCAGGCAAGTTGACCGACTGTTCAGCACAGGACTTAAGTCGCACTGAAATCTTCTTTGTGGAGGGTGACTCTGCGGGTGGCTCGGCAAAACAGGCTCGTGACCGTGAATTTCAAGCCGTGATGCCACTGCGTGGTAAGATCTTGAACACGTGGGAAGTCTCTGCTGACCAAGTATTAGCATCTCAAGAAGTACACGATATTTCAGTGGCTTTGGGGATTGATCCTGACAGCGATAACCTTGAGGGGTTGCGCTACGGTAAGATCTGTATCCTTGCCGATGCGGACTCGGATGGTCTTCACATCGCAACGCTGCTTTGTGCTCTATTTACTCGTCACTTCCGCGCACTAGTGGAAGCGGGTCATATCTATGTGGCGATGCCGCCTCTGTATCGAATCGACTGCGGGAAAGAAGTGTTCTACGCCCTCGATGACGATGAAAAAGATGGCATTTTAGAGCGCTTGTCGAAGAAGAAAGCCAAAATCAACGTGCAACGATTCAAAGGTCTGGGTGAGATGAACCCACTTCAGTTGCGTGAAACCACCATGGATCCGAACACGCGTCGCTTAGTGCAGCTAACCATTGACGACTCTACGGCGACCATGGAAATGATGGACATGCTGCTGGGCAAAAAGCGTGCAGATGACCGTCGTTCTTGGCTACAAAACAACGGCGACTTGGCAGAGGTGTAACGGATGTCTACAGAAATTACCTACGATGGCGTCGAACAATTGCCAATGCGCAAGTTCACTGAAGACGCTTATCTGAACTACTCGATGTACGTCATCATGGACCGCGCCTTGCCATACATTGGTGATGGCTTAAAGCCGGTTCAACGACGCATCATTTATGCGATGTCAGAGCTTGGTCTCTCTGCATCAGCAAAATACAAAAAATCTGCACGTACCGTTGGTGACGTGTTAGGTAAATACCATCCGCACGGTGATTCAGCGTGTTACGAAGCGATGGTATTGATGGCTCAGCCATTCTCTTACCGCTATCCATTAGTCGATGGTCAAGGTAACTGGGGTGCGCCAGATGATCCGAAATCATTCGCGGCAATGCGTTATACCGAAGCAAAACTGTCTAAGTTTGCTGAAGTATTGCTAGGCGAACTGGGTCAGGGTACGGTTGAATGGCAACCTAACTTTGATGGCACAATGAAAGAGCCACAAATGTTGCCAGCACGCCTGCCTCATATCCTGCTTAACGGTGTAACCGGTATTGCAGTTGGTATGGCAACAGACATCCCACCGCATAACGTTCGTGAAATCGCAGATGCGACTATTCATTTGATCGACAACCCGAAAGCAGAACTGCCGGACGTGATGCAGTATGTTAAAGGTCCGGATTACCCAACAGAAGCAGAAATCATCTCGCCGCAAGCGGATATTGAGAAGATTTACCGCAACGGTCGCGGCAGCATCAAGATGCGCGCGGTATGGCACAAAGAAGGGTCTGATATCGTTATCACCTCTCTGCCACACCAAGTATCGGGTGCAAAACTGCTTGAGCAAATCGCTAACCAGATGCGTGCGAAGAAGCTACCAATGGTTGACGATCTTCGTGACGAGTCGGATCACGAAAACCCAACGCGTATCGTTGTGGTTCCTAAGTCAAACCGCGTCGATTGTGATTTGTTGATGAACCACTTGTTCGCATCAACGGATCTTGAGCGCAGCTACCGCGTTAACTTGAACATGATTGGTTTGGATAATCGTCCTCAAGTTAAAGGTCTGGTGCAAATTCTGTCAGAGTGGATTGAGTTCCGTCGCACGACCGTACGTCGTCGTCTACAACACCGCCTAGACAAAGTCATGGCTCGCTTACACATTTTGGAAGGTTTGTTGGTTGCTTACCTAAACCTAGATGAAGTGATTGAGATCATCCGTACCGAAGATGATCCTAAAGCGGTATTGATGGCACGCTTCGGTATTACCGATATCCAAGCGGATGCGATTCTAGATACCAAACTTCGTCATCTAGCCAAGCTAGAAGAGATGAAGATTCGTGGTGAGCAAGACGAGCTAGAGAAAGAGCGCGAGAAGCTAGAACAGCTACTCGGTTCTGAGCGCCGTCTAAACACACTACTGAAAAAAGAAATTAAAGCAGACGCAGAGAAATACGGTGATGACCGTCGATCTCCATTGGTTGAGCGTGCAGAGGCAAAAGCGCTCACTGAACGTGATCTTGTTCCAAGTGAACCAATCACGGTTGTGCTTTCTGAAAAAGGTTGGATTCGTCACGCGAAAGGCCATGACGTGGATGCAGAAGGCTTGAACTATAAGTCGGGTGATAAATACTTAGCGCATGCGCGAGGTAAGAGTAATCAGCCTGCGGTATTCCTAGGCAGTGACGGTCGAAGTTACTCTCTGGAATCGCACTCGCTGCCTTCTGCTCGTAGTCAAGGTGAGCCGATTACCGGTCGTTTGAATATTACGGCTGGTAGCAGTATTCGCCAAGTGATCATGAGTGAAGAAGATCAGCTGTGGCTGGTGGGCTCTGATGCAGGTTACGGCTTTGTATGTAAAGGTGCTGACTTGCTGTCTAAAAACCGCAGTGGTAAAGCGCTGGTCACTTTGCCGGCTAACTCTGAGGTCATGACGCCAAAAGCGATTGAAGATTTAGATTCTGATGAAATCTTAGCAATCACTAACCAAGGTCGCATGCTGCTGTTCCCAATCAAAGACCTGCCACAACTGGCGAAAGGTAAAGGGAATAAGATCATCAATATTCCTGCTGCTAAAGCAAAAGAGCGAGAAGAAGTACTATCTCACTTAATGTCTTTACCAAAAGGTGCATCGTTAACGCTGTACGCGGGTAAGCGAAAGTTGGGTCTTAAACCGTCTGACCTTGATAACTTCCGTGGCGAACGTGGTCGCCGAGGTGGTTTATTACCAAGAGGTTTGCAGCGAGTCACTCGCATTGAAGTTGAGCTGGATGATTCCGATACGACGGAAGCACCGAGCGATAGCGAGTAACGCACAAATAAAAAATCCCAGCCAATGGCTGGGATTTTTTATGCTTCTTGCTTGTCTTCGGCAATGGTGACTTTCAAGCTCATCTCTTTTCCTTTGCGAATGATGCCGACGTCCACGGTGGTGCCAGGACGTAAATCGGTGACGATATCCATGACGCTCTGACGCCCTTGCACTTTATTGCCATCAATACTGATAATGATGTCCTGCTTTTGGAAGCCTGCCGCATTGGCTGGACCATTTGGATCAATACCAAGCACGACAATACCACCTATGTGTTCATTTCCAAGTAGGCGAGCAGTGACCGCATTAATGTCTTGGCCGTCGATTCCAATATAACCACGAATCACACGACCATCAGCGATGATTTTCTGCATAATCTTGCTGGCTAGTGGCGCAGGGATAGCAAAGGAAATACCGTAAGTTTCTAAATCGGTCGCTTGCTGGAAAGAGGCGGTATTGATGCCGACGAGCTCACCTTGTGTGTTCACTAGGGCGCCACCAGAGTTACCCTCATTGATGGCGGCATCGGTTTGAATGAATGCTTGGCGACCGTCGCTAATCGATGAGCGTCCTGTTGCTGAAATAATGCCGAACGTTGTGGTTTGTCCAAGGTTGTATGGGTTACCGATGGCTAGGACCACATCACCCACTTGTGGCTTGTAATTAGAGTTCAGAGGAATAACAGGTAAATTTGAACCTTCGACACGCAGTACGGCAATGTCTGTGCGTTTATCCGTGCCAACTAGCTGAGCCGCTGCGGCTCTACCGTCTTGTAATGCGACAACAATTTGGTCTGCTTGAGCAACCACATGGTAGTTGGTAATGATGTAGCCTTTCTCACTGACAATGACACCTGAACCCAGACCTTGAGTCGAGAGTTTACTGCGATCATTTTCAACATATTTACGGCTGTAGATGTTTACTACGGCAGGTGCTGCTCTTCGCACCGCCTGATTAAATGTCAACTCAACGGACGCGATATTAACAGGTTGCGGATCTAGCGCGGCAGGAATTACGTTGTTGCGCAAAGATGGTACCGCCAGTAATACCACTGCGGCAGTAGCCAAGCCTAAAAAGACAGAACGTAATAAAAAGCTGAGCATATCCTCTCCATGCATGAGCGCCAAAATGGCATAGAAGATGAAGAATAGCATTACATTGAAAAATAACAAAAGGGCAGCACGGAATCGTGCTGCCCTTTTCATTAGCTATTGAGCGATAAGGAAAAGTATTCGAGGCTTATTACTCGATGCTATGCATCGAAAACCTTATTTCCTATTACTTTGAAAGTGACTAACGAATAACAAGATAAATAGTACGTTCGCCACGCTGAATATTCAGAGCCAATACGCCTTTGTGCTTATCCACGATTGCACGAAGCTCAGCAAGGTTTTTCACGCGCTGACGGTTTACACCGATAATGATGTCCCCTTGCTGTAATTGATATTGAGCAGCCGGAGAGTTATCTGCAACGCTCGATACTTTAACGCCTTGAATTGCATCACTTGGTGTCGTATTGCTTAATTCCGCACCCTTGAGCCCTTCGTGTAATGTTTCGGCTTTGGCTTTCATATTTGTAGATTCGCCAAGCGTTACATCAAAGGTTTTATTCTTACCATCTCGAACTACACCTAACGTGATTTCTTTTCCTGCGCCCAGCGTTGCCACTTTTGCGCGGAGCTCTGAGAAAGTATTAATCGCTTTACCGTTTACCGATACAATTACATCACCGGCTTTCAATCCAGCTTTATCGGCTGCGCTGTCTGGTACGACTTGGCCAATAAAGGCCCCTTTACTTGACTCGTAACCCAATGCATCAGCCAGCTCAGAGGTTACTTCACCGCCCTGTACACCCAACATGCCGCGTTTGACTTCACCAAACTCTAGAATTTGCTCGGTGAGGTTTTTCATCATGTTGGACGGAATCGCAAAGCCAATCCCCACGTTACCGCCGTTAGGGCCTAAAATCGCAGTATTAATACCGATCAGCTCACCATTAAGGTTGACCAATGCACCACCAGAGTTACCGCTGTTAATTGCGGCATCGGTTTGGATGAAGTTTTCGAAGTTTTCAACGTTCAAGCCACTACGGCCTAACGCTGAGACGATGCCCGACGTCACGGTTTGACCGAGTCCGAATGGGTTACCAATCGCAACCGTAAAGTCACCTACGCGAAGTTTGTCGGAATCTGCGACTTTAATTTGCGTTAAGTTTTTCGCTTTTTCTAATTTAAGCAACGCAACATCGGCCATCTCATCGCCGCCAACGAGCGTAGCGTCATACTCGCGACCATCATAGAGGCGAACTCGAATCTCATCCGCGCCCTTGATTACGTGGTAGTTAGTGACGATATGCCCTTTTTTCGCATCAATAATGACACCAGAACCTAAACCTCTGAACGGGCGCTCGCGCCTTTGCTCCATCGGAAAGTCCGGTCCAAAGAAGAATTGAAATTGTTCGGGAATACGGCTGGTTTGTACTTGTTTGCCTTCTACAGCAATACTCACAACAGCAGGGGTTACTTTCTCAAGCATGGGCGCCAAGCTAGGTAACTGTTGGCCATCCACATTTAAAGGTAATGCGGCGGTGGCTTGAACTGGCGCAATAATAGAGCCCAAACTCAGAGATAGAACGGTGAGCGCAAGCAGTGGTTTTTTCATCCAATAACTCCTCTTGAAACATGTCTGCCAAAAAGAAATATCCGAACGGTTAGTTCACTTTGTTAATAACTAATATAGGGCCTAGTTCGGATAATCAAAGGGGGAGGCAGTTCACATCCAAGTTAGAGCAAAGGTAATGAGAAAAAGTTCAAAAAAGGGCCGATACAAATGTATCGGCCCTAGTAGGTAGAGGTAAGAGAAGATTATGATGCTTTTGCGGTTACCGCTTCGGGAGCATTAATGATTTCTTTCTCTTGATCCTTTAAAAGACCCGTTGCGCCATTGGCGTAGTCTTTTGGCTGTTCGTTAAACTCTGGTTGATCTTCTGCAATAGCTTCAGAAGACATTGCCGTTTTCTTATCAAACGGGTTGTCTTGCTCTGGCAAGTTTGGCAAAAGCTCAGAAGAGGTCTTAGCCATATGTTGGTACAGCTTGGTGTAATCTTTACCTAGTGTATCCAACATTTCTGCGGTTTGTGCAAAATGATCGACGAGCTCTTGACGTTGTTGCTCTAGTTCAAACTTGGCCGCTTCAAGTTCTTTCTGCACAGACTTTTGTTTCTTGTATTCAGGGGTGGTTAGTCTACTAATGACTACGCCTACGATTGTACCGACCAGCAAACCCACAATGGCATAAATCCAAGGCATAACTGCTCCTTATAGTTGTTTTAACAAGTCTTTTACTACTTAGTTACACGCGGTGCTAGTCCATGTTACTATGGCTTGAACAGCCGATAAAGAAAAATAGCAGTATGTCTTCGGGGACTGATAACTACTTCTCTCTATTCTCAAAGTTGACCCCGAGGTAACCCTTTTCCCAGTACCTCTATACGACTTAATACGATGACACCACTACAACAATATCAAAAAGACATAGCAGAACACGGGTTTCAGCGTGATGAAGCTCAGTATCAAGCGGTCGTTGCATTAGATAAGCTTTACCATGCTATCGTTGAATTTCAGTCAGCTCCTGTGCCCCAGCTTTCCAAATGGCAAAAGCTCATGGGAAAAAAAATCGACATGCCTGAGCCCCCAAAAGGTCTTTACTTTTGGGGAGGAGTCGGACGCGGTAAAACGTACCTCATGGATGCGTTTTTTGATGCTTTACCAACCCAAAGAAAAATGCGCGTACACTTTCACCGCTTCATGTATCGAGTACATGATGAGTTGAAGCTGTTAGGTGATGTCGAAAATCCGCTAGCAAAAGTAGCGGATAAATTCAAAGAAGAAGCGGATGTGGTTTGCTTTGATGAATTTTTTGTCTCTGACATTACGGATGCGATGATCCTTGCAACGTTACTCCAAGAGATGTTCAAGCGGCAGATGATCCTAGTCGCGACTTCAAACATCGAACCGCAGAACTTATATCGTAATGGCTTACAAAGAGCGCGCTTTTTGCCTGCAATTGATATGATTTTGGCACGCTGTGACGTGTTGAATGTTGATAGTGGCGTTGATTATCGCTTAAGAACGCTTGAACAGGCCGAAATATACCATTATCCACTTGATGAACAGGCCAACATTAACCTCAACAAGTATTATCAGCAGCTGACGGGCGAACGTCAGATCGTCGCTCATCAAATCGAAGTTAATCACCGTCAGCTTGAGGTAATTGAAGCGAGTGATGGGGTTCTGCATGCGTCTTTTGCTCAGTTATGCCAAACCGCTCGCAGTCAAAATGACTACATTGAGCTGTCCCGAATTTATCACACGGTATTATTGGCGGACGTTCAACAGATGAACCGAAAAATAGATGACGCTGCGAGGCGTTTTATCGCACTGGTCGATGAGTTTTACGAGCGCAATGTGAAGTTGATTATTTCTGCTGAAGTGCCAATGGAAGACTTATATACTGAGGGGCAGCTCGAGTTTGAATTTAAGCGCTGCTTGTCTCGGCTCACTGAGATGCAAAGTCATGAGTACCTCGCGCGTGAGCATTTGGCCTAAATCTAGTGTGTTCTTAAAAAGTGAAGAAAAAATTAGTGATTTGGCGCAAAAAAAGGTGATTTTTTCTTCGCTCTTCTCTATAATCCTGCGACCCACCGTTACTGCAGACCGGATTATCGAAGTTATTTCGAAATTGAAGGTCGAGAGTACCAACGACTCGAAGGGGTGATGACTGGGCTCTTAGACAGTGTGGGAGCACCAGAACGGTGTTCCTTAAAGTTTAAATTTTAATTAACGGGTTATTATTAGCATGAAAACTTTCGTTGCTAAACCAGAAACTGTAAAACGCGACTGGTACGTTGTAGACGCTGAAGGTAAAACTCTTGGTCGTCTAGCAAGTGAAATTGCATCTCGCCTACGTGGCAAACATAAAGCTGAATACACTCCTCACGTTGACGCTGGTGACTACATCATCGTTATCAACGCTGAGAAAGTTGCTGTAACTGGTAACAAAGCTAAGAACAAAGTGTACTACCGTCACTCTGAGTTCCCAGGTGGTCTAAAATCTATCACTTTTGAAAAGTTGATCGATCGTAAACCTGAGATGGTTCTTGAGCTTGCAGTTAAAGGCATGCTTCCACGTGGTCCTCTAGGCCGTGCTATGTACCGTAAGCTTAAAGTTTACGCAGGCGCTGAGCACAACCATGTTGCTCAACAACCACAAGTACTAGACATCTAATTGGGGATTTCGAAAATGGCAGAGAATCAATACTACGGCACTGGCCGTCGCAAAAGCTCAGCTGCACGTGTTTTTATTAAACCAGGCAGCGGCAACATTGTAGTAAACAAGCGTAACCTTGACGAATACTTCGGTCGTCCAACAGCTCGCATGGTTGTACAACAACCTCTAGAACTTGTTGAACTAACTGAAAAGCTAGACCTTTACGTAACAGTTAAAGGCGGCGGTATTTCTGGTCAAGCTGGTGCTATCCGTCACGGTATCACTCGCGCGCTTATGGAATACGATGAGTCTCTACGTCCTGCTCTACGCGCAGCTGGCTACGTTACTCGTGACGCTCGTTGCGTTGAACGTAAGAAAGTTGGTCTACGTAAAGCACGTCGTCGTCCACAGTTCTCTAAGCGTTAATTTCCTCTTATTGGAAATTCTGCTTTTCAGAGTTACTCTGGAAACTGTGTACCAAAAGCTCGGCTCTATGCCGGGCTTTTTTGTTTTTATACCAGCCTATCAATATCCATTTGTATTCACTTATAACTAGGTTCAGAGTAAGGCTTCTTCCTTACCATACGTTATAAGCTTATTTATCTGCTGTGGGTGCCTTTACGTCTTAATATCCCTGCAACATGTTTTAAAATGCCTACTCGTCTTTTTTGCGTATGCGGCGTGCTACAAAAGTGAAAATACAAACAACGTAAGTTGAATGCGCACTAAGAAATATTTTGCTGTGTAATTAACTGAAAACTACCAAGATAAAAGGTTTGAATAGCTTTCAGCAGAACTTCCATGTTGTGCTTTCTTGTTACAAATCACATCAATTTTTTATAATTCTGCCGCTTTTGTGACGACGCGAGCGATTTGCCTCACAAATGTTACAAAAAGGTAGCTTTATCTTGTCAAAAAGTAGGGTTTTCTTTATCATTTCCCTCCAATAAATAGAACTAAATTCATTATTTGTTAGCCATGCTCTTATAAGCGGAATAATAACGATCCAAAGGGAGCAAATGGGAGAATGTTTGGATGAGCAACGCGCCTTTAAATAACGGTCGCAGGCGTTTTCTAACCGCTACAACGGCAGTTGTTGGTGGATTAGGGGCAGTCGCCGTCGCCGTGCCTTTTATCAAATCATGGAATCCGAGTGCTAAAGCCAAAGCGGCAGGTGCTCCGGTGGAAGTGGATATAAGTAAAATTGAACCAGGTCAGCTGGTTCGTGTCGAGTGGCAGGGGAAACCTGTATGGATTGTTCGCCGCACTCAAAGCGTTCTAGATAACTTAAAAACGATCGGCGATAAGCTTCGTGATCCGCAATCTGAAATGGAACAGCAGCCTGAGTACGCTCAGAATGAGTTTCGTTCGATTAAGGAAGAGTTTTTTGTCGCTGTTGGTTTCTGTACTCACCTAGGTTGTTCACCAACCTATCTACCAGACTCTTTCTCAGAGCAGGTCCAGGGCGTAAGATCTGGCTTCTTCTGTCCTTGTCATGGTTCTAAGTTCGATATGGCTGGTCGAGTGTTCCAAGGGGTACCTGCACCATTGAACCTTGTCGTTCCTAAGCACATGTATTTGAGCGACACCAAGCTCATTGTGGGTGTTGATGAGGGGGATGCATAATGCAAGCAATGTTAGACTGGGTTGAAAAGCGTATTCCTGCAATGAATGCTTATAAAAAGCATTTGTCTGAATACCCAATGCCTAAGAACTTCAACTTTTGGTACCTTTTCGGTTCTCTGGCGATGCTGGTTCTGGTTAACCAAATCCTAACGGGTATTTGGCTAACGATGAACTACGTTCCTTCTGGTGACGGTGCGTTTGCTTCTATCGAGTACATCATGCGTGATGTAGAGTACGGTTGGCTTCTACGTTACATGCACTCAACTGGCGCATCTGCGTTTTTCGTTGTTGTGTACTTGCACATGTTCCGTGGCCTGATCTACGGCTCATACCAAAAACCTCGTGAACTACTGTGGATCTTCGGTATGTTGATCTTCCTCGTTCTAATGGCTGAAGCATTCATGGGTTACCTACTGCCATGGGGTCAGATGTCATACTGGGGTGCGCAGGTAATCATTTCTTTGTTTGGTGCGATTCCTGTTATCGGTGATGACCTAACGCTTTGGATCCGTGGTGACTACATCATCTCTGGTGCAACGTTAAACCGTTTCTTCGCACTACACGTTATTGCACTGCCTATCGTTCTGCTTCTTCTTGTGGTTCTGCACGTATTGGCGCTGCACGAAGTCGGCTCAAACAACCCTGATGGTATCGAAACTAAGCTACCAAAAGGTTCAATGGGCGATGATTACAAGACACAGTTCAAGTTCCACGATTACTACACGAAGAAATACGACATTATCGACTCTATTCCTTTCCACCCATACGGTACGGTTAAGGACTTAGTTGGTGTGGCTGGTTTCTTGTTCTTCTTCTGTTACGTGCTGTTCTTTAACCCAGAAATGGGAGGATACTTCCTTGAACCGCCTAACTTTGAAGCGGCCAACCCACTGAAGACACCAGAGCACATTGCTCCGGTATGGTACTTCACGCCGTTTTACGCAATCTTACGTGCGGTTCCAGACAAACTATTAGGTGTTATCCTAATGGGGGCGTCAATAGCAGTGCTGTTTGTTCTACCTTGGTTGGATCGTTGTAAAGTTCGTTCATACCGTTACCGTAGCAAACTTCATCTGTTGAATATTGTACAGTTCACTATCGCCTTTATCGCTCTGGGTATTTTAGGTGCGTTACCTGCAACACCAACGTACACACTACTATCTCAGATCTTTAGCTTGTGTTACTTCATGTTCTTTGTGTTGCTGTTCTTCTACAGCAAAAATGAAGCAACCAAACCATTACCAGAGAGGGTGACATTCAAATGAAGAAGTGGATTGTAATTCTATTTGCTATGTTGCCATCACTAGCGATGGCAGCGGGGGCTAACGTTCCGCTTGATAAAGCGAATGTTGACCTAACGGATAAAGCTTCGCTACAAAACGGTGCGAAGTTGTTCATGAACTACTGTTTTGCTTGTCACTCAACGCAGTATCAGCGTTATGAGCGTGTAGCAACAGACTTGGAAATTCCAACAGACTTAATGAAAGAAAACCTGATTTTCAATCCTGAAGCGAAAATCGGTGATCTAATGGTCAACGCAATGCCACCGAAGCAAGCGGCAAATTGGTTTGGTGCTCCACCACCAGATCTTACGTTGGTTGCACGAGTTCGTGGTGCTGATTGGTTATACACTTACTTACGCTCTTTCTATGTTGATCCATCTCGTCCATTCGGCGTGAACAACATTGTCTTCCCGAGTGTTGGTATGCCACATGTGCTCGAAGAGCTACAAGGTATCCCGACGCCGATTTACGATACGAAAATCGTAGATGGCGAAGAAGTACAAGTTGTTGTTGGTACTGAAACAGACGGTACGGGTGAGCTGAGCGAAGGCGAATACGACAAAGCGGTTGGTGACCTAGTGAACTTCTTGGTTTATTCAGGTGACCCAGTGCAGCTTGAGCGTCATGCTTTAGGTTGGTGGGTAATGGGCTTCTTAGTGCTTCTAACCATCGTTGTCGTGATGCTCAAGAAAGAGTATTGGCGCGATGTGCATTAATTGTGCTAAAATACCGTGCTAATTCCCAATTTTAATTGATGTACAATGGAGGCTTAGCCTCCATTGTTTTTATTTGTAAGTGTACTGGAGGGCTCCATGGCTGTAGCTGCCAATAAACGTTCTGTGATGACTCTTTTCTCAAGTGCATCAGATTTGTATAGCCATCAGGTTCGCATTGTACTAGCTGAAAAAGGCGTAAGTGTTGAAGTTGAGCTTGTTGACGAAGCAAACCTTCCTGCTGAGCTTGTTGAGCTAAACCCATATAAATCAGTGCCAACTCTTGTTGACCGTGAGCTAGCTCTTTACGATTCAAAAATCATCATGGAGTACTTGGACGAGCGTTTCCCTCATCCACCTCTAATGCCGGTTTACCCTGTTGCTCGTGGCAACAGCCGCTTGATGATGTACCGTATCGAACGCAACTGGTATTCACTCGCTGAAAAAGTGATGAAAGGTAATGCGGAAGAATCAGAAAAAGCACGCACAAAGCTGCGTAATGATCTTCTGACGTTAGCGCCAATTTTTGCTGAATATGAGTACTTCATGAGCGAAGAATTCAGCTTGATCGACTGTTACCTAGCTCCATTATTGTGGCGTCTGCCTCAACTTGGTATCGATCTGGTTGGCCCTGGTTCAAAAGAAATCAAGGTGTACATGAACCGCGTATTTGAACGTGATTCGTTCCTTGCTTCTTTAACTGAAGCTGAACGTGAAATGCGCCTAGTTCGCTAAGCGATTTATAACACGTTATGGATATTGCAAAAATGACTGCTCGCCGTCCGTATATGCTTCGTGCATTTTACGATTGGCTAGTAGACAATGACTTGACTCCTCACTTGGTGGTGGATGCAACGATGCCGGGCGTACGTGTACCGGTTGAGTTTATTCAAGATGGTCAAATTATTTTGAATATTGCACCACGTGCGGTGGGTAATCTTGAGTTAGGTAATGATGCGATTACCTTCCATGCTCGTTTTAGTGGTCGTCCGCACTCGGTAATTGTGCCTGTTTATGCGGTTCAAGCGATTTACGCCCGTGAAAATGGTGCGGGAACCATGTTTGAACCGGAAGAAGCTTATACTCATATCGAAGAAGAAACGATGGAAGAAGAGCAGTCCCCATCGTTTACTACGGTTAGTGATGACGTACCTCAAGCTGAGGACTCGGAGCTTGGTGATGACGAAAGTGAAGCACCTCGCCCGAAAGGCAAACCAAGCTTAAGAGTTATTAAATAAAAAAAGCAGCGTAACGCTGCTTTTTTTCTTTTTAGTGTTTTGACGTGTTTTCAAGTGATGTTTCGCAATTACTCACTGATCGTAAATGCTTCGACGTTGGCTTCATTTTCCGCGTTTGTCTCACTTTCTATTGTTTGTACACCGTCACTCGGTAAGTCCACTTCAACAGGTTCCATTTCGCCATATTGGAACCCTTTAATGACTTGTTTTACGCCAGAGATATTACGCGCGATTTCTGTCGCTCGCTCGCCTTGCTCTGGTGTGACATAACCAAACAGAAAAACGTCGCCGTCTTCGGTGATCACTTTAACCTTAACGCCATTGAGTTCAGAGTCGGTCAGCAAGGCTGATTTTACTTTGGTTGTGATCCAACTGTCGTTGCTAATTTGAGTGACAGTGAGTGGCTCTTTTTGTTTGATTTGATTGTGTATGACTTTCACACCACTAACTTCTCGAGCTCTTCGCTCTAAAGCATGGATAAGGTCTTGCGTTGGAGCCTGACCCATAAGAACAACCGTACCGTTATAGGAGCTGGCAACCACACGAACCTCACCTTTAAACGGCGCCTTATTCCCGATCGCCGCAACTTCGAATTCGATGTTGTTGTCCTGCCAAATTTGTTTTGTACTGCGTGTGTCCGTGACAATATTTGCTGTGGTTGCAGCGCCAGCGATAAACAAGCCAGCGCAACCACTTAAACTCAATGCTGTTAATAAGATAACGAGGCTACGTATCATAATTCTGACCCTCAGTCTTGGTTACTCTTCATGAGCAGGGAAAAGCACCTGGTCAATAAGATCACAAAGACAATGGAGTGTCACCATATGTACTTCGTGAATACGTGCAGTGCGGTGTGATGGAATGCGAATTTCGACGTCGTTCTCGCCAAGCAGTCCTGCCATCTCACCGCCATCTTTGCCTGTTAGCGCGATAATCGTCATGTCTCGAGTTACGGCCGCTTCCATCGCTTTGATAATATTTTTGCTGTTACCGCTAGTCGACATGGCAAGCAGAATGTCGCCTGGCTGGCCAAACGCTCGTACCTGTTTTGAGAAAATTTCCTGGTAGTGGTAGTCGTTTGCAACAGCGGTCAGGGTTGTATTATCGGCTGTTAAGGCCATTGCAGGTAGGCTAGGGCGCTCAGTTTCAAAACGGTTTAAAAGACAAGAAACAAATTGTTGAGCGTTTGAAGCACTGCCGCCATTACCACAACATAAAATTTTGTTGCCATTGAGCAAGCTTGAGACCATCGCTTGGGCCGCGTGAGTAATGGCATCGGGCAGCGCCTCTGCTGCTGCGATTTGAATTTGAATACTTTCTGTAAAGCTGTCTTTAATGCTGTCTAGCATCGCTTATCCTTCAGAGATTGCGTTTTCTATCCAGTTGATATCTCGCCCATTGTCATGAATAGCGATGACATCAAACCGATAATCGATATTGTGTTTTAAGCGCTTTTGTTGGCTAAGCCAAACTTGTGCAGTTTTGATTAGCTTGCGCATTTTTGCGTGCGTTACCATTTCTGCTGCTGAGCCAAAGTGATCGTTCTTACGATATTTGACTTCAACAAACACGATAGTTTCACCTTGTTGGAAGATTAAATCAATCTCACCGACCTTGGTCAGGAAATTTTGTTCAATAAAGAGCAAGCCCTGGCGTTGCAAATAGTGCTTCGCCAGAGCTTCATATTGATTTCCGATTTGGCGCTTACTAAAGAGCCCCACGCTCAGCCCAGCTCAATTCACGCTGTACAACACAGTTGTTGTCGATACTTAAAATACCGGTTTGGCCACCGACTGAGTAACCAGGAACGACCTTCATTTGTGGAAGTTCACCGATCAATTTATATGCATCCATACCGAGTGCTTTCAAACGTTTTTCCATGTTAGATTGCTCTGACCAAAGCTCGTTCATTTCAGCGGTCACGCTAGGATCTGGGTCAATCAGCAATGGAATGTCGCTGTAGATGATGCCTGTTAGATCTTCGTATGTCGCGCCGCCACTGTTGCTACGCGAACTAGAGAAGATTTGTGGTGCTTTCGCATCAGGGTTAATCGCTACTTCGATAAACGGCTTGATCAAAGTCAGCTCAGTGCTTCTAGCTACGATATAAACCGCATCAACATCACGACGGCTACGTGGCTGTGTTTCAAGCTTAATTCGCATTAATGATTGCATCTGGGCGATACGCTGCTTGCTCTCTTGCAGGCCAAATACTTCATTGATGTCTTTTTGAAGTTGGCGCTTGTCACCAAAGTAACTTGCTGCGACTTTGTTAGAGCTGTACTTTCGCCATTCTTTGTTGAAAGCCTCAGTTACACGCTCTCCAAAGCTGCCTTTTGGTGCAAGAATAAGAGGGAAGTTGTAGCCTTCGCTGAACAAGTGTTTTGCAGCTTGTGCGGCTTCTTGTTCCGGTGATAATGCCAAGTAGCAAATATTGCTATCTGGTTGCACATCCTCGGGAATATTTAGCGCAAGGGCTGGAATGGTAGGGCCATTTGCTGAGCCATCCATGGTTGTGTGTAACAACTCCACGTTCTCTTTTTCTAGAGGGCCAACAACAAAATCGATGTTTTCATTGATCAAGCGTTGTTTAATTTGGTCAGCGTTATACGCATTGGTGTCAATCACCGTAAGTGTTGCACTAGGATCTCGATTACGATCATTCATCATCGCAAACACAAAACCATCACGAATTAATTGTGCTTGTGGCGAGAACTTACCCGTCAGCGGCAGCAATAAAGCAGTATTGTTTGGCTTCACGATATCAAGAGAGAGAATGTTTTGAATCTCTTCTGGTGTGTAGATAGCAGCAGGGTGCGAAGGGTTTTCGCTTAACCAGCGCTCTAGCGTATTTTTAAGTTGGGACAGGTTGCCCGATAGCGTTTTTGCATAAACAGCCAGCTGCAGCCAGCCGTCTAGAACATCCTCATTCGGCTCTGTTTCTAATGAGGTGAGTTCATATTCTGAGTAGCTGCCAAAGTTCATCCAAATACGGCTAGAGATTTCCCTCTGCTCTGCTGACGAGGCGTATTGACCAAATGCAACCAGCTGGCGGTTTGCTTCAAACGCTTGGTTAAGGCCTTGATAAGCGTCGGCACGCATCAAGTAATAGTCTTTCCATTGCTCGTTTGGCAATTTCCACCAAGGTTTAAAGTTTAACAATTGCAGCAACTGCGAGTAATTACCTTGCTTTTGCTGTATGGTCGCACGCGCCAGTTGCCACTCCGCTTGCTGAACTTCGGTCAACTGTTGTCGAGCCAGACGTTTGATCAACAGTTCTGCTTGATCAAACTGGTTCGCTTGAATAGCGGCTTTGGTTGCCATGATCAACCAGTCATTTTGTAAACTGCCTTCCGTGCTATCAGCTTGGATCATATAGTTCTGAACAGACTGAGTAGGCTCAAGTGTTACATCAACGCCATCAGGCTGTCTTGGACCTGAAGAACAGGCGGCGAGCGTAATTGCTAGTGCAACAGGAGTAAGTATGCGTGGTACACTGAGTCTCTTATGGTTAATCATTGCCGTGAGTTCTCTATAATTTTGTACAAAATTGTCTCTATATTAATCGTTGAAGTGATGGTAAACAAATGACAGATAAAAATAAGTTGCCGAATGAGGGGCCAACTCTCTATATCGTACCGACTCCAATCGGAAATTTAGCGGATATCACCCAACGTGCTATCGAAATTCTGTCGACGGTGGACATCATTGCTGCTGAGGATACTCGACATACGGGTAAATTACTGTCTCACTTCAATATTCAAACCAAAACTTTTGCTCTGCATGATCATAATGAGCAGCAAAAAGCACAGGTTTTGGTAGAAAAGCTGCTTTCCGGTCAGTCTATAGCGTTAGTTTCTGACGCTGGTACGCCACTTATCAGCGACCCAGGATACCATTTGGTGACAAAATGTCGTCAAGCGGGCGTTAGAGTTGTGCCGCTTCCTGGTGCTTGCGCGGTCATTACGGCGTTAAGTGCATCAGGCTTGCCATCCGATCGCTTTAGCTTCGAAGGCTTTTTACCACCGAAAAGCAAAGGCCGTAAGGATAAATTCCTAGAGATTGCTTCGGTAGAGCGTACGTGTATTTTTTACGAGTCACCGCACCGTATTTTGGACTCTCTACAAGACATGTTAGACGTTCTTGGCCCAGATAGAGAAGTCGTGTTGGCGAGAGAACTAACGAAAACCTTTGAAACCATTCAAGGCATGCCATTAGGTGAGTTAATTGAGTGGGTGAAAAGTGACGATAACCAACAGCGTGGTGAAATGGTGTTGCTGGTACATGGCCATCGCGAAACCGTGGACGATTCATTGCCAGATGATGCTTTGCGTACATTAGGGATTTTAACCAAAGAGCTGCCTTTGAAAAAAGCAGCGGCTTTGGTAGCAGAAATTCATAACTTGAAGAAGAATGCGTTGTATAAGTGGGGCTTAGAAAATTTAGACTAAGCACTGCTAACGAGACACATGGTAAAGCGGGTCGATGTGAAAATATCGGCCTTTTTTAGGCTCAATGTTTGATGGTTAGGTTAAAAAAACACCACTCAATGCATTCATTTCATCATATCTGTGATCTCACTAGACTCTGAGTAGATAACTCTATACAATCCGCCCTCGGAGTTGACTGGGTAGTCGCTGCTTTACTGATGTCCTTCGGGAGACTGACGTTGAAGTCCTTTGGGAGACTGACGTTGACGTCCTTCGGGAGACTGGTAAAGGGGAGGAAAGTCCGGGCTCCATAGAGCAGGGTGCCAGGTAACGCCTGGGAGGCGCAAGCCTACGACAAGTGCAGCAGAGAGAAGACCGCCGATGGCCCTAGGGCACAGGTAAGGGTGAAAGGGTGCGGTAAGAGCGCACCGGACGACTAGCAATAGTTCGTTGCAGGGTAAACTCCACCCGGAGCAAGACCAAATAGGCCTCCACATTGCGTTGCTCGCGTAAGGAGGCGGGTAGGTTGCTTGAGCCAGTGAGCGATTGCTGGCCTAGACGAATGGCTACCGCCGCGCAAGCGGAACAGAACCCGGCTTATGTGTCGACTCCAACTATTCGAGACCCATCACTACTTTTTGTAGTGATGGGTTTTTTGCATTTTATTGACGCAAACCCTGTCATTACCAATAAACTTGGCGCTAAATCACGTCTGACTTTAGACTTGAGGTGGCGATGATGTGGGAAATCAGTACACTATGGTAGGTTGATCTTTTGCTATAAGTATTCAGCATGAGAGAGCAACATATCTTAAAATCGCTTCAAGATCATTCAACGAGAAAGCTATGACCGAAACCTTCCAGCATATTTCCGTGTTATTAAATGAATCCATTGATGGCTTAGCTATCAAACCAGACGGTATCTATATCGATGGAACATTTGGCCGTGGCGGTCACAGCCGGACTATTTTATCTAAACTCGGCGAAAACGGCCGACTGTACAGTATCGATCGTGACCCTCAAGCGATAGCTGAAGCAGGCAAAATCAATGATCCTCGCTTCACCATCATTCATGGTCCATTTTCTGGTATTGCTGAGTATGCTGAAGAGTATGACTTGGTTGGCAAAGTTGATGGCGTTCTACTGGATTTAGGTGTTTCTTCTCCGCAGTTAGACGACGCAGAGCGTGGCTTTAGCTTTATGAAAGACGGCCCGCTAGATATGCGTATGGACCCAACATCAGGTATTCCCGTATCTCAATGGCTAATGGAAGCTGACTTAGATGATATTACTTGGGTGATTCGTGAGTTTGGTGAAGACAAACACGCGCGCCGTATTGCCAAAGCGATTGTTGCCTACCGTGAAGACGAAGAAAATGAACCACTGGTACGTACTGGCCAGCTCGCGAAGCTGATCTCAGATGCTGCACCCAAAAGCTTTAAAGAGAAAAAACACCCTGCGACTCGTGCGTTCCAGGCATTTCGTATTTACATCAACAGTGAGCTAGAAGAAATTGATACGGCACTAAAAGGCGCGGCAAGTATTCTGGCTCCTGAAGGTCGTTTATCTGTCATCAGTTTCCACTCTCTGGAAGACCGTATGGTCAAACGTTTTATCCGTAAAGAGAGCAAAGGACCTGAAGTGCCACATGGCATTCCAATGACTGAAGAGCAAATTCGTGCTCTTGGTAGTGCGAATATGAAAGCGGTGAGCAAAGCGATTAAGCCAAGCAAACAAGAAATTGAAATGAACCCTCGTTCGCGCAGCTCTGTGCTAAGAATTGCAGAAAAGCTTTAATTATTATGACGAAACCCACTCCTAACCTTGCTAAGTTGATTGCAACGGATCTTATCACCGTTGGTCGCTGGCCATTACTGTTGTTGCTATTGATCGTGGCATCGGCAATGGGAGTGGTATTTGCTACCCACCATGCGCGTCAAGCGATCACCGAAAAAGATCACACTTTGGTTGAACGAGAGCGTTTAGATAGCGAATGGCGCAACCTGATGTTGGAAGAAACGGCCCTCGCGGAACACAGTCGTGTTCAAGACCTTGCCAAAAAAGAACTTGAAATGAAACGACCTGATGGCGATAAAGAAGTGGTTGTCACGCTCAAATGATTAGAAAGAAAACCAACACGAAACCAAGCAACAAGCGTAAACCTGTCGCGAAAGAAAAAAACGCTTCGGGGGATACGAAAACCGAGAAAAAAGCAGTGAAAGTGGCGGTTGAAGAATCCTTTCTGATTCGTTGGCGCTTCCATCTATTACTGTTTTTTGTCTTTTGTGCATTTGCACTTTTGGTGGCGCGCGTAGCCTATATTCAAATCATTGAACCGGATAACCTGATTAAACAAGGTGACCTACGCTCGGTTCGTGTGAAATCCATCCCTTCTGCACGCGGTATTATTTCGGACCGAAATGGTGAGCCGCTCGCTGTCAGTGTGCCTGTTGAGGCCGTTTGGGCGGATCCCGCGACGATATTTAAAGAAAACGCCTTAAGCCAGACCAAGAGCTGGTATGCATTAGCGGATGTTCTTGGTGTTGACCGACAAGGGTTGATAGACAAGATCAAGCACAATGAAAAGCGCCGCTTTATTTACTTGCAGCGCCAAGTGAGTCCAGCCATGGCGAACTATATTCGTGAGCTAAAGCTGCCTGGTGTGGGTCTTAAGTCAGAATCTCGTCGTTACTATCCTGCCGGTGAGGTTAGTGCTCACTTAGTTGGGGTGACGGGGATTGATGGGCATGGTCTAGAGGGTGTTGAGCGTAGCTACGATGAGTGGCTTACTGGCGCCGCAGGTAAGAAAACCATTCGTAAAGACCGTTATGGTCGCGTCGTAGAAAACATTGCGTGGCAAGACAAGCAAGAAGGTAAGTCACTCCAGTTAACAATCGACCAGCGACTACAGGCGATTGCTTATCGTGCGATTAAACAAGCTGTTGCGGACCATCGCGCCACGTCAGGCTCCGTTGTTATGTTGGACGTGAAAACCGGCGCCGTATTGGCCATGGTGAATGCGCCTTCCTACAACCCTAACAATCGTAGCGACTGGCAAAGCTATAAAATGCGTAACCGAGTGATCACGGACTCGATGGAGCCAGGCTCCACCATTAAGCCTTTCGTTATTTTAGCCGCCTTAGAAAATGGGGTAGCCGATAAAGATACCATCGTAGATACCGGTAATGGTGTACTTCGTTTAGGTGGTAGCCGAGTAAGAGATGTATCCCGCGTGGGTAAAGCGAGCTTGACCACGATCCTCAAAAAATCGAGTAACATCGGTGTGACGAAGCTGGCAATGCAAATGCCAGTAGAGGCGCTGCTCGGTCTGTACAGCTCTGTGGGCTTTGGTGAGCTTTCTGGTCTGAACCTCGTTGGGGAAGTGACTGGTATCTTCCCGACACGAACACGATGGTCTCCTATTGAACGTGCCACGATTGCGTTTGGTTATGGTCTATCGATAACGCCAATCCAGTTAGCGCATGCCTATGCGACGCTTGGAAATCTCGGCAAATACGAGCCAATCCATATTATCGAAAGCAATGATCATGACATGTCGCGCCAAGTAGTGAGTGCAAAGTACGCACGCCAGGTCTTGGACATGCTGGAAACCGTAACCCAAAAAGGAGGCTCGGCTCGTCGAGCGGCAGTTCCTGGTTATCGAGTGGGGGCCAAAACAGGTACCTCACGTAAAGCGTCTGCAGGTGGATACAGCGATGAGTACATTACTTATACGGCAGGGCTTGCTCCGGTTAGCGATCCGCGAATTGCATTGGTTGTGATCGTAAACGAGCCTCAAGGTGATGATTACTATGGTGGTTCGGTAGCGTCTCCTGTCTTCTCTGAAATCATGAAAGGCGCGCTACAAATACTCAATGTTGCACCAGACGAAAACAAATTCCAGCAGTAAGCTGAGTGGCTTACTGAGCAAACAAAATTAAGAAAACCTGAGCCAAAGCTCGGAGAACAAATATGACTAAAGCCATCAGTATGGACGTGCTGCTTTCCCCTTGGGTGGATTGCCCCAGTTTATCGTCCGTTCTTGTTTCTGAATTGGAGCTCGACAGCCGAAGAGTTCAGCCTGGAACCACGTTTGTTGCGGTGATTGGCCATGTTGTGGATGGGCGTAACTTCATTGCCTCTGCCATTGAGCAAGGCGCCAATGCGGTTCTAGCGCAAGCCTGTGAGGTAAAAGCACACGGCACAGTGGAAATCATCGATGACGTTCCCGTTATTTACCTCGATACGTTGGATCAACGTTTATCTGCAATCGCTGGAAAGCTCTATGCTTACCCAGATATGGATTTGATTGGTGTCACCGGCACCAACGGCAAAACCACCATTACTCAGCTAATTGCACAATGGCTAGAGCTACTTGGCCACAAAGCGGCAGTGATGGGCACGACGGGAAATGGTTTTCTCGACAATTTACAGCAAGCCGCGAATACAACAGGGAATGCTGTAGAAATTCAGAAAACGCTCTCCTCTCTCGCAAATCAACACGCCACATACACCGCGCTAGAAGTCTCTTCTCATGGCTTAACGCAAGGCCGTGTCAAGGCGTTGTCGTTTGCGGCGGGTGTGTTTACTAATCTAAGTCGTGATCACCTAGATTATCATGGCACGATGGAAGAGTACGCCAATGCAAAGCTGGAGTTGTTTACGCAACATCAATGTGAACGTGCCATTATCAATGTCGATGATGAGGTCGGTCATGCATGGGCGACGCAGTTGAGCAATGCGATTGCAGTGTCACTCAAACCGAACACTGAGTTTGAAAGCGCAATTTGGGCGACAGATGTCCGTTACGCGGAGTCGGGGATTACTATCCAATTCGATGGTAAATTTGGCTCAGGTCAATTGCACGCGCCACTGATTGGTGAGTTTAACGCAACCAACTTAATGCTCGCTTTTGCGACCTTATTAAGCTTGGGTAAGGATAAACAAGCGTTACTCGAAACCGCAGGTCAGTTACAACCTGTACTCGGCCGAATGGAGTTATTCCAGACAGAGGACCGTGCCAAAGTCGTGGTCGATTATGCCCATACTCCTGATGCACTAGAAAAAGCACTGCAAGCTTTACGAGTTCACTGTGAGGGGCAGCTGTGGGCTATTTTTGGTTGCGGAGGCGATCGCGATGCAGGTAAGCGCCCAATGATGGCGGAAATTGCAGAGCGTTTAGGCGACAGAGTGGTGTTGACTGACGATAACCCACGCAGTGAAGATCCGGTTCAGATTGTAAAAGACATGTTAGCTGGGCTGTCAAAACCTGCCGAAGCGATTGTGCAGCATGATCGTTTCAAAGCACTGTCTTATGCCATTGAGAATGCTTCGCCAAAAGACATCATCTTGTTAGCGGGTAAGGGCCACGAAGATTATCAGATTCGGAATGGCGAAACGATTCATTACTCCGACCGTGAGTCTGCTATGCAGCTTTTAGGATTGTCCTTATGATCAAAGTAACGTTATCTCAAATTGCCAACATCACTCGCGGTGAGCTATTCGGCGATGATCTACTTATCGACGCGGTTTCTACTGATACACGAGCGATTGACAACTGTGCTTTATTTGTTGCGCTGGTGGGTGAGCGCTTTGATGCGCACAACTTTTGCCAACAAGCGGTGGATGCAGGCGCTGGTGCTTTACTCGTACAAAAACGTCTAGATGTGAATGTGCCACAAGTCGTGGTGTCGGACACCAAAATGGCACTGGGTGAGTTAGCCTCTTGGGTGCATCAAACTTGCCAAACACCTACCGTTGCTATCACAGGCAGTTGTGGTAAAACGACCGTCAAAGAAATGGTCGCGAGCATTCTGCAATTGAAAGGCAAAGTGCTGTTTACTGCAGGTAACTTCAATAATGATATTGGTGTTCCGTTGACGTTATTGCGCTCACAGCAGGATGACGACTATGCCGTGATTGAGCTTGGTGCTAATCATATCGGTGAAATTGCTTACACAACGCAGTTAGTAAAACCAGATATCGCGTTAGTGAATAATGTAGCCGCTGCGCACCTTGAAGGCTTTGGTTCTATTGATGGCGTGAAACAAGCCAAAGGTGAAATTTACCAAGGTCTTGCTGCAGGTAGTATTGCGATTGTCAATTTAGACAGCAATGGCGAAACAAAGTGGGAAAGCGTGCTGGCGGATAAGGAAGTTATCACCTTCTCACAAAGTAATTCTGCGGCTGATTACTATGCATCAAATATCGTGATGAATGCCGCGGGAGAGGCCAGCTTTAACCTACATATCGCAGCAAGCTCACAAGAAATTGAACTGTCTCTGGGTATTATAGGTCAACACAACGTGGCGAATGCAATCGCTGCTTCTATTATTGCGTTACAAATGGGCGCCACATTAGAAGAGGTTCGCGCTGGCCTTAAACATTTAAACAAAGTGAAAGGTCGCGTCGAGGTTGAAGCGCTGAGCGAAAAAATCAAATTGATTGATGACAGCTACAACGCAAGCGTGCCAGCCATGAAAGCGGCGGTTGACTTATTGGCTGCTTTCCCAGGTCAGCGCTGGCTGATTTTAGGTAATATGGCGGAATTGGGCGAGGAAAGTCTTGCACTTCATCGTCAAGTCGGGGAACATGCTGCCCCACAAAAATTTGAACATGTTCTCACATATGGTGCAGACGCCAAGGTGATCAGTGAGCTTTGCCAAGGCATTCATTTTGAGACGCACCAAGAGATGATTGAATACATCAAGCAGCATCTAGACCAAGCCGTTCCTGAAAACCATACGATTTTGGTGAAAGGAGCGAACGGTGCACGTATGTTTGAAGTCGCTGCTGCTTTGAAGGAGTATTATTAATGATTATTTGGCTTGCCGAGCTGCTACAGCCATACCTGTCTTTTTTCCGATTGTTTGAATACTTGTCTTTTCGAGCAATTCTAAGCGTATTAACCGCTCTGGGTCTGTCATTATGGATGGGACCAATCATGATCAAGCGTTTGCAAATGCTGCAAATTGGTCAGGTAGTACGTAACGAAGGTCCTGAATCTCACTTTAGTAAGCGTGGTACTCCAACGATGGGCGGTATCATGATCTTAGCGGCCATCTCAATCACAATCTTGCTTTGGACTGACTTATCCAACCCATATGTATGGGCGGTATTGACGGTCTTGCTTGGCTACGGTGCAGTCGGATTTGTTGATGATTATCGTAAAGTGGTGCGCAAAAATACCGATGGTTTGATCGCGCGTTGGAAGTACTTCTGGCAATCGTTGATCGCGTTTGTCGTGGCTTTTGCATTGTACGCTTACGGTAAAGACACTGCAGCCACTCAGCTCGTGGTGCCATTCTTTAAAGACATCATGCCGCAACTTGGTTTGATGTACATTATCCTGACTTACTTTGTGATTGTCGGTACGAGTAACGCGGTTAACCTGACCGATGGTCTAGACGGTTTGGCAATCATGCCAACGGTTCTTGTTGCTGCAGGCTTCGCGGTTATTGCATGGGCGACGGGTAACGTTAACTTCTCTGAATACCTTCATATTCCATACCTACCACATGCTTCTGAGTTGGTTGTCGTATGTACAGCAATCGTCGGTGCAGGCCTTGGTTTCTTGTGGTTTAACACGTACCCAGCACAAGTGTTCATGGGTGATGTCGGCTCACTAGCGCTTGGCGGCGCGTTAGGCACTATTGCTGTTCTCGTTCGTCAAGAGTTGGTGTTGGTGATCATGGGCGGTGTGTTTGTGATGGAAACGCTGTCGGTAATTCTACAGGTGGGTTCATACAAACTGCGTGGTCAGCGGATCTTCCGTATGGCACCTATTCACCACCACTACGAATTGAAAGGTTGGCCAGAACCTCGCGTAATCGTGCGTTTCTGGATTATTTCTATGGTTCTTGTTCTGATTGGTCTTGCGACATTGAAAGTGCGTTAATCGCACTTTCCAAGAACAAGATTTACAGTGTGATCAAATATGGAACGTTGGCAAAACATACATAGTGTTGTCGTCGTAGGGCTCGGTATTACCGGGCTCTCTGTCGTTAAACACCTAAGAAAAAATCAGCCACAGCTTGTGGTCAAAGTCATTGATACTCGCGTAAACCCTCCGGGTGCAGAGCGTTTGCCGGAAGATGTTCAACTGCATAGTGGTGGTTGGAATACAGACTGGCTTTCTGACGCTGATCTTATCGTGACCAACCCTGGTATTGCGCTAGCGACACCAGAGATCCAAGCCGTATTAGCAAAAGGCACGACAGTAGTTGGTGATATTGAGTTATTCGCCTGGGCGGTGCAGAAACCAGTGATTGCGATTACGGGCTCAAACGGTAAGAGCACAGTCACCGACCTCACAGGTGTGATGGTTAAGGCTGCAGGTTTGGATGTGGGCGTTGGTGGTAACATTGGTGTTCCTGCACTGGATTTGTTAGAACAAGACGCAGACCTGTATGTGCTTGAACTTTCGAGCTTCCAGTTAGAAACGACGTCAAGCTTAAAGCTCAAAGCCGCTGCGTTTCTGAATCTTTCTGAAGATCATATGGACCGTTATCAAGGCATGTCTGACTATCGACAAGCTAAGTTGCGTATTTTTGACCACGCTGCTCTTGCGGTAGTGAACCGTGATGATCAAGAAACCTTCCCAGATGCAGAGATGCCATTGGTGACATTTGGCAGCGACAATCAGGACTTTGGTCTCGAGGTGGATGGCAACCGTACTTGGCTGCTCGATCACGGTCAACGAGTCGTCGCAAGTGATGAGCTTAAGTTGGTTGGTAAACACAACTTATCCAATGCATTGGTCGTTTTAGCGCTCTTAAAGGCTGCGGGCGTTGATTATCACAACGCATTGAATGCACTTAAAAATTACACGGGACTGACACACCGATGCCAGGTGGTTGCGGATAATCAAGGCGTAAAATGGGTGAATGACTCTAAAGCAACTAATATTGCGAGCACTATGGCTGCGCTATCTGGTTTGGAGTCGACAGGTAAGCTCTACTTACTCGTTGGTGGTGTTGGCAAAGGTGCTGACTTCTCGCCATTAAAACCGATCTTCGCGACGCTTAACTTGCAACTGTGCTGCTTTGGCGCTGATGGCGATGACTTTATGCCACTGCATGAATCTGCAATACGTTTCGACACCATGGAAGATGTGATTCAACAAGTATCTTCGCAGTTAAAACCAGGTGATATGGTGATGCTGTCTCCTGCATGTGCTAGCTTTGATCAATTCGACAACTTTATGGCAAGAGGTGATGCTTTCGCTGCTCTTGCTCAGAAATATGCATAATTAAAGGTTACACACTTCGTGGGTTTAGGTAACGTTAAACGCAGTATTGGTAATTGGCTCAAGCATCCAGCCCCAGAGGCGATGTTTGATCGTCAGTTAGTGTGGATTGCACTGGGTTTGATGTTGACTGGTTTGGTCATGGTAACCTCTGCATCATTTCCAATCAGCTCTCGATTAACGGAACAGCCGTTCCACTTTATGTTTCGTCATGCGACGTTTCTCGTGCTGGCGTTAGGAACCTCCGCTGTTATTTTGCAAGTGCCTTTGCAAGAGTGGTTTAAGAAGAGCCATTACTTACTTTGGGCTTCTTTCGCACTGCTGATCATCGTGCTCTTGGCGGGTAAGTCGGTCAATGGTGCGTCTCGTTGGATACCTCTTGGGCTGTTTAACCTTCAGCCAGCAGAGGTCGCGAAGCTATCGCTGTTTATCTTCATGTCTGGTTACTTAGTTCGAAAACAAGACGAAGTACGACAAACCTTCTTTGGTGGCTTTATGAAGCCAATCATGGTGTTTGCTTTCTTCGCAGTATTACTGCTTGGTCAGCCAGACTTGGGTACGGTCGTCGTGATGCTAGTAACACTGTTTGGCATGCTGTTTATCGCAGGCGCAAAACTGACTCAGTTTCTCGCGTTGATGGTGGCAGGTATCGGCGCTGTGGTAGGTTTGATTTTAGTCGAACCATACCGTATGCGACGAGTAACCTCCTTCCTTGACCCGTGGGAAGACCCATTTGGCAGTGGCTATCAGTTGACTCAGTCTTTGATGGCGTTTGGTCGTGGTGAATGGTTCGGTCAAGGTCTCGGTAATTCAATTCAAAAACTGGAATATCTACCGGAAGCGCATACCGACTTTGTGTTTGCCGTACTTGCTGAAGAGCTCGGTTTTGTTGGCGTTGTGTTGGTCTTAATGTTGATTTTTAGCTTAGTGTTAAAAGCGGTTTACATAGGCAAGCGTGCGTTTGAAGAAGGCGAAATGTTCGGCGGTTATCTGGCTTTCGGTATCGGTATTTGGTTTGCGTTCCAGACCTTGGTTAACGTTGGTGCTGCAGCCGGTATCGTACCAACCAAAGGTTTAACACTCCCGCTAATCAGTTATGGTGGTTCCAGTCTGATTATTATGTCCGTCGCAGTGTCCATATTACTGCGTATCGATTACGAATGCCGCTTGAAACGCGAGCAACAACAATCAGAACAACAAACTAATGAAACAAAATAAACGTTTGATGGTGATGGCTGGTGGTACTGGCGGTCACGTATTCCCAGGGTTAGCTGTAGCAAAACAGCTGCAAGAGCAAGGCTGGGAGATCCGTTGGTTAGGCACGGCGGATCGAATGGAAGCGGATTTGGTGCCAAAACATGGCATTGAAATCGATTTTATCAAAGTGAAAGGGTTACGAGGTCAAGGCGTAAAGCGTCTGCTTGCAGCTCCATTTCAAATTATTAATGCCATCATGCAAGCTCGGGCGCACATGAAGCATTGGAAGCCCGATGCCGTGTTAGGTATGGGTGGTTATGTGAGTGGTCCCGGTGGTATTGCGGCTTGGTTGAGCGGTATTCCTGTTGTTCTGCACGAACAAAACGCGGTTGCGGGTTTGACAAACCAATGGCTATCAAAAATTGCTAAGAAAGTCTTTCAGGCCTTTCCTGGCGCGTTCCCTAATGCTGAGGTAGTCGGTAACCCAGTTCGTGAAGACCTAACAAGATTAGAAGCGCCTGCAGAGCGAATGCAAGATCGCCAAGGCCCAATTCGTATTCTGGTGATGGGCGGTAGCCAAGGTGCACGCATTCTTAACCAAACTCTGCCAGAAGTGATGGCAAAGTTGGGCGGTGATTACTGTATTCGTCATCAAGCGGGCAAAGGTTCCGCCGAAGAAGTGAACGCAGCATACCAAGCTAATGGTGTGGTAAATGCAGAAGTCACAGAGTTCATTGACGACGTAGCAGAGGCTTATGCATGGGCTGACCTTTTAGTTTGTCGTTCAGGGGCGTTAACCGTTTCTGAAGTTTCTGCTGCTGGCGTTGGTGCGATCTTTATTCCTTTTATGCATAAAGATCGCCAACAAGCACTGAATGCCGATCATCTAGTAGAATGCGGCGCAGCGAAAATGATTGAACAACCAGATTTAACCGTTGAGTCTCTGACTCAGCAGATCCAACAATTGGATCGCCAAGCTTTACTTACGATGGCTGAGCAAGGGCGTGGCGCTGCTAAATTGAATGCCGACCGAGTTGTCGCACAAGCCATTGTCGCTTTGACCGAAAAGCGTTAACGAATTATTGAGAATAGAATTGATGACAATCCAACATACACAAGACTTAGCTCAGATTCGCGCCATGGTGCCAGAGATGCGCCGCGTGAAATCCATCCACTTCATCGGTATTGGTGGTGCGGGCATGAGCGGCATTGCAGAAGTGCTGTTGAACGAAGGCTACCAAATCACAGGTTCTGACCTATCAGAGAACCCAGTGACAGAGCGTTTGGTATCAAAAGGTGCAACCGTATTTATCGGCCATCAAGCGAGCAATGTAGAAAAAGCCAGTGTGGTTGTTGTGTCAACGGCGATCAACGAAGAAAACCCAGAAGTGATGGCGGCACGTGAGTTACGTATCCCAATCGTACGCCGCGCAGAGATGTTGGCTGAATTGATGCGCTTCCGTCATGGTATTGCCGTTGCGGGCACGCACGGTAAAACGACGACGACGGCGCTCGTGACACAAATTTATTCTGAAGCCGGTCTTGATCCAACGTTTGTAAACGGCGGCTTGGTGAAAAGCGCAGGTACAAATGCTCGTTTAGGCTCGAGTCGTATTCTAATTGCTGAGGCGGATGAGAGCGACGCGTCATTCCTACACCTGCAACCAATGGTAAGTATCGTCACTAATATTGAAGCCGATCATATGGATACTTATGGGGGTGACTTTGAAACGTTAAAGCAAACCTTCATTGATTTTCTACACAATCTACCGTTCTACGGCCAAGCTATTGTTTGTATTGATGATCCTGTGGTTCGAGAGTTAATCCCACGTATTAGTCGTCAAGTGATTACTTACGGTTTCTCCGCAGATGCTGACGTACGCATTGAAAACTATCGTCAAGAAGGTCAGCAAGGCAAATTTACGGTAGTACGTAAAGGGCGTGCCAACCTAGATATCACTCTGAACATTCCAGGTCGTCACAATGCACTTAATGCGTCGGCTGCGATTGCAGTGGCTACCGAAGATGACATTGAAGACGATGCAATTCTAAAAGCAATGGCCGGAACGCAAGGCACGGGACGACGTTTTGATCACCTTGGCGAGTTTGATACCGGTAATGGTCATGCCATGTTAGTGGATGATTACGGACACCACCCAACAGAAGTTGATGTGACCATTAATGCTGCGCGAAGCGGTTGGCAAGATAAACGTCTCGTTATGATTTTCCAACCACACCGTTATAGCCGTACTCGTGATCTATACGATGACTTTGCGAATGTTCTAGAGCAAGTTGATGTATTAATCATGTTGGATGTTTATGCCGCAGGTGAAAAGCCAATTGCAGGAGCTGATGGACGTTCATTGTGTCGCACAATTCGCAGCCGAGGTAAGGTAGATCCGATTTTTGTTCCAGAAATCGAGCAATTACCTTCAGTTTTAGCTAACGTTATACAAGACGGCGACCTAATCTTAACGCAAGGTGCGGGTGATGTTGGTAAAGTGGCGAAACAACTGGCAGGTCTTGAATTAAATATAAACAAGATGCTTGGTTAACATAGATTGTTGGCGCGAAGGACAGATAAAGACTCAGATCTCGATTTTGCGTCAATATCATTGTGATTTATTGCTATCAGTGTTTGATAGTTTACAAGAGCTCAGTATAATCCCAAGGTTAAAGTCAAGACTTTTACCTCTGCGTAATTATGTGGGTAAAAAGTACACGACAAAAGTCAGGAAACGAAGACGTTGTTGAATATTGCACTGAATGACGAGCGACCAAACACGGATAATAACCGTGGTCGCCAAGAGAAAATCTTGGGTGCGTTATTTTTCGTTGTGGTTGTGACCTTAATTAGTTCTGTTTTGTACTCGGCGATCAGTTGGATGTGGGATGACCAAAGGTTACCTCTCTCCAAAATAGTACTTCAGGGAAAACTGGAGTATGTCCAAGCTGACGATGTGCAGGCTGCATTTAGTCGAATAGATCACATCGGTACATTTATGTCTCAGGATATTGATGTATTACAGCAAAGTGTCGAAGCTCTGCCATGGGTGGCGCATGCCGCAATCCGAAAGCAGTGGCCGGATACAGTAAAAGTTTTTTTGACAGAGCATCAACCTGAAGCCATTTGGAATGGCAACGAACTGTTAGATAAAAATGGGTTTGTTTTTGATGGCGATGTGGCTCTGTTACAAGAAGAAAAAGTGAAACTGTACGGACCCAAAAACAGCGGACCAGAAGTCTTACAGACTTACCGTGATTTGAGTCCTAAGTTTCAGCAATTGGGTTTAGCGATATCGTCTCTGGTATTAAACGAGCGACGAGCTTGGCAAATCATCCTTGATAACGGTATTCGATTAGAGCTCGGTAAAGAGTCTCTTCTTGAGCGTATAGAGCGATTTTTTAAGCTCTATAACAAGCTTGGCAGTGACACGCAAAGAATCAGTTATATCGATCTTAGGTACGATACAGGAGCCGCAGTTGGTTGGTTTCCTGAACAAGAGTTAGAAGAGAGTACAGATGACTAAGGCCGCTGATGACAACATTATTGTTGGTCTTGATATAGGCACTGCAACCGTATCGGCTCTAGTGGGTGAGGTTCTACCAGACGGTCAAATTAATATTATTGGCGCAGGTAGTAGCCCTTCACGTGGCATGGATAAAGGTGGCGTGAATGACTTGGAGTCGGTTGTAAAATCAGTACAACGTGCAATTGATCAAGCTGAATTGATGGCCGAGTGCCAGATCAGCCGAGTCTTCATTTCGTTGTCTGGTAAGCATATCGCAAGCCGAATTGAAAAAGGTATGGGCACGATTTCAGATGAAGAAGTGTCTCAAGAAGACATGGATCGCGCTATCCATACCGCAAAATCGATTAAAATCGGTGATGAACAGCGAATCCTTCATGTGATTCCGCAAGAGTTCACCATTGATTACCAAGAGGGAATCAAAAATCCGCTTGGTTTATCTGGGGTAAGAATGGAAGTAAGTGTCCACCTTATCTCATGCCATAATGACATGGCACGCAATATTATTAAGGCGGTAGAACGATGCGGCCTTAAAGTAGAGCAACTCGTATTTTCTGGGCTTGCTGCAAGTAATGCAGTAATCACCGAGGATGAAAGAGAGCTTGGAGTTTGTGTGGTGGATATTGGCGCCGGCACGATGGATGTGGCCATCTGGACTGGCGGTGCGCTACGTCACACAGAAGTATTTTCGTACGCAGGAAATGCTGTAACCAGCGATATTGCTTTTGCTTTTGGTACGCCAGTGAGCGATGCTGAAGAAATAAAAGTCAAATATGGCTGTGCTTTGAGTGAACTGGTCAGTAAGGATGACACGGTTAATGTACCAAGCGTAGGTGGGCGACCATCACGTAGTCTGCAACGTCAAACGTTGTCAGAAGTGATTGAGCCACGCTACTCTGAGCTTATGGGACTGGTTAACCAAACTATTGACTCTGTACAAGCGAAATTGCGCGAAGAGGGTATAAAGCACCATCTAGCTGCGGGGGTTGTACTCACCGGCGGTGCTGCGCAAATGGACGGAGTGATAGAATGTGCGGAACGCGTATTCCGCAATCAAGTAAGGGTCGGCAAACCGCTCGAAGTCAGCGGATTAACTGACTATGTAAAAGAGCCGTACCATTCTACGGCAGTTGGATTACTTCATTACGCAAGAGACATGCAGTCTAGCGACGATAGCGATTATAATGAACCTAAACGCTCATCTGTTACTGGCTTTTTCGATAAATTGCGTAACTGGATACAAAAAGAGTTTTAACCTGAGTTGCAGGATAAACGGAGACAACACATGTTTGAACCGATGATGGAAATGTCTGACGATGCAGTAATCAAGGTCGTTGGGGTTGGTGGCGGCGGTGGTAACGCCGTTGAACACATGGTGCGTGAATCCATCGAAGGTGTGGAATTCATCAGCGTCAACACTGATGCGCAAGCACTTCGTAAGACAAGCGTTGGCAATGTTATTCAGATCGGTGGCGATATCACCAAAGGTCTGGGTGCAGGTGCTAATCCACAGGTTGGCCGTGACGCAGCTCTCGAAGACAGAGATAGAATTAAAGATTCCCTAACTGGCGCCGATATGGTGTTTATCGCGGCTGGTATGGGGGGCGGTACAGGTACTGGTGCAGCACCTGTTATTGCTGAAGTAGCTAAAGAGCTTGGCATTCTAACTGTCGCGGTAGTGACAAAACCGTTCAGCTTTGAAGGCAAAAAGCGTTTGGCGTTCGCTGAGCAAGGTATCGATGAGCTGTCTAAGCACGTTGACTCTTTGATTACGATTCCAAACGAAAAGCTGCTTAAAGTACTTGGCCGTGGTGTCACGCTACTAGAAGCTTTTGCAAGTGCGAACGACGTTCTTAAGAACGCAGTTCAAGGCATTGCAGAGCTAATTACTCGCCCTGGCATGATCAACGTCGACTTTGCGGACGTAAGGACAGTAATGTCTGAAATGGGTCACGCGATGATGGGCAGCGGTATTGCTAAAGGCGAAGATCGTGCTGAAGAAGCGGCTGAAATGGCAATTTCTAGCCCACTTCTGGAAGACATCGATCTAGCGGGCGCTCGTGGTGTTCTTGTCAATATTACTGCAGGTCTGGATATGCGTCTTGACGAGTTTGAGACGGTTGGTAATACAGTGAAAGCATTTGCTTCTGACAATGCAACTGTTGTTATCGGTACTTCTCTAGACCCAGATATGACGGACGAAATCCGCGTAACAGTTGTAGCGACAGGTATTGGCAATGAGAAAAAACCAGATATCACGCTAGTTGCGGGTGGTAAAGCGAAAGTGGCTCCGACGCCGCAGGCTCAACCACAACAGCAAGCGGCGGCAACGCAAGCTGAAGAGAAACCGGCACAAACCTTGCAAAATAATCAAGTGCAAGAGAAGCCACAGGTAACTCCTCAGCCTACAAATACAGTTTCTTCTTCTCCAGCATCGTCGAGCCAAAGCTCTGCGGCTCCGAAGCAAGAGAAGGAAAGTGGTTATTTAGATATCCCGGCATTTTTGCGTCGTCAGGCTGATTAATCTTTAATCCATAAATTTGACATGGCTCAAAATTATGGTAGCATTCACGGTCGACGTTACAGACGGCCGTGTTTTGTAGCAAATTTTTGAGAGGCAAGCAGATGATCAGACAACGTACTCTGAAAGAAATAGTGAAAACAACTGGTGTGGGCCTCCACTCTGGTCGTAAAGTCACGCTTACTCTGCGCCCGGCTGCTGCAAATACAGGTATCATTTACCGTCGTACAGATGTAAACCCACCTGTAGATTTTCCAGCTGATCCAGCTTCTGTTCGTGACACCATGCTATGTACTGCTTTGGTAAACGACGAAGGTGTGCGTATTTCAACTGTAGAGCACTTGAATGCGGCACTTGCTGGTATGGGCATCGACAACATTGTTGTCGAAGTAGACGCACCTGAAATTCCAATTATGGATGGTAGTGCTAGCCCATTTGTATACTTGCTACAACAAGCAGGTATCGAAACGCAAAATACGCCAAAACGTTTCATCCGTATTAAAAAGCCAGTTCGTTTTGAAGATGGCGATAAATGGGCAGAGTTTGTACCATTTAACGGCTTCCGCATGGATTTCGAAATTGAATTTAATCACCCTGCTATTGAGTCAGACGAACAGCGCTTGCTGTTTGATTTCTCTTCAAAAGGCTTCGTTCGTGAAATTTCTCGTGCACGTACGTTTGGCTTTATGCGTGATATCGAATATCTACAATCTCAAAACCTAGTATTGGGTGGTAGTTTCGACAATGCTATCGTACTGGATGATTACCGTATTCTTAACGAAGAAGGTCTACGCTTTGAAAATGAGTTTGTGACTCACAAAGTGTTGGATGCGATTGGTGATCTTTACATGTGTGGTCACCCAATCATCGGTGAATTTCGCGCCTTTAAATCGGGTCACGGTTTGAACAACCAACTTCTGCGAGCAGTTCTTGCTGATCAGGAAGCGTGGGAGTGGACTACATTCGAAGAAGAAGTCGGCTCACCAGTAGCATTCGCTGAACCAAATATGGTGCTTGCGTAAATACTCGGCATTAAAATTAATAAAAAACCAGGCTTATGCCTGGTTTTTTGCTATTTGGCTTTAATCTTGGGCTTATTAATAGCATTCGAGCTTTCAGCATATTGAAATAACGGTTACTTACGGTCTTTCTTTTCTGCCATATCGGCCAATCGCTTTAAACGCTCTTGAATTTTAGGCGGTGCCATGTCGGCAATCGTCATCAATGACTTTGCTGCAGATTCTGTTAATGGTGGACGTTTAGGTCTGTCGTCTTGTTCGAAACGATTTCTGTATAATGATGGATTGATCCTCACTTCAACGCTCATCAGTTTGGCAAAGCCTTGAGTACGAAGTTTATTTAGGATCATGAGGCGATCGTAATCGATCTTCATTTTGATCGCGGCACTAGAAACATCGATCAATAGGTGGCCGTTACGAACATTCGCCACCCGGCAATGATCGGCTGTCCCTGTGGGTAAGATCTCTTGCAAAGCTTGGTTAAGCTGTAAGATTTCTCCAGCATGTTCTTGAATCTGCTTGAACTGTGATTCAGCAATAACATCTTCAGTCGAGGTTGGACGGTGATCACGCATAGGTAAAATCTAATTTTGTTGAGATATCAGCTATTCTAGAGCAGCTTTCTATCAAGGTATAGTTTACATTAACGTCTTTCGCTTCAGTTTTACAATGTAGCAAGGTAAAAAGCAAAGTCTGCTCTGAATAGATTACACATATTGTGGTATGCAATATCGTCTAATCAGTCACCACTTTAAGTAAAAACTTCAGAGTGCTTCAAACAAATACGTCTATTTATGGTTGTATCGATGAAAAATCCTTACACTAAGCCACATTGTTTCGAAACTTAGCCTTGAAATATGGATGTTTGAACTCAATATCTTTGATAAATGATTTATCTCAGTATTCTTAGTTCCAAACTGGCAGAGACTGAAGGCATTATGAGTAGATCGGGAACGGTCTGATTAAAGAGAGATTCACGAAAAATGATAACTAAGCTACTGACAAAAGTGATTGGCAGTCGCAACGACCGAACACTGCGCCGCCTTAGAAAAATTGTAAAAGAAATTAATAACTACGAGCCAACATTCGAAGCTCTAAGTGATGAAGAGTTAAAAGCAAAGACGGTTGAGTTCCGTGAGCGCCTAGAGAAAGGTGAAACTCTTGATAAACTACTTCCTGAAGCTTTTGCTACGGTTCGTGAAGCATCTAAGCGTGTCTACGGCATGCGTCACTTCGACGTTCAGCTTATCGGTGGTATGGTTCTAAATGCGGGTCAAATTGCGGAGATGCGTACAGGTGAAGGTAAAACGCTGACTGCAACGCTTCCAGCTTACTTAAATGCTCTTGCTGGTAAAGGCGTTCACATCGTAACAGTGAACGATTATCTAGCTAAACGTGATGCTGAGACGAACCGCCCTCTATTTGAATTTTTAGGTATGACCGTTGGCGTAAACGTGCCAAACATGCCTCCTCAAGAGAAAAAAGAAGCGTACCAAGCTGACATTCTATACGGAACCAACAATGAATTTGGTTTTGACTACCTTCGTGACAATATGGCTTTCCGTAGCGAAGACCGTGTACAGCGTGATCGCTTCTTTGCTGTTGTCGATGAGGTGGACTCAATCCTAATTGATGAAGCTCGTACTCCTTTGATCATTTCTGGTCCTGCTGAAGATAGCTCTGAGCTATACACTCGAATCAACCTTTTGATCCCGCATCTGAAAAAGCAAGATAAAGAAGACTCTGAAGAATACCGTGGTGATGGTCACTACACTGTTGATGAAAAATCAAAGCAAGTATACCTAACAGAAACAGGTCAAGAATACGTTGAAGAACTGTTGGTGAAAAACGGTCTGATGGAGGAAGGTGATACACTTTACTCTCCGGCTAACATCAGCATGTTGCATCACGTGAATGCTGCTTTGCGTGCTCATGTATTATTCGAGCGTAACGTTGATTACATTGTTACTGATGAAGGTGAAGTGGTCATCGTTGATGAACACACTGGTCGTACAATGCCAGGTCGTCGTTGGTCTGAAGGTCTTCACCAAGCAGTAGAAGCGAAAGAAGGCGTTAAGATCCAAAACGAAAACCAAACTTTGGCTTCTATTACCTTCCAGAACTACTTCCGTTTATACGAAAAACTGTCAGGTATGACAGGTACAGCGGATACTGAAGCGTTCGAATTCCAGTCTATCTATGGTTTGGAAACGGTGGTTATCCCAACCAACAAGCCGATGATTCGTAACGATATGCCAGATGTGGTTTACCGTACTGAAGCAGAGAAGTTTGCGGCAATCATTGAAGATATTAAAGAGCGTGTTGCCAAAGGGCAGCCAACGCTTGTTGGTACTGTGTCGATTGAAAAGTCAGAACTTCTTTCTAACGCATTGAAGAAGGCTAAGATCAAACACAACGTATTGAACGCGAAATTCCATGAGAAAGAAGCGGAAATTGTTGCTGAAGCGGGTATGCCTGGTGCGGTAACTATCGCGACCAACATGGCCGGTCGTGGTACGGACATTGTGCTTGGCGGTAGCTGGCAATCAAAAGTTGAAGCTTTAGAGAACCCAACTCAAGAGCAAATCGATGCGGTTAAAGCAGAGTGGAAAGTGGTGCATGACCAAGTACTAGAAGCTGGTGGTCTACATATCATCGGTACTGAGCGCCACGAATCTCGCCGTATTGATAACCAGCTACGTGGTCGTTCTGGTCGTCAAGGTGATGCGGGTTCATCGCGCTTCTACCTATCTATGGAAGACTCTTTGCTACGTATTTTCACTTCTGATCGTATGGCGAGCCTTATTCAAAGTGGTATGGAAGAAGGTGAAGCTATTGAATCGAAAATGCTTTCTCGCTCAATTGAAAAAGCACAGCGCAAAGTGGAAGGTCGTAACTTTGATATCCGTAAGCAGCTGCTTGAATACGATGATGTAGCGAACGATCAACGTAAGGTTGTCTACGAACTGCGTGACGAGTTAATGAACGTTGAAGACATCAGCGGCATGATCGAGCAAAACCGTGAAGATGTGCTAACAGCGGTTATTGATGAGTACATTCCACCACAGTCACTAGAAGATATGTGGGATGTTGAAGGTCTACAAGAGCGCTTGAAAGCGGACTTCGATCTTGATGCGCCAGTGAAGCAATGGCTTGAAGAAGACGACAAGCTTTACGAAGAAGCATTACGTGAAAAGATCATCAACCTAGCCGTTGAAGTGTACAAAGAGAAAGAGGAAGTGGTGGGCGCACAAGTGCTTCGCAACTTCGAAAAATCGGTCATGCTTCAGACTCTGGATACGCTTTGGAAAGAGCATTTGGCTGCGATGGATCACTTGCGTCAAGGTATCCATTTACGCGGCTACGCACAGAAGAACCCAAAACAAGAATACAAACGTGAGTCGTTTGAACTGTTTGAGGGTCTACTAGAAGCGCTGAAAACAGACGTTATTACTGTTCTATCTCGTGTTCGCGTTCAGCAACAAGAAGAAGTTGAACGTATGGAAGAACAGCGTCGTGCGCAAGCTGAAGAAGCCGCTCGTCGTGCACAAGCGCAACACGCTGCAGCACAAAATCCGCTTTCTGAAGGCGAAGAATCTGAAGAAGGTTCAAATCAACCAATGGTACGTGATGAACGTAAAGTAGGTCGTAATGAACCTTGCCCTTGTGGCAGTGGCAAGAAGTACAAACAGTGCCACGGCAAAATCGACTAATCTGTTAGTCGGATTATTTATCAAAGAGTCGCTTAGGCGACTCTTTTTTTAAATAAATTCTTTGGCTATCAAATTCCATAAGTTTGATAGGTCAGAAAGTTTTTGAGATGTAGAAGCTCGTTGTCACAATAGTAAAGTACAACGGTCTTGAGAGTTAGGAATCCCCATGAAAAGAATTCACATAGTCGCGGCAATTATTTTTAACCAAGATAAATCAAAGATCTTTATTACAAAGCGTCCTGATGATAAGCACAAAGGCGGGTTTTGGGAGTTTCCGGGTGGCAAAGTCGAGCCGGGAGAAAGCATTGAGCTTGCTATTACAAGAGAACTCGAAGAAGAAGTAGGAATTGAAGTTATTGAGCAAGCCCCTTTTGAACATTTGGAATACGACTATCCAGACAAATCACTCAAGTTTGATTTTATTACAGTATCTCAATTCAGTAATGAGCCTTACGGTCGAGAAGGTCAAGAAGGATGCTGGGTTGAGATCAGCGAATTGGGCGACTACACCTTTCCTGAAGCGAACGTACCTATCTTGGAGCGTGTTGTAAAAGAGTTTGCTTAAGCTCGATGAACTTGCTTGTGGTAACCATAGTATGTTGTTAGTTTAAACAGATTAAGCAAAACGAGAGAACGAGAGCAAACCTCGTTATCCAGAGAAGGAGAGAAAGTGCAATGGTTCGTATTGCAATCGCAGGAGCAGCTGGCCGAATGGGCCGCAATTTGGTTAAAGCTTCACACCTTAATCCTGAAGCGACAGTGAGCGCGGGATCAGAACGACCTGAGTCTTCACTTGTCGGCGTCGATATCGGTGAGCTTTGTGGTGAAGGTAAATTCGATGTGCTCTTAACGGATGATCTTGCTAAAGACGTCGATAATTTTGATGTAATCATCGATTTCACCGCTCCAGTAAGCACATTAGCGAATCTCGAGTTGTGTAAGAAATACGGTAAGAGCATTGTGATTGGGACGACTGGCTTCAGCGATGCAGAGCGTGATCTTATCGATGAAGCAGCCAAGCAAGTGCCTGTTGTGATGGCGCCAAATTATTCTGTAGGCGTAAACCTTGTCTTTAAGCTTCTTGAGAAAGCGGCCAAAGTGATGGGGGATTACTGTGATATCGAGATTGTTGAAGCACACCATCGCCATAAAGTTGATGCCCCCTCTGGTACCGCTATCGGAATGGGAGAAGCTATTGCTGGTGCGATGGGTAATAAGCTGAATGATGTAGCTGTCTATGCCCGAGAAGGCATTACTGGTGAAAGAACAAAAGATGAGATCGGCTTTGCTACGATTCGCGCTGGCGATATCGTCGGTGAGCATACAGCTATGTTTGCTGATATCGGGGAACGAGTGGAAATAACGCACAAAGCGACTGATCGCATGACGTTTGCTAATGGGGCCGTAAAGGCTGCCGTTTGGTTGAGTGCTAAACCTGCGGGCTTTTATACCATGACAGATGTTTTGGGATTGAATGAACTCTAAATACATAATTATTCGCCGGCGCTAGCCGGCTTTTTTATATCTATAGAATTATTTGTAAATAAAATGATTCTGATAGAGAAGATTTTAGCACTTACTTTTGTTGTGTTTTTGTCTGTTTTGGTTTTGTTTTTAGGTGTAACCGTTAAAAGTGTTCCTGTTTTTGTCTTAGTGAACGTTTGCGTTAAAAACTCATAATTTTTTGTGATCCCTAAAAAGTTCAAATTTGTAAAATTCATTAAACCTCTATCCCTCCCTATGTAATAGCATTCAAAAGTTGTCTTTTTGGGCCTTACTGATTCGAAATGACCTTACTCGCTAGAAATTGATGATTTATTTTTGATTGTAGGTTGACAGGTTTCCAGTCCAACTTTAGAATACCGCCAATTTGTCTGAAATACCTATTTATGTAGATTTTATAGGTAAAGGAAGGCATGTTTGCAGTTTGATTTATTTTTTTTGCATTTTTATTCTGGAGGTTGTCTTGGGTAAATTAGCACTGTTAGTCCTAGAAGATGGGACAGTGTTCCACGGAGTGTCCATAGGGGCAGATGGTATTTCCGTTGGTGAAGTCGTTTTTAATACCTCGATGACGGGGTATCAAGAAATCCTCACTGATCCTTCCTATTCTCAGCAAATCGTCACCCTTACTTATCCTCACATTGGCAATACCGGAACCACTTCCGAAGATGAAGAATCCTCTTCCATTCATGCACAAGGCCTTGTGATTCGCGATCTTCCTCTTATCGCTTCTAACTTCCGTAATGAACAATCCCTCTCTGATTACCTTAAGTCTCAAAATATCGTTGGCATCGCTGATATTGATACGCGAAAGCTCACTCGTATCTTGCGTGAAAAAGGTGCTCAAAACGGTTGTATTGTTGCGGGTAATAACCTAGATGAAGCTTTGGCTCTAGCGAAAGCAAAAGAATTCCCAGGCTTAAAAGGAATGGACCTTGCAAAAGAAGTTACAACGAAAGAAGCGTATCAATGGAAACAAGGTTCGTGGACGCTTGAAGGTGGACTTCCAGAGGCGAAAGATGACAGCGAGCTGCCATACCACGTCGTTGCTTACGACTTCGGCGCAAAACGCAACATCCTACGAATGTTGGTTGACCGCGGTTGCCGCTTAACGGTTGTTCCTGCTGAAACGTCAGCGGAAGAAGTGCTTGCGATGAACCCGGACGGTGTTTTCCTATCAAATGGCCCTGGTGATCCAGAACCATGTACTTACGCGATTGAAGCGACAAAAGTATTCCTAGAAAAAGGCTTACCTATCTTCGGCATCTGTTTAGGTCACCAAATCCTTGCGTTAGCGTCAGGTGCACAAACCGTGAAAATGAAGTTTGGTCACCATGGTGCAAACCACCCAGTAAAAGATTTAGAGCGTAACGTTGTTATGATCACTTCGCAAAACCACGGCTTTGCGGCAGATGAAGCAACGTTGCCGGAAAACTTACGTGCTACTCACGTATCGTTATTTGATGGCTCTTTGCAAGGTATTCACCGCACAGACAAGCCAGCATTTAGCTTCCAAGGTCACCCAGAAGCGAGCCCAGGTCCACATGACGCGGCACCGCTATTTGACCACTTTATCGAACTAATCAAAAAACACAGCGCTTAATTCGGAGTAGTAGATAATGCCAAAACGTACTGACATTCAAAGTATTCTAATTCTTGGTGCTGGTCCGATTGTTATCGGTCAGGCATGTGAGTTTGACTACTCTGGCGCACAAGCCTGTAAAGCACTTCGTGAAGAAGGCTACCGAGTTATTCTGGTTAACTCGAACCCAGCAACCATCATGACTGACCCAGAGATGGCTGATGCGACTTACATCGAGCCAATCCAATGGGAAGTGGTACGCAAGATCATTGAAAAAGAGCGTCCAGATGCAGTTTTGCCAACCATGGGTGGCCAGACTGCACTTAACTGTGCGTTAGACTTAGAGAAACACGGCGTACTAGAAGAATTCGGCGTAGAGATGATCGGTGCAACGGCTGATGCAATCGACAAAGCGGAAGACCGTTCTCGTTTTGATAAAGCGATGAAGTCTATCGGCCTTGAGTGTCCTCGCGCAGATACAGCGAAGAGCATGGAAGAAGCTTACAAAGTTTTAGATATGGTTGGCTTCCCTTGTATCATCCGTCCATCGTTCACCATGGGTGGCACTGGTGGTGGTATTGCGTACAACAAAGAAGAGTTCGAAGAAATCTGTCGTCGCGGTCTGGACTTATCTCCGACCAACGAACTTCTTATCGATGAGTCACTAATCGGCTGGAAAGAGTACGAAATGGAAGTAGTTCGTGACAAAGCGGACAACTGTATCATCGTATGTTCAATCGAAAACTTTGATCCAATGGGCATCCACACGGGTGACTCAATCACAGTAGCACCAGCACAGACACTGACCGACAAAGAATACCAGCTAATGCGTAATGCATCGCTAGCCGTTCTACGTGAAATTGGTGTTGAAACAGGTGGTTCAAACGTACAGTTTGGTATCAACCCGAAAGATGGCCGTATGGTTATCATCGAGATGAACCCACGTGTATCTCGTTCTTCTGCGTTAGCGTCAAAAGCAACAGGTTTCCCAATCGCTAAGATTGCCGCGAAACTGGCTGTTGGCTTTACTCTGGATGAACTACAAAACGACATCACCGGCGGTGCAACACCAGCATCATTCGAACCAACTATCGACTACGTCGTAACTAAGATTCCTCGCTTTAACTTCGAGAAATTTGCTGGCGCAAACGACCGTCTGACTACTCAGATGAAATCGGTTGGTGAGGTAATGGCAATTGGTCGTAACCAACAAGAATCTCTTCACAAAGCACTTCGTGGCCTAGAAGTTGGCGCAACTGGTTTTGACGAGATGGTCGATTTAGAAGCACCAGATGCACTGACTAAGATTCGTCACGAACTTAAAGAAGCAGGCGCTGAGCGTATCTGGTACATCGCCGATGCATTCCGAGCTGGCATGTCAGTTGACGGCGTGTTCAACTTGACTCAAATTGACCGTTGGTTCCTGGTTCAAATCGAAGAAATTGTAAAACTCGAAGAGCAAGTCAAGGCGGGCGGCTACGCAGGTTTGACCAAAGAAGTGCTTCGCCAGATGAAACGTAAAGGCTTCTCTGATGCGCGCTTGTCTAAACTGCTTGGTGTCGCTGAAAGTGAAATTCGCCGTGCTCGTGAGCAGTTTGATATTCACCCGGTTTACAAACGTGTAGATACGTGTGCCGCTGAGTTTTCTTCTGACACGGCTTACATGTACTCATCTTACGATGAAGAGTGTGAAGCAAACCCAACAGACAAAGACAAGATCATGGTTCTTGGTGGCGGTCCAAACCGTATCGGCCAAGGTATTGAATTCGATTACTGTTGTGTACACGCATCACTTGCGCTGCGTGAAGACGGTTACGAAACCATTATGGTTAACTGTAACCCAGAAACGGTATCTACTGACTACGATACGTCTGATCGCCTGTACTTCGAACCAGTAACTCTGGAAGATGTACTGTCTATCGCTCGCGTTGAAAAACCAAAAGGTGTGATTGTTCAGTACGGTGGTCAAACGCCACTTAAACTGGCTCGTGCTCTAGAAGCGGCTGGTGTTCCAATCATTGGTACTAGCCCAGATGCTATCGACCGTGCGGAAGACCGTGAACGCTTCCAGGCAGCTGTTGACCGTCTAGGTCTACTTCAGCCAGAAAACGCGACAGTAACGACGATGGAGCAAGCGGTTGAGAAGTCGAAAGAAATTGGCTTCCCATTGGTTGTTCGCCCATCTTACGTACTTGGTGGTCGTGCGATGGAAATCGTATACGACGAGCAAGATTTACGTCGCTACTTCAACGAAGCGGTAAGCGTATCGAACGAGTCTCCAGTTCTACTAGACCGCTTCTTAGATGACGCAACCGAAGTTGACATCGACGCTATCTGTGACGGCGAACGCGTAGTTATCGGCGGTATCATGGAGCACATCGAACAAGCCGGTGTTCACTCTGGTGACTCAGCATGTTCACTTCCTGCTTACACGCTAAGTCAGGAAATCCAGGATAAGATGCGTGAGCAAGTAGAGAAGTTGGCGTTTGAACTAGGTGTACGTGGTCTGATGAACACCCAATTTGCTGTGAAAGACAACGACGTTTACCTAATCGAAGTTAACCCTCGTGCTGCTCGTACGGTACCATTCGTATCGAAAGCGACAGGTGCACCTCTAGCGAAGATCGCTGCACGTGTCATGGCGGGTCAATCTCTGGAGTCACAAGGCTTTACTAAAGAGATTATTCCTCCTTACTACTCAGTGAAAGAAGTGGTTCTGCCGTTCAACAAATTCCCTGGCGTTGACCCTCTATTGGGCCCAGAAATGCGCTCAACAGGTGAAGTTATGGGTGTTGGCGCAACGTTCGCAGAAGCTTACGCGAAAGCAGAGCTAGGTTGTGGTGCGGTTTACCCAGAAGGTGGTCGTGCGCTACTGTCAGTACGTGAAGGCGATAAAGAGCGTGTTGTTGACCTAGCGTCTAAACTAGTGAAACTAGGTTACCAGTTGGATGCAACACACGGTACTGCAGTGATTCTAGGCGAAGCGGGTATCAACCCTCGTCTGGTAAACAAAGTACACGAAGGTCGTCCACACATTCTTGACCGTATCAAGAACAACGAATACACCTACATCGTAAACACGGCTGCTGGTCGTCAAGCGATTGAAGATTCGAAAGTTCTACGCCGTGGTGCATTGGCAGAGAAAGTGAACTACACAACAACACTGAACGCAGCGTTCGCTACGTGTATGTCTCACACTGCAGATGCAAAAGCGTCAGTAACTTCTGTTCAAGAGCTACACGCTAAAGTGAAAGCGAGTCTAGAAGTGTAACTAGATAAAAATCAGTAAGCTCGTTAATCAGGGCTTATATGACAACCTCATTGCCCGCTCATTTGAGCGGGCTTTTTTATATTGAGGTTTTTCTAAAATGAAGAGCATTAAAGTGTGCTAGGAACGATTGGTATGCTTTGCTTTTGAAGATCATCAAGCTAATTATGGCAAGCAATATTCCCAAAGATGAAGAAATAGTACTACCACTTGCTACAACAGAGTTGACGCTGTAGGCCTGAGGGATTAAGCCGATCATAATTCTTTAAACAGATAGGTAATTAGCAAAAGTTAAAATAAGCAGTGTTGAGCTTAAAAACATACTAACTATGGAGCTATTCGGTATATTCTTTTTTCTAAGACTAAGTTATAAGTTGATTCTTCAGTATCAAGAGAGTATCCGTTACTTTTTGCAAAAATATCTGCCGCTATTAGTGAAGGATAAAGAAGAAAAAAACTAGTTACCGATATGATTAGAAATACCTTACTAGAATTTTTAAACTCACTTTTAGTTAGGAATTTATTTGATTTTAATGTTTTTACAGACATTCTAGAGCATTCAAATAAGATCAAACTAGAGCCTATGATCAAAATATCAGCCTGATCAAAAGATGAATAATTTTCATTATTATAGATTTTAATATAAAAATCTGACAATCCATCAAAACCATATATTAACAGCGATATTGCGGATACTAATAAAACTATTAAATAAAAAAATACTTGCGTTCGGTCGTAACTCTCTTTTTTCACCGTAACAAACCTCGCTGTATTTCTTGAGAGAAGATCATACTTTGAGTCTTACGTTGAATCTCATTATATTCTTCTTTTGCTCTTTTCTTTGCTTCTATATCTCTTTGCTTTAAGTAAATATCTATAGAGGTTATTAACTTCTGTGTTAAACCTCGTTTATCATTTTCTCTATTCAATAAAAGACCTACAGCCGAGCTTATCAAAATAGCCCCTAATAATGGGCCAGCGCTTAAAGTTACAACACTGCCACCCACTGCTGCGGCAAAGTTTACAAATATAGCTGCTGCAGCTGACGATAACCCGATAGTGATTATATCACTAGCTAAAGTACCAAATAGTTTGGCTAAGGTTTGACGGTCATTGAGGAAAAAGTCAATCACTCTGTATGTAGATATTAAGATAATTGTTATTATGCCCCCACTTCTAATGGATTGTAATGCCCCTTCTGGTCCAACAGCGAACTTTGCCACAGTTGGTGTGGGAAGAAACTTTCCTAATCCAGAAAGCTTTGAGTGCATAGCAGGGGAGCCTGTGAGTATGATATGTGGAGCTCCAGAATAATTTTTGACGATAACAGAGCTATTATTTCCGTACAAATAGTTTGATAAGTTGGTTATAAAAACTAAGTCCTGTCCTGTAGCATAATAGTTTGCTGAATTCTCAAACATTCCCTTTATGTTTTTCCAACGTTCTATTTTCGCTTTGTCTTTTACTTTGTTCTTGACAACGATATCAAAACTCTCGATAGATAAGATAATGGTTTCTTTATCTCGATGTTGATTATTTGATTTATAAAGTGGGTAGGTGCTTATACTACCAGTACTTTTTGAGGATTGATGTCGTGATAAAGGGTAGTTGCTAGTCATGTATTTTCCTCAGATATCGGACTTCGAACGCTGACAATGTAAACTCTACATGCTGAACAGATTTTTTATATTCGTCTAGTTTTATATTTAAAGGTAAGCGTTTGATCTCATTATTAGGAATCGATTTGTGACAGTGATTCAATTCTTCCTAACAACTAAATTTTATATAAAAGTTTGGAATCAAGTTTATGCATTAATTCTATGAAAATTAGGAATAGATTGGTGTCTTGACTTTCCATTGGTGGTTTTGTGAATAAGTGCTACCGTTTTTCCTCTTTGATGCCTCTTTAAATAAAAAGGATGTGTAGTGGAAATCACGGTTGAGATTTTGTTGGCTCTATTTTTTGTTGCGACTGCCGCAGGCTTTATTGATGCGATGGCTGGTGGGGGAGGGCTTATTACGCTCCCTGCGCTTTTGGCTGCGGGGTTGAGTCCGACTCAAGCTCTAGCAACCAACAAGTTACAAAGTTCGTTTGGCAGTTTCTCTGCTAGCTGGTATTTCGTGCGTAACGGTATTGTCAGCCTAAAGGAAATGCGTTTCGCGATACTCTGCACTTTTATAGGCGCTGCAATCGGTGCCGAGGCTGTGCAGTTTATTGATGCTAGCGTACTCACCAGTTTGATCCCTGTTCTTTTGATAGCCATTTCCCTCTATTTTTTACTCGCGCCAAGTACGCGAAAAATAGATGGAGAACCAAAGTTGTCTGAAGCGATGTTTGCGCTATGCATTGGTGGGGGGATCGGTTTCTATGATGGCTTTTTTGGTCCTGGAACTGGATCTATCTTTACTGTTTGTTTTGTTGCACTAGGTCACTTTTCTTTGGTCGAAGCCACTGCTAGAACCAAAATCCTCAATTTCACGTCAAACATCGCGGCACTACTCTTTTTTATCTTAGCTGGGTTGCCAGTGTGGAAGCTTGGCTTAACTATGGCTGTTGGCGGTTTTCTTGGTGCTCAGTTAGGGGCGAAGGTCGTGGTAAGTAAAGGGCAAAAATGGATTCGTCCTCTAGTTATAGTGATGTCGATGCTCATGGCAACGAAACTTCTTTGGCAACAACATCAGCAATGGATTCTGTCAGTGCTTTAACTCGTTTGCTGCGATATGTGCTGTGGCGCAAGCAGATATGTATTGGTCGAATTAACTGTCCTAGTTCTTCAAAGTCATAGCAGAATTTGGGTGTGATATTAAGTGTCTTCAGGATAGATTTAGGAATTAAAGCAGGAGCCATTCCGCCCAAAGCCAGTTGTGCTGCCGCAGTGTATGAATCCATTTCCATCAAAGGCTCAATTCCGTATTTTGACAAAATAGCCTGTTGGTAAGTGTTGGCAGGATTGGTTAAGTCATTGGTCAAAATGGCTTTGGGTAGTTGCGAAAGTGGGTATCTACTGACGATTGAAAAAGGTTCATCAGCGAGGTGAAGGCTCATTAATCCATGATGAGGCGGTAAATAACCAGCACAGAATCCCAGTGTCGCTTTACCTGATTTGACGTTCTCAATAATGCGTGGTGTATGATTGGTCGATATTCGTATGTATTGGTCATGGGCAAAGCGTTCTGCCATGATCACACTAAGGTATCCAGCGACTAAGGTTTCAGAGCAGTCTATCTTGATCAAAGAAGTATCTTCTATTTCTTGCTGATCATAGATCTTACCTCTTAACTCATTGAACGTTGGCTCGATCGTGTTGATGAGCGCATGGCCATCGGAGGTCAGCTTTATGTGCCGACCACTTGGCTCAATCAATTTTTTTCCTAACTTCTTCTCTAGATTCGAAATGCGCTTACTCACCGCAGATTGACTAATATAGAGTTGGCTGCCCGTGCGGCTCATGGTTTTTTCTTTACTGAGGACAAGTAACGTCTCAATACCTTCAAGCAACATAATGATTAATGAAAGTTAGGAATGGTTGAAATAATTTAGCGAATTGTACAAGAGTTGGCGAATCAAATGAGTATAAATGAGAGGAGCCGACACTCAGTCGACTCCATGACCGAATCATGTAATTTGTTTTTAACGATTAATTGCGAAAGTTGGTAGGGATAGATGCCAACGAATAGCACCGAGACGTATAATGAGCGTTGAGATTACACCAGCGAGTAAAGCCGTTGAGTGGTCATAACCCATGTTTACCGCCATCGTATGGAAGATGCCGCCAATAATACATGCCGTAGCGTAGACTTCACTTCTTAATACCATAGGAACTTCGCGAGCCAGTACATCACGTATAATACCACCACCACAACCAGTAATGACTCCCATGATCACTGCGACCATCCCAGACGCGTTGTAAGCGAGGGCTTTCTCTACACCTATTCCTACAAATACTGCAAGGCCGATGGCATCACAAACGGGTAATACCCACCATGAGAGTCGCTTGGGTCTTCGAATAACAAGCATGGTTAGTAGACACGTAACAAATATCACCCATAAGTACGTAGTATCTGTTATCCAAAATACAGGAGTGGCACCTAGCGCCATGTCTCGGATTGTTCCGCCACCAATAGCAGTCACACTGCCGAGAACGATAACGCCGAATGGATCCATTTTTAAACGGCCCGCCAGTAACACGCCAGAGATAGCGAAAACAGCGGTACCGAACAAATCGATCATATAAAGCAGCATGGAGTCCATGTTACTTAGTACCTTTATATAGTGTGAGAAAAAATGGGCGGAAATTGTACGGTATTTGCCACGAAATCGTTAGCGTTTTTGACGAACGCTTTTAAAGTGCTCACACACTTCTGTGATCGCATTTAGTGTGCGTGGGGTTGGGCGGTTAATCCAATCTGAGTTTAGAGACCAGATGTGTTTATTTCTAAGTGCGGGAAGCTCATTGCTCCACTCTGCCCACATACCATCATTACTCATTGCGTGACGAGAAGTAAAAATAACCTCTGGTTGGCGAGTGATGACCTGCTCGATGCTGACCTGAGGATAAGGCGCGCTGGATGCTGCGAAAATGTTTTCACCACCGCAAAAAGTAAAGACTTCACTTGGCCAGTTCTTCCCGGCGACAGTGATGATAGGCTTTTCACTCAACTGATAAAAGTAACGAACTTTCTCGTGCGTGTTGTACTTCTCTTTTAGTGTATTCAGTTGCGTTCTAAAATCTTCAGCGGCCTTTTGTCCTATTTGCGGGGTTTCGCTGTATTGGCTTAGCTGCTCGATATTATTGGCGATATCTTCCAGTGAGCCTGTAGTGGAATAATAGATAGGAATGCCGAACTGTTTAATTTTCTCCAGCTCTTTTGCCGGGTTTCCTGCCGGCCAAGCAATGACTAAATCCGGTTGAAGAGCAATAATGCGCTCTAATTTAATTCCTTGGTAATTAGAGACTCTTTCCAGCTGCTTTGCCTGCTCTGGATAATCACTCATTTCGCTGACAGCAACAAGCTTGTCTCCTAGCCCTGCCGCAAAGGCAATTTCAGTGGCATGCGGAGCTAAACTTACAATGCGTTGCGCTGGTGTTTGGGCGAAGGTCGCTGTCGAAACAAACAGCGTTAATGCGAAGCATAGTTTATTCATCATAATCCTTGATAAATCATTCCTAAAAGCAGACTTTGGATAGCTATCCAAACGAAGACTCGCCAAACGAGCAGCGTATGTATTTGTGAAAGGTGAATAGCCGATGGGGCGATTCGTCCACCGATTTTTGCGCGTTCCGCACGTATACCTTGATAGATAGCAGGGCCGCATAAAGAGAGTTGTAGTTTGTGTCCGATGGTACACAACACCCAGGCGGGCCCGGGTAGTGGCCAAGACTTCGCTTGTTGCTGTGCACCAGAAAGCACATTGCTTACGTTCTTTCCTACAGCTAAAAGTATGGCAAAGAGACGAAGTGGAATAATATCCAGAGCGGCAACCAGCTGAACGGCAGGTTTACCAAAGGGCAAATATTGGCGTCGGCTAGGGGACCAAACTCGAGCTAACTCTGTGGCTAGTCGATACATTAACGCACCAATACCACCTGCTAGTGCGTACCAAAATAACACACCGATTACGTTGCGGCTGTATCCCATAATCACAGCTTCTGAGCTTGCTTTACCTATGCCGATGATCGAGAGGCTGTCAGTATCGCGATTAAGGTATGGTCTTAGTAATTGTCGGCACTGAGCTTTGTCTTCTCTCGACATACTTGTGACGAGTTGTTTTGTTAAGGCTTCGCTGTTGCGCCAGTCCAAAGCAATGATCAATAGCACTAATTCGTATAAAGGCACTTGCCAAACGAATGGCTCCACTGCAATCAGCAAGAGCAAGCAAGGCAATAGCATCAAGCCCAATGCAAGACTGCCGGAGGTCAGGCTCTGTGAGTAACTGTGATTATTGTTCACTTTGTTGGCGAGCTGCTCAGCTAACTTTCGCCATAAAGTGATGGGATGCGATGAACGGGGGATTGGTAAAAGAAGGTGAAAGAGCAGTGCGCCCCACATTATAAGGAGCGCACCGTTGGCATAAAATGACTGAAAAACTTCTTCCATGAATGAGTCGTTTACTTAATGAGTTCCAGCATTTTGAATACCATTTCAGAAGAGCTTTTTGCTGCTAGCGGTAGGAACTCATCAAAGCTCATTGGTGACTCTTTATCAGCGACATCAGAGATTGCACGCACAACAACAAACGGCGTGTTGAACTGGTGACAAGTTTGAGCGATAGCAGATGCTTCCATTTCTACCGCGATAACGGATGGGAAGTGCTTACGAATAAACTCTTGACGCTCAGCAGTACAAACAAACGCATCGCCAGTACAGATCAGGCCGCGAACTGCATGAGTGTTTTCCATTTGCGCTAGTGCCTTTTCTGCTAAATCCATTAGCTTTTCATCTGCTTTGAATGCAGCAGGCTGGCCAGCCATTTGGCCAATTTCATAGCCAAAAGCGGTCACGTCTGCATCGTGATGACGAACTTCTGTTGAGATAACGACATCACCTAGATTGAGGCTTGAATCGAAACCACCAGCAGAGCCTGTGTTAATCACAACATCTGGCTGGTATTCATCAAGAAGAATGGTAGTGCCTACTGCAGCTGCAACTTTACCGATACCTGATTGTAGTACGACTACTTCTACATCATTAATTTGACCAGAGAAAAACGTACAACCTGCTTTATTTACGGTTTTGCAGTTTGTGATTGCTTCTTTCAGGATGGTCACTTCTTGTTCCATCGCACCGATGATACCAACTTTCATAACACTCTCTTTCGGTAAATATTTTAGTTGGCCGAGAGTATAGCACTCCCCGTGAGCAGTTTTCTATTTGATGAGCTTAGCTTGAGTGAGCTTTTCTCGTAATTGTTCGGCGCGCTTTCTGTTTACGCCAAAGTCAGAATAGCCCACACGTGACTCTGAGCGAACAATCAGTTTGTCTCCTGCTACTTTTAATTCGAGGTCATCCACGAAGCGCATGATTTTAGATGTGCATTCTATCCGAAGGTAATCGCCCTCTTTTACCGCGGTTTTGGCGCCAGGAAGTTGAAGCGCGGCTTGCTCAATGGCATCTAACGTTGCGGACTCAGTGAGCAAAAAAGGTGCTAATTGAAACTTGTCTCTTGAGTCTTGAGTTGAAACGCAATTTGGTTTGTCACCACAAGGTGATTGAGAACGATCTGGCATACTGGTGACTCCTTGGCTGCAGGCTGTAAGGCTGAGTAAAGTGATGGAAAGGAGAGCGGCTTTTTTCATTGTATTTACTCTTATAATTTTGCTTCTAATTATATGGATACAAAAGAAAAAGGATCCAATAATAGGATCCTTTTTGTGATGTTAGCTGTGATTAGACTTCTAGGTAATCAAGAATGCCTTCTGCCGCTTTTCGCCCTTCATCAATGGCGGTTACGACGAGGTCTGAGCCACGGACCGCATCACCGCCAGCGAAGATTTTCGCATTGCTGGTTTGGTACATGAACGCTTGCTCAACAGGTGCCTTGATACGTCCCCATTGGTCTAAATCGACACCATACGGTTCTAACCAGTCCATTTTGTGTGGCTGGAAACCAAATGCCATGATCACGGCATCCGCAGGCAATACATGTTCACTGCCTTCCACTGGTTCTGGTCTGCTACGACCTGCATCATCGGGCTCACCTAAAGCAGTTTTTACCACTTTAACGCCCGATACGTTACCTGAGGCGTCGACCTCCACACCGAGTGGTTGCAGGTTAAACATAAACTTCACGCCTTCCTCTTTAGCGTTTTTCACTTCTCGACGTGAACCTGGCATGTTGGCTTCGTCACGACGATAAGCACAAATCACATTGGAGGCTCCTTGGCGAATAGAGGTTCGTACACAGTCCATTGCGGTATCGCCACCACCAAGCACGACCACTTTCTTTCCTGCCATGTCGATAAAAGGTTGGTTGTTCTCAAGCTCCATGACTTTGTAGGTATTCGAAATTAAAAATGGCAGCGCGTCATACACACCCGGCGCATCCTCATTTTCTAGTCCTGCACGCATGTATTTATAGGTGCCAACGCCTAAGAAAATGGCATCGTACTCATCGATTAGATCTTGCATTTGTACATCTTTACCGACTTCCACGTTCATGCGGAACTCGACGCCCATTTCAGTGAACACACGGCGACGATTTTCCATTACCCCTTTTTCAAGCTTGAACGAAGGGATACCGAAAGTCAGTAGTCCGCCGATTTCTGGGTAGCGGTCAAACACGACTGGCTTAACGCCATTGCGCACTAGGATATCAGCGGCTGCCAAGCCTGCTGGGCCAGCTCCAATGATTGCGACCTTTTTATCGGTCCACTCCACCTTGGACATATCTGGCTTCCAGCCCATTTCAAAGGCTTTGTCGGTAATGTACTTTTCTATGTTACCGATGGTGACGGCACCAAAGTCATCATTAAGCGTGCATGAACCTTCACATAGGCGGTCTTGAGGACAAACGCGCCCACATACTTCAGGTAAACTATTGGTTTGATGCGATAGCTCAACAGCTTCAAGAATACGTCCCTCATTTGCCAGTTTTAGCCATTGAGGGATGTAGTTGTGTACTGGGCACTTCCATTCACAGTATGGGTTGCCACAATCTAAGCAGCGATCCGCTTGTGCAGTCGCCTGCTGCTTAGTAAACGGTTCATAGATTTCAACGAACTCGATCTTACGAACTTTGATAGGCTTTTTCGCCGGATCGACACGTTGAACATCGATAAATTGATAAACGTTCTGGCTCATGATTCAAACATCCTCCATGATTACTGTGCTTGAACACGCAGCTCTGCAGCACTGCGGCTCTGGTGACCAAGTAGCGTCCGAAGATCTGCCGCTTGTGGTTTCACCAAATAGAACTTTGGAATCCATTCATCAAAGTTCGCCAAAATATCTTCTGCATGACTCGACCCTGTTTCTTCAAGGTGTTCCGCAATCAGGCCGCGCAAATGCTCTTGGTGGATGTATAGATCGGACAATGAAATGGCTTCGACAGATTCAGTATTGACTCGACCTTCAAAGCTCTGGTTTTCATCCAGAACATAGGCAAAGCCTCCTGTCATACCTGCACCAAAGTTCACGCCTGTTGCACCTAGAATGGCAACAATACCGCCTGTCATGTACTCACAAGCGTTATCGCCAGCTCCTTCAATGACGGCAATCGTACCTGAGTTACGTACCCCAAAACGTTCACCCGCTTTACCGGCTGCGAACAGTTTACCGCCCGTTGCGCCGTACAAACACGTGTTACCAATAATGGTGGCCTCATGACACTTGAACGCTGTACCTAAGTGAGGCTTAATGGCGATCTTGCCGCCTGCCATGCCTTTCCCTACGTAGTCATTCGCATCACCTGTGAGGTAAAGCTCTACGCCACCCGCATTCCAAACGCCAAACGACTGACCGGCTGTGCCGTCAAGGTAGATTTTAATAGGGGAAGCTGCCAAACCTTGGTTGCCATAGCGCTTCGCTATTTCGCCAGATAAGCGTGCACCCACAGAACGATCAGTGTTGATGACATTGTAGAAGAAACTTGCCGATTGGCTGTTTTCTACCGCATGCATGGCATCATCAATGATCTTTTGATTGAGCTCAGCTTTATCAAACGGTTTATTTGGTTCCGTCCAAAACAGCGGATGACCTTCAGGCGAGACGGGAGCTTCTAGAATGTTGGATAGATCCAATTTGGTTTGCTTCGCGGTAAAGCCTTCTACTGCTTCAAGTAAATCGGTACGACCAATCAAGTCCGTCAGTTTTTCAACGCCTAGCTCAGAAAGCAGCTCGCGCACTTCTTCTGCCAGTCCGGTGAAGTAGTTCATCACCATTTCAGGTAAGCCTTTGAAGTACTCTTTACGCAGCGTTTCGTCTTGAGTCGCAACCCCTGTTGCACAGTTATTGAGGTGACAAATTCGCAGGAACTTACAACCCATAGCAACCATTGGCGCGGTACCAAATCCGAAGCTTTCTGCACCAAGAATCGCGGCCTTAACCACGTCTAGACCAGTCTTTAGACCACCGTCTACCTGTAGGCGGATCTTATGACGCAGACCATTAGCAACCAGTGCTTGTTGCGTCTCTGCTAGACCTAATTCCCATGGACTACCTGCGTATTTTACCGAAGTTAATGGGCTTGCTGCAGTACCACCGTCGTAACCCGAAATGGTAATAAGATCAGCGTAAGCCTTGGCTACGCCCGTTGCGATGGTGCCGACACCTGGCTCGGAGACGAGTTTTACCGAAACCAGCGCATCTGGGTTGACTTGTTTAAGGTCGAAGATCAACTGGGCCAAATCTTCAATCGAATAGATATCGTGGTGCGGAGGAGGGGAGATCAGAGTCACGCCTTGTACCGAATAACGCAGCTTTGCGATTTCAGCGGTGACTTTGTGTCCTGGTAGCTGACCACCTTCACCTGGTTTAGCTCCTTGCGCTACCTTGATTTGTAGTACATCCGCATTAGTCAGGTAATGAGGCGTGACACCAAATCGGCCAGAAGCAATCTGTTTGATACGTGAGTTACGCTCAGTACCGAAACGGCGAGGATCTTCACCACCTTCACCCGAGTTAGAGTAACCACCAAGACGGTTCATCGCCGTTGCAAGTGCTTCATGCGCTTCTGGGCTAAGTGCGCCAATGGACATGGCCGCAGAGTCAAAGCGTTTGAACAGTTCAATGCGTGGTTCTATTTGCTCGAGTGGCAGCGGTGAGTCTGATTTTTTCAGCGACATTAAGTCACGCAGCATGGCAACAGGGCGTTGATTCACTTGCTTGGCAAAGCTCTGATAGTCGTTACTTTCGCCAGATTTAACGGCTTGTTGCAGCGTGCCGACAACATCCGGGTTGTAAGCATGATACTCACCTCCATGGACATACTTTAACAAGCCGCCATGATCAATCGATTTACGTTTCGCCCATGCTTTGCGAGATAAGTTTGTAAGATCTTGCTGGAAGTCGTCAAAATTCGCGCCTTCAATACGAGTTGTGACACCTTTAAAGCACAAATCAACCACTTCTTGGCTCAGGCCAACCGCTTCAAACAGTTGTGAGCAGCGGTAAGAGGCGATGGTTGAGATCCCCATTTTCGACATGATCTTATACAGGCCTTTGTTGATGCCGTATTGGTAGTTTTGCATCACATCGCGGTAGTCTTTCTCTAGTGCCTTATCATCAATCAGTTTACCTAACGCTTCATAAGCAAGGTATGGGTAAACTGCAGTAGCACCAAAGCCAAGCAAGACAGCAAATTGGTGTGGGTCACGTGCAGTTGCGGTTTCGACTACAATGTTGGCATCGCAACGTAGGTTCGCATCAATCAAACGAGTTTGAACGGCGCCGACAGCCATTGCGGCTGGAATTGGTAACTTGCCTTTGACCAAAGCGCGATCTGAAAGTACCACTAAAACCGTGCCTTCACGTACGACTTGCTCTGCTTGCTCACAGAGATCATTAATGGCTTGTTTAAGATCTTTCTCTTGTGGATCGTAGTTGATATCTAGAATGGTATTACGGTAGTGATCGTCACCAAGCTCGAGCAGTTGCTGCATGTCTGAATAAAGCAGTACAGGCGAATCAAATGTTACGCGATGCGCGTGGCCATCGGTTTCACAGAAGACATTCATTTCCTTACCGATACTGGTCGCCAGTGACATCACGTGTTTTTCACGCAGTGGATCGATCGGTGGATTGGTGACCTGAGCGAACTTCTGGCGGAAGTAGTCAGTTACCAAACGCTCTTTTGAGGAGAGCACTGCCATTGGAGTATCATCACCCATAGAACCAACGGCTTCTTGGCCCATTTCTCCGAGTACACGCAGAACTTGGTCGACTTCTTCGTTAGTCATCGCGAATTGCTTTTGATAAGTCTTAAGTAAGTCTTCATCAAAGCTGCGCTCGCCTACTTGATCCTCAGGTAGCTGAGAAAATGGTGTGAGTTTGCGAACGTTGTTTTCCATCCATTCGCGATAAGGGTGACGAGATTTCAGATCATTATCGATCTCGCTAGACTGCCAAAGCTTACCTTTACGAGTGTCGATGACGAGCAATTCACCCGGCCCTACACGCCCTTTTTCGGCAACTTCATCTGGGGCGTAATTCCAAATCCCTACCTCAGATGCCAGAGTGATCAACTTGTCTTTGGTAATTACATAACGTGCAGGACGCAGACCATTTCGGTCTAGGTTACAAGCAGCATAACGACCATCGGACAGTACGATACCTGCAGGACCATCCCATGGTTCCATGTGCTTGGAGTTGAAGTCGTAAAACGCCCGCAGATCCGGATCCATATCTGGGTGGTTTTGCCATGCTGGTGGCACAAGCATGCGCATGGCACGGAAGATATCCATGCCGCCAGCTAAGAAGAGATCCAGCATATTATCTAAGCTGGAGGAATCTGAACCTGTCTCGTTCACAAATGGTGCTGCAGTTTGAAGATCGGGCAGCAGTGGTGACGAGAACTTGTAAGCACGCGCGCGCGCCCATTGGCGGTTACCTTCAATGGTGTTGATCTCACCGTTATGAGCAAGATAGCGGAACGGCTGAGCCAATGGCCAACGCGGTTGAGTATTGGTAGAAAAACGCTGGTGGAACAGACAGATAGCGGATTCCATGCGTAGATCAGCAAGATCAAGGTAGAAGCGAGGCAAATCCGCAGGCATGCACAGGCCTTTGTACACCAAAACTTGAGTCGACAAGCTACAGATGTAGAAATCAGGATCTTCGGTGATTTGTTTCTCGATGCGACGGCGTGCGATGTAGAGACGACGTTCAATGTCACGCTCTCGCCAACCAGCCGGTGCAGAGATAAAGACTTGCTGAATATTTGGAAGCGAGTTAGCCGCAATTGGACCGAGCACTTCTGAATTGGTTGGAACTTCACGCCAACCGGCCACCGTTAGCGTCTCTTGCGCAAGTTCTCTGTTGACGATGTCTTTAGCGAGTTGAGCTTTGACCGGATCTTGGTTGAAGAAAATCATCCCTACGGCGTATTGCTTGCCAAGGTTGAAACCATTTTCTTCGGCAATAAGACGTAAATAGGAATCGGGCTTTTGTAATAGAAGACCACAACCATCACCGGTTTTACCATCGGCGGCAATACCACCACGGTGGGTCATTCGGTCAAGTGCAGAAATTGCTGTACGAACCAGCTTGTGGCTTTGTTCGCCTTCCATATGCGCGATCAAGCCAAATCCACAGTTGTCTTTCTCAAGACTTGGATCATAAAGAGCCATTGCAATTCTCCCTTTGCTTATCCGTCATCCCGACAGATATATCAACACTGCTTACGTTGATAGTGATGACTGAATATGCGTCATCTTTTATGTATATTTATTCAATAAAAGCTGTGAAATATTTAACATTTTTTGAGTGTTTTATTTTCATCAACTTCACAAGCTATAGCTTATTGTAAAAAAGGTCAAGTTATTAGTGGATAATCACGTGAATATGCGATTTACCATTTAATAAGCTAAAATAGTTTAATAATTTCAAATAGATAGAAAATTGATTGTTACAAAAAAGTAACATTTGATTCTGTGGGAAATAAAAAAGACCAGCATAAAATGCTGGTCAAAATAGAAAGATTGGAAGGAATTGTTTTCTTTCTTTGCTAATAGCCATCGATATCGCTGATGGCTATTTATGGCATTGAAAGAGGGAAGCGTGAATACTTCCGTTAAGCAGAAAGCATCAGTGAATCTGCTTTTGCTTCTAGGTTTGTGCCATCCATTAGGTAGTCATCGATAGCACGAGCACATTCGCGACCTTCGTTGATACAACGAACCACCAAAGATTGGCCTGTTCGCATATCACCAGCAGCAAATACGCCTTCTTGGTTAGTAGCAAAACCTTGAGTTGCTACGTTACCGCGATCATCTAGCGCGATATCCAGTTGAGCAAGCACGCCTGTAGGTTCTGGGTGTAAGAAGCCCATTGCTAGGAATGCCATATCACATGGGATCACTCGCTCGCTGCCTTCTACTTCTTTGAAACTTGGGTGCTCGCCTGGTTTTGCATCTTGCCAAACGATATCAGCAAGACGAAGGCCAGTGACTTCACCTTTGTCATTTCCGATGAACTCTTTGGTTAGGATGTTCCAGTGACGATCAACGCCTTCTTCATGAGATGTCGAAGTACGCAGGATCATTGGATATTGAGGCCAAGGCATATTAGCAGGACGCTTTTCTGGTGGAATCGGCATGATTTCCACTTGAGTTACACTTGCTGCACCGTGACGGTTTGACGTACCTACACAGTCTGAACCGGTATCACCACCACCAATGACAACCACATGTTTACCTTTTGCGTGAATCTCTTCCGTTTTCAGGTCCATGTTATTTGCACGTCGGTTGTTTTGACCTAGGAATTCCATTGCGAAGTGAACGCCTTTGAGCTCACGACCCGGAACTGGCAAATCACGTGGAACCGTTGAGCCACCCGTCAGTAGAACCACATCGAACTCTTGACGCAGTTGCTGAGCATTTACATCAACACCGACGTGTTGGTTTACTTTAAACTCAACGCCAGCTTCTGCCATTAGATTGATCTTACGATCAATGACTTCCATGCTCAGTTTAAAATCTGGAATACCGAAACGCAGCAGACCACCAACCTTCTCGTCTCGCTCGAATACTGTCACGGTATGGCCTGCGCTGTTTAGCTGCTCAGCAGCCGCAAGACCAGCAGGTCCAGATCCAATGATCGCCACCGTTTTACCAGTACGAGAACGTGGCGTTTTTGGCTTGGCGTACCCTTCACGATACGCCGTTTCTACGATGGTTTTCTCGATATTACAGATAGTGATTGGGTCTTGGTTGATGCCAAGTACACAAGCACTTTCACATGGAGCAGGGCAAACACGACCAGTGAACTCTGGGAAGTTATTGGTTGAGCTTAGAATGTTCCATGCTTCTTCCCAGCTATCACGATAAACCGCATCGTTAAACTCTGGGATGATGTTACCGATAGGGCAGCCGTTATGACAAAACGGCACACCACAATCCATACAACGAGACGCTTGAGTATTGATCTTGTCACCAAATTCCTCGTTCAGAACGAACTCTTTGTTGTTCTTGATGCGTTCAGCTGGGTCGATCTTCTGTGGTAGTTCACGACCGTGCTCTAAAAATCCAGTAGGCTTACCCATTATACTGCCTCCGCTTGAGTTTCGTTTCCTTGAGACTGCGCTTCAGCTTTACGCTTTTGAAGCACCGCTTTGTAGTCACGCGGCATCACCTTAACCATAGAGGCTAGGCTTGCTTCAAAGTTGTCTAGGAAAGACTGAGCGACTTCACTTCCTGTGAATTGAACATGCTTAGTTAGCATGTCGAGTAATAGATCTCTGTCTTCTTGCTCGATTGGATCTAGGTCTACTAACTCTGGGTTCAGTTTTGACTCAAAGTCGCCTGATTTATCCCATACGTAAGCCACGCCGCCACTCATACCTGCGGCAAAGTTACGACCTGTTGAACCAAGGATAATTGCTGCACCGCCCGTCATGTATTCACAACCGTGGTCACCGACGCCTTCTACTACTACTTTCGCGCCTGAGTTACGAACACAGAAACGTTCGCCAGCCATACCGCGAATGAAAGACTCACCCGAAGTGGCACCGTAGAAACACACGTTACCAACCACGATGTTGTCTTCTGCGACAATGCTTGATTTCGCATCTGGGTAAAGTACTAACGTACCGCCAGATAAGCCTTTACCCCAGTAGTCGTTCGCGTCGCCTTCAACTTCGAACTTCACGCCCTTAGCTAGGAATGCACCGAATGACTGACCCGCAGAGCCTTTGAACTTCACGTTCATTGGTTGAGGTAGACCCGCATCTTTGTACACTTTCGAGATTTCGTTCGACAACATGGTACCTGCAGAGCGGTCCGTGTTGACGATAGGGAACTCGGCATTTACCGCTTCGCCTTTCTCGAGTGCAGGAATCGCCGCTTGAATCAGTTTGCGGTCTAGCACTTCTTCTAGGTTGTGGTTCTGCTGCGTTTGGTTATGGATACCGTCTGACTCACGTGGCTGTTCAACGTGTAGAACAGGAGACAGATCTAGGTTCTTGTATTTCCAGTGAGAAACGTCTTGGCGAATCTTCAGCTTCTGACCTTGGCCGACCATCTCATCGATAGTGCGGAAGCCAAGTTCAGCCATGATTTCACGTAGACCTTGTGCCATGTATTGGAAGAAGGTTACGACGTCTTCTACGCGGCCATCAAAGCGCTCGCGAAGCGTCTTGTTCTGAGTCGCGATACCAACAGGACAGGTGTTCTTATGGCACTTACGCATCATGATACAACCTTCAACCACCAATGCTGCGGTTGCCACGCCCCATTCTTCTGCACCAAGTAGTGTTGCCACTGCAAGGTCGCGAGGTGTTTTCATCTGACCATCCGCTTGAACCACGATACGGTTACGTAGACCGTTCTTTAGTAGCGTTTGGTGTGTTTCTGCCAAACCAAGTTCCCAAGGAAGACCAGTATGACGGATTGAAGACATTGGGGATGCACCAGTACCACCGTCGAAACCTGCGATTAGTACAACGTCTGCTTTCGCTTTCGCTACACCGGAAGCGATCGTACCTACGCCAGCTTCCGATACCAGCTTCACGTTTACACGACCCGCGCGGTTCGCGTTCTTCAAATCGTAGATAAGCTGAGCCAAATCTTCGATTGAGTAGATATCGTGGTGTGGTGGTGGCGAGATAAGACCGACGCCCGGAGTTGAGTGACGTGTAGCACCGATCCAGTCATCTACTTTATCGCCTGGTAGCTGACCCCCTTCACCTGGTTTCGCACCTTGAGCCATCTTGATTTGTAGCTCATCAGCGTTGGTTAGGTAGTAAGAGGTTACGCCGAAACGACCCGAAGCTACCTGTTTGATTGCAGAGCGTTCCCAATCGCCGTTGTCTTTGCGTTCGAAACGCATTGGGTCTTCACCACCTTCACCAGAGTTCGATTTCGCGCCAAGGCGGTTCATCGCAACAGCCAGTGTGGAGTGTGCTTCGTAAGAAATAGAACCGAATGACATAGCACCCGTCGCGAAGCGTTTCACGATGCTTTCAATTGGCTCGACTTCGTCGATAGAGATAGAGCCGGCTGGGTTCTTAATAAACTCAAGCTGGCTACGTAGAGTTACCGCGTTGTCACCTTGTTTATCTACGGCTGTCGCGTATTGCTTGAACTGATCGTAGTTCTTGTTGCGCGTAGACTCTTGCAGTAGCGAGATGGTTTCTGGGTTGAATAGGTGCTTCTCACCACGCTGTTTCCATTGGTAAACACCACCTACATCCAGCATTTGAATTGGGATTTCGCGTTGTGGGTAACCGATGCGGTGACGAACGAGCACTTCTTTAGCAATATCGTCAAGGGTGAGACCTTGGATACGAGAAACTGTACCTGTGAAGTACTTGTCTACCACTGACTTATGAATACCCAAGGCTTCGAAGATTTGCGCACCGTGGTACGACTGCAGGGTTGAGATACCCATCTTCGAGAAGATCTTCAGAAGACCGCCATTGATCGCTTTACGGTAGTTGTTGAACAGATCGCGAGGGTTCGCTTCTGGGTCCAGCTTCTTCGTACGCTGAAGCTCAATGATGGTTTCAATCACTAGGTATGGGTTAACGGCGTTGGCACCGTAACCAATTAGCGTTGCAAAGTGGTGCGTTTCACGCGCGTCACCAGTTTCAACCACGATGTCACACTTCGCACGTAGACCTTTGCGGATCAAGTGGTGATGTACTGCGCCAACTGCCAGCATTGCTGGGATCGCCGCGTGGTTTGAGTTCACTGCACGGTCAGTTAGCAGGATGATTGAGTAACCATCAATAACCGCATCTTCTGCGTATTGGCAGATGCGTTTTAGTGCGCGCTCAAGCTTGCCTTGGTCTTCACTGGCTTGGAATACGATATCTAGCGTTTTCGCCTGAAGATGCTCGTTATCGATCGCACGCAGTTTCTCAAGCTCAGAGTTCGCCAGAACAGGCGATTCCAATTCGACTTTCTGACAGTGAAGTGGTGTTTCAGTCAGAAGGTTTTGGTCTTTACCCAAGTAAGTGTTCAGCGACATAACCATACGCTCACGGATCGGGTCAATCGGTGGGTTAGTGACCTGTGCGAACAGCTGCTTGAAGTAGTTTGAAAGATGTTGCGACTGATGAGATAGCACTGCAAGAGGCCAGTCGGCACCCATTGCTGATAATGGCTCTTTACCTTCATTTGCCATTGGAACGATGATTTCGTTCACTTCTTCAGTACTTACGCCAAACGCTTGTTGGCGGTGTAGAAGATGTTCTGGCTTAGGTTGGCTGAACTGGTTGCTCGCATCTGGCAGCTTCTTCAAGCTCAGTAGGTTTTCTTCTACCCACTTTTCGTAAGGCTGCGCTGTTGCGATGGTGTCTTTCACTTCTTCATCAGAGATGATGCGACCTTGCTCTAAGTCTGCAACGAAGATGCGACCTGGTTGTAGACGACCGCGGAACTCAACGTTCTCTGGCTCAATATCCACAACACCAGATTCTGATGCCATTACTAGGAAGTTATCTTTGGTCACTGTGTAGCGAGAAGGGCGCAGGCCGTTGCGGTCGAGTGTCGCACCAACTTGAACACCATCAGTAAAACATACCGAAGCCGGACCATCCCATGGTTCCATGATGTTCGCGTGGTACTGATAGAACGCGCGACGCTTAGGATCCATGTTTTTGTTTTCTTGCCATGCTTCCGGGATCATCATCATCAATGCGTGCGGCAGGCTACGACCAGAAAGAACTAGGAGCTCAAGTGCCATATCAAAGTTAGATGAATCCGAACTGCCTTCCTGACAAATAGGAAGCAGCATGTCGATTTCAGCTTGGGTAAATAGATCGGATTCAATGATCGCCTCACGGGCTTTCATCCAGTTCAAGTTACCTCGAACTGTATTGATTTCACCGTTGTGGGCAATGTAACGGAAAGGTTGTGCAAGACGCCATTTCGGGAAGGTGTTGGTAGAGAAGCGAGAGTGTACCAGTGCCAGTGCAGTCACCATGGTCGGGTTTTGCAGATCAAGGAAGTACTGAGGGACTTGCTCGGTCGTTAACTGACCTTTGTACACCAATGTCTTGTAAGACATTGAGTTAATGTAGAAGTCATCACCAATGTTCGAAACGCTTTCTAGGCAAACACGTACAGTGTAGTTACGAAGTACGTACAGTTTGCGCTCTAGCTCTTCAGGTGTGATACCTGGACCACCAGAGATAAACACATGCTCAAACTGAGGTTCTGTGCTTAGCGGGTCGGCACCGATCATCGAGTTATCGGTTGGCAAAACGCGGTAGCCAATAACTTCAAGGTCTAGACGCTGAGCGTTGCGTTCTAGAATGTCACGGCATTGCTCGCGTTTGTATTCGTCTTTCGGGAAAAGTACGACACCCACACCATACTTTTCAAATGAAGGCAGTTTAATGCCGAGCTTAACGGCCTCTTCTAATAGGAATTCATGAGGTTTTTGTAGCAAGATACCCGCACCATCACCGCTGCATGGGTCACAACCTTGACCACCACGGTGCTCCATGCGAGCTAGCATATCCAATGCTTGAGTCACTACTTCATGAGATTTACGGTTTTTAAGGTGAGCAACAAAACCGATACCACACGCGTCATGCTCCAATTCAGGAGTATATAGACCCTGTGGATTTTGCTCTCTATCTACCATAGATACATCCTTCCAGTTCAATGTCGACGCAAAAGCACCAGGCAGGCAAATGCCACCTAGACCATTGATTACGTCTTGTCCTTTATATTTATTATCGCCACCGATCTAGGTTGACCGATCTTGATTCCTTTCCGTATCTCGCAGGAAAAGTTTTGCGAGAAAAACAATCCTTGGTGGTATCCCTTTATTTATTGCCACTATTTAGTGATTTATATAGGTAGGAGTGGGATAACACCGACAAATCCCGCAGTGTACTTTGTAATAAAAGTCACAAAAATAACGGGGTTGTGTAAGTATCCTACAATTTTGTCACTTCAGAATGCAATGAAAAAGTCGACGTTGTGACCCAATTTTTCGTTTAATTATGCATTTTTAGTTTAACATTTACGCAACATGAACGTTTTTTATCTGTATTTATGCAGGTTTATTGATTTTGAGCCGTATGATGTTTGTTTGAATTGACTAGTATTGTGTGTTTTTTCTTGCAGGGATGTAATTTATTTACACAGATCGTAGTGAGATTGATTACGGTTCATTGTTGGTGAGAATTTATGCAGTTACATGAGTTGGTCAATACAATCGGCCAAGATCTTCAGCGTCGATACGGTGAAAAAGTCCATAAACTAACGTTGCACGGTGGATTTAGTTGCCCTAACCGAGATGGCACGATTGGTCGGGGAGGATGTACTTTTTGTAATGTGGCTTCGTTTGCGGATGAAGAAGTACAGATAAAGAGTATTCACGATCAGTTGAAAGATCGTGCGGGCGAAATTCATCGAGCGAAGAAGTATCTCGCTTATTTTCAGGCTTACACCAGTACTTATGCGGAAGTGCAAGTGCTGAAAAATATGTATGAAGAAGCACTAAAAGCGGCTGATATTGTGGGATTGTGTGTCGGGACTCGTCCAGATTGCGTGCCTGATGCCGTATTAGATTTACTGTCTGACTATGTAAAGCAAGGTTATGAAATTTGGCTAGAGTTAGGGCTTCAAACCGCTAATAACGACACCCTTAAGCGCATCAATCGCGGTCATGATTTCGAATGTTATGCCGAAATCACCAAGCGTGCGCGTGCGCTAGGTATTAAAGTCTGTACTCATTTAATTGTGGGATTACCGAAAGAAAGCCGGGACGATAACATTGAGACGCTGAAAAAAGTGTTGGCTGTGGGCACTGATGGCATCAAGTTACATGGTCTTCATATCGTGGAAGGCAGCACCATGGCGAAAGCGTGGCGTGCAGGACGATTAGAGGCGCCAGAGCTAGAAGAGTATGTCGCAATTGCCAGTGAGATTATTCGTATGACGCCACCGGACGTGATTTACCATCGGGTTTCATCAGCAGCTCGTAGACCTACCTTATTATCACCACTGTGGTGTGAAAACCGCTGGCTGGCGATGACTGAAATTGGTCGATCCCTCAGTGAACATGGTGCTCAAGGAAGCCTAACGGGAAACGCTTTTATCTATACTAAACCGGAATTAATAGCAGATCGCTCAATAAATAACTGATATATTTTAACCAGTTTTTTTTAAAGGTTTAAACGATGGATCAGTTACTCAATTGGCTTTGGGATGGTCAAGGCGGTTATGGCTATGTCGTCTTGTTATTAATTGCTAGCGTGTGCGCGTTAGCACTGATCTATTTGCACTTTCAAACATCACTTAAGCAACTCGTAACGGATTCACCCTATCCAGTCATAGTGCTGGATACTGGCCATGCTCAGATCTTGTTATCTAACCAAGCTGCGATGCAATTATTAGGTATTCGCTCTCTAGGCACGGGATATTTGTATCCCGCTTTATTCGATATTCGTGAGCTTGAGTCGTTTCTAGACAGTGTCTCTAGTCGTCATTTTAGCCAGCAGGTATTTGATTGGCGCTTATCTGAAAGCGAATCTATCAAGGTGGAGTTGTCAGGAAGAAAGAGTTTGCTGCGCAATCACCGTGTTTGGATCATCTACGCGCAGCCATATCAATCCACTCATCAAGAGCTTGCGCAATTAACGATTGCCCGTTCGGCACTAGACTCACTCTCTGAGTTAATTTGTACCCAAGATCGCCAAGGGAATTTATTAACGACGAACCGAGCATTTGATCAATTTTGGGAAGGGCGAAGGGAAGAAGCCTGCGCATCAAAGGTTTCCATGGGTGAGGCTAGCAGAAAGAGTGAGCGCAAGTGGACGACGGATCCACAAGGTCGCAGTTGCTTATTGGAAGTGAATCAAAATTCCCTTGTGTCACCGAGTGGTGAGCTGATCGGTACATTATCCATTAGTCATGATGTGACCGAGTGGCACAAAATGCAGCAGAACCTGAGAGATGAAATGGAGCGCCGTAAAGATACAGAAGTTGCGTTGGCGCAAAGGGATACCATCTTACAGACTATTCTTGACGCTAGCCCTGACTCTATCGGTATCTTCAATGAGAATATGGTCTATCAAGCGTGTAATAAACCGTTCGTTAATGCATTAGGTATTTCAGACGTGTCTGATTTGATTGGTAAGCGCCTTCAAGATGTCATTCCTGAAGAGATGTACGCTCGCTTAGCTGCTAGTGATTTAGATGCATTGCGTCAGTCAGAACCTGTCCGATACATAGATAAAGTCGTTAGCAGTGATGGCAAAAGTACGTGGTTTGATGTGGTGAAATCGCCCTTTAAAGATAAAGCTTCAGGAACGAATGGTGTGTTGATCATGGCGCGTGATATTTCTGAACGTTACCTTGCCGAACAAAAGTTGGAGAGAGCCAATTTAGAGTTAGAAAAGTTGAGCTTTATGGATAGCTTAACTCAGGTATCGAACCGACGCCGCTTCGATGAACAACTGCAGGTACTATGGTACCACCATGCCCGCGAAAAGCTGCCGCTCACTATCATGTTGTGTGACATCGACTTTTTCAAAGATTACAACGACTGTTACGGCCATCAGCAAGGTGATGAAGCATTGGTCAGTGTTGCTACCGTATTCACAAAAGTCATCAATCGCTCTTCGGATTGTGTTGCGCGTTATGGTGGTGAGGAGTTTGGTTTTATCCTGCCGAATACCACAACGGAAGGTGCGAGCAATGTAGCGCAGCGTATTCATGAAAAAATTCGACAACTCGATATGGAGCACGACAGCTCAGAAGCATCGGAACGTCTCACGGTCAGTATCGGTCTTGTCTCTTATATTCCTCAACATGGTGATGAACCGGAAATGGGTATTGCCATGGCTGACAGTGCGCTATACCAAGCCAAAGCGGATGGACGTAATCGCACCTGTATTCACCCAAGTTCTTGCTAACGCTTTGTGACCGCTTGCTCTAAGTTGATAGCTGATTGTTTAAATCGCCGTATCAAACACGTTAAACTTACCTAAGCCTGTGCGTTCGTTGGTTAACTTATCTTTTTATCTTGTTTAGCAAGCACAGTTCGCACTACGTATTTTTCACTAATCACACAGACCTAAATTGCGTTAGGCCGAATATGTCTGCTCGTTTTTTATCATTGAAGGGCAACATCTAGCCAGCACCATGGAGTAGTTAATGAAACCCATGAAAAATCTCGCCCAGTATTATGTCGACTTGCTAGTCAAACTGGGGATTGTTCGTTTCTCGATTTTGCTGGCCCTTGCGCTGGTGGCATTAGCCGTTGTGGTACAGGTGGGGATTACTTTAGCTCTCAAGGGGCGAGTCGACGATATCGACATTGTCCGTTCAGTGTTTTTTGGTCTCTTGATTACACCTTGGGCGGTTTATTTTCTTTCTGTTGTTGTTGATCAGCTAGAAGAGTCTCGCCAGCGTTTAACCAAGTTGGTGTCCAAACTGAAAGACATGCGCTCGCGAGACCAAGAACTGAATTATCAATTGCAACAAAACATCGAAAAGCTCAACCAAGAAATTGAAGAGCGCATTAAAGCAGAAGAAGCTCGTGAAGAGGCGATGCAAGATCTCGAAAACGAGGTGTTCCAACGAGAGCGTACTCAGTTAGAGCTTGCGGAACGCACTGCACTACTGCGTTCATTTATTGATGCCTCGCCAGACTTAATTTACTACCGCAATGCCGATGGTGTGTTCTCCGGTTGTAACCGGGCAATGGAAGAGCTAACGGGCAAAAAAGAGCACCAGTTAGTCGGATTAAGCCCTTGGGATGTTTATAGCAAAGAAATCGCTGAGCACATCGTTGATACTGACCAAAAGGTCTTCGCCGATAATCAAGCCATCACTTACGAGCAGTGGCTAGAGTATCCTGATGGACGCAAGCACTACTTTGAACTGCGTAAAGTGCCGTTTTACAGCAAAGATGGTCGTCACCTTGGATTGGTAGGTTTTGGCCGTGATATCACTGAACGTAAACGTCATGAAGAGTCATTAGAGAAAGCAAGCCGTGATAAAACTACTTTCATCTCAACCATCAGTCATGAACTGCGAACGCCACTAAATGGCATTGTGGGCTTAAGTCGCATGCTTCTCGATAGTCCGTTGACAGAAGAGCAGCGCAAACACATGCAGACCATCAATGTGAGTGCGATTACGCTAGGTAACATCTTCAACGATATTATCGATATGGATAAGTTTGATCGCCGCAAGCTAGAACTATTACCTGCGCCACTTAACTTCGAAGACTTCGTCGCTGAGATTGAAAGCATCTCTGCTTTGATGGCGGAGCAAAAAGGGCTGCGTTTTGACTTAGAACGTTTGAGTGATTTACCAAAAGCAATTGAAGTGGATGCGACCCGTTTGCGTCAGGTAATTTGGAACTTGGTCAGCAACGCAATGAAGTTTACCAAAGAAGGTGGCGTTGTGATGACGGTGAGCGCGGATGTCGAAGACGATTTTGCGACCATTATTATGGAGGTGGAAGACACGGGTATTGGCATACCAGAAGACGAGCTCGATAAAATCTTTGCCATGTATTACCAAGTGAAATCAGGTAAAGACAACCTACATGCTGTCGGGACTGGTATAGGCCTGGCGGTGTCAAAACAGCTGATCAATATGATGGATGGTGACATTACTGTCGCTAGTGAAGAGGGTTTTGGTAGTACTTTTACCGTATCGATTCACGTTCCTATTGTGGAACTCGAAGAACCTGTCATTGATGCAAAACGCGATAATGTGCATCTCAACATCTTTATGGTCGAAGACATTGAGCTTAACGTCACCGTGGCCAAATCGTTGCTTGAGAGCTTAGGGCACTCCGTTACCGTGGCAATGACGGGACAAGAAGCGCTCGTGAACTTTGTGCCGGAAAAATATGACTTGGCGTTGTTGGATATTCAGTTGCCTGATATGACGGGGTTTGATGTCGCAAATTATTATCGCGAGCATTATAACAATCTGCCTCCATTGGTCGCCCTAACAGCTAATGTGATGAAAGATCGTCGTGAATATTTAGATAACGGCATGGATGATGCCATCAGCAAACCGCTTGCTGTGAATGCCATTCAGTCTGTAATTGATAAGTTCTTCGCGCATCAGGTAGAGCCGCAAGAGCAACCTGAGAGCATTCCAGAAACAGTGGAAGAGCCGACTCCTTCTCCTGTGATTGAGACACACTTGCTCGATATGGATATGTTAGAGTCTTACGTCGACATTGTTGGTGCCAAGCCGGTCTACGACAGCATAAAAATGTTTGAAGACATGATGCCAGACTATATTGATGTCTTAGACTCAAACATGACGGCAAAAGATCAAGATGGGATTGTTTCTGAAGCGCATAAAATTAAAGGCGCTGCAGGTTCGATTGGCCTCAAACGTATCCAAAGTGTGGCGCAGAAAGCGCAATCTCCCGATATGCCAGCATGGTGGGAAAACATTTCAGACTGGGTTGAAGAGATCAAAAATGAATACCAAAACGATATTCAAGTCCTCAAAAGTTGGTTGGAACAAAGGAAATAACATGAAAAAAATCGCACCGTTGGCGTTGGTTATAGCATTGATGGCAGGCTGCAGTTCCGTTCCAAGTGTGAACTGGCAACAAAACAGTCAGATTACGATTAACCAGGTGAATGTCGAGCTAAAAAGTAACTTATGGGTGAACCTGATGCCGACTGTTGGGGAAGTACAAGAGCAAAGCATTCAAGGATCACTTTACCTTGAAGGAGACCAGTTACTCCCAGCCAACCTGACTGCCGAAGCGCTTATCATCAAGCAAGGAGAAAAAGAGTGGTGGGTGGATGAAGACTCTTTAGAAACTCGAACTCATAGTGAGAGCCAATGGGAAGTAGCCTTCACGTCTCAGGTAGACGCGGACACAGAAAAATCGGTTGATATCGCGGTACTTTTAGACGACGCAGGTAAACAGCGCTGGTTAGTGGAAAAGTACGTGAAGATTAACAAGGTTTATTAGATTCAGTGATTATCCGCTAATTGCTAAACCCAAAATAAAAGGGCTTGCTCAATGAGCAAGCCCTTTGCGTATTAGCGATTCAATTAGTCTTCTAGATCGCCACAGAAGCGGTAACCTTCGCCGTGGATAGTCGCGATGATTTCAGGAGTACCTGAAACAGACTCAAAGTGTTTACGAATACGACGAATCGTTACGTCTACAGTACGGTCATGCGGCTTAAGTTCACGGCCAGTCATCTTCTTAAGAAGATCGGCACGAGTTTGAATCTTACCTGGGTTCTCACAGAAGTGCAGTAGAGCTCGGAACTCAGAGCGAGGGAGCTTGTAGCTATCACCAGCAGGGCTTACTAGAGAGCGGCTGTTGATGTCCAGTACCCAACCATTGAATTCATACTTTTCTACTGAGCGTTTCTCTTCTTGCACCGCGTTAGAGCTCATTGAGCGGCTAAGTAGGTTGCGAGCACGAATAGTCAGTTCACGTGGGTTGAATGGTTTAGTGATGTAGTCATCTGCACCAATCTCAAGACCTAGGATCTTGTCCACTTCATTGTCACGGCCTGTCAGGAACATTAAAGCAATGTTCGCTTGTTCGCGTAGTTCACGCGCTAACAGAAGGCCATTCTTGCCTGGAAGATTAATGTCCATAATAACCAAGTTGACTGAGTTGTCAGACAACACTTGGTGCATCTCTTCACCGTCACTGGCTTCAAAAACAGCGTATCCCTCTGCTTCAAAAATACTCTTAAGAGTGTTACGAGTTACTTGCTCATCTTCAACGATAAGAATCTGCGGGGTTTGCATTGGCGGTACCTAAATTTGTGACAAAATTGTGCTAATAGAATAAATTCTAGGCAAAAATATAACATACAGGTAATGTGATTTTGATAATAAATCAAGTTGATCAAAAAAACACTTCTTTCAGTTATCCGCCCTCCATGGAATTTTGCCAACTCACCAGTATCCAATGGCGACGTTTATTCTAAAGGGCTTGTTTACCTTTCATTTCCTACTTTCTGTGGGGCCTGAAACGTAAACACCCTAAGATATGGAGCGGATTTTATATTGTTAACAGCATGCTAACAATGCTCAAATGTTAATTCCATTCAGTTTGTTGATTTATATCAATTGATGAAATGTAACTGTTATTAATCGTTTAAGACTTATGATAGAAAAAAGTAATACGAACATAGACGCATCGTTATGGAATGCTTATTCAGAATCTTTTTTCAGATTCGAGGCCGAGTGGTGCGTTTCAAACTACGCTGTGATAACCGCTTGGAACCCATACAGTAATTTGCGGTCCAAAGAAGAGAACTGCATAAGCAATCAAGCATTAGAAACACTGCTACAGCACGTTAATTACGCGCCTATCACAGTAGGTGACAGCTCTTTTACATGGTATGAGGAAAGCTTTGCCGTCGAGTTATCACCAGAGGCGGCGGTCGCATTGGCGAATGACTTTCAACAAAACGCGATTTACTACGTCATTGATGATCAACTTTACCTTATTGCGTGCTCACAGCCGAAAGTGTTGCATAAGTTAGGCTCCCTTAAGCCTCGACTCGTATAGGAAAGGATACTACTCACCGAAGCACTGCTTGGGTGAGAAAATTCACGGAGGAAATATGAGAGACATTACACCCGATATTTGTGACCAATTTGAAGACCAAGTTACCCTGCTTACTTTGCCACTGCAGAACTTTGGTCAACGCACCGCTTTTTACGGAGAAATTGTCACAGTGCGTTGCTATCACGACAACTCAAAAGTACGTGAAGTACTGGGCGAAGATGGAACGGGGAAAGTATTGATTGTTGACGGACATGGTTCGTGTCAGAAAGCATTGCTTGGCGATCAATTAGCAATACTCGGAATAGAAAATGGGTGGGAAGGCATTATTGTCTATGGTGCAATACGCGACGTAGCACAAATATCTCAGATGGACATTGGCGTGCAAGCACTTGGTACCAATCCGTTTAAGACAGAGAAGCGAGGTATGGGAGAGGTCAATGTGACTTTAACGATGCAAAACCAAATCGTGCAGCCGAAGCATTATGTGTACGCTGATTGGAATGGTGTGTTGATTTCAAAGCAAAAATTAGATTTCTAAAAACGAAAGCCTAAACCTACCTCAATACCTTGTTGCCAATCTTGGTAATCAAGAGTCGCGTGAAGATCCAGTTTATCGGTGATTTTTACGCGACTTGAAACTTCAGCTGCGAGGCTGCTGTCTTCTTGGCGAATACCTTCCGCAGTCTCATTCTTGTAAGAGCGAACCGTACTTTTTAGTGTGACACGATCATTGAAGTGATAGCTGATCCCACTCAAAAAACCGCTTTGGTTTTGGGTTGGAGAGTTGTTGACTCGTGCTCCGACGTAAACGTCTACTGAGTCAAAGAGTTCGTACGCATAACCCGTGTCGATATTCCAAACATCGAAACTGTCAGATTGATAGCTGTCGCTGGAAATAAATAGTTTATGAGGAGAAGGGGATGTTTTGCCTGGAAGAGGCGGAAGCTCGTTTGCTAGACAAACGCCAGACACAAAAAACAGCAACAGAAAAAGCCCTCTTTTCATGCTCACCACTCCTTGTGTCAACTTTTTTATTAGTATGTGCCCAAAGCTTCTCACTATTAAAGCATAGAATATGAAAGCTAGCTCACCTATTTTCTAAATAATTCGATCCTGTGAACATAGGTCACAGTTAAGTTGTTGTTAAGTGTCAACAACTCCCTTTCATAATTTGATCTTACGCTTTATGACGAAGATCAGACTAGTTATGGAGTAAAAAGTGAGACTGATGACGATGGGATGAGCCCCCTACAAAAATAAGCGACAGATTTCCTAACGAGCAATAACATCCAATTAGCTTTAAATATCAATAAGATTGCTTAGCAGAAATCGCTGTAAGACTGAAAAACAAACAATTTTTTGTTGACTATGAATCGGAAACTCGGTAAACGTAGAGTTAAGCAAACACAATTAACGTTGAATATTTATTTATGCCATCTAACAGCCTAGTAGTAATGACCACGACCATTATTATTACCGACACGACACATGTTGGGGCAGGCTGCTGAGCGAAAGAAATTCACAAAAAAGGCCTGTATCCAACAAGATACAGGCCTTTTTTTATGCTTTTTTATCCAGAATTTAGACAAGTTTGAGAAGATATACCGGAGGAAGGGATGCGAGTATTGAAGTTTGGCGGTTCATCACTAGCTGATGCAGATCGCTTTTTAAGAGCGGCAGACATCATTGCCAATAACGCTCAACAAGAAGAAGTGGCTGTTGTTCTTTCAGCCCCAGGTAAAACAACAAATAAGTTGGTTGCAGTCATTGAAGGCGCGTTGCGCAATGGTGAAGCAGAGCTGCAAATCAAAGAGTTGGATGAATCGTTTAAAACGCTCTTCACTCAAATCCAAGCAGTACTCCCCAATATTGATGGTTCAGCTTTCGATAACCAAGTGAAAACCTCGCTATCTCAATTACGTCAATTTGTTCACGGCATCAATCTATTAGGTATGTGCCCAAACAACGTAAATGCGCGCATTATTAGTAAAGGTGAGCGTGTTTCCATTCAGTTGATGAAAGCTGTCTTGGAGGCGAAGGGACAACAAGCGAGCTTGATCGATCCTGTCGAGTATCTGTATGCCCAAGGTGATCATCTTGAAGCTATGGTTGATGTGGATATTTCAACACAAAACTTCCGTCAAAACCCCCTTCCTCAGGGTCATGTGAACATTATGCCGGGCTTTACAGCTGGCAACGAAAAAGGAGAGCTTGTCACGCTTGGTCGTAATGGCTCTGACTACTCGGCAGCGGTTCTTGCTGCCTGCTTACGCGCAGACTGTTGTGAAATCTGGACCGACGTTGATGGTGTATACAACTGTGACCCACGTTTAGTCGAAGATGCTCGCCTACTTAAATCACTAAGCTACCAAGAAGCGATGGAGCTTTCTTATTTTGGTGCTTCCGTTCTGCACCCGAAAACCATCGCCCCTATTGCTCAATTCCACATTCCATGTCTGATCAAAAATAGCTTTAACCCTCAAGGTGCAGGTACTCTTATCGGCCAAGATACTGGTGAAGATAATCTTGCGATCAAAGGTATTACAACACTTAACGACCTAACCATGGTTAACGTATCAGGCCCTGGTATGAAAGGCATGGTAGGCATGGCGAGTCGTGTATTCGGTGCGATGTCGTCTGCTGGTGTATCTATTGTTCTGATCACTCAGTCTTCTTCTGAATACAGCATCAGCTTCTGTATTGAGGCTGAAGATAAAGCGAAAGCGCAGCAAGTGCTGGCAGATGCGTTCGAGCTAGAACTGAAAGATGGCTTACTAGAACCGGTCGAGTTTATTGATAATGTTTCAATCATTACGCTTGTTGGTGACGGTATGCGCACATCGCGTGGTGTGGCTTCTCGCTTCTTCTCTTCTCTTGCTGAAGTGAACGTGAATATCGTGGCGATAGCACAAGGCTCATCAGAACGTGCGATTTCTGCCGTTATTCCAGAAGACAAAATTTCTGAGGCGATCAAAGCGTGTCACGAAAACCTATTCAACTCGAAACACTTCCTCGATGTGTTCGTTGTTGGTGTTGGTGGTGTGGGTGGCGAGCTGGTGGATCAGATCGAACGCCAACAAGTCAAACTGGCTGAGAAAGGCATTGTGATTCGAGTTTGTGGCTTAGCAAACAGCAAAGGTCTTTTGCTTGATAGCGAAGGCTTACCGCTCGAGCACTGGCGTGATCGTATGTCAGCAGCCACAGAAGAATTCAGCCTAGCGCGTCTGATTTCTTTGGTACAACGCAATCATATTATCAACCCTGTATTGGTTGATTGTACTTCCAGTGAAGACATTGCTAAACAATACGCCGACTTCCTAGCGGCAGGTTTTCATGTTGTAACACCAAACAAAAAAGCAAACACAGCAAGCATGGCGTACTACCATCAGCTTCGCGATGTGGCTCGTAGCTCCCGTCGTAAATTGATGTATGAAACAACCGTAGGTGCAGGCCTACCGGTTATTGAAAACCTGCAAAACCTAATTTCTGCAGGCGATGAACTGGAGCGTTTCAGCGGTATTCTTTCCGGTTCTCTTTCTTATATTTTCGGTAAGTTAGATGAAGGAATGAGCTTAAGTGAAGCGACGAATATCGCAAAAGAAAATGGCTTTACTGAACCAGATCCTCGTGATGACCTGTCTGGTATGGATGTCGCGCGTAAGCTGTTGATCCTAGCTCGTGAAGCGGGCATGTCACTAGAGCTTGAAGATGTTGTTGTTGACCAAGCGCTACCGCCAGGTTTTGATGATTCAGGCAGTGTTGATGAGTTTATGGCGCGTCTTCCAGAAGCAGACGCTTACTTCAAAGAGTTATCGGCTAAAGCAGCAGAAGAAGGCAAAGTACTGCGTTACGTTGGTGAAATTAACGAGGGCAAGTGCACAGTAAGCATCGCTGCGGTGGATGAAAACGATCCGATGTATAAAATCAAAGACGGTGAAAACGCACTGGCATTTTACAGCCGTTACTACCAGCCAATCCCACTTGTGTTGCGTGGCTATGGCGCAGGTACTGAGGTAACGGCTGCGGGTGTATTCTCTGACGTGATGCGTACTTTAGGTTGGAAACTAGGGGTATAACAAGAATGAGTTCAAGTGATATGGATGTAGTGGTTTATGCCCCAGCATCAATTGGTAATGTAAGTGTTGGTTTTGATGTATTGGGGGCGGCGGTGTCCCCAGTGGATGGGACCTTGCTAGGTGACAGAGTGCAAGTTAAGGCAGGGACTGAGCCGTTCAGTCTGAAAACTGCGGGTAATTTTGTCTCTAAGTTGCCTACAGAGCCAAAAGAAAACATCGTTTACGATTGTTGGTTGGTGTTTGCTCGCGAACTAGACAAAAAAGGTGTTGAGCTAAAACCACTTGAAATGACGCTAGAAAAGAACATGCCAATAGGCTCAGGTTTAGGCTCAAGTGCATGTTCTATCGTGGCGGCGCTGGATGCCTTAAACCGATTCCATGGTCAACCGCTGAATGAGACTGAGCTGCTAGCACTGATGGGGGAAATGGAAGGCAAAATCTCTGGTGGTATTCACTACGATAACGTCGCGCCGTGTTACCTTGGTGGTGTCCAGTTGATGCTTGAAGAGTTGGGTATCATCAGTCAGGAAGTGCCTTGCTTTGACGATTGGTACTGGGTGATGGCTTATCCGGGTATCAAAGTATCAACAGCAGAAGCGCGTGAGATCCTACCATCTCAATACCGCCGACAAGATATCATCGCTCATGGTCGACACCTTGCGGGCTTTATTCATGCGTGTCATTCTGGTCAGCCAGAGCTAGCTGCAAAAATGATCAAAGACGTGATCGCAGAACCGTATCGTGAGAAACTGCTTCCGGGCTTTGCGAATGCACGTCAATACGCTGCATCAGCAGGTGCGTTAGCAACCGGTATTTCTGGCAGTGGTCCAACACTGTTCAGTATTTGCAAAGAGAAAGATGTCGCTGAGCGAGTTGCTCGCTGGTTAGAACAGAACTACGTACAAAACGAAGAAGGATTCGTCCACGTTTGTCGTCTAGATAAGCAGGGTTCGAAAGTAACAGGAAGTGAGCTATGAAGCTTTACAATATAAAAGAAAATGATGAACAAGTTTCCTTTGGCCAAGCCGTTCGCCAAGGGTTAGGCCGTAACCAAGGTCTATTTTTCCCATCGGAATTACCAAAGTTTGAAGACGTTGATGCGCTACTGGCAGAAGACTTTGTTTCTCGTAGCACTAAGATTTTATCAGCGTTTATCGGTGATGAGCTGGCGGAAGAGCAAGTCAACGCGCTTGTGGACGCAGCGTTCCAATTCCCGGCGCCAATCAATCAAGTCAAAGATGGTGTTTACGCGTTAGAGCTTTTCCATGGTCCAACGCTGGCATTTAAAGATTTTGGCGGTCGCTTTATGGCGCAATCTCTTGCGGCGGTATCGGACGGTGGCAAGATCACCATTCTGACTGCGACTTCTGGCGATACTGGCGCAGCCGTTGCGCACGCTTTCTATGGTATGGAAGACATCAACGTTGTGATTCTTTACCCGAAAGGCAAGATCAGCCCACTGCAAGAGAAGCTATTCTGTACGCTAGGCAAGAACATTCACACTGTCGCGATCGATGGCGACTTCGATGCGTGCCAGGCTCTGGTTAAGCAAGCTTTCGATGATTCCGCACTGCGTGAAGAGATCGGCCTGAACTCTGCAAACTCAATCAACATCAGCCGTTTGATGGCGCAAATCTGTTACTACTTTGAAGCAGCCGCGCAAATGAGTAAGGAAGAGCGTGAAAACCTAGTAGTGTCTGTACCAAGTGGTAACTTCGGTAACCTGACGGCAGGTCTACTGGCAAAAGCGCTGGGTCTGCCGATCAAACGCTTCATTGCTGCAACCAACGCCAATGACACCGTGCCACGCTACCTAGAAACAGGTAAGTGGGAGCCAAAACCAACGGTTGCAACGACATCGAACGCAATGGATGTAAGTCAACCGAACAACTGGCCGCGTATTGAAGAGCTCTGCCGAGTGAAAGAGTGGGGCCTAGAGACACTAGGTAAAGGCGCGGTTTCAGATGAGCAAAGCGCACAATCTGTGAAAGACTTGTACTCATTGGGCTACCTATGTGAACCGCACGGTGCGATTGCTTACCGCGTTCTTGAAGAGCAACTGCAAGAAGGTGAAACCGGTCTGTTCCTATGTACTGCGCACCCAGCGAAGTTCAAAGAAGTGGTGGATGACATTTTGCAATCTGACATCGAGCTTCCTGCACCGCTAGCGAAGCACGCAGCGATGGAACTGCTATCGGAAGAGCTAGACGCAGACTTTGATGCATTGAAACAAGTACTGCGCCGCGTACAGTAATTATTAAAATGATGAACGACGAAAGGTGAATGAGCAATCATTCGCCTTTTTTATTGTCGGTAAGTCTCGACTCTCTTTATGATTGAGAAACGAACTTAAAGATGGAAATAGAAGCATGCATTTTTTGATTTTTCTAGGCTCAGTAAGAGACAGCACACCGCCACGACCAGCCCGCTTAGGCATGCGAGTGAGTAGAGCATGTGAAACGTTGTTTAAGAATCAGTATTCGCAACATACCGTCGAAATCATTGACCCATTGAACTACGACTTTGACGACGTGTTTAAGCCTGAGTTTGCTTACCATCGCGCTAAAGTGCCGGAGCACCTAAGTGAGCTGGCAGACAAAATCAAACAGGCCGATGGGTATGTGATGGTTAGCCCGGAATACAACCATTCGATGAGTCCTGCCTTGGCAAATATGCTTAATCACTTTGGTAGTTCGCTGTTTTCTTATAAGCCAAGTGCTATCGTGACCTATTCTGCTGGACAATGGGGTGGTGTTCGAGCTGCAGTGTCGATGCGTACCTTCTTATCTGAACTTGGATGTCTACCTGTCTCGGCGATGATTCACATTCCGAAAGCGCAAGAAGTGTTTGACGAACAGGGTGTCGTTGCGGATGAATTGCAGCAGACGCAGTGGGACAGCTATATGAATCGCACAATACATCAACTCATTTGGTGGGCAGAAGGCGCTTCACAACAAAGAGAAAGGCTTGACCCAACCTCACTGGCTGAAGTGTTTAAGAAGGATCCGTCACAGAGAAATGCTCCGTAAAGGAACAGAACGGTTAGATGCATGGAAAAACAAAAAAAGCTTGGCCATTGAGACCAAGCTTTTTAAATGTGAGTAAGTCGATTTTATTGAGATTATAACGTCTCAGTAAAAGTACGAGCGATGACATCACGTTGTTGCTCTGGAGTTAGCGAGTTGAAACGTACTGCGTAACCAGAAACACGGATTGTTAGCTGTGGGTATTTCTCTGGGTGTGCAACTGCATCTTCTAGTGTTTCGCGTTTAAGCACGTTCACGTTTAGGTGTTGACCGCCTTCGATGCGAGGAGCTGTTTCGATTGCTACTTCACGGCTTTCGTATTCACCTAGATCGCTGATTGCGATAACTTGGTCTGCTTCGTAGCCAGCAGTTGCAGCAACACAACGAGCTTCATTTTTTTCGCTATCTAATAGCCAGATAGAGTTTAGTAGGTCGTCGTTTGCCGCTTTTGTAATTTGGATACCTTGGATCATCACTATCTCCTAGACCACTTACGTGGTGATTATTGGTGTTAATTTTCGAATTTTCGTTGAGCTGAGTATTATATAGCTAATATCCACTATTTTAATATTGATTTAAGTCAAAAAACAACCAAAAACATTATTTTTATTAAGGTGATTTTGTTGAGTTAAATCAATAAAACCTTTGAAAACAAACTAATTACAATTTATTTGATAATATAAAAAATATTTAATAACTAATTTTGTTGTAAATTTACTACAAATTGAGCTTAAAGTTTAAACTGATTAACGCAACTATCTGTATTTAGGTAGCAATACTGAAAGTCTAAAGTGATTAAATGACAAACATGAAAAACAAGCTTGGGAATAAACTCATTGGTGCACATGTCTCTGCTGCTGGTGGGGTCGATCAAGCGCCGTTGAGAGCTCGCGAAATTGGCGCGAATGCGTTCGCACTATTTACAAAAAACCAACGCCAGTGGGTGGCGAAGCCTTTAGAAGCAAAAACCATCAGTGCGTTTAAAGCGAACTGTAAAATGCTGGGTTTCGGCGCAGAACATATTCTTCCCCATGACTCTTATCTAATTAACTTAGGTGCACCAGAAGAGGATAAGTTGGATAAGTCACGCGCTGCATTCATCGATGAGATGCAGCGTTGTAATCAATTGGGTTTAACGTTGCTGAACTTTCACCCTGGAAGCCACTTAAAGAAAGTCTCGGAACAGGAGTGCTTAGCGACGATCGCTGAGTCGATCAATCTTGCGCACAAAGCGGTGCCGAATGTGATCGCGGTAATCGAGAATACGGCTGGTCAGGGTACAAACCTAGGTTGGAAGTTTGAGCACCTTGCTGAAATCATCGAGCAAGTGGAAGACAAAGAACGTGTTGGTGTATGTCTCGATACTTGCCACACGTTTACCGCCGGTTACGATCTGCGTACTAAAGAGGATTGTGAGCATACCTTTGCTGAATTCGACCGTATTGTTGGGATGCACTATTTAAGAGCAATGCATCTAAATGATTCAAAAGTTGAGTTTGCCAGCAAAGTGGATCGCCACCACTCATTAGGCAAAGGAGAGATCGGGTGGGATTGTTTTGAGTACATCGCGAAAGACCCTCGCTTTGATGGTATCCCTCTGATTTTAGAAACAATTGATCCGGACATCTGGCAGCAAGAAATCAACGCACTGCGTCAGTTTCATCTAGCGGCGATAGATAACCAATGATGTGATCACAGAGTTGGCACTTTTCTTTCTTAGTCACTTAAGTCAATTTGAATTAAGAAAGAAGGATGCCACTATGTCTCGACCACACTCTTTTGCTTCTTACGCATATAGCCGCCGCGTGCTTCGTTTGCCGATGCCTAATCGTCACATTACTGGACAGGGGCATTTTCGAACGCCACAGAAGCATTAGTCTTTTATTACTGTTCTCAAGTTCGTGGTAAGTTTTTGTTTGTTTGGGTTTCGCTCGTTAGAATAGAAGCAAAATTTAGGACAGGAACTTTCCATGAATCAGTCACCCACTTGGCACGATGTGATCGGCGAAGAGAAAAAACAGAGCTACTTTGTAGACACTTTGAATTTTGTAGAAGCAGAACGCGCCGCAGGCAAAGCGATTTTTCCGCCAGCGAAAGATGTCTTTAATGCGTTTCGTTTTACCGAGTTTAACGATGTTAAAGTAGTGATTCTGGGGCAGGACCCATACCATGGTCCAAATCAGGCGCATGGCTTGTGCTTTTCCGTTCTTCCTGGAATCAAAACGCCACCATCACTCGTTAATATGTATAAAGAGCTGGCTCAAGATATTGAAGGGTTCCAAATCCCTCAGCATGGATTCTTACAAAGCTGGGCAGAGCAAGGTGTATTGCTGCTCAATACGGTATTGACGGTTGAGCAAGGTAAAGCGCATTCACATTCAAAAACGGGGTGGGAAACGTTCACTGACCGAGTGATTGAAGCGATAAACCAGCATCAGGAAGGCGTGGTGTTTTTATTGTGGGGCTCTCACGCTCAGAAGAAAGGGCGCTTTATTGATCGCAATAAACATCATGTGTTAGCCGCACCACATCCATCACCACTCTCAGCACACCGAGGTTTTTTTGGTTGTAAGCATTTCTCTCAAGCAAACCAGTTACTTGCCTCGCAAGGAAAAGCACCAATCAACTGGCATTTGCCATTAACTGTATAAAAGAAGAGACAGCGATAATGCTGCCATTATCGCTGTTTTTTTGAGCACGCTCGAGGCTGATGGCAAATTTCTCATGTACACTTATTAAAAGTAGGTGTTAAGGAGAGACGCTATGATGATCGAAAGAATTCGACGCGAACACGGCTATATGGTTCGTCTGTTGGCGATACTGCGCCATAAACTTAATGAGATAAAAGAAGAACGTGCGATCAACTACGCATTAGTAAGCGAGATAGTTGATTACCTCTCTAATCATTCAGAAAAAGTTCACCATCCGAAAGAAGATATTCTCTATCACCACTTTCTGGAGCACTATGGTAAGCAACAGACCATGGAAAACTTAGAGAAAGAACACCAAGAGCTAGCAAGTAAAACCAAAGAGTTTGCTTCCTTGATAGAGATGATCCTGCAGGATGCTGTTGTGCCTCAAGACATGTTTGTGGCCCACCTAGAGGATTTCATTGAATCACAAAGACGCCACTTGGAGTTAGAGGAACGAAAAATCCTGCCTCTCATTGAGGAGCTGTTCACTACCGAGGATTGGCAGCATGTTGAAAGCTTATGGAGCGTCAGTGAAGATGACCCAGTTTTTGGTGACACCATCGCCGATCGTTATAAACAGTTAGCTGAACGTGTGCGTCAAAGTGATGCTGAGTATGTTTAAGTGTGTGCGATGAAACCTGAGTGAGCGAAAGTATCACTCGGGTTTGTTAGCTGCATTTCTTATTTATTGAGAATTGGACGCAAATTTATCTTTTGCACTTCTCAACCAAAAGACAGGAAAATTCCTATTGAGTAATAACGGTACTCATACTCAAATCCTGGCGCTTAAACTCAAGTCGTTTACGGTTACTGTAAACAAAAACAAAAGGCACCCTTAAGGTGCCTTTTGTTTGAATTAGAGTTTAATGTCTTCCAAGTTGTAGTCGGTACAGGCATCAAGTTCGCGTAGCTCTTTAAGCAAATTGCGCCTGTCGTTCATCTCTTCTATTTCACGCCACTTTCGCTTTACTGGTTTGGCACGAGATTTGGTTGTTGAGGTAGTATCCAGATTAAAAATGTCATCTAGTTGAAAGCCTTCCATAAGCCACCTTTACCTTTCTTAAGCTAAACTGTTGTAACCAGTCCTTGTGGAGTTTTTTAAGTACCACAATAGCCGTGAGAATAACCATGATATATTTCGCATTTGTGTCGGTAGCATGACATTTTCGTGCAAAAATATTCTCAAAATCACACTTTTCATGGCAATGTGGTGGCTAAAAAATGCACAAACGATCTCAAGAAAACGATTAAATAGAGAGATTTTCAATGTTAATTCGATTTGGCGAGTGGGGAGACAGTGCAAAGGTCAAAGTTGCATAAAACCAGTTTGATGAAATAGTGTTCAATTAGATGGTAAGGCACTAGAGCAAATTTATGTAACACCTTGTGAATACTAGCTTGGTCTTAATTATATGGGGCTCCGTTCTGTTTGGTGGGCGATAATTATTTATGTTGGCATTTGGTAATTGAAATGTTGCGGTTTATGGGTGTTAAGTCTTCCATTTATGTTATTTTTTGGTGACTTTATAGTGAAAAATAACAATGTTATTGTCATGGTTGCATATTGATTTTTGCGCTCCTAGGTTGCATTATCCGCCCGTCAAAAAATACGCTGGTACGTAAAATGGATGCATGAAGCGACGTTTACGATTCTAGATTGCCCATAAACATTACTTAAAAAGCTAAGCACACTTTGACACTTAGCAGGCAATTTGGTGGATGGCTTGGACGCATAGACCGGCGCAACTCACTTTGAGGTACACATGACAGACTTAATCAATTTGATGAACGATCTCCTTTGGGGTTCGATTCTGGTTTATCTTCTTGTTGGTGTTGGTATTTACTTCACCGTTCGATTAGGGTTCATTCAGTTCCGCCATTTCGGCCACATGTTCTCTGTTCTTAAGAACAGTCGTAAAGCAGACAAAGCTGGTATTTCTTCTTTCCAAGCGCTTTGTACTAGTCTTGCTGCACGTGTTGGTACAGGTAACATGGCGGGCGTTGCAGTTGCATTGACTGCAGGTGGTCCTGGCGCGATCTTCTGGATGTGGCTGATCGCAATGCTTGGTATGGCAACGTCGTTTGCAGAGAGTACTCTGGCGCAGCTATACAAAACCAAAGATGATGATGGCAACTACCGTGGTGGTCCTGCCTACTACATGGAAAAAGGCCTGGGCATGCGTTGGATGGGCGTATTGTTCTCAGTTTTCCTAATCATCGCTTTTGGTTTGGTATTCAACGCCGTACAAGCTAACTCAATTGCAAATGCAATGAGCACCGCATTTGGTTGGAGTGACCTGTACGTTGGTATCGCGGTTGTAGTACTGTCTGCGATTGTAATTTTCGGTGGTATCAAGCGTATCGCAAAAGTCGCAGAGATGATCGTTCCGATAATGGCGCTGCTTTACTTGGCTCTAGCACTGTTCATCATGTTCTCTAATCTAGAGAAGCTACCTGATGTATTAATGCTTATCTTTAAGAGTGCATTTGGTCTGCAAGAAGCGGCGGCTGGTGGTCTTGGCTACGCGATTGCACAGGCAATGATTAACGGTATTAAACGCGGTCTATTCTCGAACGAAGCGGGTATGGGTTCTGCGCCAAACGCGGCGGCTTCAGCAACGCCTTACCCACCACACCCTGCATCTCAAGGTTATGTTCAGATGCTAGGCGTGTTCATGGATACGATCGTTATCTGTTCTGCAACAGTGGCTATCATCCTGATGTCAGGTGAGTATGTCGGTCAAGCAACAGAAGTGACGGGTATCGAGCTAACTCAGCGTGCATTGAGCTCGCAAGTTGGTGATTGGGGTGGCATCTTTGTTGCCGTGGCAATCTTCTTCTTTGCATTTACATCAATCATCGCGAACTACTCGTACGCAGAAACGAACCTAATCTTCCTAGAGCACAACCACAAGGCGGGCCTAAGCATTTTCCGCGTTGTTGTTCTTGGTATGGTGATGTTTGGTGCACTTGCTTCGCTCCCAGTCGTATGGTCACTTGCTGATGTTTCGATGGGGCTGATGGCGATAGTCAACTTGGTGGCAATCATCTTGCTATCTGGCATCGTGATTAAGCTAGCAAAAGATTACAATCGCCAACTTGGTGAAGGTAAAGTACCAACGTTTGATGCGAATGACTTCCCTGAGCTGAAATCTCAGCTTGAAGAAGGCATTTGGTACAACGATAAAAAAGACTAAGTGAGCTATCACTCATAGTTGAAAGCTATTAGTACGATGTAAAAAGCCATGCAGACAATGCATGGCTTTTTTTGTACCCTATTAAAAAACAAAATTAGAGAAGGGAAAGTCATGCTTATCGTAGTTTCTCCAGCGAAGACTCTTGATTACGAGTCTCCGTTAGCGACAGAAAAATTTACTCAACCTGAGTTGGTCGAATACTCAAAAGAGCTTATCGATGTTTGCCGCAAACTGACTCCTGCTGATGTTGCCTCTTTAATGAAAGTGAGCGACAAGATTGCCGATTTGAATGTCGGGCGATTTCAAGAGTGGAGTGAAGCGTTTACCACGGAAAACTCACGACAAGCGATCCTAGCGTTTAAAGGTGATGTTTACACAGGACTAGACGCCGAAACCTTATCTGAGGCGGACTTCGAGTATGCCCAAGATCATTTGCGCATGTTGTCTGGCCTCTATGGTTTACTAAAACCACTCGATTTGATGCAGCCATACCGTCTTGAAATGGGTACCAAGCTTGCAAACGACAAGGGCACAAACTTGTACCAGTTTTGGGGCAATGTGATTACGGATAAGCTTAACGAAGCGATTTCTGCTCAAGGTGATAATGTGCTTATCAACCTTGCATCAAATGAATACTTTAAAGCGGTGAAGCCAAAGAACTTAGATGCGCAAGTGATCACGCCAGTATTCAAAGATTGTAAGAATGGCCAATACAAGGTCATCAGCTTCTACGCGAAGAAAGCGCGCGGCATGATGGCGCGTTACATCATCGAAAACCGTATTGAGAGCGTGGCAGATCTGACTAAGTTTGATACGGCGGGTTACTACTTTGTTGAAGATGAATCGACACCAACAGAGTTAGTATTTAAACGCGAAGAGCAAAACTAAAACTGATTGAGACTTAGTCTACGTTAACCTCTATCAGTACAAACGAAAAAGGGTTGGCAGTGCCAACCCTTTGTTATGTTTTAGCTTGGGCTAATTCGCCCTAACAAAATTATTTCTTCTTAGCGGTTTTCTTTTTCGCTGGTTTCTTCTTGTCTTCTTTTTTCTTTTTCTTCTTAAACACAGGTTTTTTGTGTTTCGGACGCATCTCTTTCACGAAACGCTCTTTGATGTCTTCTTTCACGTAACGTGCAACGCGATCCATCATTGGTTGGTCGTGTGCTTCTACGATTGAGATAGCATTACCTTTCTTACCCGCACGAGCCGTACGGCCAATACGGTGAAGGTAGACATCAGCCGTACGTGGCATGTCGTAGTTAATAACGTGTGACACATCCGGAAGGTCGATACCACGCGCAGCAACGTCCGTCGCGAGCAGCACGTTTACAGTACCATCGCGGAAGCGAGAAATCGCATTGTTACGACGATCTTGAGGCATTTCACCTTGAATCCAAGAACATGGAATCTGTGCGCTCTCAAGCTGCGCTCGTAGCTCTGCCAAACGCTCACGTGTCTTCAAGAAGACAATGGTGCGTTCTGCTTGCTGAGTAATAATGTGTTTTAGTAATTCAAGCTTGTGTTCTGCATCATCAGCACGGTGGTACCACTGAGCAATCTTCTTACGTTCACGCAGTGGCGATTTTGCATCAATCTCTGCTGGGTCATTCAACAGATCAGCGGTAAAGCCTTCTACGCCTTTACCCTCTAAAGTTGCTGAGAACAGAAGGGTTTGTTTACGCCAGCGGCACTCGTTAGATAGACGATCGACAGTAGGAGCAAAACCCATATCTAGCATACGGTCTGCTTCATCCAGAATTAACCATTCGATTGCACGACAATCAAAACGTTCTGCATCAATGTATTCTTTTAAACGGCCAGGCGTTGCAACCACAATGTCTTGTGTTGTCGCAAGGATATCGGCGTGCTCTTGGTATTGAACACCACCTGTGATGGTGAAAATGTTCAGTTTAGTGTTTTTTGCCAAAGCTCGTGCTTGATCAGCAATTTGCATCGCCAATTCGCGCGTCGGCGTTAGGATCAAAATACGCGCAGGTCCAGGCTTGCGACGAGGGAAGTCTTGCAAGTATTGCAATGCTGGCAGAACGAAGGCTGCCGTTTTACCAGTACCTGTTGGCGCTGACGCTAGAATGTCACGACCATCCAACGCTTGTGGAATCGCTTCTGCCTGAATTTTTGTTGGGCGTTCGTAACCCATCTCTTCAATGGCTTCAAGTAGGTTTTGGTCTAGATCAAGTTCAGCAAAGGTTCTGATCACAATGAGTTCTCCACAAGCAAAGCTTGGTTAATGGTTCGCCACAACAGCATAGAATACAAAAAGGTCGCACATTATAAAGTGATTGGTGATAAGGATCACATGTTATTTCACATCTTAAGATAAAACTCGCGGGTTAATTGGACGAAATCGTCACTGTAACCTTCATGCGAATGAATTATTAAATGTGATTCTTGAGTATCGCAAGGCTGCTTCGCCAGTTCAAATAACAGTCGATGTACCAGTTTCTTTTCTGATGGCTGTACACGACAGACTCGCGATAGATGCCAACCTTGGTGTAATGCTAGTTCAATAAACCGTTCGCCTTCGGTGATTGGTAACACAAAATTAGCTTTCCCTTGTTCATCAAGCAACTGATAGCAACGTTGTAGCAATGCGTTGTGGCGTAGCGTATCAGTATGCCTCGCGGTTGCACGTTGACTGTGTTTCGATTGCTCGCCGCTGTTGAAGTAGGGCGGATTACAAATGATGCGTTGGAATGGATGCGTCGGCGTAAAGTCTAGTATGTCGGAATGATACACACTCACACGATCTGACCAAGGCGACTGAACCACATTTTTTTGCGCAGCTTCAATGGCTGTTAATTCAATATCGACCGCGGTTATTTGAGCTTCTGTAAAGCGTTGGGCACACATCAGGGCAAGCAACCCGGTGCCAGTGCCAATATCGAGAATTTGAGCGTTGTTCGGGCTTTGAATCCAAGCACCAAGCATGACCCCATCAGTGCTGACGGGCATACCACTCTCGCCGCCCTCAATACAAAATTGCTTAAAATTGAAGCCTTTAGTTTTCAGTTTTTTGCTCTTCATGATTGTTTTATGTTTGCTCAATAATTAAGTGAATTTCTCTATTGTTTCTTAATTGTATAGATTGTTGTTTTGTTGGTTATTAAATTGTATTGTTAATTGATCGAGATAAAGAACTGGTCTGTTATTTAGATCTGGTTATATCCACTGCTTTTAAGTTTGAAAACTAAATTAATATGGTGTTTTTTTCTTAAAGGTTGCCAAATGATAAGTCTTTCGTCATTATGCGGCGAAAATTTTATAGATTGAACCACGTGTACTTATTGACTTTAGGTATACAAAAAGTGGTCTAAGCATACACAACATTCATTAATTAAAAGACAAGGGTTATCTGTGAAGCAGACGTTAAAACTAACAGATATTATCGCAGTAGGCTTTATGCTATTTGCGTTCTTTTTAGGTGCGGGCAATATCATCTTTCCACCTCTAGCGGGCCAGCTAGCCGGTGAAAACTTAATGCCAGCGATGTTTGGTTTCTTGCTAACAGCGGTAGGTCTACCTCTTATTACTATCGTTGCTATTGCTGTTGCTGGTGGTTCTTGGGATCACTTAACGCAAGACCTTCCGAAAAAAGCAGCGGTTATTATGGCTGCGTTGATCTTCATCATCATCGGTCCTGCGTTTGCTGCGCCTCGTACTGGCCTAGTGGCTTACGAGATGGCGGTGAAACCTTTCTTCCTTGAAGCGTCACAAACGCATCTCACTGCATTTTCAGTGATCTTCTTTATTGCGGCGATGATGTTCTCATGGTTCCAAGGCCGTTTGATTGATCTTATCGGTAAAGTACTGACGCCGGCATTGTTCGTGGGTTTGATCATTCTTGCTGTCGCGGTATTTATTGATCCTCAAGGTGACATGCTGGGCGCGCACGGTGAGTACTTAACGCAACCATTGACCAAAGGCTTCTTAGAAGGCTACAACACAATGGATACGTTCGCGTCATTGATGTTTGGCATGCTGATGGTTGATGCACTGCGCGGTAAAGGCATTACTGAGCGTTCTGCAACCACTAAGTATCTGATCTATGCAGGTTGTATTGCAGCTGCCGGTCTTGCGTTTGTTTACATCTCACTATTCTACTTGGGCGCGACGAGTGCAACTGTTGCTGCTGGTGCAGATAACGGTGGTCTGGTACTTAGCCAATACGTTCAAGCGCTGTTTGGTCCATACGGTCAAATCGTTCTGTCTGTCATTGTATTACTAGCGTGTTTGACAACGGCTATTGGCTTGATTTCTGCGTGTTCAGACTTCTTCAGCTCAAAAACGCCACTGTCATACAAGCAATGGGTACTTATTAACGGGTCTGTTTGTGCGTTGGTTGCGAATGTCGGCCTTGCACAACTGATTTCTCTGTCAGTGCCAGTATTGTTTGCGCTGTACCCTGTGGCGATTGCGTTGGTTGCACTAACATTTGTACGCAGCAAACTGCCAAATCCACGTTTTGCTTACCGCGCGGTACTGCTTGTATCTCTGCTGTTTGCGTTGGTTGATGCGGCAAAAGTATCGGGTGTTGATGTTTCTGCGTTTAACATGTTGCCACTATTCGAAGTGGGCATGGGTTGGGTGCTTCCAACATTTGCGGCTATTGTGTGCATGTTCTTCATCGCGAAACCTCGTCCAGAGCTAGCACAAGAAACAGCGTAATAACTTCGCACTATCAAGATATTAAAAAGCCCGATGAATTACTTCATCGGGCTTTTTATTTTTTTATCTTTGAAGCGTTCACACTATTAAAGTGTGTCGTGGAACTCTACAAGAACTTGTTCACACCATTTTTCGATGCGCTCATCACTCAGTTCGTACTGCGAGTCTTCATCTAACGCTAGTCCAACAAACTTGCTGCCATCTTCAATCAGTGCTTTCGATGCTTCAAATTCGTAGCCTTCATTTGGCCAGTAACCGATAAAGGTTGCGCCGGTCGCTTGTAATTCATCGTGAAGTAAGCCCATCGCGTCCAAATACCACTCACCGTAGCCTTCTTGGTCACCCAGACCAAACAGCGCGACAACTTTACCTTTTAATGGTGTTGTTGCGATGTCTTGCCAAATCGCGTTCCAATCTTCTTGGATTTCACCAAAGTCCCAAGTTGAGATGCCAAGGAGTAATAAGTCGTAGTCTGCCATTAGTGATAACGGTGTCTCTTTCACATTGTGAATGTCGACAAGGTCTTCACCAATAATGGTACGAATTTTCTCTGCTGCCATTTCGGTGTAGCAGGTCGTTGAGCCGTAAAAGAGTCCGATTTTCATTATATTCATCGTTATTTGTATTGCTGTTGTGGAAGATTCTAACCATAAATTGAGGAAGATTGCAGCGAATATCCTAAGCGGGATGATTTTTTTATGGTATTGGATCGGTAGGTGCCTTAATCTAAGTACTGTAAATATAAACAGATAAGGAAGCGTTCATGACGGCACAACAGCCTGTCAATCAACAAGATTTTTCGCTTGTTGAACAATTCTTAGATGCGATGTGGATGGAGCGTGGGCTATCAGAGAACACGCTGGCTTCCTATCGAAATGATTTGATGAAGCTGCTCACGTGGATGGAGAAACATCGCTACCGTCTTGATTTCATTAGTTTGTCTGGCTTGCAAGAATACCAAAGCTACCTTGTAGACTTGGATTACAAGCAGACGTCCCGTGCGCGTATGTTGTCGGCAATTCGCCGTTTATTCCAATATCTGCATCGTGAGAAAGTACGTGCTGATGATCCGAGTGCGCTCTTGGTCAGTCCTAAACTGCCACAACGCTTGCCCAAAGATATTAGTGAAGAGCAAGTGGACGCCTTGCTCGAAGCGCCAGACCCGAATGATCCTGTGGAATTGCGGGATAAAGCGATGCTGGAACTACTGTATGCGACTGGTTTGCGTGTGACGGAATTGGTCAGTTTAACTATGGAAAACATTAGTTTGCGTCAAGGAGTTGTACGTGTCACAGGTAAAGGCGGTAAAGAGCGCTTAGTGCCAATGGGGGAGAACGCGGTAGATTGGATCGAGACGTTTATTCAACAAGGGCGTCCTGCGTTACTTGGTGATACATCATCTGATATTGTTTTTCCTAGCAAACGCGCAAGGCAAATGACTCGTCAGACGTTTTGGCACCGTATTAAGTACTATGCTTTGATAGCAGGGATTGACACTGAACAGTTGTCGCCGCACGTACTGCGTCATGCCTTTGCCACGCATTTATTGAACTATGGCGCAGATCTCAGGGTCGTACAGATGCTATTAGGACATAGTGACTTATCGACCACGCAAATTTATACTCACGTGGCGACTGAACGATTGAAGCAGATCCACAGTCAACACCACCCAAGAGCATAACAATGGTTAGATTCATCCATGTCTTCTTGGAAAAACGATTTTATATTAAGGTGAATTTCATGAGCGTATTACGCCGACTAACTCTGCTGACTTTACCATTTTTTGTTACCGCGTGTGGTGCAGAAGAAAGTCAGGCTAAAACGGACACTCCTGCACAGCAAGTGGCACCAGCTGCGCAAAGCAGTTTTGATGAAGCAGCATTAAAAACTAAGTTCTCAAAGCTTGGTTTATCTATCGTTGATATTCAGCCATCAGAAGTTGCTGGTTTATTGGAAATCCAAACTAATGGCGGGATCTTGTTTGCTTCAAATGATGGTAGCCATTTTATCGCCGGTACGCTTTATGCCATCAATGACGATGGTAGTTACAAAGATGTCATTGCAGAGCGCCAAGCGCCGCTTAATGCGGAGAAAATCGCGCAATTCTCCGATAGCATGATTGAATACAAAGCCGACGATGAAAAATATGCAGTGACGGTATTTACTGATATCACTTGTGGTTACTGTGTGCGTCTGCACAGCCAAATGCAAGGCTATAACGATCTAGGCATTACAGTGCGTTACATGGCTTACCCTCGCCAAGGTGCTACTGGCCCAGTGGCAGAGCAAATGGCGACGATTTGGTGTGCTGAAGATCCAAAGTCGGCAATGCACAACGCGAAAGTGAATCGTACGTTTGATAACCCTGCGAAAGACTTAAAACAGTGTAAAGAAACCATCCAATCACATTACAATCTAGGTCGCCAATTGGGAATTTCTGGTACGCCAGCGATCTTCTTACCGAATGGCGAAATGGTTGGCGGTTACCTACCACCTGCAGAGCTATTGAAACGTTTAAAGCAACAATAATCCTTTAGGAGCAGAGCCGGCAAAGTCGCCGGCTCTTTTCAAGCATGATAGAAATTCAACGACGTCCTGAACCTGATCTTTCCCTTCTTCCTGATTCCATTCCTCCGATTCTCAAACGTATCTACATCAACCGTGGGATTACGGATCCTGCGCAACTAGAAACGTCAGCTCGTGGTTTGCATTCTTACCAAAAACTCGGGGGGATTGAGCAAGCTGTCGAGCTTTTGTTTCAGGCAATAAAAGAACAAAAACGCATCATCGTTGTCGGTGATTTTGACGCTGATGGTGCGACGAGCTCTGCATTGTCGGTGCTCGCGCTGCGTATGCTTGGTAGTCACAATGTGGACTACCTAGTACCGAATCGTTTTGAAGACGGTTATGGGTTAAGCCCTGAAGTTGTTGACCAGGCATTAGAGCTTGGTGCTGAGATGATCATGACGGTGGATAACGGTGTGTCATCAATCGAAGGCGTGCGTTACGCAAAAGAAAACGACATTACCGTGCTCGTTACCGACCACCACTTACCGGGACAAGTGTTGCCTGATGTGGATGCAATGGTGAACCCAAACCTTGAGAGCTGTCATTTTCCGTCTAAAGCGCTCGCTGGTGTCGGGGTCGCGTTTTATCTCATGATGGCACTATGCGTTCATATGCGAAAACACAATTGGTTTACTGAGCAGGGCATGCAAGAGCCTAAGTTGATGGAACTGATTGACCTTGTTGCACTGGGTACCGTCGCCGACGTCGTTCCATTGGATGAAAACAACCGCATTCTTGTACACCAAGGCTTGCAACGTATTCGTGCGGGCAAAGCGCGCCCTGGCATTCAAGCATTGATTGAGGTCGCGAAGCGTGATGCGCGTCGTTTAGTGGCGTCCGATTTTGGTTTTGCTTTAGGTCCTCGTATCAATGCTGCTGGTCGCCTTGATGACATGTCATTTGGTGTTGAACTGTTGATGTGTAACAACATTCACGCCGCTCGTCGTATGGCAAGTGAACTGGATGGTTTGAACCAAACTCGTAAAGAGATTGAAGAAGGCATGAAGCAAGAAGCGATGGCTTTCTGCGAGCGTCTTCAGTTTGGTGAAGGCAGTGAGCTTCCTTACGGATTAGCCTTGTTCCAACGTGATTGGCACCAAGGTGTGATTGGTATTTTGGCCTCGCGCATCAAAGAGAAGTTTCACCGTCCAGTCATCGCATTTGCTGATGGCGGAGAAGGGACAATTAAGGGCTCGTGTCGTTCTATTCCGGGGTTACACATGCGTGATGCGTTGGATTTCATCGACACGCAAAACCCAGGTTTGATCATCAAATTTGGTGGTCACGCGATGGCGGCAGGCTTAACAATTAAAGAGCAGGATTTCGAACGTTTCAGCCGTTTATTTGATGAAGTGGTAAAAAAGGAACTCGATGAAGCGGCGCTAAAAGGCGTGATCATGTCTGATGGTGAACTTAAGCCTGAAGAATTCTCTATGCATGTCGCTGAACAGCTACGGTCTGGTGGCCCTTTTGGACAAGCCTTTCCTGAACCAATCTTTGATGGTGAGTTTAAAGTGTTGCATCAAAAGCTGGTGGGTGAGAAGCATCTTAAATTGATGTTAGAGCCGCTTTACAAAGGTCACCCTACCAATGTGATGATCGACGGCATTGCATTTAATGTCGATTTGCGTCGCTGGCCGGATGCATCAGTTAAAACGGTACGTTTAGCTTACAAATTGGATGTGAATGAATTTCGTGGTAATCAATCACTGCAATTGATGATCGATCATATCGAAGCTAAGTAATATCTAGATTAACCTTTCTTATAGAGTACGGTTGCCCCTAAGAGGGTGTAAAATTTTATGACCGTGCTCTCTCTAACCGCAATCTGATTTCTCATCCGAAATTTTCCTGTATCTCGGTCACATTTTTCAGTAGAATTTCTCGGTTAAATTCTATTCTAAAATGTTGAGTAAACATGTTTGAAATCAATCCAATTAAAAACCGTCTGCAGGACGTGTCTCAGCGCACAAATGTCCTGAGGGGGTATCTTTGACTATGACGCGAAGAAAGAGCGTCTAGAAGAAGTCAACGCAGAGCTTGAACAACCTGATGTATGGAACGAACCTGAACGTGCACAAGCACTGGGTAAAGAGCGTGCATCGCTAGAAGCGGTTGTTGAAACTATTGATCAACTAGAGCAAGGTGTAGAAGACGTAGAAGGTCTTCTTGAGCTGGCTGTAGAAGAAGAAGATCAAGAAACATTTGACGAAATTGAACCAGAACTTGCTGAGTTGGAAGAGAAGCTAGAAAAGCTTGAATTCCGTCGTATGTTCTCGGGTGACCATGATAGTTCAGATTGCTACATCGATTTGCAAGCTGGCTCTGGTGGTACGGAAGCACAAGACTGGACCAACATGCTGCTGCGTATGTACCTACGCTGGGCAGAGGCGAAGGGCTTCAAAGCTGAAGTGATTGAAGTTTCTGAAGGTGAGGTCGCGGGTCTTAAGTCGGCAACAGTTCGCATCTCTGGTGAGTATGCGTACGGTTGGTTGCGCACTGAAACGGGTGTTCATCGTCTTGTTCGTAAATCTCCGTTCGATTCAGGCGGCCGTCGCCATACGTCATTTGCGTCTGCGTTCATCTATCCAGAGATTGATGAAAACATCGACATCGACATTAATCCTTCTGACCTACGCATCGACGTTTACCGTGCGTCAGGCGCAGGTGGTCAGCACGTCAACACCACAGAATCTGCGGTACGTATTACGCACGTACCAACGAACACCGTGGTTCAGTGTCAGAATGACCGTTCTCAACATAAGAACAAAGATCAGGCAATGAAACAGCTTCGAGCGAAGCTATTTGAGCTTGAATTGCAAAAGCAAAACGCGGAAAAACAAGCTAATGAAGACGCTAAGTCTGACATTGGCTGGGGTAGCCAGATCCGTTCTTACGTATTGGATGACTCACGTATTAAGGACCTCCGTACGGGCATTGAAAACCGTAATACTCAAGCGGTTCTTGATGGCGATCTGGACAAATTTATTGAAGCTAGCCTGAAATCAGGCCTATAAAGCTTTTCACCGACAAAAACAGGATACATCGAAAATGACTGATGCTGTTCAAAACGAAACTGTACTAGAAGAAAATAAGCTGATTGCTGAACGCCGCGCTAAACTGGATGAAATCCGAAAGAGCTGCAAAGCAAACGGCCACCCAAACGACTTCCGTCGTGACGCACTAGCGGGCGACCTTCAAAAAGAGTTCGGTGAAAAGACGAAGGAAGAGCTAGAAGAGCTTAACCACGTGGTTGCAATTGCTGGCCGTATTATGGCTAAGCGTGGTCCATTCCTAGTAATTCAAGAAACATCTGGCCGTATCCAAGCTTACGCTGCTAAAGACGTACAAAAAGAGCTAAAAGAGAAATACCAAGGTCTTGATATCGGTGACATCATCGGTGTTAAAGGTGCTCTGCACAAATCTGGTAAGGGTGACCTATACGTGAACATGGAAGAATACGAGTTGCTAACTAAAGCACTTCGTCCACTTCCTGAGAAGTTCCACGGTCTTACTGACCAAGAAATGCGTTACCGTCAGCGTTACGTTGATCTGATTGTGAACGAAGATTCACGTAAAGCATTTATTGTACGTTCTAAAGTGATGTCTGCAATTCGTAACTTCATGATCTCAAAACAGTTCATGGAAGTAGAAACGCCGATGATGCACGTGATCCCTGGTGGTGCAAGTGCACGCCCATTCATCACGCATCACAACGCGCTAGACATGCCAATGTACCTACGTATTGCACCTGAGCTATACCTGAAGCGTCTAGTAGTTGGTGGCTTCGATCGCGTATTCGAAATTAACCGTAACTTCCGTAACGAAGGTCTTTCTCCACGTCATAACCCAGAATTCACTATGATGGAATTCTACATGGCGTACGCGGATTATAAAGATCTGATGGACTTTACTGAAGAACTACTAAGCTCGGTAGCGCAAGAAGTTCTAGGTTCAACATCAATGCCTTACGGTGATGAAACGGTTGAATTTGGTGGCACTTACACTCGTATGAGCATGTTTGAAGCAATCAAGCAGTACAACCCAGATCACGCGCAAATCCAAGCGCTAACCGAAGAAGATCTACAAAACCGTGAACTGATGGTTTCTATCGCGAAATCAGTACATGTTGAAGTAGAAGACTTCTGGACATGTGGTCAGCTTCTAGAAGAAATCTTCGGTGAAACAGCAGAACCTAAGCTAATGCAGCCAACGTTCATCACTGGCTACCCAGCGGACATCTCTCCATTGGCTCGCCGTAGCGATGACAACCCGTTCTTTACAGACCGCTTTGAATTCTTCATCGGCGGTCGTGAAGTGGCGAATGGCTTCTCAGAGCTTAACGATGCAGAAGATCAAGACGCGCGCTTTAAAGCACAGGTTGAAGCTAAAGAGTCTGGTGACGACGAAGCTATGTTCTACGATGCAGATTACATCACTGCACTAGAACACGGCCTACCACCAACGGCAGGCCAAGGTATCGGTATCGACCGTCTGGTTATGCTACTGACTAACACGCACACTATCCGTGACGTGATCCTATTCCCAGCAATGCGCCCACAAGCGTAATTTGGCAGGATGATCAAAAAAACCACCTTCGGGTGGTTTTTTTATGCCTTTTAGTTAAATAAGTTCAAGTTGTTGCATTTGCTTTTTAATAGGATATGCAAATAAACATTCGCCAAATCTCAATCTATTGCATAGTCTTAATACTGAGACAGACGTGGGGGCGCGGAGTCTCGATAATGTTACCCGCTCGCAAAGATAGGTTTGTGGCGCAAAATTTCTATTAACAATGAAAAAGGGTTAGAGAATGGCTGGGCAGTTTAAGATGGATTCCATCCCGGGATCGCTTGTGGTAGTTGGCGGTACTTATGAGCCTTGGTTATCAGTACTTGAGCAAGTGGGCTGGAAGTGTCACCAAGTGGGTGACTTACGCAAAGCTAATACGTTGTTAGAGGATATTGGTCCATGTATCGGTATTGTCGATCTCAGCCATGACGAATTCAGCTTGAACGGTTTGGCGAACTTAGTCAGTTCTCACAAACACGTGCGTTGGTTAGCATTTATTCGTGAATCTCAGCTTGGCACTGACACCATATGCCAGTTCATTGTTAACTTTTGTATCGACTTTTTCACTGCGCCAATCCCGGATGCCCAGCTTTTAAGCACGATTGGTCACCAGCTTGGTATGCTCAAGTTGGAGAAAAAAGTTTGGCCTAGTTTTGGTAGCAGCTTAGATATGGGGCTGATAGGTGAATCTATCCCGATGAAGCGTTTACGCGATCAAGTAAAGCGAATCGGTCCGACGGACGTCAGTATTCTGATTTCTGGGGAAAGTGGTACAGGTAAAGAAGCGGTTGCTCGCGCTATCCACAAAGTCTCTTCACGTTCTCATAAACCGTTTATGGCAATTAACTGTCGCGCACTCAATGAGCAACGTTTCCAGGCGGAAGTGTTTGGTATCAATGCCGATGAAGATATGGAAGCATGCATGCTCGAACAAGCGGATGGCGGTACGGTGCTGTTTAATGACATTCTTACTATCTCAAAAGAGCAGCAAATGAATCTGCTGAGATTCTTGCAAGAAGGCACCATTGATACCAAAGATGGTGTAAAAGCGGTCAATGTGCGCATCCTTGCTGCTAACTCGTCAGATGTAGAAAAAGCCTTGATTGACGGAGATTTTAATGAAGAGCTTTATCACTACATTAACGTATTACGCATTAATGTCCCGAGCTTAAAAGAGCGCGCGAGCGATATTTCTTTGTTAGCGCGCTATTACTTACAAGAGTTTTCTAAAGAGTATAACTCGCAAGCAAAAAGCTTTTCTGAGGATGCACTCAAGGCACTGACACGTTATTTCTGGCCAGGTAACGTACGTGAATTGATGAACCAAGTGAAACGAGCGGTTCTGATGTCTGACAGCGTAATGATTGAAGAGCATCACCTAGATTTGCCTCAGCGTAATGACTCAAAGCGTAGTTTGAAATCGATTCGTGAGAAGAGTGAGCGTGACGCGTTACTGGTTGTTTTGGAATCTCATTCTGGTCAAGTTTCGAATGCGGCGAAAGAGCTTGGTGTTTCACGCGCGACGATGTATCGACTACTGAACAAACATAATTTGATTTCTGATCAAGCCATGTAAATTTGTTCTTTCTGAAGTTAAATTGGTGAATGAATATCAGTGAAGGAGCGGCTACAAAGCCGCTCTTTTTGTTTTGTATTCAGTTTGATTTATAAAATCCGTAATTTCATATATTCCCTAGGTGAATATGTTATATAGAAAAGTATATGAAACTGAATTGCGGTGTATTGATTTGTTTTTAATCAAAAAGACAAAAAATGTTTGATATATATTCATCAAAGCTTACAATTTAACCGTAACTCAATGAGTTATACCTTTCATAAACGGATTAATTTTTAGCTAGGAGGCGCAAGATGAAACATTACGTTGTTAACACCACTGCTTGCGCTGATCGTATGCCTATCGCTCCGATGACTCTTAAGTCGGATGATACCAATACCACTGGCTCACAAGATAAAAATTAATCCGTAACCTATTTTATTACTAGGCTGCGGAAAAGTAGCGGCTTAGTATCAACAGAACACCTCTGTTCATTTTACGCACTATTTTTCCCAGTCGAATACATCGATAATCGGAGAAAATATTATGCGTCACTCTATTTACCTACAACTGGCAACTTTGCTATTGAAAGCAGACCTTAAACGCGAAGAAAAGCAATGGCAGCGAACCATACGTCGCACTGCTCATGATGTTCCATGGACGAATGTTCATTTATTGAGAGATATTGGTTTAGATAGCGATGGTCGTTCCACACGCGCCAATGTTCCGGATGCAGTAAAAGTTGAACGTCGAGTTCGTCACCTTCGTCGAGTTTTAACGTCGCGAATAATGACGTAATCGTTAGCGTGTTGGACTGACTGAGTTGCTATCGAGTCATTCAACACGCTTAACGTGCGATATGAAGTCATACTTCATTTGATAAACAGCTGACCTTGAAGGTCAGCTGTTTTCGTTTGAGGGGAGCTTTACTTTTAAGGGCAAGGATTCGAGTAGGTTGTACCAATTGCTTGAATCTCAGTAAGGAGCTCATCGCTTAGTTTTAGATCAATACTGTCGATGTTGGCTTTTAATTGGTTGAGGTTGGTCGCGCCGATAATATTAGATGCTACAAATGGGCGCTGATTGACAAATGCGAGTGCCATTTGTGCAGGATCCAAACCATGCTCTTGAGCTAAATTGACGTAAGCTTCGGTCGCTTTAACACCTTGTGGAGTGAAGTAGCGCGCAAAACGCTCCCACTTCGTGCATCGAGCGCCTTCAGGTTTTGCCCCGTTTAGGTATTTACCACTCAGGCAGCCAAATGCCAAAGGAGAGTAGGCCAGTAGCTGGACACCTTCATAGTGGCTGATTTCAGACAAGCCAACTTCGAAGCTGCGGTTCAATAAGTTATATGGGTTTTGAATGGAGACAATTCTTGGCAAATCGTGTTTCTCTGCCAAACGCAGTAGCGACATCACACCCCACGGCGTCTCGTTTGATACGCCGATATAGCGTACTTTGCCTGCATTCACTAATTCTGTAAGCGCTTCCAATGTTTCAATTAACGTGACTTCTTCTTGTTTGTCAGGGTATGGGTAGTTGAGTTGACCAAAGCAGTTAGTTTGACGTTGAGGCCAATGTAATTGGTATAAATCGACATAATCCGTTTGCAGGCGGTTAAGGCTGTCATCAATTGCTGTATGGATGTGGCGACGATTAAGGCTCATGTTGTCTCGGATGTGAGGGACACCACGAGGGCCAGCCACTTTTGTTGCCAGCACAACTTTTTCACGTTTGCCGCTCTTTGCTAACCAATTACCGATGTATTGCTCGGTGAGTCCTTGCGTTTCCGCTTTGGGAGGTACAGGGTACATCTCTGCGGTATCAATGAAATTCACCCCATGATCAAGGGCAAAGTCGAGCTGTTCAAAGGCGTCCTTTTCTGTATTTTGCTCGCCAAACGTCATGGTTCCGAGGCAGATTTTACTGATCTCAAGTGATGAGTGCGGTAGTTTTGTGTATTGCATATCACGTCCTTGAAGAGTTACCGACTAAATAAGTGATTCCAATATAGGGGATTTTTAACCGCTATCGCAAATGATTTACGTATAAAGGAAGACCAAACTCGAAAGCTATACATAGCCTAACTACACTTAAATGATCGTGTGAAGGAGGTACGTTATGCAGAAGCATCAATTGGACATGTGGTTACACGGTCCCCATAAAGATACTTATAAAACTCCCAAAGTATTTGTGATTGGGTGTTCTGATGTCTCTGACTATTTGCTAGCAGTGGAGTACAAGCATCAACTTGAGCCGATTAAAGACGGTGAAGAGCCGATACATTTCGGTTCGCTAGATTTGGTGAAAGAAGAGCTGCTGAGGTTAGGGGTAGATAAAGCGTACTTAAGGCTGCACAATGCGTATGACGAATGTGGCACTGAAGAGGCAGCCTCGTACTGTGATATCGAGTTATCGCTCGTGACGCACTAAATGGCGGAAACAACATTACTCAGATGGCGTGCTGATGTAGTGCTTGAGTAAGATCTGCTCAGTAAACTGTGTTCTGAGGTAAAAACCTCGGGGCACAGTTTTTATCGGCTTGCCATTTGAGCTGTATGCTTCGGTGAGTGCTTTTGCATTCGCGGCTTTAGGGCGAAGATGCAGCGCTTCTCCGTGTCTGGCGGAAATTTGATCAAATTTCCCCAAGACGATCATCTCCATTAGCTCTTCCCAGTCGTTTCGTAAAATACGCTCTTCGTCGTCGTCTGGTGACCAAATCAGTGGGCTACCAACACGTCTTTCTGCAAGTGGAATTTCTCGTTCCCCTTCCACTGGTACCCAAAGCACACGAGACAGCTTGTTGCGTACGTGGCTTGTTTCCCATGTAAGACCATGAACACCTGTGAGAGGAGCCACCGAAACAAAGGTTGTTTCCAACGGTTTGCCAGAGTGACTGATCGGAATACTTTTCAGCTCGATCCCTAGCTTAGCGAAATCTTGTTGAGGTTTACTGCCAGCTGGGGCGCCCAAGTGCCATTCGAGTAATTGACCCACCCAACCTTTATCACGTTTTAAGTTTTCAGGAACAATCATATTCGCCTCGGCGGCCAACTCAGCAAAACTGAGTCCTGCCATATCATGCGCTCGTTCCAATAGCTCTGCTTCTGTTTGTGGTTCTGGTTTCATAGTCACAAGGTGGTATTACAAAAAATATAGTTTATCAAACTCCGGCCAAATCTACTGTTTAAGATTTCACCGAGGCGGTGTAAGAACGATCAATTCATAACTTATCCACAGATGGAGGAGGTATTGATAAGATCCTGACGGGGTCTGTATGAATAAACAGGGGTTAAAATGCATTTTTGGGGTTGATTTTGTTGTAATCATCTAAACGAATAGCAGGTGAGTGTGGATAAATAGCCTATTGGTGGATCTTTGACCGATCTGAGTTTGGTGAAAAGATCATCAAGAAACTGAAGATCGATTTATCGCTATTTTTTAAAATAAAGACTTTTTTATCAATGTTTTATGTTTGTTTTTTTGTTTCTTTATTTGTTTTTCTTGTGATGGGGTTGAACAGAATTACTCATTTGAATTGAATTCTTCACAAAGTTATTCACAGAAAAGGTGAATAAATGTGGGCAATGTCTCACTCTTGTGTTGATAAGGTATGGCTTGATTAAAAGATATCCAAATATGGTGAAAAGGTAATAAATCTTGCTCATATCACATCAGTAAGTTTGCTAGTAATGGGGATATGTGGAAAAATCACGGTAATAAAAAATTTATTCATAGAGGTTAGCCAGTGATAGATGGCGATGGTTACCGACTTAATGTTGGTATTGTGATATGTAATAACCATGGTCAGGTCTTCTGGGCTAAACGATACGGGCAACACTCATGGCAATTTCCACAAGGTGGGATTGACGAAGGTGAAACCCCTGAACAAGCCATGTTCAGGGAGTTATACGAAGAAGTCGGTTTAACGAAAAAAGACGTTAAGATCATTGCAACAAGTCGTCATTGGTTAAGATATAAGCTACCAAAGCGATTGGTGCGTTGGGACTCCAAGCCTGTTTGTATCGGCCAAAAACAGAAATGGTTTCTGCTGAGATTAGAATGCGATGAATCTCGTATTAATATGCAACGCGGAAAATCCCCTGAATTTGATGGTTGGCGCTGGGTGAGTTACTGGTATCCAGTTAGGCAAGTTGTTTCTTTCAAGCGAGATGTTTATCGACGAGCGATGAAAGAGTTTGCATCCTTAGCCATGCCTTTTCGAGAGAGAAAAGCGAAAGGGAAAAGAAAAAAGCAACGTAGAGGATAATCATGCTCAGTCAGCTAAGGGAAATAGTTGAGAAAGTCTCCAGGGTCGATGATGTGCATCTGGCACTCGATATATTGGTGAAAGAGACTTGTGCTGCCCTTCGCACTGAGTGCTGTACTATCTATCTTGCTAATGAAGAAATGCAGCGCCTTGAGTTAATGGCAACTCAAGGCCTTATTTTTGAAGGTGATAGTATTCATATCAACTTCAATGAAGGCTTGGTTGGGTTGGTTAAACGAAGCGCAGAGCCACTCAACCTTGCCGAAGCCTCAAAACATCCCGAGTTTAAATTCTTCCCTCAACTCGGCGAACAGATTTACCACTCCTTTTTAGCCACTCCAATCATTCATCGAAAACAAGTTTTAGGTGTGTTGGTGATCCAGCAAAAAACACCGCGCTTGTTCAGTGAAATGGAAGAGTCGTTTCTTGTCACGTTGTCCGCTCAGCTAGCAGTGCTTATTGCGCATGCGCAGAATCTTGGGCATTGGCAGTTGGCATCTAAACCCACGGTATTAAAAGGTTTGCCTGCATCTACTGGTGTCGCGATTGGAGAGTTTTGGTTCGACAATACCCAACCGAGTTTATCGGATGTTTTCCCATCGTCCACGTTAGATAAGGAACGTGAGCACGAGACATTGCTGGTGGCCATAGAGCGAGCGTTAAATGATTTTCGCCGTATGCGGAAAAAGCTGGACAGTGAAATCAACAAAGATGCGCTGGCGATCTTCGATCTGTTTACGCACTTACTCAATGACCCGATGCTTCGTGGTGATTTGAAGAAGCAGATTGAAAAAGGAGACAGGGCAGATTGGGCGTTACGCCAAGTGGTAGAATCATACTCGAATCGATTTGCCAGAATGTCGGATGTCTACATGCGAGAGAGAGCGCAAGACATCCGAGAGTTAGGGCAAAGGCTGCTCTATTTTCTACATAACAGTGAGCAAGAAAATTCTGCAATTGATCGTCCCATTATTTTGGTGGCGAACGAACTCACTGCCACCTTGCTCGCTTCTGTACCTAAAGAGTTTTTGTTAGCTGTCGTATCATTAGAGGGAGGCGCAAACTCTCACGCTGCCATTTTATCTCGAGCTCTTGGGGTCCCTGCAGTCATGGGCGCCAACATTAATCCGGATGTGGTGAATGGCAAACTCGGGATAGTGGATGGTTATACGGGCGAGATCTTCCTAGAGCCAAACCGTCAATTATTGCGAGAGTATCGCAGCTTAGTGAGTGAAGAGTCAGAATTGTTTGCAATGGTAAACAAGGACCTCGCACTCCCAGCGGTTACGCAAGACAATCACCACATCGAAATTATGCTCAATGCGGGGCTCAGTGCAGACAGTAATATTGCCATCAATACAGGAGTTGATGGTGTTGGGTTGTACCGAACTGAGATTGCATTTTTACTTCAACATCACTTTCCGTCCGAAGATGAGCAGTATCATCAATACCAAGCGATACTCAACAGTTATCCGAATCAACGAGTGGTGATGCGCACTTTGGATATTGGTGGTGACAAACCTTTGCCGTATTTGCCCATCGAAGAAGATAATCCGTTTCTAGGCTGGCGTGGCATTCGTTTTACATTGGATCATCCAGACATTTTCTTGATCCAGCTGCGTGCAATGTTAAGAGCGAGTGCAGAAAGCGGAAACTTAAGTATTTTATTGCCAATGGTGTCAGGGGTAAAAGAGTTAGACGATGCCATTAGCTTGATTAATCAAGCTCACAGCGAAGCCGTGTTGCTTGATGATAGAATTCAGTTTCCACAAGTTGGGGTCATGATCGAAGTGCCATCAATGGTGTATTTATTGCCAACGATTGCTCACCGTGTTGATTTTGTTTCTGTCGGGACAAACGATTTAACCCAGTATTTATTAGCAGTTGATAGGAACAATTCCCGCGTCGCGGATGTCTATGAATCTATGCATCCTGCGGTACTGCTAGCGCTTAAGCAAATCCATGACGTGTGCGATAAGTATCAGGTGCCAGTGTGTATTTGTGGTGAGTTAGCTGGCGACCCATTTGGCGCTCTTCTCTTACTTGGGTTAGGGTATACCAGTTTGAGTATGAACACCTCCAACGTGGCTAAGGTGAAATATTTGATTCGTCATAGCCAACAAGAAGAATTAGAAAAATTAGCGGAGCAAGCAATGACAAAGTCCTACGGGGAGGACATTCATCAAATGATGCATGACTTCTTCATCCAACAGGGTTTTGCGGGCTTTATCCGTGCAGGTAAAAAGTAGGAAATCGTGACCGTCTCTTTATTTTTGTTATTGTTGGCGCTAGGCGCTTTTGTGGGTGTGATGGCGGGGTTACTCGGTATCGGTGGTGGTTTGATAGTTGTTCCTGCCTTGTTGTATTTGCTTCCTCTTGCTGGAATCTCTCCAGAAATGAGTATGCACATGGCCCTAGCCACTTCGTTAGCGAGTATTATTGTCACGTCAGGCTCATCGGCGATGAATCACCTTAAGCTCGGCAATGTCGATATGTTCGTCGTAAAATGGTTGATGCCAGGTGTGGTTATAGGTGGTTTTGTCGGTGCCAATATTGCTGAGTGGATCCCTACGCACTACTTGCCGAAAGTATTTGGTGTCATTGTTCTTTGCCTGTCAGTACAAATGTTCCGTTCCATTAAAGTTACGAGCAGTAAACCTATGCCGAGCAGCCCGGTGACCGTTGCGTATGGCACGGGGATTGGCGTTGTATCAAGCCTTGCTGGTATTGGTGGTGGTTCACTATCGGTCCCATTTTTAAATAAACACGGGATAGAAATGCGTAAAGCGGTGGGTTCATCTTCCGTTTGTGGTTGCGTGATTGCTATTTCTGGTATGATCGGTTTCATCTTACATGGCTATAAAGTGGAAGGCTTACCTTCATACAGTATTGGCTATGTTTATCTTCCAGCATTATTAGCTATTGCCATGGCCTCGATGCTCACGACAAAAGTGGGTGCGAAGCTGGCAACTAACCTTCCAACTGCGGTATTAAAAAAGATATTCGCGGTGTTCTTAATGTTTGTAGCAGCGACCATGCTGCTCTAAGTTTGTACCCAAGTCATTCTCGCTGAACCAAGCATCTAGAGGTTACTTGGGTATATTTATTTTGTTGTGATAAGAAGAGAATGATTTATGTCTCAGGGATATATTGAATTTCCCAATATTGATCCGGTTTTAATCTCTATTGGTCCTGTTTCGGTTCGTTGGTACGGTTTGATGTACCTTGTGGGCTTTATGTTCGCCCTATGGTTGGCGAACCGACGTGCGGATAAGCCGGGAAGTGGTTGGACACGAGAACAGGTTTCTGATTTGTTGTTCGCAGGCTTCCTTGGCGTGGTGATTGGTGGCCGTGTTGGCTACGTGCTTTTCTACAATTTTGAGCTTTTCCTGGCTGACCCTTTGTATTTGTTTAAAGTGTGGACCGGTGGTATGTCTTTCCACGGTGGCTTACTGGGTGTGATTACCGCGATGTTCTGGTATGCACACAAAAACGGGCGAACGTTCTTCGGCGTTGCCGACTTTATCGCGCCGCTTGTGCCATTTGGTTTGGGTATGGGGCGTTTAGGTAACTTCATGAACAGCGAATTGTGGGGCCGAGTAACGGATGTGCCTTGGGCGATCGTTTTCCCAAATGGTGGTCCACTGCCACGTCATCCATCGCAGCTTTATGAAATGGCGCTTGAAGGTATCGTACTTTTCTTCATCTTGAATTGGTTCATCAAGAAACCTCGTCCTCTAGGTTCTGTTTCAGGGCTATTTTTAGCTGGATATGGTACATTCCGCTTCCTAGTTGAGTACGTGCGCGAACCAGACGCTCATTTGGGTTTATTCGGTGGCTTTATTTCCATGGGACAGATTCTATCCCTGCCAATGGTGGTTATCGGTGTCCTAATGATGGTTTGGGCATACAAACGTGGTCATTACAAAGACGAGTTACCACAAAAGACGAAGTAAGGTATTGGTGTGAAACAGTATTTAGATTTGTGTCAACGCATCGTTGACCAAGGTGTTTGGGTTGAAAATGAGCGTACAGGCAAGCGCTGCCTGACCGTAATCAACGCGGATTTAACCTACGATGTTGCGAACAATCAATTTCCGTTGGTAACCACACGTAAAAGTTTTTGGAAAGCGGCCGTTGCAGAGCTACTAGGGTATATTCGTGGTTACGATAATGCGGAAGATTTTCGTAAGCTGGGCACGAAAACCTGGGATGCCAATGCCAACCTAAATGATGCTTGGTTAAATAACCCATACCGTAAAGGTGAAGACGACATGGGCCGTGTCTACGGTGTCCAAGGGCGCGCATGGGCGAAGCCTGATGGCGGGCATGTTGACCAATTACGCAAGATAGTGGATGACTTAACGCGTGGTGTTGATGATCGCGGTGAAATCTTGAACTTCTACAACCCGGGTGAATTCCACATGGGGTGCTTGCGTCCTTGCATGTATAGCCACCATTTTTCATTGCTGGATGATACGCTATACCTGAACAGTACTCAGCGTTCGTGTGATGTACCGCTTGGCTTAAACTTCAATATGGTTCAAGTTTACGTGTTCTTGGCGATCATGGCGCAAATCACGGGCAAGAAACCTGGTCAGGCATTTCATAAGATTGTGAATGCGCACATTTATGAAGATCAGCTTGAACTGATGCGTGATGTTCAGTTGAAACGTGAACCATTAAAAGCGCCGACGTTCCACATCAATCCAGAGATTAAATCTCTAGAAGATCTGGAAACATGGGTCACACTGGATGATTTTTGGGTTGAAGGATACGAGCATCACGACCCTATTCGTTACCCATTCTCAGTGTAACCAGTGTTGTTCTTCAAGATATGAAAAAAGCTCCGAATGGAGCTTTTTTGCTTTTTCGTACTTTGAAGATATTACTTGAGTGCACTGACAATATAGCGGTGAATAGGGTTGGTCTGCTTCGGTGCAGACAGTGCCGGGCTAATAAACTTGGGTTGGGTGAATATTTGTTTGTTCACTAATGAGCGGATAAGCTCAAAATACTTCAGTTCTGTTTTCCCACATAGCAACAATGAAAAGTCATTGCCCAGTTTATCGTAGGCATTGAGCACCTCTCGGAACCCTCTGAGGTACAAGTAATCCTTCGTCAAACCGCCTCCTCGATACACACGAGCAGTCGTTGTAAATGCTTGAAGGTCAGACGTTTTATACTGTTCTTTTAATAGCATGAACGTATGGCGGAAATCGCGATCCTTGATCATCGACTCTACCGCTAGGACTCGTAAGGCTAAGGTTCTTAGGCGTTTGATACTGAAATGTCCTGACAGATATTCACACAATATAGCCAGCCCTTCTTGGGTGTTGGTATTAGCTGGGCACCCTAAGCTCAGGACCTTTAGTGGTTGTTGACGACCGTTAAGCGTAGTAAGAAGGTGTACACCCATTTCATGATGTGCGAGAGCCTCTAACTCATCGGTCGTGATGTATGCTGCGTGGTTAATTTTGACTCGAGATCCCGAAACGAGTGCGTTTGCTAACATCCCATCCAACACCTGTATTTCACACTCATATCCATTACGTTGAGCAAAGTTTTGCATGAAGTGTGCTATCGCGCGGCTATCATGCTGCGGTTTGCTCTCTTCTTCCGTGGGAAGGTGTAAAATGAAATGGGCGTTGGCAATATCTTTGGCGCTCGGCTCTCCGTAATAGCGCAAGGAGTTATAAAGAAACTCTTGTGTACCGATAGTATTCACTTGATCCAATTTATCTGCGTAAGACTGAATCACATCCGCGTACAGCTTTTGTAATTGGGTGTCTTGAATATTTTCTAAAGGCAGTTCATACAGACGTCGTTTTGCGCTGTGAGTATCTAGATTGGTGGTTGAGTATTGGAAGTTAGGCTCTTGAGAGTATTTGTTCTTAATAAAGCGCTCTCTTTCCTGAGCATAATTGAGAGGATTCACGCTACTGAGGATATCAATATCAGCAACCAGTTGAGTTAGGTTTTCGTCTATTGCGAGTAGCTGATCAGAAATAGTGCCATTAAGCTGCGTCATGTTGTCGACTCCAAATGAGGTAGCCCAGCATAAGTATGCTGGTATGGCTCAAATTATCACCAGACAACGAATTTGAACAGCGTCATTAACGCAAAAAAGGCCCCACAATGTGGAGCCTAAACAATAAGCGATGGTATGTAAGTTATTGTTATGTCGTTAGGGCTAAGATCGCACCTGGTAAAATAACGAATACAGACATTAGGTAGCCACCGACAACAGCTTTGTTCTTGATAGCCATTTCAGAAATCATCTCAGCGCCTTTCACTGGAATTTCACGTAGGAACGGAATACCAAAGATAAACAGCGTTGCCATGATATTAAATACGAGGTGTACCAGAGCGATTTGAAGCGCGAATACCGCAAACTCACCCGATACGGCTGTTGCTGCTAGTAGCGCCGTAATACAAGTACCAATGTTTGCACCTAGCGTGAATGGGTAAATATCACGAACTTTAAGAACGCCTGTACCCACAAGTGGAACCATCAAGCTAGTTGTTGTTGATGAAGATTGTACCAACACAGTCACGATTGAACCCGATACAATACCGTGAATAGGGCCACGACCAATCGCGTTTTTCAAAATTTCACGTGCGCGGCCAACCATTAGGCTCTTCATTAGCTTACCCATTACCGTAATTGCAACGAAGATTGTCGCAATACCCAAAACGATAAGCATGATGCCACCAACTGTATCACCGAATGTTGAAAGTGGCTCTTTGATTGCACCCACAACTGGTTTTGTTATTGGCTTAATGAAGTTGAAGCCTTTAATGCTCATATCGCCAGTAGCAAGTAGTGGAGAAACAAGCCAATGAGAAACTTTCTCTAAAATGCCGAACATCATTTCCAACGGAAGGAAAATAGCAACAGCAAGTAAGTTGAAGAAGTCGTGAATAGTTGCGCTTGCAAATGCACGTTTGAACTCTTCTTTACAACGTACGTGACCAAGAGAAACAAGCGTATTGGTCACTGTGGTACCAATATTGGCACCCATCACCATTGGAATCGCGGTTTCTACTGGTAAGCCACCTGCAACTAAACCTACAATAATAGACGTTACAGTACTTGAGGACTGAATTAAGGCTGTTGCCACCAAGCCGATCATTAGACCTGCAACAGGGTGAGCGGCAAACTCAAATAGCACCTTAGCTTGATCGCCAGTTGCCCATTTGAAGCCACTACCAACCATAGATACTGCTAGAAGAAGCAGATACAACATGAATGCCAAGTTAGCCCAGCGTAACCAACGAGCAGTGCTCGAAATTGGCGCCACTGTTGAAGTAGCTTGGTTCATCATAATTTTCTCCGTTGACCTTTCAGTTCATTTTTCGGTCTGTAGTTGAAACTGCGGGCGATGTTAGAGAACAAATATTTCAGTAATATTACAGATTTCTTGCTGTGAGTAATTTTTATTGTTCTTTTTGATAGTGGTGTGAGTAGGGAAAAATGAAGGTTTTTAACTCTTTGAATTTAATGAGTAAAATTAACTTTTGTTTTGTGTGGTTTTTGCGTTTTCTTTAGAAAGAAAATGCGCCTCAGTTCAACTTTTATGACAGTGTTAATTTTATATGTTCGGTAAAACTTATGTTTTTGTAATGTATTGTATGGTTTTGTCGAGTTTATTGTTTGTCTCTGTCACATTTGGTATAAAAAGCATCACTTTCTTTTCGGGACTTGATCATGTCACATCTAAACTACAACCATCTATATTATTTCTGGATGGTGTGCAAACAGGGCTCTGTAACTAAAGCGGCCGATGCGCTTTTCCTGACACCGCAAACAGTGACAGGGCAGATTAAAGCGCTTGAAGAACGCATGAAGGGAAAGTTAACCAAACGAAATGGTCGTACAGTTGAGCCAACTGAGTTAGGGCAACTTGTTTTTAAGTACGCCGACCGAATGTTTGGTTTGAGTTATGAGATGTTAGATATCGTCAATTACAGTCAGCACTCGAACATTCTGTTTGAAGTTGGCGTAGCCGATGCGTTATCTAAGCGCTTGGTCAGTAAAGTACTAATGACGACTGTCCCGGAAGATAACAGTATTCATTTACGCTGTTATGAGTCAACCCACGAATTGCTACTTGAACGACTGTCTCAGCACAAGCTGGATATGATCCTCTCGGATTGTCCCGTTGACTCAACTCAAAGCCCTGGCCTTTATAGCAAAAAGCTAGGTGAGAGCAGCATGAGCTTTTTCGCCTCTTCTGAAATTGAAAATGTGCGTTTCCCTGAGATTCTGGAACAGAAAAAGCTTTTGATTCCTGCAAGCCGAACAGCAATGGGGCGTAAGGTTATTCAGTGGTTTGATCGTCAAGGTCTTCAGCCTAATGTGTTGGGAGAATTTGATGATGTTGCGTTGATGAAGGCTTTCGCACGGTATCACGATGATGTGATTTTCTTAGCGCCGACCGTATACATGTCGGAGATTGAGGACGACCGAAATCTACAGCTAATTGGTCATGTCGATGGGTTAAAAGAAGAGTACTACGTGATTTTTGCGGAACGAATGATCCAACACCCAGCGGTAAAAAATGTTTGTGATGCTGATTTCAGTCAAATGTTTGAGTAAACCCGTATCGTTGCGCAAATAAATAGATTACTATCAATAAAAATATAATTCTAAATAATACCTAAGTAACTCAAGATACTTGTTTTAGTGAGCAAAACTATTAATTATTGATGGCGCATCAATTCTCCACTTTGGTGGATAATATTGGTGTATCACTAACAACTAAATTAGAGGTTCTAATAATGAAGACTCTGGAAGTGTATCTTGATTTTCTTAGATATATAAATCAGTGCAACACAACAAGCTGGCCAGGGTTGGAATAAGTAAGTTGTAGCTAGAGGTCCAACACATGAATCTACAAGAAATGGAGCAGAACTCCGCAAAAGCCGTCGTGTTGCTCAAAGCGATGGCAAACGAGAGACGCCTACAAATCCTTTGTATGCTGCATAACCAAGAGCTGTCCGTGGGAGAGCTGTGTGCAAAGTTAGAGCTAAGCCAGTCGGCATTATCTCAGCATCTTGCTTGGCTTCGTCGTGATGAGCTAGTCACGACAAGGAAAGAAGCACAAACCGTGTACTACACATTGAAGAGTGATGAAGTGAAAGCGTTAATAAAAACACTGCATAGTCTTTATTGTGCTGAAAGCGCTTAGCGTTAATTACATATACCTAATATATCGTTCATTTTAGGCTGTGAATCTAACTCGTTGGAATATTTGAGAGTGGCGTTAAACTTTTGATGGTAGAGTTGCTGCGCATCGACCAATTTGCTTTGTTCTCAAGTGTTTTATTGGTGCTTTCCAGTTTGAGCTTTATAAGGTAAATAAGCTGATGCCTTTGAATAGGCGTGCAGAAAAAAGAAAAGCTGGCATTGCCAGCTTTTTTATTAAGAAAATTTTGTAGATATAAAAAAACCGACACAAGGTCGGTTTTTTCTTCACTGTAAAATCAGGACTCTATTAAAGAGCTTTGATTTGTGCAGCGAAACGAGACTTATGGCGAGCTGCTTTATTCTTGTGAATAAGGCCTTTAGTTGCCATGCGGTCTAGGATAGGTGTAACTACAGCGAATGCAGCAGTTGCAGCTTCTTTGTCGCCTGCTTCGATAGCAGCAACAGTTTTCTTCATGTAAGTACGCATCATTGAGCGACGGCTAGCATTGTGCTGACGACGTTTCTCAGCTTGGATAGCGCGCTTCTTAGCAGATTTACTATTTGCCAAGGGTCTAACTCCCAAAAACTTAGTTCTGTGACAATTTAAGGGCGAGGAATATCCCTCATTTGCGCTTAAATGTCAAATGATTTGTGCAAAAACCGATCTAAGCCAAAACAAATTTTGGTAAGAGAGGTTATCGCGGTTAAGATGGCGGGGATTCTAACAGCATTTTTATACCAATGCTAATAATTATCCGCGAAAGGCACACTTATTCCTTACAACCCGCGGATAGATTTTTGACGTCTATTTACAGCACCTGTCAGAGAAACAGTATAGGGTTAGCTGTCTTATGGTGATATTCCGAGGTTACAGTGAGTAAACGACTACTCAAGTCTGGCATGATCGTCAGTGCTATGACATTTATTTCCCGCGTTCTTGGCCTAGTTCGTGATGTTGTAGTGGCAAATTTAATGGGGGCAGGAGCAAGCGCAGACGTCTTTTTCTTCGCCAATAAAATCCCGAACTTTTTACGACGTTTGTTTGCTGAAGGAGCTTTTTCCCAAGCGTTTGTACCTGTTTTAACGGAAAGTCATGCTCAAGGTGACATGGATAAAACTCGGGAACTGATTGCTAGAGCGGCGGGTACGTTAGGGGTGATAGTCTCTATTGTTACCATTTTAGGTGTCCTAGGCTCCGGCGTGGTCACTGCAGTGTTTGGTTTTGGTTGGTTCCTTGACTGGATGCATGGTGGCCCGGCTGCAGCAAAGTTTGAGCTTGCTAGCGTCATGCTCAAAATCACCTTTCCCTATTTATGGTTCATTACCTTTGTCGCTCTATCGGGCGCTATCCTCAATACATTAGGTAAATTTGCTGTCTCATCCTTTACCCCTGTTTTCCTCAATGTGATGATTATTTTGGCGGCGTGGTTTATCTCGCCGCAAATGGAAATGCCAGAAATAGGGCTTTCCATTGGTGTTTTCTTAGGTGGTTTGGTCCAGTTCTTATTCCAAATTCCCTTCCTTATTAAAGCTGGCGTCATGGTTAAGCCAAAATGGGGCTGGCGCGATCCGGGTGTGGTAAAAATCCGTACTTTGATGATCCCCGCTTTATTTGGTGTATCGGTCAGTCAGATTAACCTGTTGTTTGATACGTTCATCGCCAGTTTTTTGCAAACCGGTTCGATCAGCTGGCTGTATTACTCAGACCGTTTATTGGAATTTCCTTTAGGCTTGTTTGGTATTGCGATTGCGACTGTGATTTTACCCGCGCTTTCACGTAAGCACGTTGACGCACAAAGTGAAGGCTTCGCGCAAACCATGGATTGGGGGGTGCGCATGGTGATCTTGCTTGGCCTTCCTGCAATGCTTGGTCTGATGGTACTGGCAAAACCTATGCTGATGGTTCTGTTTATGAGAGGTGAATTTTCTCCTCAAGACGTACATCAAGCATCATTGTCGCTTTTTGCCTACGCTTCAGGTTTGTTGAACTTCATGCTGATTAAGGTGCTCGCGCCAGGTTATTACTCGCGTCAAGATACTAAAACGCCAGTAAAGTACGGCATCATTGCGATGGTGACCAACATGGTATTTAACGCAATTTTTGCGTACTTTTATGGTTACGTTGGTTTGGCTATCGCGACGGCACTTTCGGCGTTTGTGAATATGGCATTGCTGTATCGTGGTCTACATATCGCAGGGGTATACCAAATCACCAAACGAACCGTCTTCTTTATTATACGTTTGGTTATTGCAGGTGCGGCGATGGTGGCTGCGATCTTATGGCAATTGGAAGACATGTCAGTGTGGCTCGATTGGAGCTTTGCTCACCGCAGCGGTGTACTAGGAATGTTGATCGCTCTAGGAGCCGTGGTTTACCTAGTGGTTCTATTTTTAACTGGTGCACGCTTAAAAGACCTAAAAGCTGGGACAGACTAAGGGTGATTAGTATATAATCCGTCAGTTTCACACAGTGTAAAGTAAAAACAGAGGCAGAAAGCAGTATCCAATGGAACTGATTAGAGGCATTCACAATATCACCCCGCGACATCATGGTTGCGTGCTGACTATTGGCAATTTCGATGGTGTCCATAAAGGCCATCAACAAGTATTGCAGCAAGTGTCTGAGCAAGCGGACAGGCTATCATTGCCTTCTGTTGTGATGACCTTTGAACCTCAGCCGATGGAGCTGTTTGCCAAAGACAAGGCACCTGCACGGTTGACGCGATTACGCGATAAGTTCGTGCAATTGAGTAAGCTCGATATTGATCGCTTGCTCTGCGTCAATTTCAATCGTCATTTTGCAAGTTTAACCGCGGAAGAATTTATCCGTGACTTGTTGGTCGAGCGTTTGGGTGTTAAGTTTCTTGTCGTTGGTGATGATTTCTGCTTTGGCAAAGGCCGAACTGGCAACTTTGCCATGCTGCAGGAAGCAGGGGAAAAGTACGGTTTTGATGTCGTGAGTACCCAGAGCTTTTGTTTACAACAATTACGTGTCAGCAGTACGGCTATCCGTCAAGCGCTGGCGCGTGACGATTTGCATTCCGCGCAACAGATGCTGGGAAGAAACTACAGCATCAGCGGTCGTGTTTCTCACGGAAGAAAGCTGGGCAGAACGATAGGTTTTCCTACTGCGAATATTCCTTTGAAACGCTGTGTTTCTCCGGTTTCCGGAGTCTATGTTGTTCAAGCGCTTGGCTTAGGAAATAAGCCAGTTTGTGGTGTTGCTAATATTGGTCAAAGACCGACTGTCAATGGCGTTCGCCAGCAGTTAGAAGTACACTTATTCGACTTTCATGCCAATTTATATGGCAAGCAACTAGAAGTGGAACTTTTGCATAAGCTTCGAGATGAGCAAAAGTTTGAGTCGTTTGAAGCACTTAAACAACAAATCGAATTGGATGCTGAAGTAGCAAGGGTGTGGCTGCGTCAGCTTAAGCGTTGAGCGGTTTATTCCACCGTTCAACATAATGTCTAATTTTCGCCCAATATAACGGAATTAAGAATCGATGAGTGAGTATAAAGATACCCTGAACTTACCTGAAACAGGGTTTCCAATGCGCGGCAATCTGGCCAATCGTGAGCCAGAAATGCTTAAGCGTTGGTACAAAGAAGATCTTTACGGTGAAATCCGTAAAGCTAAGAAAGGCAAAAAGTCATTCGTATTGCACGATGGCCCTCCTTACGCAAATGGTGACATTCATATTGGTCACGCACTAAACAAGATTCTTAAAGACATTATTATTAAATCCAAAACACTTTCAGGTTTTGACGCACCTTACATCCCAGGCTGGGACTGCCACGGTCTACCTATCGAATTGATGGTAGAGAAGAAAGTAGGCAAGCCAGGCCAAAAAGTGACGGCAGCTGAGTTCCGCGAGAAATGTCGCGAGTACGCTGCAGGTCAAGTTGAAGGTCAAAAAGAGAGCTTCAAGCGTCTTGGCATCATGGGTGAGTGGGACAAGCCATACCGCACTATGGACTTTGCAACTGAAGCGAACATCATCCGTGCACTTGGTAAGATCGCAAGCAAAGGTCACCTGCTAAAAGGTTTCAAACCTGTTCACTGGTGTACAGACTGTGGTTCTGCTCTTGCTGAAGCGGAAGTAGAATACAAAGATAAAGTATCGCCATCTATCGACGTTCGTTTTAAAGCGGCTGACGAAGCTGCGCTTCTGTCTAAGTTTGAGCTGACTGAAGGCCATGAAGGTAAAGGCGATATCTCTATTGTCATCTGGACGACAACACCTTGGACGCTTCCTGCGAACCGTGCTGTGTGTCTACGTGATGACCTTGAGTATGTACTTATCCAAGTTGAAGGTGAGCAACCTGAACGTATCATCGTTGCTGCTGAGTTAGCGAAAGACGTAATGGACCGTGCGGGTATCGAGCACTTCCACAATCTTGGCTTTGCTAAAGGTGCGGATCTAGAGCTTTCTCAATTCCAACACCCATTCTACGATTTCACTGTACCGGCGATCCTAGGTGATCACGTTACGACTGATTCAGGTACTGGTGTTGTTCACACTGCTCCTGGTCACGGTCAAGAAGACTTCGCGGTTGGTAACAAGTACAACCTAGAAGTAGCAAACCCAGTTGGCTCAAACGGTGTTTACCTACCAGATACAGAGCTATTTGCTGGTCAGCACGTATTTAAAGCGAACGATGCAGTAGTAGAAGTACTAAAAGAAAAAGGTGCACTACTACACCACCACGCTTACGAGCACAGCTACCCACACTGTTGGCGTCATAAGACTCCAATCATCTTCCGTGCTACACCTCAATGGTTCGTTTCTATGGACCAAGCTGGCCTACGTGCTAAAGCATTAGAGTCAATCAAGAACGTAGAGTGGATGCCTGAGTGGGGTCAAAGCCGCATCGAAGGTATGATCGAAGGTCGCCCTGAGTGGTGTATCTCTCGTCAACGTACTTGGGGTGTGCCAATTGCTCTGTTTGTTCATAAAGAAACAGCAGAACTTCATCCAAACACGCTAGAGCTGATCGAGAAAGTCGCTAAGCTGGTTGAAGAGAAAGGCATCCAAGCATGGTGGGATGTCGATGCAGCTGAACTACTAGGTGCTGACGCTGACCAATACGAAAAAGTACTCGATACGCTAGACGTATGGTTCGATTCAGGTGTCACTCACTTCTCCGTTGTTGATGCTCGTGAAGAGTACAACGGCAACAGTGCAGACCTATACCTAGAAGGTTCTGACCAACACCGTGGTTGGTTCCAGTCTTCTCTAATTTCATCTATCGCGATGAAAGACGAAGCGCCTTACAAACAAGTACTGACACACGGTTTCGTGGTTGATGGTCAGGGTCGTAAGATGTCTAAATCTATCGGTAACGTGGTTGCGCCAAAAGACGTAACTAACAAGCTAGGTGCTGACATTCTTCGTCTATGGGTTGCTTCAACAGACTACACTGGTGAAGTTGCGGTTTCGGATGAAATCCTAAAACGTAGCGCAGATGCTTACCGTCGTATCCGTAACACAGCGCGTTTCTTCCTTGCTAACCTAAGCGGCTTCAACCCTGAAACAGACATCGTTCCTGTTGAAGAGATGGTTGCGCTAGATCGCTGGGCAGTTGGTCGTGCGCTAGCAGCACAAGAAGAGATTGTTAAAGCATACGAAGAGTACAACACACACGGTGTGACTCAGCGTCTAATGCAATTCTGTTCGATCGAAATGGGCTCTTTCTACCTAGACGTAATTAAAGACCGTCAGTACACAGCAAAACGTGGCGGCAACGCTCAACGTAGCTGTCAGACTGCACTTTACTACATCGTAGAAGCGCTAGTTCGTTGGATGGCGCCTATCATGTCGTTCACTGCCGATGAAATCTGGAACGAAATGCCAGGCGAGCGCGACAAGTTCGTATTCACTGGTGAGTGGTTCGACGGTTTATTCGGCCTTGCTGAAGGTGAAGAGCTGAACAATGAATTCTGGGCTGAGATCCAAGCGGTTCGTGGTGCAGTAAACAAACTTCTAGAAGATGCGCGTAAAGAGAAAACCATCGGTGGTGCACTACAAGCTGAAGTGACTCTATTTGCTGATGACGCTTTAGCGGCGAAGATCAACAAACTTGAAGATGAACTGCGCTTTGTTCTACTAACCTCTGCGGCGAAAGTTAAGCCTCTAGGTGAGAAGACTGATGCAGCACAAGCCACGGATATCGAAGGCTTGTTTGTTGAAGTAGCAGCAGCTGAAGGCGAGAAGTGTGATCGTTGTTGGCACCACACGCCAGACGTAGGCACAATTGAAGGTCACGAGAAAATCTGTGGTCGTTGTGTGTCTAACGTAGAAGGCGAAGGTGAAGTACGTAAATTCGCGTAATTGCCTAGAACGACTGAACTTTTTTTAAAATTAACAGCCCCAGTATTTACTGGGGCTGTTTGTAGGTAAAGTAATGAGTGAAAAAGCACTGTCTTTAAAGCAATCTGGTATTCGCTGGTTATGGTTAGCGGTGGTTATCTTTTTAGCTGATATTGGCATTAAGTATGTTGTAATGAACAACATGGGATATGGCTGGGCAAACCGCATAGAAATTTTGCCATTCTTTAATCTTTTGTACGTGCATAACTATGGTGCTGCTTTTAGCTTTTTGAGTGATCAAGCGGGCTGGCAACGTTGGTTATTTACAGGTATTGCTTTTATCGTTACAGGTCTTTTGACTTACTGGATGAGCAAACTACCAGCGAAAGAGAAATGGAATAATATTGCTTATGCCATGATTATTGGTGGCGCAGTAGGCAACGTATTCGACCGAGTAATACATGGGTTTGTCGTAGATTATTTGGACTTTTTCTGGGGTAATTATCACTGGCCAGCGTTCAACCTTGCAGACATGGCGATCTGTATTGGTGCCGCGATGATTATTCTTGACGGCTTTCGAAAGAAAGACGAGACGAAAGCCTAAGTAGTGGCAGTGTATATTGCGAAAAGTTGAATAACCCTAAGCGTCGCCCGTTGATTCGGGCGACGCTTTTTATTATGTTGGAGCGCCAATCAGCATATCAATGTATAAAAAGACCAAGCTGACAGCGTAATAACCCAAGAACAAGGAAGCAGTAACGTGACAACAATAACCAATGAATCTGTAGTAACCCTTCACTTTACGATTAAAATGAAAGATGGATCGGTTGCGGATAGTACTCATAACATGGGTAAACCAGCGAAATTTGTTATGGGTGATGGCAGCTTGAGTGAAAACTTTGAGCAGTGCTTGATAGGCCTCGAAACAGGCGCACAAAAAGCGATTGAGCTAAAAGCAGAAGACGCGTTTGGCATGCCAAACCCAGACCATGTACACCATATGGATCGCACTAAGTTTGTAGGTGATGCAGAAGTAGAAGTGGGTACAATCATGGCGTTCAGTGGTCCTGATGGCATGGAAATCCCGGGCATTATTACAGAGATTGCTGGCGATTCAGTCACTGTGGACTTCAACCATCCTCTAGCGGGACAAGACGTGACTTTCGAAGTTGAAATTTTGTCAGTAGAATAGCGAACCCAATAAAGATAATTTCCATGAGCAATGAAATGAAAATCCTATTAGCTAACCCACGCGGCTTTTGTGCTGGTGTAGACCGTGCGATTAGCATCGTAGAGCGTGCGCTAGAGATGTATCAGCCACCGATTTATGTGCGTCATGAAGTGGTGCATAACCGTTTTGTGGTTGAAGGGCTAAAACAACGTGGCGCTGTCTTCGTTGAAGAGCTGCATGAAGTGCCAGACAACAACATTGTGATTTTTTCTGCTCATGGTGTATCGCAGGCGGTTCGTCAGGAAGCCAAGCAGCGAGATTTGACCGTATTTGACGCGACGTGCCCGTTGGTAACCAAAGTGCATATGGAAGTAGCGCGAGCAAGCCGCCGCAATATGGAAGTGGTTCTGATTGGTCACGCAGGTCACCCTGAAGTGGAAGGCACAATGGGGCAGTACGCGAGTGAAACCGGTGGTATGTACTTGGTTGAAACCCCGGCCGATGTTGAGAAACTGAAGTCGATTGTGAAAGATCCATCCGATCTTCATTACGTAAGCCAAACGACTCTTTCTGTAGATGAAACTGCCGATGTTATCGAAGAGCTACGCCGCGTCTTCCCAGATATCCAAGGACCACGTAAAGACGATATCTGTTACGCGACACAAAATCGCCAAGATGCTGTACGTGAATTAGCGGGTGACGTAGATGTGATGGTTGTTGTGGGATCTAAAAACTCATCAAACTCTACACGTCTTAAAGAGCTAGCTGAAAAGCTAGGGACACCTGGCTACTTAACCGACTGTCCGGAAGATATCAAACCTGAATGGTTCGAAGGCAAAACAAAGGTCGGCGTGACTGCGGGGGCATCTGCTCCGGAAGAGCTCGTTAATCAGATTCTAGAGCGAATCAAAGAACTCGTCGGTGCCGAAGCGGTTGATGAAGTACTTGGCCGTGAAGAGAATATGTTCTTTGAAGTACCTAAAGAACTGCAAATCAAGCAAGTGGATTAGTCTCCATTTATCGAATATTCAAAAGGCGACCTGTGGGTCGCCTTTTTTACATCTCTCTTAACTCATTTAGGTAATCACGAATTTGGTCTTTTCCTAAACCATCGATAATCATATCAGACATCTTCGTGATTCTTCGCTCAAGCGACTGAGCAACCTTTTCGCAATGTGCGTACATGTCTTCATCAGATCGATCGGTCGGAAAAGCATCAACTTGCCAGTTTACTCGAACACCACCCGCAAGCCACTGAGGAGCTGTCTCTTGATGTAAAGAGTCACAGAGAATAATCACGATGTCAGGAAGAAACTGAGTTCGCTCTTCCCATGAGTGGGTGTGGATATGCGGAATGGGAAGTTGGTGGTCATCTAAATATTTTTGCACCACCGGGTGAACTTTGCCTGTGGGATGAGAGCCACCGCTGGCGACACTAAACTCTGCTGGCAGGATATGGGTTGCGATCGACTCAGCGAGCACACTTCGTCCAGCATTGTGCTTACATATGAACAAAACTTTATACATCATCGCCTCGTCTTTTCGGAGCGTCTTATTTATACGCTAGCGGAAACTCAGCGGTGATGTGTGAACTTTTTGTGTTAGTGGCTAATGCCCAGCATCTCTTTGAGCACTTTAAGGTAGCGGCGGCTTACTGGTATCTCAAAGCCAGTTTTGGTGATGATTTCTGCTAATCCGTTTTCGAGTAATTTGATTTCGCTGATGGCCTTAATGCTGACTAAGTATTGGCGATGACAGCGTACCAGTGGGGTTTTCTCTTCTAGCGTTTTTAATGTTAGTTGAGTGCTCGCAGCTTGGCTGGTGGAACGTACATGCACGCCGCTGATGTCACTGTATGCACATTCTACCGTGTCGGTGGCCATGATGACGATACGGTTGTGCCCGATGCACGGAATCTGATCTAAAGTGTCGGGCGTAATAGCAGACAGCTGTTGAGTTAGGGCGGATTGACTAATGACTTTATTTAGCCGTTTGACCGTTTTGGTTAAACGGCATGGGTCGACAGGTTTGAGCAAGTAATCAAAGGCGTTGTCTTCAAACGCTTGAATTGCATACTGGTCGTAAGCCGTGACAAAAACCACATAAGGCATGGTTTCTGGATCAAGCATTCCAAGTAGTTCAATCCCAGTGACTTGAGGCATTTGGATATCGAGAAACACCACATCAGGTTTGAGCTCATTGATTTTTTTTAGACCAAGGATCGCGTTTGAGGCATTGCCCACGACTTCAACTTGGCCTGTTTCATCCAATAACTCTGTCAGCTCTTCACGAGCAAACTGTTCATCATCAATGACGAGTGCGGTTAACATCCAACATTACCTTTATTGCTTCAGCGTGCTTTTATGATTTTGGGGGAATGATAAAGCTCATTTTAGTAAATTGATGTGGCTCGCACGTAATTTTTAGCGATGCATCACGCCCAAATTGATTAGTGAGACGTTTGTCGACAATTTCCAAACCTAGCCCGGAGTGGTTTTCTTTTGGCGGTTCAAAACTGCCTGCATTGTCTTCGACAGTAATCAAATGACCTTGTGGGTGGGCTTCGCTGTATATATGAACTTTACCACCTTCAAGCATGTTTGAAATGCCGTGCTTAATGGCATTCTCAACCAAAGGCTGGAGTGTAAAGCTTGGCAATTTGATGTCCAGCAATTCAGGCTGAATATCGATTTCAACCTCTAAGCGGTCCGTAAAGCGGGCTTTCTCGATGCTCAAGTAAGAGTTCACATGTGCTAGCTCTTCTTTTAGCGTCACGGTATTAATGTTTTGCTTTAAATTGCTACGGAAGAAGTGCGATAAATTTTGGATTAGCTCGCGCGCTTTGTCAGGATCACGACGAGTAATCGCACTAATAGTATTGAGTGCATTAAACAAAAAGTGTGGATTCACCTGAGCGTGAAGCAGTTTGATTTCTGCTTGAGCGAGTAAGGCTTGTTGTTGTTGGTAATCGCCATACAGGATTTGGCTAGAGAGAAGCTGGGCTATCCCTTCCGCCATTGACATGTTGGCCGTGGAGAACAATTTACGCTTCGGTTCATACAGCTTTATGGTACCAATGACCTCTTTTCCCGCACGTAGTGGGATGATCAGCGCGGAGCCAAGTTTGCAGTCTTTTGCGATGGAACATTGGTATGGACGTTCTGCGCCATCAAGATAAATGATGTCGTTTTTCTCCATGGAATCCAATGTGCTTTGCGATGAAATCGGCGTGTTCGGTTTATGGTGATCATCGCCAATGCCCACAAACGCTAAGATTTTTTCTTGGTCGGTAATCGCGACAGCGCCCACTTTGGTTTCTTCATAAATAATACGCGCGATTTTCTCAGCGTTTTCGGTGTTGAAGCCGTTGCTTAGAATTCCCACTGAGCGATCAGCAATGGTGAGTGCTCGACGCGAAAACGTCGCAGAAAACTTTTCAAAGATCGCTTTTCTGTCTTGCAGGATACTCATGAACAATGCCGCACCAAATGAGTTTGCGATGATCATAGGTGCTGCAATGGCGGACACCAGTTCATAGGCTTGATCAAAAGGTTTCGCGACGGCGAGCAGCAAAATCATTTGCACCACTTCTGCAACAAACGTGACGCTGAATACAACGCTTGGATTAAACAGCAATGCGCCTTTATTTCGCTTGATAAGATAAACGTGGAGCAAGCCACCAATTACTCCCTCGGCGGTGGTTGAAATTGCGCAGGCTAGGTCAGTAAAGCCACCAAGAGAGTATCGATGGATGCCACCAGTAAATCCGACGGCGAAACCTACAACAGGTCCACCAAACAGCCCGCCCATAACAGCGCCGATCGCACGAGTATTGGCAATAGCATCGTTGATGTGCAGACCGAAATAGGTGCCGAGAATACAAAAGCCAGAGAAGAGTACGTAACAAATTAGGCGGTGGCTTAAGCGCGAAGAAATACTCAGCAAAGGTAAGATGATTGGCGTTTTACTTAGCATGTAAGCCAAAACTAAGTACACACACATCTGTTGTAAAAGGGAGATGACCAGTTCCATAGTGAACCTAACCTAGAATCAATGTTGTTATTGTATACCTAAGTAACCTCAAGATGCTTGGCTCAGATAGATAAGAACAGCTAAGTAAATGACGATGCGCTCCGAGTTCTGAATCTTAAAGTGATTTGGGTATAAAACAAAAAGAGCCTGCAATTGGCAGGCTCCTATCTTAGTCACTCGGATGTGACGAGTATTACGCTGTTTCTGATACGGCTTGTGGTTTCTCTTCGTCAGCCAGTTCAGTTTCACCTTTACCCTTAGAGATTTTGATAACGTAACCTGTCACTGCTAGGGCAAACACAATACCGACGATAGTTGATAGTTGCATTGGCAGACCAAAACCTAGCGAGCTGTTGTTTAAGATGAACGTGACACATACCGTGGTCATGAAGATAGCTGGGATAGTGGTAATCCAGTGCAGCTTGTTGTGACGTAGTAGGTAAGCGGACGCAGTCCAAAGCATCATTACTGCTGTTGTTTGGTTAGCAAAACCGAAGTAGCGCCAGATAATGCCGAAGTCTACTTGAGTTAAGATACCGCCGATAACGAACAGAGGAAGTGCCATCAGTAGACGGTTACGTAGCGTCTTTTGTTCCATGTTGAAGTATTCAGCAAGGATCAGACGGCTTGAACGAAATGCTGTATCGCCAGACGTAATTGGTAGGATAACCACACCTAGGAACGCAAGGATACCACCGAACACACCAAGCAGACCAAATGATGCGCTGTATACCACGTTACCAGGGCCACCGTTTTTCACAGCTTCTGATAGTGCGTCTAGAGAGCCGAAGAAAGACAGAGCGATAGCACACCAGATTAGCGCGATAACACCTTCACCAATCATTGCTCCGTAGAAGACGAAACGACCATTTTTCTCGTTTTCCATACAACGCGCCATCAGTGGAGACTGAGTCGCGTGGAAGCCAGAGATCGCGCCACATGCGATAGTGATGAACAGTGCTGGCCATAGTGGCATATCATTTGGGTTAAGGTTCGAGAACATGTCTGAAACTTGGAAGTCACCCATTACTGTGTGTTCGCTAGAAAACGCAACGGCTGTCATTAGGCCAACAGACATAAAGATAAGTAGAGCGCCAAACAGTGGGTAGAAGCGGCCAATGATTTTATCGACAGGAACAATCGTTGCAATGATGTAGTAAGCGAAGATAGCGATAACCATTGTAGTCATGCTTACGCTCAAGCTTGTTTGATCATTGATGAGGTTAGTAATCATGCCTGCAGGAGCAGAAACGAACACTACGCCAACAAGAAGCAGTAGGACAATGGCAAAAATATTCATAAAGTGTTTTGCGCCATTACCTAGGTAGCGACCTGTGATAGTAGGTACAGATGCGCCGCCGTTACGCACTGAAAGCATGCCTGAGAAGTAATCGTGTACTGCGCCAGCAAAAATACAGCCGACAACAATCCAAAGCATTGCCGCTGGACCGTATAGTGCACCCATGATTGGGCCGAAAATTGGACCAACACCAGCGATGTTAAGTAGCTGAACTAGATAAACTTTCTTTGTTGACATTGGAACGAAGTCAACACCGTCCGATTTGGTGTGAGCAGGCGTTTGGCGTTTTTCATTGATGCCGAAAATCTTCTCGACGAAAGCGCCGTAGATGAAGTATCCGCCGATTAGGGCTGCGACACAGGTTAGAAACCATATCATAGCAATTGTCCTTGGTCTTAGTTGGGTAGGGTAATTTTTTAATCTCAGGATGCATGTTATGCGTCACTTGTGTTAAATGCATTCGGTTAGTAGATGAGTGGTCGAATAGAGCACTGAGTGGTCGATATACTGCTTGAGCGGTTTTTAAAAATGGCGAACGGTTGATTGCAGTAGTGAGCGGCTGATTCGAGGCGTCAGTGGTTTAATCTGCAAGCTAAGCGGCAAACGCCAATAATTAGTGGTAAGCTTATTTTTGAAAACAATTACTTAAGGAAGAACCATGAAAAAGGCAACGTTAGGTTTGGCGCTGGCTTTACTTGCAGGATGCGCTGCAACGATGGAAGATCTTGCCAAGTCAGGTGATTGGCATCAGATCGGATATCAAGATGGTGTAGCCGGGCATACATCACGCACGATGAGCGAGCTGCGTGAGTTGGGTAGCGTTAAGCAAAGTGATTACGACCAAGGTTATTTAGAGGGGCTACGTGAATACTGTAACCCTGCTTTTGCGTATCAAATGGGGCTATCTGGTCAGTATTATGAAGGGGTTTGTGAGGGTACTGAGCAAGCACAAAAATTCCGTATGGAATGGCAGCGTGGCTGGAATGAGTACTCAAATTAATAGTCAATAAAGCCGCTGTGATACCGTCCGCATAACATAATTGTGGCAAAATTCCCATTATTAAACTATGTTCATATTGCTTGATAGTGAGCACAGAAAAAAGGAATCACATTATGTCAACGCAAATGGCTGGTGGCTGGAGTCCATTTAATGAACTCAAAGCAGAGGATAAAGAAGTATTTGCTAAAGGTATCGAGGGGTTTGTCGGCGTCAAATATTCCCCTTTGGTTGTGGCTACTCAAGTCGTAGCCGGACAAAACTATGCGTTTTTCTGTAATGCAGAAGTTGTCTACCCTGGAGCACAACCATACCCAGCAATGGTTCATATGTTCAGCGACCTTGAAGGTAAAGTCGGTATTACTCACATTGAACGATTGAACTACTAAATTAAGCCATAAAAGGCGCCTGACTTTTAAATAAGTGAGGCGCTTTATTGATTAAGATTGATTCGCTTGATCGAGCACGACTTTTCTTAAATATCCTTGTTTGGCTTTCAGTTGCTCAGTCGCGCTTTCTTTATCCAGCCCGGTTAAAATCATCAAAATAGCTAACTTGGCGTCGTAGTCCGTTTCTTTGAGAGCCGTTTTAGCCTCTTGGTTAGTACAATCTGTTGCTTGCATAACAATACGAGCCGCTCTTGCAACTAGCTTTGCATTCGTCGCTTTCACATCTACCATTAAGTTCTGATAACTTTTACCTAGGCGAATCATGCTTGCAGTAGTGAGCATGTTCAGTACGAGCTTTTGCGCCGTCCCTGATTTTAAGCGAGTGGATCCCGTTAACGCTTCAGGTCCAACAACGGGGCTGATCGCAATATCGGCAATATCTGCAATCGGAGAGTCAGGGTTACAAGATAGTGCTATAGTGGTGGCACCAAGCTCGTTCGCATACTCTAAGCCACCAATCACGTAAGGTGTTCGTCCACTTGCCGCAATACCAACGACGACATCGCGATGTGTTAGCGTATTCTCTTTGAGATCTTGCTCGCCTAGTTCAGGATCGTCCTCTGCCCCTTCTTTCGCGCGGAACATTGCCTCTTTTCCACCCGCAATAATACCAACGACCATCTCTGGATCCGTGCCAAAAGTCGGCGGGCATTCTGAAGCGTCCAAGACACCGAGCCGACCACTGGTGCCTGCACCGATGTAAAATAACCGACCTCCGACCTTAAATGCTTCCGTGATCTTATCAACGGCTTGAGCGATCTCTGGTAGCACTTTCTCGACCGCAATTGGGACGAGTTTATCTTGTTGGTTTAAACGCTGCACAATATCGAGTGAAGGAAGAAGATCGATATCCATTGTTTCAGGATTTCGACCTTCAGAGACAAGGTGAGAAAGAGCCGCAATAAGCGCGTCATTTGTCATAGTAATTTAAGCCTTCGTGATTAATTTTTTGAGTAGAGTACGCCAAGTGAAGCGAGACGACTTGCCCCTGTGACTTCCGGTAAGTTGCTAGGGAGGCTATGAATATAGCGCTGCGCAAGCCAAGCAAATGCCATGGCTTCCATGTAGTCACCATCAACGCCTTTTTCTGCCGTTGTCGCAACGTGCCATTGTGGCAATAACTTAGTCAATCGCTGCATTAAAAGTGGGTTTCTTGCTCCACCGCCACAGACCAATAGTTGAGGCGTGATGCCATGAGAAAACTTGTCGACTTCGTTGGCAATGGTAATCGCAGAATATTCGCAGAGTGTACGCTGTACGTCTTCGGTTGGTAAATTGTAATGCGCCAGTTGCTGATGCAGCCAGTCAATATTGAACAGTTCTCGCCCGGTACTTTTAGGTGCTGGCATGGCGAGGTAAGCTTCTTTAAGTAATTGAGTCAACAAAGTAGCGTTTACCGTTCCTTTCAGTGCAAATTGTGCATCTTTGTCGAAGCTTTGCCCAGTGTGCAGCGCACACCACGCGTCCATCAACATGTTGCCCGGACCTGTGTCATAGCCAATGACTGGTTGCTCGGGATGCAGTACAGAGATGTTGGCAATGCCACCGATGTTCAGCACGACGGTGGTGGAATCTTGCATGGCAAAGATACTTTTATGAAAAGCGGGAACCAGCGGTGCACCTTGACCACCTAGCGCCATATCTTTACGTCGAAAATCTGCAACCGTATCAATCCCTGTTTTCACTGCGATGATGTTGGCATCACCCAACTGAGTGGTAAAGGGTAACTCTCCAGTAGGTTGGTGGAATACCGTTTGACCGTGATTACCAATCGCACGAATTTGTTCCGCGACGTAGCCAGACTTATTGAGCAGTTGTAAAACGGCGTCAGCGAAGAGGTGGCCAAGTTGGTGATCCAATTCACCTATGACTTTTAAATTTGTGGCTTGACCGGTACAAACAGATAACAGCATTTCTTTCAGTGCTTTGGGCATTGGGTAATCGTCGTGCGCAACCAGACGAACGTGCTCATCACGTATTTCAACCAGAGCGGTATCAACGCCGTCCATACTCGTTCCAGACATCACACCAATATACAGTTCGTTAAATTTCATAGCCGATCTCGTCAATTCTTCATTCACTTATTGTAAAGCAAATCTGAAGCGAATAACCTCATCGAATACGAGATATTCAGCCGATTTTGAGGAGAAAACATGGGACCGTTATGGGTTGACGTCGCGGGTTATGAACTTACCGCTGAAGACAAAGAAATTCTGGAACATCCTACGGTTGGTGGCTTAATTCTATTTGCTCGCAACTATCATGATAGTGAACAGCTTCAAGCACTTACTCAATCAATCCGCAAGGCTGCCAAGCGCCCGATTTTGATCGGTGTGGATCAAGAAGGGGGGCGAGTACAACGCTTCCGTGAAGGTTTCTCGTTGATCCCTGCAGCCGAAGAATACGCCAAACATCAAAATGGTGAAGAGTTAGCACGTATGGGCGGTTGGCTAATGGCAGCGGAGTTGATAGCACACGACATTGATTTAAGCTTTGCACCCGTGCTCGATAAAGGTCATCAATGTAAAGCGATCGGTAACCGAGCATTTGGCGAAGATGCCGATACCATTCTTCGATTTAGCACCGCTTACATGCAGGGTATGAAGAGCGTTGGAATGGCAACAACAGGCAAACACTTCCCGGGTCACGGTGGTGTGATTGCTGATTCACACTTAGAAACGCCATACGACGAGCGCAGCGACATTTTTGAACAAGACATGGCTATTTTTAAAGCGCAAATTGATGCCGGTATTTTAGATGCCATGATGCCTGCTCACGTGATTTTTCCGAACTACGACTCTCAGCCTGCGAGTGGTTCAGAATACTGGTTGAAACAAGTTTTGCGACAGCAACTCGGTTTTAAAGGCTTGGTTTTCTCCGATGATCTGACGATGGAAGGCGCTGCAATCATGGGTAGCCCTGCCGAGCGTGGGGCTCAAGCCTTGAAAGCCGGTTGCGATATGCTATTGATGTGTAATAAGCGTGAAGCACACATTGAGGTGTTGGATAACTTGCCAGTATCAACAGTGCCACTGGCGGATGCGTTACTGAAAAAACAGTCGTTTTCTCTAAGCGATCTCAAGTTATCTCAAGAGTGGAAAGCGGCGAGTGAAGCGATGAAACGCTTGACCAGCTAAACCTCTTGTAAACGATTCAAAACACCGATTAGAGGCCAAAGTTAATTATACTTTGGCTTTTTATTTGTCTGTAAATATTAATTTACACCAAATGTTTTTTATTGTGTACGCTTGTTTTTCTTTTTTAGCCTGTTATCTTGTCGTTAAAGCTTAGTTGTCTCACCAAGGATTTGGTTGGGTGTAAAAATAAATATACAGGTTAGAGTTATGCAGAAAAGTGAGTTGAGCAATATTAATATTAGCGAAGAGCAGGTTCTTATTACCCCAGAGGAGCTAAAAACCAAGCTTCCTTTGAGTGAAAAAGCGCGCCGCTTTATTCAAGAGTCTCGCCAAACTATCGCTAATATTATTCATAAAAAGGATCATCGCCTGCTAGTTGTATGTGGTCCATGTTCTATCCACGACGTGGAAGCGGCGAAGGATTACGCAAAACGTCTTAAAGCGCTCTCTGAACAACTAAGTGAACAACTGTATATTGTTATGCGTGTTTACTTTGAAAAACCACGCACCACGGTCGGCTGGAAAGGGCTGATTAACGATCCGCACCTCGATGGCAGCTTCGATATTGAACATGGTCTGCATGTTGGACGCGAACTGCTAGTGGAATTGGCAGAGATGGAAATCCCGCTCGCGACTGAAGCTCTGGACCCAATTAGCCCACAATACTTGGCGGATACTTTTAGTTGGGCGGCGATCGGCGCACGTACTACGGAATCACAAACTCACCGTGAAATGGCAAGTGGCCTGTCTATGCCAATTGGTTTTAAAAATGGCACGGATGGTAGTTTGGCAACCGCAATCAATGCGATGCAAGCTGCGTCTTCTAGCCACCGTTTTATGGGAATTAACCGTGAGGGACAAGTAGCACTGTTGACCACTCAGGGCAATGCCAATGGACACGTGATCTTACGTGGTGGCAAGCAAACTAACTACGACTCAGTGTCAGTTACTGAGTGTGAGCAAGAAATGGCGAAATCTGGCCTTGATGCATCACTAATGGTGGACTGTAGTCACGCCAACTCACGTAAAGATTACCGTCGCCAGCCATTAGTCGCGGAGGATGTGATTCATCAAATCCGTGAAGGCAATAAATCTATTATCGGTCTTATGATTGAAAGCCATATCAATGAAGGAAATCAATCTTCTGACTTAGCTCTTGAAGAGATGAAATACGGTGTATCTATCACTGACGCATGTATCAATTGGGATTCAACTGAGGCACTATTACGTCATGCACATGAAGAGCTAGTGCCTTTCTTAGAAAATCGTCTAAAGGCTAATTAATACAGGATTTAAGGAACATCAATGGCAGTTGAACTTAACGCATTACGCGATCAGATTGATGCAGTCGACAAGCAAATGTTAGAGCTATTAGCTCAGCGTTTGGCGCTCGTAGAAAAAGTTGGGGAAGTAAAAAGCGAACATGGTTTGCCTATTTATGCCCCTGATCGTGAAGCGGCGATGCTGGCTTCTCGCCGAGCAGAAGCTGAGAAAATGGGAATTCCTCCACAGCTTATTGAAGATATTCTGCGTCGTACCATGCGTGAGTCTTATGCCAGTGAAAAAGACTCCGGTTTTAAGTGTTTGAACCCTGAATTACGCTCAGTGGTCATTATTGGTGGTAATGGCCAGTTAGGCGGCCTGTTTGGACGTATGTTCAAGTTATCTGGTTATCAAGTCAAAGTGCTTGGTAGCAAAGACTGGGGGCGTGCGGATGACATCCTAAAAGATGCGGGCCTGGTGGTGGTTACTGTACCAATTCACCTAACAGAAGGTGTGATTGAAAAGCTAGGTAATCTGCCACAAGACTGTATTCTGTGTGACCTGACTTCTATCAAATCTAAGCCACTGCAAGCAATGTTGAATGTGCACCAAGGACCGGTGGTTGGTTTACACCCAATGTTTGGTCCAGATGTGCCGAGCCTTGCCAAGCAGGTGATTGTGTACTGTGATGGGCGTGGAAATGATCAATACCAATGGTTGCTGCAACAGTTTGGTATTTGGGGCGCGAGCTTGTGTCAGATTGATGCGCAAGAGCACGATCATGGCATGACGTTAATCCAAGCGCTGCGTCACTTCACCTCATTCGCTTACGGCATGCATCTAAGCAAAGAGAACCCGAACATTGAGCAACTGTTAAAGTTGAGCTCACCAATCTACCGCCTGGAGTTGGCGATGGTAGGGCGTCTGTTTGGTCAGGATCCAAACCTCTACGGTGACATTATTCTCTCATCGCAAGAAAACATCGACATGATTAAGCGATTCCACCAACGCTTCGGCGAAGCACTTGCGATTTTGGATAGCAAAGATAAAGCCAAATTTGTCGAAAGCTTTGAGCAGGTGAGTGAGTGGTTTGGTGATTATTCACAACAATTTATGAATGAGAGCCAAAACTTACTCAAACAGGCGAATGATAATATTCATCGCGGTTAATCTATCCGTGTGGAGCCCGAAACGAAAAGAGCAGCTTACGCTGCTCTTTTTTGTGTCGAGAGATAAATCAGTTAGTCGCGGTATTGCTGGTATCTTCACTTGATACTGTATTGATACTGGTGTCGCGATAGGGGGAGTTGGTTAAATTGACTTGCAGACGCACGACATTATCAATCAATTGAACTAAAGGGCCCCATTTCACTTTTTTCTCTTTTTCAAATACATAATTGAAGTTTTCAGGTGTCCACTCCATCAAGTATTGAGGGTTGAGTGCTCGCCCGAGAAAGCGCACCTCATAATGCAGGTGCGGGCCAGTGGAATTACCTGAACTACCACATTGAGCAATCACATCGCCTTTACTGACAAATTGGCCGCTTTTCACTTTAAAGCGTTGTAAGTGAGCAAAGGAGCTCATAAAGCCAAATGAGTGACGAATAGTGACATAGTTGCCATAGCCACGATTACTCGGGCGAACGGTTTCCACCACTCCGTCTGCAGGTGCGAGGATTTCTTCTCCTCGTTTACAGGTAAGATCGATACCAGTATGAACGTGTCGTTTACCTGAAATAGGGTTAATGCGACTGCCATAGGAAGAAGAAATACGTTGGTATGTCACTGGGCTATCATTTGGAATCAAACGAAACATGGTTGCTCGAACCGCGGAATCGATAGCAGCTGCATCAATTCGCTCTTCTAACGCCATGTTGTTTTCATCGATCATCAGCTCTTCGTCAGCGAGACCTAGAACCGATTCGACGTCGAATACCCGTTTTCCTAATAGCTGAATTTGATTGTTTTTATCGGTCAATGACTGAGAAAGCGAGTGGTTGGTATCAAGCTGCTCTTCATAAAGAGCGGTGATTTCGGCCTTTTCACTTTCTAGTTTGGCGATGGTTTGTGTTAGTTCGTCTTTATTGTGTATCTGCTGTTGATTGAGATACCACGCGCCACCAACGACGGCGGGTAATGCCAATACCGAAGCAAATACTGCTAGGACCGAACTGCGGCCCAAATAGAACTGCTGATCGCCGTCTTTCGTCGGGATCTGCATGATGATTTTTTTAGACATAGTTATTGTTACTTAAATAGGCGTTCATTTATTTTTCTCCTAAATCAGAGAGATGTTCTAACTCTCGGTTCAGAAGGTCGTTATTGCCTACATTCAATTCTATAAATCGTTTTAGTTGGCTAATGCTCTCGATGTCTATCTTGATGATCTTTAACCTAATCTCACACTTAGAAACATCCACAATTTGCGCTTTTAACGTAATCACTTGTTCGGATTGATCAAATGAAAAAGTAACATGGGCTGGAAGGGTTGGATCCAAAGCCTCAGTCTCTTCCACTTTCATGAGTAAACCATGTAAGGAAAGATCTTGAATCCTAGCTTCAATTGCCAAGTCACGTTGTTCTACCTTCGCTGGCGCTTGATGGAGAATGCGTGAAAAGCGTCGTCTCTCTGCCATGTGCATTTTCTCGTCATGTCTTCAAACAGAATTGAATAGTATATCAATGTGAACAAAAAATGTTCGATTGCTGTTTGAAAAGTGTCGAGGTCGCTACAGAGTGACGTAAGTGCAATGTCATGTTCTTAACGAACGAGACGGGCTAATGAGCTCTTTTTTATAACAAAGAAAACAAAGGCCGCTATGATAGCGGCCTTTGTACAAATTACAATCAAACTTTGCGGGTTGCGATTACTTCGCAATACGCTTGTATTTGATGCGGTGTGGTTCTGCGGCTTCAGGGCCCAACGTTTTCTTCAACCAGTCCATGTACTCGGTGTAGTTACCTTCGTAGAAGTTAACTTGGCCTTCGTCACGGTAGTCAATGATGTGGGTCGCGATACGGTCAAGGAACCAACGGTCGTGCGAGATAACCATTGCACAACCAGGGAACTCTAGTAGTGCTTCTTCTAGAGCACGCAGTGTTTCCACGTCAAGGTCGTTAGTCGGTTCGTCGAGTAGTAACACGTTACCGCCCGCTTTAAGCAGTTTCGCAAGGTGGACACGGTTACGCTCACCACCTGATAGCTCACCAATGATTTTTTGTTGGTCGCTGCCTTTAAAGTTAAAGCGCGAACAGTACGCGCGAGCAGGGATTTCGAAGTTGTTGATCTTAATGATATCTGCGCCTTCAGAAATCTCTTGGAATACGGTTTTAGAATCGTCCATGCTGTCACGGAACTGATCGACCGATGCAAGTTTCACAGTGTCGCCCATTTCAATTGTGCCTGAATCTGGTTGTTCAGTACCACTTAACATCTTGAATAGGGTCGATTTACCTGCGCCGTTCGCACCGATGATACCAACAATCGCACCTTTAGGGATGCTGAATGATAGGTCATCAATTAGAACACGGCCGTCAAATGACTTCGTTAGGTTCTTCACTTCAATAACTTTATCACCTAGACGCTCACCTGGCGGGATAAACAGTTCATTGGTTTCGTTACGTTTTTGGTGATCAGAGCTTTGCAGTTCTTCAAAGCGTGCCATACGTGCTTTTGATTTCGCTTGACGACCTTTAGGGTTTTTACGTACCCACTCAAGTTCTTTCTCGATGGTTTTTTGACGAGCACTTTCTTGAGATGCTTCTTGTTGTAGACGAGCGTCTTTTTGCTCCAACCATGAGGTGTAGTTACCTTCCCATGGGATACCTTCACCACGGTCAAGCTCTAAGATCCAACCCGCGGCGTTATCTAGGAAGTAACGGTCGTGGGTGATAGCGACTACAGTACCTGTGTAATCCACTAAGAAGCGCTCTAGCCAAGCGACAGATTCTGCATCTAGGTGGTTGGTAGGCTCATCAAGCAGCAGCATGTCTGGCTTAGAAAGTAGCAGGCGACAAATAGCGACACGGCGGCGTTCACCACCTGATAGGTGCGCAATTTTTTGGTCCCATTCAGGTAAACGAAGTGCGTTTGCAGCTCGCTCAAGTGCGTTTTCTAGGTTGTGACCATCTTTCGCTTGGATCAGAGCTTCAAGTTCGCCTTGCTCTTTTGCAAGTGCGTCGAAGTCTGCATCTGGCTCTGCGTAAGCCGCATAGACCGCATCCAAACGTTTCAGTGCGTCAGCAACGTCAGCAACCGCTTCTTCAACAACTTCACGCACGGTTTTTGATTCGTCTAATACTGGCTCCTGGGGTAGGTAGCCTACGTTTAGACCAGGTTGTGGACGCGCTTCACCGTCGATATCCGTGTCGATACCTGCCATGATACGTAGCAGTGTGGATTTACCTGCACCGTTCAGACCTAAAACACCGATTTTCGCACCAGGGAAGAAGCTCAGAGAGATGTCTTTAAGAATTTGACGCTTAGGTGGCACAATCTTGCTCACCCGCGACATGGTATATACGTATTCAGCCATTGCCGATCGTTCCTAAATTAACTGTCATTCAAACCCATCATTTTATACCAAGTGCTTTGTTTTTGTTACCGCATTGCAAGAATTTCCCTTTCGAATGGATTTCTTATTTTGAGCTGACCGGAAACTTACACGGTTAGGGTATACACTTTTGTTATTCGTTATAAATGACGAAGTGCTTTCTGCACAAGTTAGGAACTCCTTGTCTCCATCGTCTTAAAAGTTTCACGAGTACAATTTTTAATACACTAAGTTGCTTTACATGGACATCTGCATTCTGTGTAAATAGATGCATGTGTGAAAATTGCCTTAACATCACATGAACGCTAACAAAACGAGGCTTTGGGGCAGTATATGTCTGGGGAAAATGACACAAATGAGATTCAACGTATCTGAATTGGCTAAAAACGTATGCTGCGCCGCCGCGCTGTGTGCGATGAGTTTGAGTGCTAATGCCGCGCTGAGCTTGGAAAAGCAGCGTGAAGTTTATGAGCAAGCTCAAGATTTATTAGATAAAAATGACATCGACGGATACCTTTCGATCCGTCCTAAAATTTCTGACTATCCACTGACGCCTTATGTGGACTACCGAACATTTATTAGACAGTTACCGGAAAAGTCGCCACAGCAGGTGAACGAATTTATTTCGGAGTACGAGTCGTTTCCTTTTTCTCGTCGTGTTCGCGCTCCATACCTCAACCATCTTTATAAGCAAAAAGATTGGAAAACCATTACTGAGTTTCAAAAAGTCATTCCAAGTGGCGAGCGTTACCAATGTATTTTCTACGTGGCTCAGTTAGAGCAAGGTAAGAAAGTCGCCGCGTTTAAAGGGGCTGAACATATGTGGTTGCGTGGCAGAAGTATTGCCGATGAGTGCGATCCATTATTCGCAGCATGGAACAAGGCAGGTGAACGTACTGATGAATTAATTCTCCAGCGTATGCTACTGGCGTTTGATGCACGTAATGGCAGTTTGATGAGTTACTTACTTAAACTGCCTAAATCCTCGCAGGCAAGGCAACAAGCGAAAGAAATGAAGGCGTTGTTTGATAACCCTTCAAGCGTTGCGGAGTTCGCGAAGAAAAAACCGGCTAATGATTTTAATCGAGCGCAAAGCGAATATGCGTTGGAAAAGCTAGCTCGCATGAATACCAGTCAAGCGCAGAGTGCGTATGATGCCGTCATTAAAGGGCAGAAGTTTTCTCCAGAAAAGGCGCAAGCCCTGGCTGACTATATCGCATTTCGATTGACCCGTACTGAGTCTGAGTCACTAGCTAAGTGGCGCGATGATAAAACGAAAACCAGCCAGTACTTACCGCTCATTGAAACTCGCATTCGCTTAGCGATTCAGAACGCGGATTGGAAGGGCGTACAAGAGTGGATTGCCGTTCTCAATAAAGAAGAGCAAGCGTCGCTTCGCTGGCAATACTGGCTTGGACGAAGTGAAATTGCGTTAGGTGATGACATCGCAGGGAAACAGCGTTTAGCGACTTTGGTCGGGCAGCGAAACTTTTATAGTGTGGCAGCCGCTAATGCGATTGGACAATCAATCAAATACCCTACGCATACGGTTAAGTTTGATAAGCGAGTTGTTCAACCCTATCAAGACTCGTTAGTTCGTATTGAAGAGTTGATCGCGACGGACAAAATTGCAGCAGCGAAAAGTGAATGGGCACATTTATTGCGTCGCGTAGGGAAAGATGAAAAGGCGATGTTGGCGGCTTATGCGTCTTCTAAGCGTTGGCATAACCTAACGGTGACCGCGAGTATTCAAGCGCAGATGTGGGATAATATCGAACTGAGGTTCCCGATTGCGCATCGCTGGTGGTTTAACTTTTATGCAAAAAAACACAACATAGATCCCGTGACGATGATGTCCCTAGCTCGACAGGAAAGTGCGTTGGATGTCGAAGCCCGTTCTCCAGTTGGTGCTCGTGGTCTTATGCAGATCATGCCCGCTACAGCAAAGTACACAGCACGTAAATATAAGTTGAGTTATCAAGGTACGCAGGACCTCTACAATGTAGGTAAAAATATCGAAATTGGTAGCCATTATTTGCAAGGCTTATTAGAGGATTACGATAATAATCGTATTTTTGCTCTTGCTGCTTATAATGCAGGTCCTAACAGAGTAAAAACGTGGCGAGAGCGTACCCAAGGAAAAGTGGATGCTTATGCCTTTATTGAGGCAATTCCATTTAGAGAGACACGCGGTTATGTACAAAACATCCTGATGTTTGAAACATATTACCGTGATCTTTTGGGTATCGATGGCGCGTTCTTGAATCAACATGAGATCAATACCAAGTATTGAGTGAGGTAACTTGATGTCGCACGAACCCGAGTACAAAGACTGGCAACAGATTATTGAGCTAATTCGAACTAGCATGGACAGTGAGCAAGATGACATGCTGCTAACCATGCTGATGTCACGTGATGAGAGAGAATCATTAATATCACGCGTTAATATTATTAACGAGCTTCTTAAAGGAGAATTATCTCAACGCCAGATCAGCCAGATGCTTGGCGTGGGTATTGCCACTATTACTCGTGGCTCTAACGAGTTAAAGTCTAAATCTGATGAAGAGAAAGACAAACTCAAGGTTTTGTTAGAGCAAGTTGCGGTATCTAAGTAGCCAGTGATTCCAATTCGCTTTTAGGTATTGGTATCACAAGTGGTTAAGATAACGTGTTAAAAAGGGCGGAAATATCCGCCCTTTTTCGTACCTAGCGAATAGGATGAGCGTTATAAATTTGAAGGGAAGTGCTCAGGGTTTGTGAATGGAATCAGAGCCAGAATCAAGGCTTGATGGTAAACCGAACTTCGAGTCAGCTGGTTTTGGGTGAGCAGGCTGATGGCACCACCTTTCTGTTTGATGTTCTCGGTACCAAACACCTCATCCATGACATCTCCCAGCTCATTCGCATGCTCGAGTTTTTCCAATACTTTGGGCGGCAGCATTAAGCTCGCAGAGCGAGATTCACCGCGGTGAGTATTCGACTCAATAACCATCCACGCAAACGTCACGTTTGTTTCAATTCCCGCTTCTAGTCCGACATAGTAATCCGCGTTTGGCATCTCTACTTTTGCGTTTTTAACGCGGTTTAGTGCACCGCGATGAGTTTCTTCATCAGTCATAGGTTGATCTGCGACTTCACTAGGTACACTGACGCCGACGAAGTTGAACTCTTGGTGCGGAAATGCACTGTTAAATGCACTTTGAACGGCATTAATTTTAGCTGGGTTTAGCGATGCGATTACGACTTTTTGGGTTGCCATGATCTTTTTACTCACTGGTGTCTATTAACTCAATTTTACTTGGGTAGGCTTTACGTTCTCACTAGGGTAACAGCCTAATACTTTCAAGTGTTTAGTTATTTTTGTTAGCTCTTCTAGTGCCTGTTGCATTTCTGTCGAAGCAAGATGGGATTCCAAGTCTACGTAGAACATTTCTTCCCATGGGTTCCCCATAATTGGACGTGATTCTAGCTTGGTCATATTGATGCCGTAACGTTGCAGCACTAATAGTGTTTCAACCAATGAGCCAGCCTCTTGGGAGGTCGACATAATCAAGGTGGTTTTTGCTGGAATCTGAGTTGAAACCTCAACTGGTTTGCGAGCAACCACGATAAAACGAGTATGGTTCTCAGTTTGGTTTGCGATGTTGCCTTGAATTGCTTGCAAGCCGTATAGCTTACCGCTTGATGCATTACCAATTGCAGCAACATCATCACGATCCATCTCTTGGACTTTTTGCATTGCATCTGCCGTGCTGGCGCAAGACTCCAGTTTTACACCTTTCATACGGCTTAAAAACTCACTGCACTGTTGGTGTGGCTGAGGATGTGAATACAGCGTTTTAATGTTTTCCAGACGAATGTCTTTTTTCGCAACCAAGCAGTGCTCGATTGGTTGAGTTAGCTCTCCAACGATGTACAGCGTCGTGTGTTGTAGTAGGTCATACACTTCATTAATAGAGCCTGAACTGGTGTTTTCGATAGGCAGAACACCATAATCAGCATGGCCCGATTCTACAGTTTGAGTCACTTCTTTGAAGTGTTCGCAGTTGAGCTCGATAAGTTCTGTATTTTTACGGCTGAAGTATTCGCGGCTTGCCAAGTGCGAGTAAGAGCCTTTGGCTCCTAAGAAAGCGACGCGAGCAAGTGGCTTACGACTTTGTTGCGGGTTAACGAGGTTTTGCAGGTAACTTTGCTGAAGAAGCACAGAGTCTTCAATGATGGTATGGAAAAGTTTAGTGATGTACTGCGCGTCGAGTTCGTATTTATCTCGGCCATTAGAAATCAGCTTAACTAATAGTTGTTGTTCTCGAACGGCATCACGAACGGGTTTTGAGGTTTGTACTTTGCTTTTGGCTACTTCAATGCTGAGTTTACGGCGCTCAGACAATAAGCTGAGAAGTTGGTCATCTAGCTCATTCAAGCGCAAACGAATTTCTTCGAGGGAAATAGGTTGGTCAGTCATCAATTCTTTCCTTATAAAAAAGCCTCCCGATTTGGGAGGCTTTCTGTTTGTTTTTGACTTTTCTTTCACAAACGAGTTCGCCCCTCCGACTATGGGAGGAAAAAGAAGTCAAAAATAAACAGTGAGGTTAAATGCATAAATAGTGCTTAATTTATGAGTGTTTAAACACAATAAGCAAGGCAGGGGAGAGCGTCAAGCAAAAAAATAGCGCCTTTCGGCGCTATTTCCTCAATCTGGTCAGTTTACTCTTCTTCTTCCACTAGCTCAGGCTTATTTGCACGTCGAGCTTCAGGTTTGTGGGTCAGCTTGTTCAATTGTCGTTCTAGTTTTTGCTCCACTTCGTTGATAGCTGCGTAAAGATCTTCGTGAGTTGCTGAGGCAATGAGCTGGCCTTTAGGAACTTTAATAACCGCTTCGAATTTCTTCTGTTTGTTTGGTTCCTCACTGAAAGTTGCTTGGCAACCAATTAGGTCTACTTGCCATTTCTCCAGTTTTTTAAACTTGCTCTCAATATGAGCTCGGATTGCAGAGGTGATTTCGATGTTTTTGCCAGTGATATTCATTGTCATAAGTGTTTTTCCTCTGTTGCATCCCTCATGGGTTGAGTTCAGATTACCGCTTTAAGCATAAAAAAATGTGATTTAGATCATTATTTTGTTCGGGGTTTTTATGATGAAAAATGAATGTGATCTCACTCAAGATCTGCTGAGATTTATCGTGAAATTGCTTGTTATCGGTTAGTAAATCCGTAGATTGGATAGAGTACTCAGCTGAAAACGTCTTCGTTTTTAGGGAAGTTTTACGGCCTAATATTAGAGGTGGTTAAAATTTAACTATACGTAAAGTGTGATGACAGTCACTGAGTATCTCAGACGAATTTATTTACAAAGCCGCTTATTGTACAAGCGGCTTTTTTGTGTCTGGCGTTTGACTGACTTTTCGTAGCGGTATCATGAAGAAGGGATCCTTTGGAGCCAGTGATACCCGCTCTAGACTTTTGACCTGGTCCAAACTTTCTAGCTGTTTGTATATAACGTAATAGCGATTAATGCTGGTAACGTATCCAACCGTTGAGCTTAAACTTTTCCGCATAACGACTTCCACGTTATTGAACCAAACATTAGGATCGTAGCCATGCTGGGCTGCACGTTTACGAATTCGTTCTACATTCCCGGGGCCAGCATTGTAAGCCGCTAAGGTAAAGTAGAGTTTATTTTCCTCCGTAATAGCAGGATCACTGAAGTACTGCTTCCGCAAAAATGCTAAATACTTCACGCCAGCATGAATATTGTTTTCTAGCTGCCGAACGTTTTTGATATTGATATTAGGGTCTCGAGCCGTGCTGGGTAGAACTTGCATTATGCCGACTGCACCTCGACTTCCAACGAGGTCGTTATTAAAGCCGGACTCTTTATAAGCGACGGCTGCGATCAGTAAATAGTCGATATCGTACTTCTCGCCATAGCGTGAAAACAACGTAGCAAGCTTTTCTAGTTGAGCAATTTTGTTGGGGTTAAGGGCTTTGTTTAGCCAACCTGTGTTATCGATGTATTTTCCGTAAATGACGTTACCGAGCAGTGTCCCAGAACGAGATTTCTGAATAAACTTGTTCACGACGGCTTTCAAACTTGGGCTGTTTTCCCGCATTGCCCAAGCGATTTTACCATTTTCACGAATAGGGATTTCTGGGTGAGCTCGAATATCATCCATCACTTTAAGCCAAAGTTTGGCTTTATGACTATCGAGAACAATGGCTTTGACGTAGCCGTTATTGAGCATCCCAACCAGTTCGTAGTCTTGCAGTGTTTCTTCAATAAAATGTACGACAACGGGTGGTAAGCCTTTTTTATTTAGCTTCTTATTTAGTGCTTGAATACTCTCAAAGTAGCTAGAACTGGCACGTACCCAAACCTCTTTGCCGCTCAGTTGCTCAATGTTAGTCATGGCTGGTGTGCTTTTGTTCGTGACTATCCACTCGTCAATACCAGTAAGAATGGGTGAACTAAAATCGACTTTCTGTTTACGTGTGCTGGTAATGGTCAGATTGGCTACGACTAGATCACCGGAGCCATTTTCTAAGGCTGGCAGAAGTTGGTCACGGGCTAGAGGAATAATTTGTACGTTAAGTTTCGGTTTGAGCTTACGAAGGTCTTTTTCGAAATGCGCCAGGAGTTCTGCACCTATTCCTTTTGGTGTACCGCCTTCAATGTAATAGAAGCCTAGATCAGCAGAAACGAGGACACGTAAAACATTCTTCTCTTTAATGACATCGAGATCCCCAGTGTAAGGAGGTTGCTTGAGTGGTGATATTTGCAGTGCGCAAACGGAAGCAGACAATAAGAGCAGCATAACTGCGCATAGCTTAGGTATCGTCACGTTCACATCCTTTTATAAAGGGGAGGGGGAACTTTAAGCATATGTAGAGCCCCGTAGATCATCAAGAAAGGGCAGAAGACGCTATTGCGGGTAATAAAAAACCGCCACGGTAAAAACGGTGGCGGTTTAGTTTGAAGCAGCTCAGTTACTTCACAGGGTTGAGCTCGATGAGCTTTTCAGTTCTTGCTACGGCGTCTTCCAAACCGAGTTGCTTGTAGGCCTCTAGCTGGATAGTCAGTGACTTACGTGCCGCTTCTGTGTCTGGGAATGCTTTTTGTAGCTCTTGGCTGCGATTAATTGCAGCTACCCAGGCTTCACGGCGGAGGTAGAAGTCAGCCGTCGCTAAGTCATAGTTCGCTAGGCGGTTTTTCAGCGCAACCATGCGTTTTTGTGAATCTTCTGCGTATGGGCTGTTCGGGTAGCGTTGAAGCAGTTTTTTGAAGTCATCAAACGCTTTTTTTACTGGCTCAGGATCGCGATCGCTTCGATCTACGCTGAACAGATCATGCATAAAGTTACGATCTTGCGCCATATGGCTTAGGCCGCGCATGTACAGTACCCAGTCCATTTTTTCATGGGTTGGGTTTAAACGCATAAAGCGAGAAATGGTTGCCAAGCCCAAAGCAAGGTCGTCGTTTTTGTAGTACGCATAGATTAGGTCAAGCTGCACCTGTTCTGAGTAGGCACCGAATGGGTAACGTGAGTCTAATGCTTCCAGTTTCTCAATTGCAGAAAGCCAATTACCACTTTGAAGAGAAATCTGTGCGTCTGCATACAGTTCCGAAGGCGGCACATCAGGAACGATTTCTTCTTTGCTTGCACATCCAAACAGAAGGGATACCGCTAAAAGGCCTGTTAAAGTCTGACGTTTCATATCAGGAGTCTGTTCCTTGAATCTAAATATTTCTTAAGCTGCCGTTACTTTCTTTCCAGTAACAGATACAATGACGTAATAGTCTATTTTTTCACAGTCGTGAGCATTAGTCTCACAGTTTTTAAAAAAGTTCGATATGGCTCAGCAGATTGTATTAACAAATACCGTAAAAGATAGCCAATTAGGTCAACGTTTAGACCAAGCTATCGCCGAATTATTCGCGGACTTCTCTCGCTCGCGCCTGAAAGAGTGGCTGCTTGATGGGAAAGTTCAAGTTAATGGTGAAGTTGTCACCAAACCTCGCACCAAAGTAATGGGTGGCGAGGAAATTACATTGCAAGCCGAGTTAGAAGATGAAGAACGCTGGGAAGCGCAAGATATCCCGCTAGATATCGTTTTTGAAGATGACGATATTATCGTTATCAATAAGCCTCGTGACTTTGTGGTTCACCCAGGTGCCGGTACGCCAGATGGTACGGTGCTTAATGCGTTGTTGCATCATTACCCTGATATTGCAGAAGTGCCTCGTGCTGGCATTGTGCACCGTCTGGATAAAGACACAACGGGTCTGATGGTGGTGGCGAAAACCGTTCCTGCACAAACTCGTCTGGTTCGCGCACTGCAAAAACGTAATATTACTCGAGAGTACGAAGCGATCGCTATTGGTCGTATGACAGCGGGCGGTAAAGTGGACCAACCTATTGGTCGTCATTCTACCAAGCGCACGCTTATGGCGGTAGCACCAATGGGTAAACCAGCGGTAACGCACTACCGTGTCGCTGAACGTTTCCGCGAACACACACGTATCCGTCTGCGTCTTGAAACGGGTCGTACGCACCAGATCCGTGTGCACATGTCTTACCTTCAGCATCCGCTGCTCGGTGATATTGCATATGGTGGACGTGCTCGCATCCCGACAGGTGCTTCTGAAGAGCTAACGGCAATGATCCGTGGCTTCGATCGCCAAGCATTGCACGCCGTAATGCTACGCTTTGAACATCCAATTACGGGAGAAGTACTTGAGTTCCATGCCCCTGTGCCTGATGACATGGTGGCGATGACTGAAGCGCTTCGTCAAGATACGGAAGAGCACGGTTTACCGGAAGAGTTCTAAGATGAAGACAATCATTCCGAATTGGCGTGCGCCTAAAAATGTCAAAGCTTTTGCCTCAACACGCATAGGCGGTTTTTCGACAGGCCCTTATCAAGGGCTAAATTTAGGTACTCACGTTGGGGATGATTTGTCTTTAGTAGAGAAGAACCGAGCTTGGTTGGCGCAGCAGGCGAACATGCCAAATGCGCCAATCTGGTTAAACCAAACGCATTCGACCGTTGTGGCTCAAGCAAATGAACCAACAACACAAGTGCTTGATGTGGACGGTGTATTTACTTCTTCAAGCCATGTTGTTTGTTCAGCGATGACCGCCGATTGTCTACCTGTATTATTGACTAATACACAAGGCACGCAGGTCGCTGCCGTTCATGCAGGGTGGCGCGGCTTAGCAAATGGTATTGTCGAAAATGCATTAGCGTTGTTTTCAGGTGAAGTGATAGCGTGGCTTGGGCCTGCTATTGGGCCTGAAGCTTTTGAAGTCGGTGAAGATGTTCTGCAAGCTTTTGTTGATGTCGATTCTCTGGCACATCAAGCTTTTATGCCACGAGAGGCTAAAGGTAAATGGTTGGCTGATATGTCAAAGCTGGCAACGCAACGTCTAAATCGAGCTGGTGTGACACAAGTGTTTGACTCTGGACTTTGTACTTACCAAGATAAAGCCTCTTTTTATTCGTATCGCCGTGATGGTAAAACTGGTCGGCAAGCCACCTTTATTTGGATTGAAGATTAGTTATAAGCACTAAAGTGCCAAGATGCATAGTGCTATTTTTGCAAAGCTATCTTTATTCATTCACTCCCTTGAAATTCCTCCTCTGAGTATCCATCTTTCTAACTGTCAAAAGAATTTCCTTTAGTTGAGGTTAGGAAGGTAGATATGCGTCTTGATCGATTCACAAGTAAGTTTCAAATCGCTATCTCTGATGCTCAATCACTAGCGTTAGGGCGCGATCATCAATATATCGAGCCAGTTCACCTAATGGTGGCTTTGCTTGACCAAAATGGCAGTCCAATTCGTCCATTGCTTACTATGCTGGATGTGGACGTAACGCATTTACGCTCTAAATTGAGTGAAATGCTAGATCGATTACCAAAAGTCAGTGGCATCGGTGGAGATGTACAGCTCTCTAGTTCGATGGCCACGTTGTTTAACCTGTGTGACAAAGTGGCGCAAAAGCGTCAAGACTCCTATATCTCGTCTGAAATCTTCCTGCTTGCTGCTTTAGAAGATCGCGGACCATTGGGGCAATTACTCAAAGAGATCGGTTTAACAGAGCAAAAAGTTAGCCAAGCAATCGAAAAGATCAGAGGTGGTCAAAAGGTTAATGACCCGAATGCAGAAGAACTTCGCCAAGCATTGGAAAAGTTCACCATTGACCTTACCGAGCGAGCCGAACAGGGCAAACTGGATCCGGTTATCGGCCGTGATGATGAAATTCGCCGTACCATCCAAGTATTGCAGCGCCGTACTAAAAACAATCCTGTGATCATCGGTGAACCTGGCGTAGGTAAGACCGCAATTGTTGAAGGCTTAGCGCAGCGCATAGTTAACAATGAAGTACCAGAAGGCCTGCGTGGTCGCCGCGTGCTGTCATTAGATATGGGCGCACTGGTTGCTGGTGCTAAGTACCGTGGTGAATTTGAAGAGCGCTTGAAGTCGGTATTGAATGAACTCGCTAAAGAAGAAGGTAATGTCATTCTGTTTATCGACGAGCTCCATACTATGGTTGGTGCGGGTAAAGGTGAAGGCTCAATGGACGCGGGGAACATGCTCAAACCTGCATTAGCCCGTGGTGAACTGCACTGTGTTGGCGCAACTACACTGGATGAATATCGTCAGTACATCGAAAAAGATGCGGCGTTAGAACGTCGTTTCCAAAAAGTGCTGGTGGATGAGCCGACCGTTGAGGATACCGTGGCGATTTTACGTGGCTTGAAGGAGCGTTATGAGCTTCATCATCACGTTGAAATTACTGACCCAGCGATTGTTGCAGCGGCGAGTTTGTCACATCGTTATGTTTCTGACCGTCAACTGCCAGATAAAGCGATCGACTTAATCGACGAAGCGGCTTCAAGCATTCGTTTACAAATTGACTCTAAGCCAGAGTCATTAGATAAGCTTGAACGTAAAATCATCCAACTTAAGATTGAGCAACAGGCGCTTAGTAACGAGCACGACGAAGCGAGTGAAAAGCGTTTGAAAGCGCTTAATGAAGAACTCAATGAAAAAGAACGTGAGTACGCTGAACTAGAAGAGGTTTGGAATACAGAAAAAGCCGCACTTTCTGGCACTCAACATATTAAGTCTGAGCTTGAACAAGCTCGTATGGATATGGAGTTTGCTCGCCGAGCTGGTGATCTAAACCGCATGTCGGAACTTCAATATGGTCGTATTCCTGAACTTGAGAAGCAGTTAGATCTTGCAACCCAAGCGGAAATGCAGGAAATGACACTATTGCGTAATAAAGTAACCGACAACGAGATTGCAGAAGTACTTTCTAAGCAAACTGGCATCCCAGTATCCAAGATGCTAGAAGCGGAAAAAGAGAAACTACTTCGTATGGAAGACGTACTGCATAATCGTGTGGTAGGGCAAAGCGAAGCGGTCTCTGTTGTATCGAATGCCATTCGTCGTAGTCGAGCTGGGCTTTCTGATCCAAACCGACCAATTGGCTCCTTCTTATTCTTAGGTCCAACTGGTGTAGGTAAAACAGAGCTTTGTAAGACACTTGCGAGCTTTATGTTCGACAGCGAAGATGCGATGGTCCGTATCGACATGTCTGAGTTCATGGAGAAACACTCAGTGGCAAGATTGGTTGGTGCGCCTCCAGGCTATGTCGGATATGAAGAGGGTGGTTACTTAACGGAAGCGGTTCGTCGCAAGCCGTATTCGGTAATTTTGTTAGATGAAGTAGAGAAAGCGCATCCGGATGTATTTAACATTCTGCTGCAAGTTCTCGATGATGGGCGTTTAACGGATGGTCAAGGTCGTACTGTTGACTTCCGTAATACGGTGGTGATCATGACATCGAACTTGGGTTCATCTCGTATCCAAGAGAATTTCGCAACGTTAGACTATCAAGGTATTAAGAGTGAGGTAATGGATGTGGTTAGCAAACACTTCCGTCCTGAGTTCTTGAACCGTGTTGACGAAATCGTGGTGTTCCATCCACTTGGTCAAGAACACATCAAGTCCATCGCTTCTATTCAATTAGAACGTTTGGCGAAACGACTAGAAGAAAAAGGATATCAACTAGAGGTTTCTGACAAAGCACTCGATTTGATCGCTCAAGTTGGTTTCGACCCTGTATATGGTGCGCGTCCTTTAAAACGCGCAATTCAACAGAATGTCGAGAACCCATTAGCCAAATCGATTCTTTCTGGTGAAATTGTTCCAGACAAGAAAGTGCAGCTAATCGTTACTAATGACCAAATTCGTGCCCATCAGTAATTGCACGGATACAATAAGAAATGGGATAAAAATCACATTCAAGGGGCCGTTTGGCCCCTTTTATATAATGTTTTAGAGTCTTTTGCCTGTTTTCTATACGAATGAACTAAAAAGGTGAGTTTTTTTTTAAAATGCACTTGTGTTCCTTAATGAACGCCCTATAATGCGCCTCCGTTGTCAAGGGAAAGCAAGTTAAGCGACGTCTAGACAACAAGGGCAGTGAGTTAAGAATTAACTCGCAGATAAATAACTTAAAAAAGTGTTTGACACGATAAGTTATCTAGCTAAAATGGCCGTCCACTTTGAAGAGAAGTTCAAAGTGTGCTCTTTAAAAATATAGACCTATCAATCTGTGTGGGCACTCGTTGATGATAATCCAATTAGAAGCTTCGGCTTCAAATTAGGTTTCAATGATACGAAGTGACCATTGAATCTTAGGATTCAGCACAGTCAATTCAAACATTACTTTAGCTATTTATTAGCAAAGGAATGTTCAGTATTCATTGAGCCGAACAAAATCTTAAATTGAAGAGTTTGATCATGGCTCAGATTGAACGCTGGCGGCAGGCCTAACACATGCAAGTCGAGCGGAAACGAGTTATCTGAACCTTCGG